>Ga0334885_1000214_pt1 | contig 108467 bp, 79 predicted proteins | sample GraSluR1_MG_8_FD_207233 | JGI IMG/M metagenome (GOLD analysis project Ga0334885, IMG submission 207233) | Sludge microbial communities from methane-producing bioreactor in Wageningen University, Netherlands - Granular Sludge_31_05-R1 | ecosystem: Engineered > Bioreactor > Anaerobic >...
TGCGGCAAGCATTTTGAAATGCGCGACATGGAAGCCGACCACATAACCCCGTGGTGCGAGGGCGGCAAAACCGACGAAACCAACTGCCAACTCCTCTGCAAAGAATGCAACAGGAGAAAGGGGAAGAGATGAAACCCCAAGCCAAACAGGAGCTGGGGATATCTTTATTCGCTAAACAAAGAGAGTGAGAATGAAAGAGTATATCAACTTCCAGACAATTCTTACGGCAATTATTATGTTTTTTTTGATTAGCCTTTTTAATTACGCTGGTGAAATGTGGTCAAAAAAATCAGCTGTCATTATTACAGGCTCATCATTTTTTGTAGATGAAATTTTATATACTTCAATTCTAGTGAAAAATCAAGACAATAAATTGTTAAACGATTTGCTAATTAGAGTTCCCAGTTATGTAAATATTAATAGTATTAGTGCATCAACAAATGTGCAGATTGTTGAAGTCAATGACAATGTAGTTAATAGGCGTGTTAAGCAACTAAGAATAACAGGGTTGACACCTAACACTATGACTGAAATACTCGTCCCTATCGAAGATAGTAAAGACGCGCATGATATTTTTGTTTTAAACGCTGTTGAAAAAAAAATAGACCAAAAACAGGCTAATGATATTCATATTGACAAGCTGGTTGTTATAAAGAATTCCTTATTAATGGCGATTCCTATTATTTTTATATACCTTATATTCTTATGGGTATCCAATATGAAATATTTTCAAACGATGGAAAAGCTAGAGTCTGTGGAAAAAAAATTAACTAACACAGAAAACCAAATTGAAAAAAAGGAGCAACAACTAGAAAAAACGGAGCAACGACTTGAGAAGTTAATGATTTATGCTAGTAAAATGAAACTAGTACAGCATGGTAAACTATCAGATTATATAAAAGAAAATCAGTTCTGGCGTGATACTATCAGAAAAGCGATATATAATCAATCAGGAGAAACTAGGACATCCGAAAAATTAATTGAAATAGTCGTTCGGACACTAAAAACATACTCAACACTTGAAAATTGCCCCGATTTGGATTATGCAACTTTAGAAGCGTTATCGATGCTCGTTGACAAAGAAAAGAATTTAGATGGTATTGACTGAACTCTATCAAGTAAATACTTACGAACCCTTAAAAAAAAAATTCGCCCGTGAAAAAAAGGGTTCGACGAAGTGAGCGAATAGCCGTTCGTCCTTCGTTCTTTACATAGATTTAATTCATGTTATCCCGGGGGGATGTTGCGTAGGGGCGCGGTCTCAGACCCGCCCGTGCGTTAGGCAACCGGCAAGCGGGAGGGTTTCAAACCCTCCCCTACGAGCCAAAACCGGCGGAAAGGCCGAAAAATGGGCAAATATATATCAAACGACAGGCGCGTCAAGATAATCGACGCTTACATATCAATAAACGACGGGCGCGTCAACACAATCGACTGCTACATAGCAATAAACGACCGCCGCGTCAAGACAATCGACGCCTGCATGATAGAAAACGACCGACGCGTCAACATAAACGACGGACGCAACGGCGCAAACGACCGGTCGGATGCTTCACTGCATGTGTCGTTTGCTGTTATAATTCGATCGTTTATCGATCATCCGCCGCAAAAAACCGGTGCGTCGGCGACGCAAGCCCTTTTCAGAATGTCGAATGCTGTAATTCATTGAATAACTTTTTTCAAAGGAGGGCATTTTGCCTTACAACAACAACAGTTTCACCGAGGATACCGACGCACAGCACTCCGAGCGCGCGCATACGCTGGCGAACGGTATCGGCGACCACGGCGCGGATCTACTTTACACTGCCGCCGAAATCGCTGATATGCAGGGTTATGCCGACGAGTTCGACGCGGCATACAGCGTCCAGATCGAGGAAACCGCCGATGTCGATGCGATTCGTGAGGAAGGCGAGACTTACGAGGCCACCGAGGAGCTTCGCAAGGTTTTCGACGATGCTAAAAGCTATTATATTCAGGCTAAAAATCATTTACTAAATTACATCTATTCAATTTCTAAGCCGGATAGAATAATTACTGCATACGGCTTCCATCGCGATTCTCCGCGCACATACAGCGGCCTTTGCCAAATGCTTCACACATGGATTCGAACCCATGAATCATTGGTTGTCGAGGGCGATCCTCGTGTTGCAAACGACGCCATCATAACAAATCTCACAGATTATTATCATTCTCTTGACATGATGGTGCGCGAACGCAATAAGGAAAAAGAAGAGACCACGGACGCCTACGCTCTCAAACGTGCGATTTTCGATGAACACACCAATCTGCTTAGATTTATATACACCCTCGCAATCTTGACCTGGCGCGACCCCGACGATTCGCGTCTTGGTTTGCTCGGTTTCGTGCCGGCGTCTGAGGTTTGGACGCCGGGGCAACCGGAGCCACAGCCGGAGGAATTTCCGGCGTGGCCGGGGCCGACAGGGGTGTTTACGCTAAGATATTGGGGCGAAGGTGTCGTCGAAATTGTTTACGGCGGGGTTCAGGAATCGACAATCGGATGGCTTCATCGAAGTGTCCCGGGCGCCGAGGATTGGATCGAGGTTAACATACATCTGCCGATGAACGAAGAGGATATTCTGCCATTCCGCGAGATGCATGTTCCGATCGGCATGTGGGAGTATCGTTTTATCCCGATGCGCGGTGTCGAGAAGGGTGTCGCGAGCTTCGCTCGTATCGAGGTTGTGTAGCAATTTAGAATGTGGAATTTAGAATGAACCGCCCATTAGTCCCCCCCCTTTTTTGGGGGGGGATTTTGTTTTGGAAAATTGGGGAGGGGAGGGGGCATGCATAGAATATTTAACAACCGCAAGGTTCGGGGATTATTTGAGATACACGATCCGTTTCGTCGCCGCGCCATCGCCGGCCGTAGGGGCGAGGTCTCCTCGCCCGCCGACACGCGCCCGCACGAGATAGACGCCGGAGGGGAGGGATTCATGTGGCGACCAGATGTATTCTTGGGTTGTAGGGGTCAACCGCGTTGACCCGTCGAACGGGCGTATGCAATACGCCCCTACGGTTCCTCTATCGACCATTCTTCCATTCACATCATAAATCTCGACGTCGAACGGGACGGGCGACCCGTCCCCTACGCCCCCGAGGGCGATTGTTACCGCGGAATTGAAGGGGTTGGGGTGGGCGGTGAGGGTTAAGGATTTGGGAAGGTGGTGGGAAATCTCCCAGATAATATCCCCATCGTTGGATATTTTCACGAGACATACTTCGAGGGATTCGCATTCTGCACTATCAGGGTCAGTGCAAAGACTTGTGTAGCCAGTGCAGACGAAATTACTATCGCGTGTCTGGATGACTGAATAAAAAACATCAGAGCGTCCGTATATATCTACACGCTGTTGCCAGATGACATTTGCAAGTGAATCAATTTTCATTATATATCCATCAGGTAAATGATCTGTGCCGTATATATGGCCTGTATAACCACAGAATACGAAATTGCCATCGTATGTCGAAATTAGTGAAAATGCACCAGTCCATGACATATCAGAAGGATCAAATATCCATGATCTGGACCATTCAATGTCTCCGCCATCTATAATTTTAATCACACATATATCAAGTGCCTTAATTCCCAAACATAAAAAACTTCCGGGCGAACTTTCCAAGATTGATGAGGTTGACATTTCAGGATTAATTGACCATACTATATCACCTGAAGTATCTATTTCGAGAATCCAATATCTATGTTCCCATATAGTGCTTCCAGCGACTAAGAAATTCCCATCTGATTTTCTTTTTATAAGATGTGGACAGACCTCATCGTCATAGTCCTCTCCGAAAATGTAATGTTCTCTTCGCCAAATTAAATCTCCTGATCTTGAATATTTATAAAACAATAATGCACTTCCTGAATCAGGTAATAAACCACGGACTAAGAGAAAAGAACCATCATTCACTATATCATATGTAAAAGATGACTCATTTGGATATCTGGGTATAGTAATACAGTCCAGGCTATCTCCTTCCCTATTTGTAAAAAAGAAAATATTAGCGGCTGAGATCACAATTGTATCTCCAATATAATCTTTTGCAATTGCCATTCGAATTAAATCACAATACATATTTTTATCGATTTCGTTACCATATTCGTCTGTCTTGATTAGTAGAAACTGAGCATGTAGTATCCAAGGAGAATATTCCCTCCAATCCGTTGTGCCAATAATTAGAAAACCATTATCGTCAGTTTCGAAAAGATTATGTCCAACATCTCGGCCAAAAGCTTCTATACCGTTGTTATAAGAATGTGACCATTTCACGGTTTGTGCAAAAGTAATAGTTATTAATAGAAGATAAGTAAGTGCGAATGGTTTTATTTTCATTTTATGTCTCCTTATTTGCCTACGGGACTGGCGAATTGCCAGCCCCGTAGAGTTAAGTGGATTATTTGACTAATATCACTTTTTCAGTCATTGTCTCATTGCGTGTAGTAACACGCACCAGGTATTGACCCGACGAGACTTCAGATTGTTTTGAGTCAAGACCATTCCAAACGAACCTATACTGACCGGCGAATATTTCATTTTCATACAATATCTTTACTAAGTGCCCGGATGAATTGTATATGGATACGCTCAGATAATCAGCATATGGGATAGTAACAGATATTGCAAGTTCTGTATTAAATGGAGTAGGATGTGATGACACTGATAAAGATGGTTTTTGAACTCCTTCGCTTCTTGCTTTACCAAGATCGACTTCAGCACATAAGTCTGGATATCGATAGCAAATAGTTGCACTATCTGGAATGTCGATAAAGACTCGAAGTGAATCCTCTACCCTCCGGAACAATTCGATAACCTCTTCTGATGGTGTTGGATCAATGAATATCTCTTCCGATTCGGGTGTAAATTCGCTGGAAGTGCTAAAGCATTCCTCTTCCGACAATGCCATCGCAGGCCACGAACATCTGTAACTAATTAGATCGAGATGATATGGCAAACAAGGGTATTCACAGTTTAGACAAGAGGAATGAGGAATACTATAATAAGCCCTTTTAGGATGAACTTCCCATGTCGGTGTAAACCAGTTTACAGCATCGTGACAATAGTAAGACCAGTTGGTTGTGCCAGTTATCTTATCCGGCCATAAATCATCTGGATAGCTATTGTCGAAGCGAACATAGCCAATCATTCCCGGTTTGCAGTCACAGTTGATTGTCCCAAAGTGTAATTCCTCATTTTCTGTGATATCAAGATAACGTTGCTCGAAGATAGGGTAACCTTCAATTATTGTATTATGAATTTGTGGAGTTGTATACCATAATCTAATTGTATAGGTTCTAACAATATCTCCAAGAGTTCCAGTGAGCGGAGAGTCTATATTAAGTGCTTGCCAGGAGCCCGTTTCCCAATTAAACCAATGTGCCGCGACCAAATGCAGAAACATAGAGCGCAAAGTGGCTGATGGATCTGTCGGCTTGAAAGGTAGAGATACATATCGAAATCCTATGTCATTCAAATAGTAGGTGTAATCTCTTGGAGCTCCGTAGTCGTAAGACATATATGCAATCATACCTGTTTCTCCTGCGTGTTCATTTCTGACTCTGAATTCCATCCTGTATCCCTGAGGACTATATGGTTTGCTTCGCAGAAAGTCTGTTAGGTCGAACCTAACGAAGTTAGTATATGAATTCACTGGAACACATGGCATGAAGTATTCTGTGTTAGTTAGTAAGTTCCTTAGTATGGCAAAGTCAATTACATCATCCACTGATAACCATATCGTAGCGCGTGATATATTATCATATATCTGGAAGTCGGGTGAGTAGAACCATAATGTATCCTTACTGACTGATCCACTAGTATCTTGACCACATTCATGCATACCAATCCAGAATCCATCGGGAAGAGGTTTTTGCTCATATAATTTTTCCCATGGTCGCGGTGGACCGGCATCTATTGGGACGCCAGGAGGTGTTTCTCTGTCCCATGGATTAAATGGAAAAACGCCATCACCATATTGAGCTACATTTACAGCTGGATATGTGATTGGTGATGGCCATTCGGAGTAAGAGTATCTCCAGTTCCCATTCCCTGTAAATATCCTAACAGTTCCGTTACTCAGCGCAGAAAGTGCGAGAAGCGCAATCGTCAAACAAATCATCATTCTTTTCATTTCAATTCTCCTTAAATAAGTTTAAGTTCATTTTGTCTTGGATTCTCCTGCGCGTGTCGGAAGAACCGCGCAGGGGAAGGAGAATGAATTTCAGTCTGTCCGTCAGAAATAGAGATAATTGACGCCCCCCCCATATCTTTCAGGAGTTCCTAAGCGCTTTAGACCGGCTTCTGCCTTTCTCTTATGTCCGTTTCGTTCGTTCATAAGCGTCCTTATTTTATACTAATGAAAAAATAAGGAAAATATATCTCGATGTCAAGAAATATTTGAAGACAATAATACAGTCATATTTGACTCTAATGCCGAAAGGGTTATTTGAGATAAACGATCCTTTTCGTCGCCGCGCCATCGTCGGCCGTAGGGGCGTGGTCTCCTCGCCCGCCGACACGCGCTCGGACGAGATAGACGCCGGATGGTAGGGATTCATGTGGTTGCCAGATGTATTCTATGTCATTCCCGACCCCGATCGGGAATCCAGCGGATTGTTGGGGGGACTGGATTCCAGCTTTCGCGGGAATGACAGAAACGCGCCTGCCGTTCACATCGTAAATCTCGACGTCGAACGGGACGGGGGACCCGCCCCCTACAACGTCCACCGCGATGGTTACCGCGGAATTGAATGGGTTGGGATGGGCGGTGATGTTCATTTTGTCTGGTCTTTCGGGGGTTTCGCGTGCGGATAGGACATCGGTGTAAATCCAAAGGACTGCGTCCGCGATAACAACGCTCCCGTTAACCGCGCTTCGGTCGGAAAGGCTGACATAACCGGTTGTGCCGTAGAGGAATTCGTGGTTGCCAAGGTAATGCCATTCTGCGCCGCTCCCTTTTTGCGAGACGAAAAGGGATTCGTTTTCGATGCCGTGAACGCGGACAAACACGCTGTCGCAACGGTTCGAGCCGGCATACCACCACATATAAACGTCATATGCGCCGTCATCGGGGATTGTCGGCGACCATCGCGCCCAGTCATCGGCACCGCCTGATTCGCAATATTGATAATCGCCCCACCAGCCCATGCTTGGGTTGTAAGTTCCGGTGAACCATGTCCCGCCGCATGTGAACTCTGGGTCGCCGTTATCGACAATAATCGAATCTGAAGTCCCGCCGCCTCCTGCAAGTCGATTATACACCGTGTCGCGAATTGCTGGAATTGTAGGATGAAAATTCGCGCCGGGACATGCGGTCGAAGCCGACACCCAATCTCGATGTCCCAAAATGCATCGCGCGTAATCCTCGTAACTGCCAGTGCCGTTCCAAGCGCTTCCATAGGGGTCGATTCCACGTTGCGAGCATTTCCATGTGATAAGATCGTAAATCGCCGGCCATGTCGGCGTATGAATGTAATTGCCGGCGATGTCGAAATTTCCCATCACGGAGAAGCCCATCGTGTTGACATTATGCCCGCCGGTATGTGCCGCTTGAACATCGAGGGCGGCCAAATTCGCCGAATATCGCCCCTGATAGATATTGCCGAGATGGTCGAGGACGAAATTATATCCGATGTCAACCCAACCCTGTGTGTAAACGTGATAATTCCAGATGTTGCGCATCTGCGCGCGCGGATCGGAGGGTGTGGTTGTCGCGCCGGCGGTGTGGTGGATTGTTACATGGGTAATTGTTGTCGTATAAATCGGCACTCCGCTGGCGAAGGTATCCGGAATCGCGCAGTTCCATCCGGAAGGACCTCTGCCGATATAAGACGGCATCGGCCAATCGGTGGGGGAGAAGGACATTATCCTTGAAGGCTCTCCCTCCGACCATCCGCAATTCATGAAGACGAAACGGACACGTTCGATTTGCGGAGCAACGCCGTGATTTGAGTAGAGATAGAAATTCGCGCGATAGAATTTTGCCGGCGGTTTCGCAGTGTAATAGACATTCGAGTAGATTCGATCGTCGATGGGCCCTTCGTCGCCGTTATGCTCGATTTCCCAATCGCGAATCGGGCCGAGCCAATTCTCGCCGTCTTCCGACCAGAAAATCTCCGCGAGCACCATCGCGCCTTCGGGAATATCGCCGTTAAGCAATAACGCGAATCCGGTTAAGTCGTCCAAAGTGGTGCGAACGGTCTGTGTCGAAATCGCGCCGGAAAAATCCAGCCATTGCTCGATTGCCTCGGGAGGAAATGCAACTTCCGCCGAAGAAAACTCGGCGTCCAAATACTCCGTCGGATAGGGCGATTGCGCGACGAGTGCCGAGAGGATTATTAATGTAAAAGTCATGAAGTATCTCATATAAACTCCTTATCTTATCACACCAAAATAATGTAATCATTCACAGCCATTCCGCAAGATTTCATTTCAAATAATCCAAAACGCAACCGATGAAAAATGGCATATAAAATGCAATAAACAGAAAAAGAACGAAAATAACAATAATAAACATTGACAAACATAAACAAACGATTATCTTCTTCAAAAACAATGGAGGTTCAAATGGAAAACAACGGAATTCTGGCTCTTATGCTTCGCGATCGGGAAAGTCTCTTCGATGAGATTCTCGACAGCAAAGTTCGGCCGGGGCTTTATGTTCAGCTGATAATAGTCAGCATTGCCTTTTTCGCGATCTACGGCATCGTGATGGGGCTTTTCAATTCGCCGCTTCAGGCGGCTTCATCGGCGGTAAAAGTGCCGGTGCTATTCTATTTAGCGCTGTTTATCTGTTATCCGGCACTGTTTATGTTCAATGTTCTTCTCGGTAGCAAACTCTCCTTCAGCCAATCCTTCGCGCTGATTCTAATCGCATATGGGATAAGCGCTTCGGTGCTCGTCTCCTTCGCGCCGATTTCTGTGTTCTTCATGTTGATTGGCTCGAGTTACGCTTTCTTGAGATTACTTCATGTCGCGATTTTCTCGGTTGCCGGAATCGCCGGTATGAAAGCCCTCAATGACGGCCTCGTTTACGCCTGCGAGAAATACACGGTTTATCCACGGCAGGGTGTGCGGGTTTTTAAAATTTGGATTCTAATCTTCGCCTTTGTGGGAACGCAAATGGCGTGGAATCTTCGGCCTTTCCTCGGCAACAAAGATCAACCTTTCCAGCTTATTCGTGAGCAGGATAGCAATTTCTACGCGCATATGGCAAAAACGACCATTGATTTCCTTTCCGGTGCGAACAGAGAGAAGCCCCAAGAGAAATTCACCGAACAGCAAGTTCGAGAGGAGATGAACCGTATCGCACGACAAGCTGAAGAAATGGCATCCCAAGAAAAGACTATGGAAGAACTCAAACCCGACACCGTAATAATCGAGAGATAATGCACGACGAAATAATGACAGTCGCGGAAGTTGCGGAGTATCTCAAGATGAAGCCCCAGACCATCTACAAATGGCTTCAGGAAGGGACGATACCTGCGGCAAAGCTCGGCAAAGAGTGGCGGTTCAAGAAATCGGTTATCGACGAATGGATCGACCGAAAGATAGCCGAATCTCCGGCAATGGAAAAACAGGCGGAATAATCTAACTCGGCTGAACTGTCCTGATGAACTGCTTAAGTTCGGAAATGAGCTTATCTATCGGCATTCCACGCGCTTCACATACCTTGTAAAGCGGTTCGATAAGCTCCGCAGGGCAGGCAATGGAATGCATACCATGACGCGCGAGCACTTTCACTGCCGAGGGGTAATTGATTAGAAGATCTTCTAACGGAGTATTCTCTGAAATTTCCAAGGCGCTCCCTTAATTAGGTTGCATATATATTCAACCTAATTATATTTCAAAGTGAATTCAAGCAGAAATATCAATAAGGAGCGAAAATTGTCCATTCCGGTGGTTTTGGGGTTCGAGTCTAATAGACCATCAGAAAAATTTCTTAGTCTGATAGAGAAATACTCGCCCTTCGGTGTGATTCTATTCGAGCGAAACTTCACAGATGTCGCCTCGATTTCCGAAAATATACGGAGCCTCAAGTCTGCAAGCTCGAATTCACTCATAATGATCGACGAAGAGGGAGGCGCAAAAAGTAGAATCCGCAGAGAGCACGGCTTTCCAAATCCGCCGAATCCTCGTGAGGTTGCGAGTTGTTTGAGTCTCGACGAGGCTGAAGACGCCTATCGCATTCTCGGAACAGCATTGGCTGATCTTGGTATCGATGTCGATTTGGCACCGGTTGTGGATGTTGCACCGGAAAACCATATCCTCGGTGGCCGCGCCTTTTCCGATGATTCTCTTGTATGCGTCGAATATGCCTCCGCGATTGTTCGAGGCCTACAAAGTGGGGGAGTTAAGACCTGCGCAAAGCATTTCCCCGGACTTGGCTCGGCGATTATCGACCCACATCTCAAAACAGCAGTTTCGGAAGCTTCGAAACAAGAATTCGAAAAAATACATTTCCCGCCTTTCAAAAGCGCAATCGAGTCCGGAACCGATTTCGTGATGAGCACTCATCTCCGCGCAAATTCACTCGACCCATCAGGTAAAATCGCAACGCTCTCCGGCAAGATTATCGAAGTAATCCGAAACATGGGTTTTACAGGAGATATTCTAACGGACGACCTGCTGATGGGCGGAGCAATAGAAAATGCCTCGATATCAACCCTCGCGCTCGAGTCGCTCAAAGCAGGCCACGACGCGGTGTTAATTTGCCGCGAGATAGATGGTATCGAAGCAATTCTCGATGAGATTGCACAAAGATAGTATCAGCGGGTATTTTTCCCCAACCCCATATACCTTCGGACGATGGCGATTATCGAAGTTACGTCGTAGCGGTCACGGACAGAGCCGTCTATTTGTGTCATAGGTAGTTTCGACGGCAACTCGCCCAAAATGTAGATTCCAGCCTTGTCGGTCATATCTTTAATCTCTTTAAGATTAGCAATAGGGTCGTCGCCGAGCGATTCGACACCAATGAAAACAAGCTCGATTTTGTCATTCGAGTTGACCGCTTTGCGTGCTTCACGTATAGATCCGCAAACTATGCTGTCGAAATGTTTACTTACGAGAGCGAGACGAAGAAGTTTCTGCGTGGCGTTGTCCTGACTTACCACGAGGACGCATGATTTCGCTGTCTTAACAACAGGAGTATCGGGATCGATAGCCGGAAGATAAATGTGAAATGAAGTGCCAATTCCAAGGCGACTGTCCAAAGTGATAGTGCCTCCGTGCGCCTCGATAATGCCATAGGATACCGCAAGCCCAAGACCTGTGCCGGTTCCAGCCGGCTTCGTGGTGTAGAAAGGCTCAAAAATCCTCGCAAGCTGATCCTCGGGAATCCCGATTCCATTGTCGGAGATGCTTATCTGTATAAACCTACCGGGCTTTAGCGTCGGATGGGTTTGAACAAATAGCTCATCGAGATTTACAGGATTGACATCGATTGCCAACTCTCCGCCTTCGGGCATTGCGTCTCGGCCATTAAGACAAATATTGAAAAGCGTTTGCTTAATTTGAATGGGATCGACATAAACCTCCGGAAGCTCATCGGAGCGTCGCACAACAAGCTCGATATCCTCACCGAGTCCCTTACTCAAAAGCCGAACAACCTCCTCGACAAGCTCTTGAATTTGAACTCTTTCACGGTTCGGCGTTTCCTGTCTCGCAAAAGTCATAAGTTGCTTTACCAGCCCCGCCGCTCTTTCTGCAGATTCCTCGATTACATTCAGCATCTCAGTTTCAGTTTCGCCAAGCGTATCGAGCGATTTTAGATAGGATGCCGCTCCGAGAACACCTACGAGTATATTATCGAAATCGTGAGCAATACCAGCGGCAAGGGTGCCGACGCTCTCGAGTTTCTGCGCGTGAATTAACTCTTGTTCGAGTTTACGTTTTTCGGACATATCTCGAATTATCGAAAGATAGGTGCCGTCTCCAAGAGCTATGGCGTTGATTTCCGCGGCAAAAACCTGACCGTTCGACCTAAGGGCGTTAAGTTCGAGAATCCTCCCCGCCTTCTGTTGCGAGAGAATCCGGAAATATCTTCCGAAATCCTTCGACGATTGCTCCGTGAAGAAATCGAACACGCTCATGTTAAGCATTTCACGCTCACTATATCCCCAAAGCTCCTGCGCTCGAGGATTCGTTCTGATAATATTCCCAAGCTCGTCGGTTATCAAGAAAGCGTCGTTGGCTTTTTGAACTAAGCGCCGCTCCTTTTCCTCGACCGCGCGAAGCTCCAAAATGCTCTGCTCCAGCTGAGCTATCATTTCGTTGAAGTTATATGCCAGTTTGGCGATTTGATCCTCGCCCGCAACCTTTACCCTTATGCTCAAATCCCCTGAAGCCGCAGATTCCACCGCACCGGTCAGCGCTACTACAGGCTTAAGCGAATTCCGAAGCAAAAGATAGAAAATTAAAAACCCAACGATCACCGCAATAATTATTATCAATCCGATATTGCTCATGGAGCGCACCAGCGGCTTCATGACCTCGCCATATTCGATCTCGGAAACCAAAATGGCATTGAGAAAATCGATATAACTGCAATAACCGATAACCTCTTCACCTCTCGAATTAACATATCTGCCGCCGTAACAGCCGTTATCAACGGCCTCATTCAAAGCAGGTGAAGTGATTATGCTCTCATTTTCGATTCGGTCGCTCATTATCATAAATGCCCCGAATCGATTTATCAGATAACTATTCTCGCCCCTTCCGAGCATAACCAACGAGAGAATCTCGGAGAGTTTCTCCATCCTCGCCCTGCCGGCAATGAGATAAAGAACCCTGCCTTCCTCGTTGCGGACTGTCTCAACAAAAGTCAATGCCGGTGAGCGAAGATAAACGCTATAGTATATAGGCTGGACACCGGGATAAGCGATAGCGTTCCGATAGTAATCCCTGTTTGTAAGAATACGTCCCTCGGAACGCGAATCGGTGGAAACCTCAACAACACCCTCCGGCCAAGAAATTAGATAGAACTCGAAAAAATCCGGATTGTTTTGCAATGCCCGATAAAGTGTCTGGCGAAGTCGATAATCATCCTTAATCACAAAAAATAGAGAATTAGAAAGGCTTTCGAGACTCTTCTCCCTCTCTTTTAGCCATGTCTCAAACCACTCTTTTTTCAGCGATACAATAGTGGCCAATTCGCGTTCGGTGTCCTGCTGAAGTCGGTTACGAGTGTTATGGAACATCATCACGCCGACAATAAGCGCTGGAATGATACATCCCAGCAGGAATATCATCCCGAAACGCGCATATATGTCTTTATTAATCCTGTTGAACATTTCGGCAGTCTATCTTTTTTCCGTAAAAAGCATGAATACATCCGAGATGCAAAATAGATTCCGACTCTTCTATCTCGAACCTCGCCATAATACGTGCCCATCTTTCTGGGTCGATCCAACCTATCGGTGCGTTACCGCTTTTCACAAAGGGTGTAATCCTCTTCACCGCTTGACGTTGAAAAGGAATCGCAAGCTCTGGCGCGAACGACATTATCGCATCGACAGCGTCCTCCGGATTGCGAAGACCATAATCCCACCCGAAAAGGGTTGAAGCAAGGAAAACCTTCACGGCTTGATGTTTATTCTCGATTAAATCTCGCCGGGTTACGATTAGACCTGCGTAGTCCTCGAAGCCATAATCATATAGGTATATCTCACGGACTTTGTAACCGGCCATTTCGACTTCTATAGGCTCATCCTGCACATATCCTGTCCAAATATCGACATCGCCTCTGAGAAATCGTGTAATATCGACTGCATTATTATCCCATAAAACGCAAAGAGAGTCTTTGCCGACATTTACGAGAGCTTGCTCGGTATATCTCTGCCAAGTCCGATTCTTCCATATAACCGTTTTGCCGCAGAAATCCATGGGGGTTTTGATGCCGGTGTTCTCCATTGTCAAATATACTCCGGGGAAAATCTGATAGACAGCCGCGATGACAACTAAATCATCATAGAATGCATTCCCGTTAATCAAATCGGGGGGAGAAGCCACAGCAAAATCTATCACTCCGGCGCGCAAACTTTCGACATAATCATAGCCTAAACTAAAATCGAGGATCTCGACTTCAAGATTGTGACGGCTGTAAAAACCCTTTTGCTTCGCAACATAGAACCCAGCAAATTCGGCTTCGTGAAGCCAATTTGGCATAACGCTGAAAGTGTCCGGCTCTGGAAGAAACTCGATGGATTTCCAAAATGGATAGTCCTTGTAAGTGTCGTTCTGCTTTTGGAGGTTATGATAAATGAAAACCGAAGAAACGGCTACGACAACCACGAATAAGATTAATAAAACCTTGAAACCATTTCCCATATTCATATCTCGATTTTCAACAAGCTCTATCGAGTAATCATATGTATTTTAACGACGGGTTTCAACTGGCGAGAAATTTTTCCGAAGATTATTGTCGCTATTTTTTTCGTAAGGTCCCCAATGCGCTGATTGCAAAGAGGATAACTGCCGCGGCCACCGCTCCCCAAATCCCGAAATAGGAGAAGGTCGTTACTATCACACCGGCAATGCATACCCCCGCGAATGCACAGAAAAATGATGGCCAGAATCTCAGGCCGAGAAGGAATGCCGCAAGACTCCCAGTCCACGCGCCGGTTATCGGCAACGGTATCGCGATGAAAATTATCAAGCCGAGTTCTTCGTATTTTTCGATTGTTCCGCTTCTTCTTCGAGTGCGAGCAAATAGCCATTCGAAAAAACGGTCGAAAATTGTCAATTTGCGAAGAATCTTTGATACTGGACCTAAAAGAAGAAGAATGAAAGGAATCGGAAGCATATTCCCAAATACGCATAAAATATAGCTCTTAATTATCGGCATGTCGAAAACGTGCATAGCCACAGGGATTGCGCCGCGAAGCTCGACGATGGGAAGCGTCGCTATCAAAATAACCGCCAACTCGCCCGGAATCCCCCTTTCCTCCATCCAAAGTGCAATTTTACCGCCACGAGAGTGGACTTCAACCTCTCCCTCGATGTTTTCCTGTGCTCCCAGAACGGTTAAGCAGGCCAATAATAATAGAAAAAGCGGTAAATAAATGGCTTTGCGCGAAATCATTTGCCTCTCCTCCTGAAAGGATGCGACAGCATTATTCCAATAAATCTAAAAGTCTCCGTGAATGGCTTCATCTTGCTTTCATAATCGTTATAAATCGTAGGAACCTGCATATTCGCGAATATCGCGTTATGACGTGCGGCTTCGAGAATAAGCTCGGTTTCCGCCTGATAGTAATTCGTCCGAAGGTCGAGTTTCTTAAGAATTTCAGTTCTAATAAGCCGATAACCACACTGAGAATCCCGTATCTCTGCGCGAGTCCACAATCGAACAAAAAAAGTCGTAGTTAGGTTCGAAAACCTTCGATGAAGAGGCATATCCGAAAGGTCGCTCAGGCGATTGCCCAGCACAATATCCGCACGGGTTTCCCTCTGCATTTCGACAAATTTCGGCGCAAGCGATGGCGGATGTTGCATATCGGAGTCGAGGGTCAAAACCGCGTCGAAACTCTTTTCGATTGCATAGGAAAAGCCGGTTTTCAGTGCGGCGCCCTTGCCGAGATTTTGCTCGTGCCGGATAACTAAAACATCGGATTCTTCGGCTACTCGTGAAGTCGAATCTCTGGAGCCGTCATCGACAACAAGAATAGAGTCATTATCGAACCCGGCCTTTTTCAGACCCTCGATAACCTCCGCGATAGATTCTGCGGCATTATATGCGGGTATCACAGCGAGATTTTTCATTATAAAAAAAAGCGCCTTCACAACTCGGCGCATTCAAGAAAAATGGTCGGGGCGACTGGATTCGAACCAGCGACCACTTGGCCCCCATCCAAGTGCGCTACCAGACTGCGCTACGCCCCGACTGCAATTTCACTCAAGCGCGATTCTCATCGCCAAAAAGCTACATCAATATATTTACATACCCTCGAAGTGCAAGGATTTTTTTAAATAACTAATAGATTGACTATATTACGATGATAAGCTAACTTCTAATGCAAACATATGGAAGGAGTTCATTGTGAAGAAAATAGCCTTATCAATGTTTCTCGCGACAATTTCTCTTCTATGCGGGTGGGATAGATATGAGGGCAATCCTGTCCTCGGGCCGGTTATGCCGTGGGCTTGGATGGCTCTCAGCGACCCAAGTCTTATAGCCCTTCCGGAGGGTGGTTTCTATATGGTTTATACCGCCGCCGGACTCGACACCGCCACAGGAGAGACTTTGACTCGCCCAGGCGCGGCTTGGTCGGATGATGGATTCAGTTGGACGATGTCCGAATGGACAGTCATCTCAAGCGGAATCCCCGGAAGCTGGGATTCAGCGGCTGTTGAAACTCCGGCAATTGTCCCCGACGGCGACTCCATTCTATTATATTACGCCGGCGAGCGCGCCCATGGCGGCGGTCAGCTCGCAATAGGGTTAGCTGTCTCCTACGACTCCGGACTCAGTTACGAACGTGTAGGGGACGGCCCAATAATCACAAAAGACACTTCGCGATGGGAGGAATTTCGCTCGATAGAATCCCCGACGGTAATCCGAATGGGCGATTCACTCATAATGTGGTTCAATGGCCAGTCACTGGAATGGAAAATCAATGTCTGCAGGGCGGCATCCTTCGACGGCGTGAATTGGTTCCGGCACCATGATAATCCGGTTCTTCAAACTGGCGGCACGGGCGAGTTCGACGAGTGGGGGGTATATGCCCCCTGTGTCCGAGCGGTCGGGGACTCATTAATTATGATATACAACGGTTTCATGATGGGCACGACTACCTATCTTTTCGATTCAACCTTTCTCGGATATGCCGTCAGCAACGATAAGGGAGTAACATGGACGAAATCACCGGAAAATCCCATCCTTGGTCCCGGCCTAATTAGCGAATGGGATCATACAGGCCCAAAAACCCCCACCTTCGACATTCAACATGGCGAATTAGTCGGATGCTACTGGAATGGTTACGATGGCAGATTGGGGATTTTCACTCATTCGATTGCCTCGGTAGAAGATTGTCAAACGCCCCCCGAATTCTTTTCCATCCACACATACCCCAACCCCTTCAATTCCTCGATTCGGATAACAATTAAGGGCAAATTTAAATCACCCCCGCGAATCGAGATCTATGACATCGCAGGGCGTCAGCTATCGGAATTCGCCGAAACCATAAAAGCACGAAGTGCTACTCCTGAGAGGGGCATTGACGCCTCTTCCACTGAACAAGAATATGTATGGCACCCCAACGAGACCCTTCCCTCCGGGATCTATCTCATCAGAATTTTAATGACTGACCGGTCAGTTACTAAACGACTGGTATATCTAAGATAATCGCAAAGAGGCATTTCTCATCTCAACGGTCATATTTTCCCCGAATTTTTTCGCTCATCCCGCATGGGATTTCATTTTTTATCTTCGTCATAGCGAGAGAAAGTGCAAAAAAAAACACGCCAATTTCCTTTTGGCTTGACTTCTGTTTATAAATTCGTATTAAACTACTTGAATACCAGAATAGGAGCCAAAATGAATAAACAAATGTTAAACTCGATTCTTACAATAATAGCCGCCCTGCTTGTTCTTTCGAACATCCACGCGGCACCTATCTCCGGAAAAGTGGTCGATTCTAAAACAAACGAGAATATCCCCGGTGCGCATATCAAGCTTATCGAAGGCACAACCGGAGCCGTAACAAACCTTCAGGGCGAATTCTCTCTCGAAATCGGCGGACAGAGCCTTCCCGTGCGAATCCTCGTTACCCATATCTCCTTCGAGCCGGATACATTCCTGATTACTTCGGCGACAGGAAACCAAATCTCCCTTCGCACAGGAGCGATTATGGGCGGCGAGGTCGTCGTCGAGGAGGTGGCCTCCGGAAGCGGAAGGAATATCGACGGCGATTTTGTCGGAAATGTCGATATCATCGAAAGGCGCGATGCCGGAGCTGTTGTTTTGGGCGATTTACTTCAGGGATTAATCGGTGCGAATATTCAGGTTTGCTGTGCTCTCGATTCCCGCGCAGAGCTTCGTCTTCTCGGCCTACCCGGAGGATACACAGAAATCACCCTCGACGGTATCCCCGAAATCGGCGGGCTCGCAGGCAACTATCGTCTCTATTCATATCCGGCGATAGGCATCAGCCGAATGGAGGTCAAAAAGGGTGCATCCTCGGCATACAGCCAAGCTAAAGCCCTCGGCGGTCATCTCGATATCCAAACCCGAGAACCAAACGGCGAAATACCCGAAGGTTCCATCGCCGCCTATTACCGCTCTGTTGGTGGAAATCAGCTTCAGGGCGAACTTGCCACAAAAATCGGCGGAATCGGCGTAGCATCAGCTTTCGATATGGCCTCAGCTTCGGCTTTCGACCGCGACGGCGACGGCTGGTCGGAATCGCCGAAAAATGAGCGCTCTTTCGGACGTGTCCGGTTGTCTTTGGGTAATAGTCATTCCTACGGCGGCAATGTCACGGGGCTGTTTATCCGCGAAAACCGCCTTGGCGGAATGATTGGATTCGACCGCGAGGTTTTCGGCGACGGCATTCATTGGATTCGCTCGGTCATAACACAGCGCTACGAGGGAAGTTTCGATTTCTCGATGCCCCTCGCCACAGGCAAAATGTCGCTATCGGGAACAGTTGCGGATGTAGATCTCGATCAGATTGTCGGAGATGGTCATACTATCGTCAATGAAAGCGGATATGCTCTTCGCGGAAGATGGAATCGAGATATCCTCGCCACAAAGTTCTCCATAGGCGCAGAATACCGAGCGGAGACCATCGAAGACACTTCCCCCGGCAACGAGGGCAGGCTCGATAGCGAAGACGACCGAATCTCGTTCATCGCCGAGGACGAATTCTATCCAGCAATCCCACTAACTGTGAAAGCTGGTCTTCGCCTCGACAGCGATTCGAAACGCACCGAAAGTCGCGAATGGAACCTTTTCCCAAGGCTATCTCTTAAATGGGATATCTCCAGCGAGTTGATAATGCTTGCCTCCTACGGAAGCGGCGGAAGATTTCGCCCTTCCGTCCAAGACCTTATGGAAGGATACGATCAATCGATCTCGGTTATCGTGCCGGCAGAGCTTCAAAACGAAAGAGGCTATGCCGCTACAATCGGCTCCGAATGGCGCAAACTCTTTGGCACAAATATCCTCACGATTGCCGGCGGCGGCTCTTATTCAAGTATCTCGCGAAGAATCGTGCCGATCTCCGACGAAAGCGGCGCTCTTACCTATATTAATGCCGACGGCCCAACCGAGGTCTCATCAATTCACCTTCAGGGATCGATGGACTGGGCGCGAGGGATAACCCTTCAGGCGGGAAGCGAACTTACAAAATCGCAAACCGAACTGCTCGGCGTTCGTTCGACTCTGCCTTTTACGCCTGAGTGGCGAGGTTTCGCAAAATTCGTTTGGAAAGACATCGCAGGCATTGACGGTCTCAAAATTTGGACGAACTCGACACTCTTCGGCCCGCAGGATCTGCCGGAAAACTCCTTCGGCGTCTCACGCTCGAATTCCTTCTCCATCCACGACATAGCCGCGACATTCCGAACAGGCCCAATCTCTTTCACCTTCGGGATTTGGAATATCTTCGACGAAATCCAATCCATTTCGCCCCTTCAGGGCACCGCAGACCCATTCGCATCGGGCGTTTCAACCGAACTCGTTTACGGTCCGCTGGTTGGGAGAAATTATATGGCCAGTGTGGTTTATCATTTCGGCCTTCCCGGCAATGTTCTTATGGGCGCGGGTTACGGCGGTTTAGTAGAGAAAGCCGGAAACTCTTATACAGAAACCGATGATACCGATCACGAAGGACATGCCCACACAGCAGAATCTGCCCGAAGCAGGCCATCTTCACCCGCAGACCATGTCCACGGCGAATCCTGCGATCACGGCCATTCCGAAACCGCACCTGTTCCTCAAAGCACCGTCATCGAGGCCAATGTCTGGCTAATCGACGGCGAGGGCAAGCATTTCACCTGCCCGGCCACAGGCAATTCCGGCATCGTGAACGATAAAACCCCCTTCACGATGCTCGGCAATAAGAGATATTACCATTGTTGCCCGTCATGCAAAGGGGAAGACAAGCTCAAAGCCTCCCTGAGACGCGGTTTTGTTGTTCCGGGAAATATCATCGAACAGAATGGCGACGGACTTAGCTATCTTTGTCCCGTGATGGGCAAAAAAGGCATCGTTACAGCGAACACGACCTATTCGGATTACGACGGCAAGCGCTACTTTTTCTGCTGTCCGCCCTGCAAAACAGATTTCGAAAAATCGCCGTCGAGTTTCGCAAATTGAGTCGATAACTTGTATTATCGCCAGTCATAATACGCTATGCCTTTGAAATATAACCGATTATGCGATAACAAAAAAAGTGAATTTTTGCCCTTGAAAAAATAGCGAACATGCGTATAATCTAATTAAGATACTTTAGGAGGAACATGAGGAAGTAGCAAGTGGTTTGAAGTTGTTCAACTTACGAATTGGAGACCACTATGCTTCGCCAAATATTCGCCGCCCTGTTAGCGTTAATCTTGTCATTGCTTTTGCCCTTTAATACCATCGCCGCGGAATGGACTGTCATGGTCTATATCGGAGCCGATAATAATCTTTCCGGTTATGTTAACGGTGATGTTGATGAGATGGAACGCGCAGGCTCGACCTCCGAGGTTAATATCATTTGTCAGATCGACGGAAAAGCCTCCTATGGCGGCTACAATGACTACCTCGGCACTTGGTCAACCGTCCGAAGATACCGCATTCAATCCGGCAATTCATCCAACAACCGTATCGATGCCGGGTTTATTGCCGACCTTGGAGACCTTAACTCCGAGAATCCCAATGTTCTTCGCGATTTCGCCATTTGGGCGATCGATAATTACCCCGCCGAAAGGTATATGCTCGTCCTTTGGAACCACGGTGGGGGATGGGCGAGACCTTCGCCGGAACCATTCAAAGCAATCATTTGGGACGACACCAACGGCGATGGCTCCGGAATCGGCTTCTCCAACGGCGAATACGCGAACATGATGTCCCAAATCTGCGATCACCTCGGCAAAACGATAAATGTCGTCGGATTCGATGCATGTATCGTCGGAATGCTCGAAATCGAATACGAGACAATGGGGTATGCCGATTATCTTGTCCATTCCGAAGCGAATGTCCCGGGGCAGGGCTGGGACTATGATTTCTTAGTGTCTTTGACAGCTAATCCATACTGCACAGAAGAGGAACTTATCAACTGGATTATCGATGAATACGCTACATACTACACAAGTAGCAGTGTTACGATGTCCGGAGTCCGTCTCGACCATGACCACAACGATTACCAAATGGCCATAGCCGATTTCGCCAGAGAGCTTATTCTCGCCGGAGGTAAAAGCAACACAAACGTTACAAACGCTATCACCGCCGCCCGGGACTGGGGAAGTAATCTCGTCGATGTTTACGATTTCGCGGATGAAATCGACAGCAGAAACATCGGCGGAGCGGGTTCAGCAGTCGATCTCGCGGCTCAAGCGCTAAAAGCCGCTCAAGGCTATCCAATCCCCGCACCCGGTAAACCCCTCGTCCGAAGCCATCAGAACGGCTATAGCGGAGCCGCAGGAATTATGGGCTATATTCCAACCGGCACTGCATCAAGCTCATGGAGCAACCTCGACATCACCGAATGCAACATCTGGTCGGAATTCATTAACAGCTCCACAAGCCTGCCCGCCGTGAAACTCGCCTATTGGGGAAATACCGGAGGGAAATTTATCGAGACCGGAAGCACAGTAAACCTCTATGTCAACGCACGCAATCTCGGCTCCGGAACCGCAACAAGCGTGTCCGCGACACTATCCAGCTGGCATCCAGCTGTAACGATAATCGGCAATACATCGACCTTCGCGAATATTTCCGCGGGAGCCGTTGTTACAGCTGGAGTTCCTTTTCAGGTTTATATTTCACCCGCTGTGGGCGAGAGTGTTTTCGTCCCCTTCGAGTTAACATTCAACACGGGTAAAAAGGCTAAATTCGTGCTAACAGCTCTCGGCGAGGTCAATTATCCACCCGAAACCGCGGTTCTAATTGGCCCGTATAACTACGCCAGATGGCAACACGGGATGCCCACTTTAACATGGGCAGTCCCGAACGATCCCGATGGCGATAATCTTCATTTCGAGGTTCAATGGGCGAATAACCCGAATTTCACATCGGCTATTACAATCGACAGCGAAAGCAACTCCACGGGTTTCGGCCCGATTGTCCCCCGGCTTGCCGGCACCGGAAACTGTAATTATACAGTTAACAGCCAGGGCGAAGGCGCGATGACGAACGGTGCAACATATTGGTGGCGTGTTCGCGCCAAAGACAGCTTCCATTCCGGCCCATGGTCTTTGCCGCGAAGCATCACAATCGATAACGGTCTGACCACCTATGACTGGCACCAAACCACCGACGCCCAGTTCCTCGTCTCCGACATCACCGACCTTGGCGTCGAGGACAATTCTGTCTTCCTTCAGGGTGCGGTAACACTCATCGACGACGATATGGAATATGCCTCCGAATCTGAAGCATGGGCTGTCTGGAACACTTACGACGGCGGCTCAAACATCGAGATAACCCTCGAAGACCGCCGGCAGGTCTCCGGAACTTACAGTCTTCGCGTTCGTGATAGAAACACCTCGGCCTATGCCGGCGCATGGCAGACCTTCGAGCCTATCACAAAAGGAACTATGCGTTGTTACGCGAAAATATTCGGGCCGTCTTCAGGCGATGCGATGGAATTCATCGGCCTTCATACTGGCTCTGCATATACAAGCTCTTTCACAACAGGCCTCGTTGTTTATGGCAAAGCCGATACCCTTAAATTCTGGGACGGAACAGGCAGAGTTGTTCACACTTCGATGGATTCCCTCTGGCACCTCTACGAAATCGAATTCGATCTCGAGGCCAACACATCGGTTTTATATGTTGACGGCGTATGGCGAGGTTCATGGAGCGCAGGGGGTCTTTCGCAAATCACAATGTTCTCGGTTGGAACAAAACTCCTCGGCAACTCCATTCAGGGTACAGCCTATTGGGACGATTTTCTCCTAATCTCCAATCAGGACGCCGATAGCGGAGTTATAACCGGTCAACCCGTAGCACACAGCTGGCATCCTACTGGAACCGATAATTGGGGCCATGTTAAATGGACACAAAACGTTGGTGACTCGATAAAAGTTACGGTTCTCTCAAAATCCGGTTCGGGGCCTTGGAGTGTATTTTCGTCCGCTTTCACCATGGGGACATCCGGCGAAATCGACATCTCCCCGCTTGGCACGGTAGATTCGGTTAGAGTCAAGGCGACGCTCTACCGTCGCGAAGGCCACGACATGCCTGTTCTCTATGATTGGACTATCGATTGGAACGAGGGTTCTGTTTTTGCAGAGGAATCGATCAACAAACCAACAGGTTTCGAGCTTTATTCGAATTGGCCGAACCCCTTCAATCCGGTAACGACTATAAGTTTCCACACACCGGAGAATGGTCCTGTCGAGGTTGCAGTTTTCAATGTTCATGGCGATATGGTTTTTTATGAAGAAACCTATCGCCCATCGGGACAGCATTTCGTGCGTTTCGACGGCTCGAAACTCTCCAGTGGCACCTATTTCGCCCGTGTCCGAACTTCGACCGAAAGCCGCGAAACGAAGATGGTTCTATTAAAATAACAAGGTTTCCTCCTTCCCCCCGAAGGGCGGCCTGCGGGTCGCCCTTCTTAATTTGCATAATCGTAATTATTGGATATATTGATAATACGAATTAACCGAGAAAAGACATGACGAACGATCGAAAAATAGAAATTTACGAATCAATTATGCCTGAGATTCGCTCTGCGCTGTCTGCCTGCCCGGATAAAGTCGCAGGAATGGCGACTGCCGCGTGCATCCTTCACCATGCATTCCCACTTTTTTTCTGGACTGGATTTTATAGGGTAATCGCGCCGAAAAAACTTGCTATCGGCCCCTATCAGGGAACACTTGGATGTCTAATGATACCTTTCGACAAAGGGGTATGCGGATTCTCAGCAACCACAAAAGAAACTGTGATTGTGGACGATGTTCACAAATTCGAGGTTCATATCACATGCGATAGCAGGAGCTGTAGCGAGATTGTTGTCCCTGTTTTTGATTCAAAAGGCGAGGTAATCGGCGTTTTGGACATCGATTCGGTGGAATACTCGGCCTTCGATACGACTGATGCGAAATATTTAGAGCAAATATGTCAACTAATATCAAACATTGAAAGGGATAATTGAAATGAAAAAGACTCTCCTTGGATTATTATTTGCCCTTCTCGTAACGGCTTCATTCAGCCAGAATCTACATATTGGCTATCCCTCTCGAAGTTATTCGCTAAAAGCAAACGCAGAAATCGGCTATCTCGCCGTTCTGACGCATAGAATTCAACTTGGCGAGAACGGCACATATTTCAATTACGCCAAAGATGGCGGCCAAAATGTTCTCTTTCCGGTTACTCGATACAGTCTCGACCTGAAATTAAATTCGAGAAGCACGCTGACATTCCTTTATCAGCCGCTTCGCCTCGAAACCACCGAGATTCTTCGCAAAAGCATAATGATTGATGATCAGCTATTCCCTTCCGGAACACCTATGCTATTCGTGTATAACTTTCCCTTCTATCGCCTTAGCTACCTTTACGATTTCGCGGAAGGCGAAGACGAGTTGGCGATTGGGCTATCTTTGCAGTTACGAAATGCAACGATTACATTCCAATCCTTAGATGGCGAACTTTTTCGCACCCAGAACGATGTCGGCCCGGTTCCGATTCTCAAATTCCGCGCGAGGAAGAATTATTACTCCGGGTTCTGGATGGGCACTGAAATCGACGGGTTTTACGCGCCGATAAGCTACATCAATGGCTCCGACACCGAAGTCGAGGGCGCGATTCTCGACGCGAGTATCCGTGCCGGAATCGAACTTCCTCAAAACAGCGAAGCCTTCCTGAATCTGCGTTATCTCGGCGGGGGAGCGGTCGGCGACAGCGAAGACGAGAGGAATTTTGGTGACGGCTATGTTAAAAACTGGCTTCAATTTCTAACGCTGTCAGTCGGTTTCACATACGAATTCGCAAATTGATATGACTTCGATAAATCCTCCAATAACGCCAAAAAAGCTCGAAGCGCTCCTCGAAAAAATGAAAGAACTCGGTATCGAGGAAAGCGACCTTACGGAGAAATTTATCCACGGTTCCGGCCGTGGTGGCCAAAAACTGAACAAAACTGCGAATTGTGTTTATCTAAAGCACGAACCAACTGGAGTCGAGGTGAAGGTTCAGAAAACCCGTTCGCGGGAAATGAACCGTTTTTTCGCGCGAAGAGAGCTTTGCGAAAAAATCGAGGCGATGGTTAAAGGCGAGGAGTCCGAAAGGGAAAAGCGGCAGTTCAAAATTAACAAACAGAAGCAAAGACGAAGCCGCCGGGCTAAGTTAAAGATACTCGAGGAAAAAAGCATAGTCTCCGATAAAAAAGAAACTCGAAAGCGTATCGACCCTGACGAAGATGATGGTTAAATAGCCCTAAGTTCGATTTTGCCTTCGCGGATTACCGCATATGAGAACTGCTCGAAAAACTCGCCGATATTGACATATTTGCCAGCGTTTAAATCCACGATTCGCGCCGGTTCATGAGTGTGGCCGATAACAACTGCATCGACATTCTGTTTAGTGATAATTTCTTGAGCCGCAACGACATATTCTGGCTCCATATCGAGATTCCGTTGTTTCGTATAAAGCTTGCTTCCGCTGGAAATTCCGCTCATCATCTTTTGGCCGATAGGCCTTGGCAATTGTCTAAAAAGACAATTTGTGAATCTGTTGCGGAATGTTGGTTTGAGCAGATTGCGGTAACCCCAATCCGATTGCGCGAGGCCGTCGCCGTGAGAAAGAAATAGCCGGCAACCCTGAATTTCTGCGATTACCGGAGATTTGTGCATTTCGGCGCAGGTGATTTTCTCGAAAGCCTTTCCCGCCCACCAATCATGGTTTCCGCCTATGAGGTGGATTTGTGCGCCGCGTTCGGAAGTTGTGCGAATAGCTTTTAGGACATCGTCGAATCCTCGTGTAATTCCACTGCGAAACTCGAACCACAAATCGAAAAGGTCGCCAAGGATATAGCAGTCAGCCCTGTCTTTGCAGACCATTTCAAGCAAGATTTCGAGCTTTTCGAGCTTCTGCGCTTCGAGTTCCGTCGTGCCTGCCCCGAAATGGGCATCGGAAAACAAATATGTCGGTTTTTCGCTTGAGTTCATATCAATAAGTTCGTATAATAACGCCGTTCGCGCAAGTCGAAATTTTGTCACGCGAACCAGTTGTCACGATTCTTGCTACTAATTATCAAATAATTACAATTTTATCAACAGGCAAGAATCGCGCCAACTGAGCATTATATCGCTATTCCGTGGGATTTCGTTCGGTCATACACCGCTACGAAAGCTTTGGAATCAGATTATTGCTTTTCAATGATTTGCAAGCGTCGTTCCAGTATATTATCGCTGTTATCAGCATTATTATAGTGAATATTTATGCGAGTTAAAGTAAAGGCATTTGGATGCAAATTAACCCAGTGTGAAGCCGGCACAATCGAGCGTGAGCTTGCATTTGCGGGGCATAATGTTGTTCTAAAACCGCCGTTCGATGCAGTGATTGTCTGCGGATGCACTGTTACAATGCGTGCTGATTACAAAGTCAGGCAGTATATAAGGCGTGTGCAGAGGGATTATGGGGTCGAGCGGATTATTCTATCCGGATGTTCTGCGGTTAGTTACGACGAGGATTTGATTTGTGCGATGGGTGTCGAGAAAACCTTCGATAGCAACGACAGTATAGCAATCGCCGATTATCTTGGACGCGATGCCATCTCCACAGATTTCACCTCGACATTCCACGGACGAACACGCGGTTTTGTCAAGATTCAGGATGGATGCGACCAATTTTGCTCATATTGCATTGTTCCTCTCGTGAGAGGCCGTGAGCGTAGTGTAGCGCCGCAAGCTATTTTGGAACGCATCGATGAGTTAAAAGCGGCTGGAGTAAAGGAAGCTGTGTTAACAGGAGTTCACGACGGGAGATATAACTCGAATGGACTCGATTTGGCAGGTTTGATCAGGTTGATTCTGGATAGAACAAGAATAGAACGGTTGCGCCTTTCGAGTGTTGAATGCAACATGATTACTGAAGATCTGAAAGAACTATTAGCACATGAACCGAGAGTGGCCAAACATCTGCATGTGCCCCTACAATCCGGATCGGACAGCGTTTTGCGGCGAATGAACAGAAAATATTCAGCCTCCGAATATGCCGAAGTGGTTAGAAATCTCGCGGAGCGTGTCGAGGATATTGGCATCGGTGCGGATGTAATTGTGGGTTTTCCGGGTGAAATAGATGATGAGTTCACGGAAACCTATAAATTAATCAAATCATTGCCATTGAGCTATTTACATGTTTTTCGATATTCGCCTCGCCCCGGGACAAAGGCCGCTGAAATGACACATTCTGTTCATCCCGAAACTGCACGAGAACGAATGGAAGCCCTGAAAGCCCTTCACGAGCAACTTAGAGAGAAATTTGCGTCGAGCCAACTTGGCAAAGTAAGAGATGTTATAATCGAGAGGGTGGCCGATGGAGTCGGGACAGGCTGGACAGATAATTATCTTAGGATTGAGGTGCCAATCGAAAAACAATCAAAGGGTAAAATAGAATTACTTAAACTAATATCTTATAACAATGGGATAACATATTGTCAAAAAATAAGTTCTACATAAAAACATACGGCTGTCAGATGAACGAATACGACTCTTCCGCAGTCGCTGAGATGCTTAAGAACGAAGGCTGGAAAGAGTCTTCTCCCGAAGAGGCTAATCTGATAATTGTTAACACCTGCGCTGTGCGTCAGAACGCCGAGGACCGAGCGGTTGGACATCTTTTAACTCTCGCTGGGACATACCCACACTCCAAAGTGGGCATTATCGGCTGTGTTGCGCAGGAAAAGGGGGAGGAAATCCTCGCAAAATACCCGCAAATTGCCTTCGCGGTTGGTCCGGGGGATTTGGACGAAATTCCGAAAATCGCTGTCGGGCTAAGACGCGAATCACTCCTCGATGCTGATCGAATGACCGGAAACGGACTTCGATCAAATGTTGTGGAAGGCGATATGAAGGCATTTATTGCAATATCGAGAGGTTGCGAAAACTTTTGTAGTTATTGCATCGTGCCTTATGTTCGCGGTAAATTAAGAAGCCGTTCACTCGATGATATCCTCGATGAAGCAAAAAGGGACGTCGATCTTGGTGTCCGCGAGATAACTCTCCTCGGTCAAAATGTGAATAGCTATTTCGATTCATCCACGGGCGCGGATTTCAGCATCCTGCTCGAACGAATGAATCAAATCGACGGCCTCGCGAGAATTAGATTTGTTACAAACCATCCTAAGGACATGAGCGACATTATTATTGACGCCATTGCCCATCTGCCAAAGGTCTGCGAGGCGATTCATCTTCCGGTGCAATCCGGCTCGACCGCAGTGCTGAAAGCCATGAACAGGGGCTATAGTCGCGAAAGCTATCTCGAACTCGTCGAGAAAATCCTCGCAAAAATCCCCGATGTAACCTTAACAACCGACATCATTACAGGTTTCCCCGGCGAAACGGATCATGATTTTGAGGACACTGTAACTTTATATGAATCAGTAAAATACGCCGCCTCCTTCGCTTTCCGCTACTCCGTTCGCCCAGGAACAGCGGCTGAAAGGCTTAACGATGACGTTCCGGAGGAAGTTAAAATCGCTCGTCTCGAAAGAATAATCAATCTCGGCCAAGATTACGCCGCAAGATTCAGTCGATCCTTAGTTGGCAAAAAGCGAGAAGTCCTCGTCGAAGGAGAATCTCCAAAAAATCCCGAGATGCTCTACGGCTACGAACGCGGCGGAAGAAGAATTCTTTTCCCCGGAAAAAAAGACTTGCGCGGCGAAACAGTCGAAGTTATTATAAAACACGCTGATAAATGGTTCCTTACCGGCCAAATCCGAGATTCGGAGAACGAACATGATCCTCGATAACTCCAATTAGGGCAATACGATAAACCAATGCCCCCAAGTCCCGAGATTTCAACTAAAACTTTTTCAGGCAGGTAACTTATGTCATCACATAGGGAGAAAATAATTATTGTCGGTCTTCGCATATCAAGACAGACACGCGAATTCTTCGAAGAATCGATGTTGGAGCTTGAAAGGCTCGTCGATACAGCCGGCGGCGAGGTTGTCGCAAGGATCGAACAAACCCTCGATATGCCGGTGGCCGCCACATTCATCGGCAAAGGCAAGCTCGAAGAGTTAAAAGCCATAATCGAGATGGAAAACTGCAAAACAGTCGTGTTCGACGACGATCTCAAGCCGAAACAGCTTTACAATATCGAAAGAGCACTCGGTGAAGATATCAAAGTCCTCGACCGAAGTGGCCTCATACTCGATATTTTCGCAACGCGTGCACGGACAAGTGAAGCCAAAATTCAAGTCGAACTCGCACAGCTCGAATACCTTAAGCCCCGTTTGGCGGGGATGTGGGTGCACCTCTCGCGTCAGGAGGGGGGAAGTATCGGCGCACGCGGCCCCGGCGAAACTCAGCTCGAAACCGACCGTAGGGTGATCGACCGCAGAATATCAAAGCTCAAGGACAAACTTAACAAAGTCGAAAGTCAACGGCAAACTCGCCGAAAATCACGCGGCAAAGAGTTCAGAGTCTCATTGCTCGGCTATACAAATGCCGGGAAATCGACATTGCTGAATAAACTCACGAATTCCGACGCTTACGCCGAGGACAAACTTTTCGCCACTCTCGACCCACGCACAAGGATCTTTCGCGACGAATGGGGGCGAAAAATGCTTTTCACAGATACTGTAGGGTTCATACGGAAACTCCCGCACGACCTCGTCGAAAGTTTTAAGAGCACCCTCGCCGAGGCTGTCGAGTCCGATATGATACTTACAGTTGCGGAAGCCGGACATCCGGCGCTAAGAGATCATCTCGCGGTTGTCCGACAGGAAATTGTTAGACTCGGCATTTCCGACAAACATAATTTATTGGTGTTAAACAAGATAGACCTTATAGACGATTTTCATCGCCTCGATCTCGAACGCGACTATCCGAAAGCAGTGTTGATTAGCGCGGCAACCGGCGAAGGAATCGATAACCTTATTCAGCGAATAATCGATATTGCCGGAGATTCAGTTAAGGGATATTCCGAAGAACAGCAATAACTTAAAGGAAACACGCGAAACAAAGCAGGGGCGCGGATAAGCGTCCCTTTTTGTTAGGAAATTAAACTGACAAAATCAGCGTCTTCAATTCAAGAACGTCATCCGCTTCGATCCACTTATCGATGAATCCGGGGTCTTCGGCTCTACGAGCTATTTCCGCGAGAAGTCGAAGATGTTGGGTGGGATTTTTGCGGTTACCAAGCAACACAAATATCGCATGAATGGACTGGTGAGCCATGGGGAAATTAAGACCAGTAACGCTTCTTGCGATAACTAAATAGAATTCATCTACCTCGTCCAGAAGTAAATGGGGGAGCGCAATACCTGCCTCAGCCGGAGTTTCTCCCAGGTGGCTTCGTTCCAAAAGCGCTCCGTAAATTAGGTCGGAGGAGATTCCGCTTTTATTGCTAAGTATATCTGCAGAATTCTTCAGTAGTTTTTCGACTTTGGTTTTCTGATCAACCTCGATAAATTCGGCCTCTCGAACAATTTCGACAAAGGGGTCATCCGACCTGATGCCCTTTTCTTTCAAAATCTGCCGGAGTTCTTTGTCCAGACCAAGAGTGTGTGCATCATGCGAGAGTAAACGTTCGGCCACTCTTTGCGCGGCTCTTCCAACTGCAGAACCCATTACAACGCGATGGCGGACATAGAGATTATACCAAATCACACCAACTGCAATGAGGCCTAATGTGAAGAACATCGAAACAAGCCCCATCTCAGGTATCAATATGATAGCAACAAAGATTCCGATAATCTGCAAATATGGATAAAAAGGCGATTTGTAACCGGGATCATAACTTTTAAGCCCGCTTTCACGCATTACGATAACAGCAACATTAACAAGAGCAAAAACTAACACCTGAAAGGTGCTCGCAAGCTTTGCGATGGATTCTACATTGAAAATAAGGATTATAAGAATGATAACCGCAGTCGAAGCAAGTATTGCATTCTTCGGGGTCCTTTGTTTCGAGAACTTCGCAAAGGTGTGCGGGACAACTCTATCTCTTCCCATTGCAAGAAGATAACGGCTCCCCGCCATCAAACCGGCATTTCCCGTGGTTGCGAATGCAAGCATAGCCGCAATAGACAGAGCTATTCCGCCTGCTGGGCCTGCAAATACGCGCGCCGCGTCTGAAATAGGGGTAAGGCTCGAGTGAAGCTGTTCCGGTGGAAGCACGCCCACCGCGATAAAAACACCTAAGCCATAGACCGCTATCACAACTATTAAAGAGATTATCATTCCAAGCGGGAGATTACGATTGGGATTCTTTATCTCTTCGGAAACACTGACGACCTTCTCGAGTCCGATAAAGCCGAGAAAAACCATGCCAGTCGTTGGCATAATCGAGTTCCATCCAAAGGGGGCGAAGGGACGGAAATACTCCATATTTGCCGCTGGAAGTCCTCTAAAGAAGAAAAAAGCGAGAATCGCAAGAAGACCGATTACCATTCCAACCTGCATGCCGCTACTTTCTTTCACGCCAACTAAGTTCATGTATGCGAAAAAGATAGCTAAAACGAGCGCAATCACAGTTGGATTCCAACCAAAGAACCATGCAAGGTTCACTGCAAAACCAACCAAAGAAATACTGCATTTTAAAATGATAGCCAGCCAGTCGCCAATACCGACGATCGTTCCAAACATGAAACCGAGGCTTCGGCTCGTATAGAAATAGGTCCCGCCAGAACGCGGCATAGCAGTGGACAGCTCCGAAACGGATAATAAAGCTGGAATAACGAGAAATCCGGCAAGGACATAAGAAACAATTGCGGCAGGTCCTGATTTTGAAGCCGCGATGCCCGGCAAAAGAAAGAAAGCGGCGCTAATCATCGCGCCTGTGGAGATGGCGAAGACGTCGAGAAGACCGAGGGATTTGTGCATCGACTTCCTACTCATAAACTCCTAAATCACAATATGTTATCTATTCTGCAATGCTCGTATTAAAGGCGGAAGAACCTCGAAAACATCTCCGACTATTCCAATATCCGCAATATCGAAGATTGGTGCGGATTTGTCTTTGTTTATCGCGACGATAAAATCCGATGTCTGCATGCCAACTTTGTGTTGAACCGCTCCGCTAATTCCGCAGGCGATATAAAGCTTCGGCGCGACAGTCTTGCCGGTTTGCCCAACCTGATTTCGATAGGGTATCCAACCGGCATCGACAGCGGCTCTGCTCGCGCCGACAGCCCCCCCGAGAGTTTTGGCAAGCTCGTAAAGCAGTCCGAAGCCGTCCTGCCCTCCGATTCCGCGCCCTCCGCTGATAATGATATCCGCATCTGCAACCGATAATTCCTCGCCCGATGAGTCGTCGATGCGCTCGATAATTATCTTAGCGAATTCGCCGATAGCGATTTCATTCGGGTCTATTTCGATAATTTCGCCCTTGCGGGATGAATCCGGTTGTGCCTCTTTGAAAACCTTGTGGCGAACAGTAGCCATCTGCGGGCGATGCTCTGGGCAAAGTATTGTCGCCATGATATTTCCGCCGAATGCGGGACGAGTCTGAAGCAGATTTCCCGTTTCGGGGTCGATATCGAGAGCGGTGCAGTCGGCGGTTAGGCCGGTTTCCAGTTTTATTGCGAGGCGTGGAATAAGGCTTCTGCCGACAACAGTTGCACCGGTGAGGAAAATCTCCGGCTTGAACTTCCGCACTGCAAATTCCAGCGCAGTCGCAATCCTCTCCTCGATGAAATCCTTATATTGCGGGCTGTCGATGAGATACACAACATCCGCGCCACGTAAGATAGCCTCTTTGGCGAGTTCTGTGATTCCTTCGCCGACAATAGCAACTCCCAAACGAGAATCGCGACAATCCGCGAGACGCCTACCTTCATTAAGAAGCTCGAAAACCACCGGCGCAAGGTGTCCATCGGGGGTTATTTCGCCATAGACCCATACATCATGGTAGCTTTCCTTGGCTGGCGTTCCGAAAGCCTTCGGTTGCTCTTCATGCCTTAAAACAATGGCTCCGAAAGCACAGCTGGTGATACAAGCACCGCAAAGTGTGCATTTGTCGTAGTCGATAATGGCGATATCACCGCTAAGGCTTATTGCGCCAAAGGGGCAAGCCCCAAGGCAAACCCCGCAACCGGTGCATTCTTCCGATATTATCTGAAGTATATTCATCGTAAATCTCTTTTTAGCGCTGTCCGAAACCTTCGTAGGCCAACCCGAATTTGTGGGTCATTCCCAATTCGCCGTAATGTTCGAAGGCGTAATCGATTACCATGCCGCGGTAATCTATACCGAAACCGGCGGTCAATCCGCGAAGTGTCTCATCTTTCGCAAGTTCGCCGTCGATTTTATCGCGAAGCTTGTAACCAAGGCGCAAAGACAGTGGTTTCAACTGCACGAAGTCGATACCGAAACCGCCGGTAAATCCTTCGTCGGCATACCAATCGCCCTGCGCAGAAGCGAAAATAGGAAGGCCTTTAAGTCTGTAACTCACTCCGATTCCGGCATTTAGAGGAAGAGATTCCGCAGAATCGATGTGTGCCGAAAAAACCGTGCCCGCGTTCTTCAGAACAGCTCCGACCTGGCCTCTGCCGTAATCGAATTTCATTAACACTCCCAAATCTACGCCTACTGCCGCCGCAGATGTCGAATCGATACTACTCGATGCGAAGAAAGGCGCGATTCCAAAGGAGAGTTTTTCGAATATCTCACGCGAATAGGCCAAAGAGAAGGCTAAATCGGTTGCGGAAAAATCGCCGATAACATCGCCGTCGTTGTTTGTTCGCTCCATCGTGCCGTAGCTGATGAATCGGACAGCTAAACCCAATTTGCCGAAATCGAAACCCTTTTGCGCGACGACATCTCCACCGGTAATGCCGGCATAGAGCACGCCGAAGCTTGTCCCGACGGACAAATCTCGCTCGAAACTCATACTTGCCGGATTAGAGAGCATCGCATGCGGGCCTTTGGCATAACCGACTCCCGCGCCGCCCATAGAAGCGGCTTTGGGGGAGAAGGTCATCTTGAGAAATGTCATCTCGGAGGTCCCTGCATTGTCGGAAATTCCGAAAAGCGCATTCGATGCAAGAACAAAGAGAATAATAAAGACGCCGATTTTGTTCATTTTTACCAATCCAATACAATAATCATTTAATAAATAACATTAATTAAAATCATATAATCTATTGATGAGCAGGTAGTTCAACCACTTTTGCAATCAATTCTCCTGCAAGTGCATCCGCACGCGCCGCCGCTTCGCCTTTAGTTACAAACTGCCCGCCAAATACGATAAACAAATGCTCTCCGCCGCGTTCTTCAGGCACAATGAAAGGGGTCAGGCCTTCACCGCGAACTTTTACCGCCATCTGCTCCGCGAGGGAACGAGCCGAAAATGCACCAAACTGAAGCGTCCATCCCTCCGGAATCTCCTCCGCCTCTTCATGGGCAATCTCATCGAAAACCTCCGAAGGACGCTCTAAATCCACGAAGCGCGATAAATAGGGCATTTTCGCCACAAGTGCGCTATATCGCTCGCAACTATCGGGATCGATTATGTCGTAGCAGTATATTTCCGCCAAGCCGAGTTGCGCCAAAGGAAGAAGCTCGGGATCCGTAACATTGGCCAAATATCCACGCGCAGTATGCGGTTTTGTCAGAATATGCGCGCATTTTCCTTGCAGAAGGAAAACCCTGTCATGCGGATTCGTGATTCTGTCCGCAAGGTCGAAAGCGCTCTGATATAATCCGCGCGAATAGGCCAACTGTGCCCGAATGAAAAGCGTGCTGTCGCTTATCGAATGGCTAAGCTCGGTATCCAGCGATTCAGGACTTACAGCAACCGCCTGTGCGCTAAGATTAACCACTACAAAGAGCAGATAAGCAATAATGCGAATTTTGTGCCGAAATTTCATTTTCCGTCCAATTTTATAATACCGCATAAAAGTTAAGCGCAGAACGGCAGATGTCAACCATAAATCCGAGTTTGCAACGATTAGAATAACTTCAGCTTGAAATTACCCGCGAAGTGCCTATAATTACCCGATATGTTCGAACTGATACTTCATACTAAACCGAAGCAATTAGCGCGCCTAATTTTCAGCCGGCGATTAGAACGTATGGCCAAGGTCATTGTCGGTTTCATCGTTCTGGGGATATTCTTTACCGGCACATTTGTGCTTTTCCATCGGCTTTTTTCCTATCTCGTAACTGTCCAAGACATCGGGGTTCTTCTCATAGATAAACTTGTCGGAATAGGCTTTTTGGCCTTTTTTCTGATGTTAGTGATTTCGAACCTAATAACCTCGATTAGCTCGCTTTACAATTCGAAAGAAACCGCTTTCCTTATGGCTTCGCCGCTCGAATACCGTGAGGTTTTTTGGGTCAAATTCATCGACACGCTTTTCTATTCGAGCTGGGCGACTCTTGTGATTACAGTTCCGGCATTTATCGCCTATTCGATGGTTCACAACCTTCCTTTTTGGGATTACCTTATTTTCGCCGGATTAGTAATACCCCCATTTCTGCTAATCACATCGGCGCTTGGGGCCGCTTTTTCGCTTATATTCTTTCCGCTGGCCTATAGATTCGGCACTCGTAAGATAATGATTCTGCTGGCCATTATCGGCGTTGCGGCACTTTTTATGATGATGAGAGCGAGGTTTTCGCGAATCCTATTTTCGGCACAGGGTGATTTGGCTTTGCTGAACTACTATCTTCGCGAATTAGCTCGTAACGACACGCCGATACTCCCGAACGTTTGGATTGTTGAGATTCTGCAATCAGCGAGAACCGGCAAATTCTCGAACATGTGGTTTTATATCTCCATGCTGGTCTCTACAGCTGGTGCGGCGATGGTCGCTCTCGACATTCTCGCCGAAAAGCTATATTACAGCGCATATAGAGCGGCGGGTGAGCTTCTTGGAAGACGTCGTAAAGTTTCAAAACGGAAGGATTTCTATTCTACCTCTTGGAAGTTTTTCAGCGTTTTCCCGAAGGATATGCGGTCGCTCTTTGTGAAAGATATCCGCCTATTTCTGCGAGACCCCGGGCAGTGGACGCAATTTACGATTCTCCTCGTGTTGGTTGTATTCTACCTCATAAACCTCCGGAAAGTTCCGCTGAATGTCGAGGGGCTTTATTGGCGCACTTTGATAAGCTTCGTAAATTATGCCTTTTGTGGATATATACTCGCGACACTCTCCGTCCGTTTCGTTTACCCCTCATTTTCGATGGAGGGACAGAGTTTTTGGTCGATAGCATCGTCGCCTGTTAAACTGCGAAAGGTTTTTTGGGAGAAATTCTGGATAGCTTTCATAATTTTCTTTGTCATCGCCGAGGTCGTGGCTGTGGTTTCCAACAGTATCCTATCCCAATCTCTTGCGATGACATTACTTACCGGCGGTGGGATTTTCTTGATGAGCATTTCTCTAACCGCCATCTCGACAGGGCTTGGGAGCATCTACCCGAGCTTCGAGGAGCCTAACCCCGGCAAAATAGCCTCTTCAGGCGGCGGAATGATATGCGCCTTGGTTAGCCTCGTTTATGTAGCGCTTTCGACCCTCGCGTTAGCAATTCCCACGCACAATTACCTAAGTTTTCTCATCGGTCAAAGGGCGAGTTTCCCGACAGCAGAGGTTGCAATTGGTTTTGCCTCGTTGATTGTGATCAACATCGCCGCGACATATATTCCCCTTAAATTGGGGCTTAGAGCTGTCGATAAGCTCGAATTCTGACAATTCCAAATCCCAGCTTTTGAATTGCTTTATCGGTTTTCGATAAGCTTGAATATCGAAGTATCGAACTCGATTCCCCGCGAATCGAGCCATCCGGGGAATTTGCTTTCGATATGCGCTATTGTAGATCTGACCCTTTGGGAAGGGTCCCCGGAAACCTCGACATAAGAAACAGAATACAGTTTCAGTATGGCGAGTATCATGCCATCGACCTGAGATTGATAAAGGGGGCTTGGCGTGCGGACACCGTCGTCTTCCACTGGGAATTCGCCGGGCCGAAGGAAGATTAAGACATCGTAAGGGTAGTTTTGATAATGTCTTAGGACAATTTCTTGATAACTTTCGATATGTTCGCGGGCAACGTCGCAATGACGTAGAAATAGAACGAGGTTATCAAAAATGCTTCTATCCGAGACGAATCCCGAATCTGCACACTCGAGTTCGCTGTCTATCTGAGCCTGAAGAACAGAGTATTGGAAGCGAACAATATCGTCTGGCACAGCGCGAAGTTCGGTGAGAGTTTTTCCCATTTCGGCAAGAACAACTCGCGCTTGTTCGCGAATCAGCGGAAGACGTAGCTCCTTCGCGAGCAAACGCGAAAGAGTGCTTTTTCCAGTTGAAGATGCGCCTATGAGGGCGATTTTCATCGCTTCCGGCCTTTGAGAAATTTCGTCATAACTATTTGATAATCATACCGATAGCCTAAACATGGCTAAGATGCCTATTCCAAATATAGTTTCGCTACAGGCTCTGGTCAAGCATTATCGAAAGAGGATTATTCGCAAATTTCACTTGAAACCCACGAATAATTCACTATTATTTACCGACATATAATAGTAACTTAGCACTATAATTCCATAATTGGGAGAATGACAATGTTCAATCAAATTATTCATACATTTCTTCATTATTTCATCGAGGTTCTGCCCTCACTGGCGATAGGATTTGTCCTCAGCGGCTTGATTCATGAGTTCATTCCTTCAAAAATTGTTGAAAGGCATCTTGGCGGCAAGGGCATAGGGCCGCTTCTTTGGGCCACTCTAATTGGAACATTGCTTCCGATTTGTTGTGTCGGTTCTCTTCCGGTTGCACTGAGCCTTCACAAGAAAGGCGCGAAAATCGGCTCGGTGGTTTCATTTCTAATCGCGACTCCGGCAACCTCGCTTACAGCGCTATTTGTAACCTATTCACTTTTCGGAATGGGATTTACAGTCTATATCTTTGCGGCTGTGATAGTTATGGGTGTTTTGATTGGCGCTTTGTCGAACATACTCGGTTTTGCGCTGATAAAAGTGGATGAACCGCCAAGTTGTTGTTCAGCAAAGAATTGCGAGAATGAAAGTTCGAATACCGATCCGGTGTGCGGGATGTCAGTTTCGGAGGATACTGATCTGGTAATAATCTATAAAGGCCGCAAAATCTATTTTTGCTCCGCTCATTGCCTTGAAAAATTTGAAAAAGACCCTGATAAATACAATCAAGAAGGCCATGTGCATGAATCCTATTGCGATGCGCATGCAAAGCCGAAGGCATCTTTCGGTCGAAAGCTCTTGGATGCATTTATCTTCGCTTTTTGGAAAATGCCAAAAGATATCGGTCTCGAACTTCTAATTGGAATTCTTATAGCCGCAGTCGTGGCGAGTTTCGATCCTTTAGGAAATTTGATCAACCGCTATCTCGGCGGATTCTGGGGGTATCCTTTCAGCCTCTTGGTTGGGATTTTCGTCTATGTCTGCTCGACTGCCAGCGTTCCGCTTGCCCACGCTCTTAATGCACAGGGGATGAATATCGGTGCGGCAATGCTTTTTCTAATTGTCGGACCGGTTACGAGCTGGAGCACAATTCTCGTTGTCCGGAAATATTTCGGCGGCAAAATGCTGGTTTTTTATCTTATCTCACTCAGCATATTGTCTGTTATTGCCGGCTACATTTACTCGTTGCTCTGAAATCCGGGCGTCGCGCCCCGCCATCTTTCGACCGAGGTTCGAGGTTCTACCAAAAAATTCGGGTTTTCGCGTAAAAATAGACGCTGGTTTAATGGGGCGGGGCAGGAGGCATCGCGGATATAGAATTCTTGTTTCAGAGTAAAAGCTTCGATTACGCGATGCCTTTGTGTCCCGCGAAAATTTAGCAAGCTGGAAATTTACGAAGTAGTTTCAATTTTGTAGATAATTTAGAGATTGCTAACTCAAAACGCGGGACACGCGACGCCCTTAAGCGGCACATTTGAGATAACTATCTTTCCTCGAAAGTGAAATATTCGGGATTCATCGAGACAACATTTACGCCCGATGGGTGAATTACTACGGGACGCACGAATTTCCCCTGTGTCCGCACATCGATATAATCGACGAAAACCTGAATTCTCTCGCGTTTTAGCGAATCTATTTGGGTCTCTGTGCCTGCGAATGTAAGTTTGATTGTTGCGGGCGAAAGCCTTTCGCCGGAACGGGGCTTGCCGCTTTTTATCGTTACTGGAATATCCTCGAAGGTTATCTGGTGAAGTGGTTCGACTTCGATGTTAGCTGAAACTTTTGTTGGAGTATAGGAGACAAGATTATTTTCGCGTTGAATCGAAACTACGACAGATGTCGAAGTATTTAGGTTTTTGAATGTGTCCTGCGAAGTGTAAGCGTATTCGACAGACCTAATCAAATTCTCCGGACCACCCAGAACGATTTTTGTAGGCTCGAAGCGGATTTTGCTTTCATCTGCCGCATAGCCATCTTCTGGGATTAAAACAAGAGCGCTTTTTACAGGAATTTCGCGATTGGCGTAACGGTCGATTACGAGGCGAATAGGCTCGCTTCTCGTATAGCCGATAAATCGGTATTCGACTTCGGGAAGCCGCAGGATAATATTCTCTGGCTCGATGAATCTTTCAGAATATTTAAATCCCGAGGCATCGATAATTGCCTCTCCCTCGGCGAAAAGAAGTTTGATAAGGTCTTTCCCGCGCCCTTTTAGCGCTACACTAATAGAATCCGGAAGGGGAGACCCGATGACATACTCAGATGGCAACCCCTCGACTCTGAGCGGATACACAAAAGTATGCTCATACTGCTGTTCTGTGGCGACATGAAGCCATAATACACAGGCAACAATCAGCGAAAGAATCTTAATCCAGATATTTTGGAAAGGCCGAAATCTCATTTATCTCATCTCATAATTAAGCTGTTTTCAACAGGGTAATCGATTTTGATAATAATCCACATCCCTTTGATTGTCAATTCGATTCTTCTCAAAAAGCCGAAGTTAGGCCGAGATTTCCGCCACAATCGCGCCTTTGAGGCTGAAATTTATCGCGAAATACTCTCCTAATGGCAATCTGACAATCTTCCGTGAAACCGAAGAGGCATGATAAAGCAATACTTCGCCATCTTCCTCGAAAAGCAATCCCATATGCGAAACAACGAGCCAATCGAGTTTTCCGGCGAACATGATGATTGTCGAGTCGAGCTTTTGCGGGGGCATTTCGCCGATTCTTAAGGGAGTGATTATCTTCGATTTGACAGATTGCACGGCAGGAAGTCCCGAATTCTCACGAAAAACTCGCCCCTGTTTCTCGAAAAAGCCCGCACGGTCAATGTTTCGCTCGATAACAGAATCTGCAGACTCCTCCAATGGGTGTAAAAGCCAACTGTTATTGGGCAACCAATCTATCGAAACGAAATGATTACGATGCTCGAAATCGACGATGCCATTTCGATACCGAATGCGATCGAGGTTTCCAAGAATACTATCGGCTGAATCGCTAAGCGCAAGCGCAAGGCATGTTTCGACATAGGTCATGCAGTCGAAACCGTCAGTTCTAATTCTCGGGGTGATATCGCCCTCGCCCAATGGCGAATCGATATATGGATAATCGAGAAAAAACCGCCCCCAGAACCTCAGACGCTCCTTAATCGGTGTTTCCGCTAACTTTGGGATGAATGATGCGATTTCATGCGAACCCGCGATGGAAACCTCCCCTAAGCCCCAAATTTAAGCAATCGACCGCAATTCGCGAGAGTATAAAGCATAATTGCCGTTCCGGGGATGTGTCCCAAAATTCCACGCGAGCATTGTTTCTCCGTGAACCGATTGCCCTCGTCCTGAAAAGCCGTCTTCGCGTTCAGAAGGACAGGCACCGGATGCCAACTGTGAAGTTTCATCGGCGGGGGAGTCGAATGGTCGCCGGTGATAACCAAACAATCAGGATTCATCGCCAGAAATTCGGGAATATGCTCATCCAGTTTCTCTATCATCGCGACTTTTTTATCGAAATCGCCGTCTTCGCCCGCTGAATCAGTATATTTGAAATGGACGAAATGGAAGTCGAAATCGTCCCAAGTAGTTTTCAGATTCGAAATTTCAGCATCGATGTCCTCGATGTCCGTCGGAACGGTCATTCCCACTAACCTCGCAAGCCCGCGATACATCGGATAAACAGCTATCCCTTGAGCGCGCATGCCGTATTTTTCTTCGAAAAGTGTTATATCGGGGCAATTTGCCGCGCCGCGAATCAGGCATGTATTGGCTGGTCTTTCGTTTGCAAGAACTTCGGTAACTTTATCGATGAAGAGATTGACTATCCTCGCGCCTTCTTCGCTGGCCTTGTCTCGCGATTTGGCAGGCGCGGGAGGTTTGCCGATATTCTGCGGGTCGGCATCCTCGATATTGTCCTTGAGCGAAGAATCATGGAAAACAACAGCGAAACGGTAGTCCCGCGCGGCTTTAATATCGAATTTTACTCCGTCTATGTCGGAAATATTCTCGCGTATTTTCGCCACAAGCTCGGCACATTTTTCTGTCGAGATTCTGCCGGCTCTTCGATCTGTGATTAGGCCATTTTCCATCGTCGCGAAATTTCCGCGAACCGCTAAATCCCCGCAAACGACCTCCATACCGCTTCCCAAAGCTTCGAGAATGCCTCTGCCGATTTGGTATTTTAGCGGATCATATCCGAAAAGTGAAAGATGCCCCGGGCCGCTTCCGGGGGTGATTCCGTAGCCTACCGGATATTGCAGTCCCAGCGAGGATTTCGCGGCCAATGCATCCAAATTCGGAGTCCTCGCGGCTTCGAGCTCTGTTCTTCCGTTTACAGGAATTCCACCAACTCCATCTGCGACTAAAAGAATAGCTTTACTATCGTTTTTGTTTATCAGATATGGAAGTATCTCCTCATACACAATAAACTCCTTTAAGTAATTGTTTTAACCTCTTATCAAATCGAAGAATATCTTATCACAGACGATCTTCCGGATAATCTTCTTCGATTCTTCCATTCGCGAAATAGCCTTGAGAACTTCGTTGTAATTAGCCGAAAGGCCTTCCGCAATACCTTCTGCGGTCTCCGGGCGACGTTCGAGAAGCTCGATTATCTTATCGGTCAAATCCCAGGATGCGAAACTCACATCGCGCTTGCCGACATAATCACGAATTATCTGCGCTCTCTCGCCGATAAGTTGCGACGCTTCCTCCAAAACATCATCGGAGACCGCTTCGATATAACTTTCCGCCGGTGGACGTTTCACTGTGCCAATCCACACACCGGATGGCTTTATCTCGCCGACCAAACCGGCTAACTGCCTAAGATGCTCCTCCGAATCGTTGATGCCCCTCAGCAAAACGATTTCCAGATGCAAATCGCCGTCGAACTTTTTCGCGAAGGCTTTTAGACCGTCGAGATAGTCTTCGAAAGTTATGCTCGAATGAGGTCGAACGACCTTCTCGAAAAGCTCCGGTGTGGCGGCATCAAGGTTTGGAACCACCAAATCGGCTGACATGAGTTCTTCGCGGACATCGGGCATCCAAAGAAGCGTTCCGTTAGTCAAAACGCACACTGGCGCTCTTTCAAAAGATTTTACGTAGTGTATAAGACGTCCCAAATCCGATGACAGGGTCGGTTCCCCGCTACCGGAGAAGGTCAGCCAGTCGATTGCATTGGCGGACTCCACAGCCGAGCGGATATCCGATTCGATTTCCTCAGGGGCAAAAAAACTTCTGCGAACCGCCGGCAAAGGCTCACACGAGCCAATTTGGCAATAAACGCAATTCGCCGAGCAACTTTTTGCGGCGACAATATCTATCCCAAGCGACCTTCCAAGCCGTCTCGATGGCACCGGCCCGTAGGTGAATCTGCCCACTATTTGCCGCCTTTAGCAAGTTCTTTTCGGTATTCGTCGAGTTTTTTTGCGATGTCTTCGTCGTGAAGCGCGAGAATCCTCGCGGCGAAAAGGGCGGCATTTTTTGCGCCGTGTTTTCCGATAGCCATCGTGCCAACGGGTGTTGAACCGGGCATTTGGACTATGGATAAAAGAGCGTCGATACCGTTAAGAGGCCCGCCGTCTGCAGGGACGCCTATGACAGGAAGCTCGGTCATACTGGCTACCACTCCCGGCAAATGCGCGGCGAGCCCTGCGATAGCGATAATGATATCGAACCCTTTTTCCTTCGCCGTGGTGGCGAACTCCTTGCAGGTGTCGGGCTGACGATGTGCCGAGATAATAAAATCCTCATGCCCGATTCCAAATTTGTCGAGGGTTTCTTTGACTTTCTCGACAAGCTCTTTGTCAGAACTGCTTCCGCATACGATTGCAACTTGGCTCATCTCTTCTCCTCGTTATCTGAGAAAATTGTGTCCTATGTCGTTTCTGTGAAATTCCTTATCCCAGCTGATTTTTTCGACTGCGCGATATGCCCTGTCGCGCGCCTTCTGAAGGGTTTTATCCCAAGCGGTAACTCCGAGAACTCTGCCGCCGTCGGTAACGACTTTATCGCCGATGGTGGTTGTTCCGGCATGGAAAACCTGAGTTTGGTCATCTTTGACATCATCGAGCCCGAATATTTCCGCGCCTTTTTTGTATCTCTTGGGATAACCGCCGCTGGCCATAACCACGCACATCGCGGACATATCATTTCTCCATATAATTTCTGATTCTTCCAACTTGTCATGGTGAATATGAAGCATAATCTCCATCAAATCGGTTTCCAGCAAGGGCAGAATAACCTGAGTCTCCGGGTCGCCGAAACGGCAGTTATACTCGAGAACCTTAAACTCGCCATTCACAATCATAAGACCGGGATAGATAACCCCTTTGAATGGTGTTCCACGGTATCTCAGACCGTCGATTGTCGGCTGAAGAATTTCCTCCTGAATCCTTGCGAGAGTTCTCTCGTCGAGATTTGGATTTGGCGAGATTGTGCCCATTCCGCCGGTATTTGGGCCGACACCGCCATCGAAAGCGCGTTTGTAGTCGGTGCTTGTAACCATCGGCACAACAGTCTTGCCGTCGGTGAATGCAAGAACCGAAACCTCCCTTCCGGGAATGAACTCCTCGATTAGAATACGACGGCCTGCTTCGCCCCACGCGCGCTCGATCATCGACCTGCGGATAGCGTCTTTTGCCTCTTCGATGTTTTCGGCAACGACTGTTCCCTTTCCTGCGGCGAGACCGTCGGCTTTTATAACGAGGGGTAGTTTATGGTTTTCGACGAACTTTATCGCGTCTTCTGCGTTATCGAAACTCACGAAGCTCGCTGTAGGAATTCGGAATTCGTTCATGAATTCTTTCGCGTAGATCTTACTGGATTCTATTTTCGCGGCTTCCTGACCCGGTCCGAAGACATTTAGTTTCCGGCTGTTGAAATAATCGACAATACCTTCCGATAGCGGTGCTTCCGGCCCTACCACAGTGAAATCGACACCGGTCTTCTCGACGAAAGAAGCCAAATTTCGAATATCTGTGTCCTGAATATTCACACTTTCCGCGAGCTGAGATATGCCCGCATTTCCCGGTGCGCAGTAGATTTTTTCGACATATCTGCTCTGTGAAAGTTTCCAAATAAGAGCGTGTTCTCTTCCACCGCCGCCAACTACAAGTATTTTCATTTTCGACTCCTTGATTTCTGTTTTATGTAATTTAATGCTCGACCGCCCCAATGTCAACAATCGAAGTTCTAACACTGACATCAAATAAAATATAGCGGGAACTTTGACTTTTAGAAATAATCACCAAGTATATTTTCTTATTGACAATTGAATCCAAAAGAACGATTTTAACGCAAAGCAACTTTTATTATTAGGAGGAAAATTGAAAAAGACAATCGTTGCACTGGTTCTTATCGGAATTATCATCTATGGCTTCGGATGTTGCGGAGTGCTCGATAAGGCCAAAGATTTAGCTAAGGATGTTGAAAGCACAGTAGATGCGATGGCTCGTTTCAGCGAAGATATCGAAAAGCTGAAGAATGAAGACGGCGAATTTGTGCTCACACAGGCCAGAATCGATAAATTCATCAAACAATACCCCATTTTCAAAGAAATCGTAGAAAAGAAGGGCGAAGAGGTCGAAAGCGCTAAGGATGACTATTCGAAGGGCATGAAATCGCTTAATGAACTCGCTAATCTCGATAAGGATCTTCGCGACGCAGGTATCGATAATCCAGCCGAATTCTACCTCACTTTCGGCGAAATTAGCGCGGGGATGCTTTACCTTTCATTTGAACATTATGCTAAAGCTACCAAAGAGGGTATGAGCGATCAGGCCGCCGAGTTCAAAAAACAGCTCGAAGACCCGAACACCCCGGAGGATCAGAAAGAGATGCTTCGCGAGGCAATCAAGGCCATCGAGGAAGTCGGTCAGGAAAAACCGGATGTCCCCGGCGAACTGAACGAAGACGAAGTTGATCTTATTCGTAAGAATTTCGATGCAATAGCCAAACTCCTCGGCATGGAGTTCCCTGAAACACAAGGAGATCAGGAAACTGAAGAAGCCGAAGTGGCTGAGGCGGAAGAACCGAAGACCGAAGAGGCCGAAAAGCCCGCCGCTCCCAAACCCCCGCAGGGACAAGGTGGCAAGCCCAAAGGCGCTCGAGTAGAATAAACTGTCCAATCTTATTTTTCGCCCGGTTGATGGAGAGCTATTCACCGCTTTTTCGGACAACCGGGCGTTTTGTTTATAGTTTGACACATAAGTCGTATTTGACGGAGCACAACGATGTTCAACAATATAAAAGCAATTTTCGAACGCGATCCCGCATGTAGGAATGTTTTCGAGGCAATAATCTGTTATCCGGGGTTACATGCCCTCTGGTCGCATAGAATAGCGCATTTCTTCTGGGCGAAACTACGGTTAAGACTTTTGGCGAGGCTTATAAGCGAGACATCGCGTTTCTTCACCGGAATAGAAATCCACCCCGGAGCGGTTATAGGCAAGGGGCTTTTCATCGACCACGGAATGGGTGTGGTTGTCGGCGAAACGACGATTATCGGTAATAATGTTACACTTTATCAGGGCGTTACACTTGGCGGAACAGGTAAGGAAAAGGGGAAACGCCATCCGACTCTTGGGAATAACATCGTTGTCGGCGCAGGGGCAAAAGTTCTGGGCAATATCACAATCGGCGACGAGGTGCGTATCGGTGCCGGAAGTGTGGTTGTTCGCGATGTCGAACACGATTCGACGGTTGTTGGAATCCCCGGCAGAGTCGTTATAAGCAAAGGCAAAAAAGTCCATGAAGCATGGCTCGATCATGGGAATTTACCCGACCCCATAACAGAAAGACTCGCAGATTTACAGAGCCTTATTAACGAACTTCGTAAGATGGTGAACGAAGACCTCGGAATTCGAAAAGGGGAGTAACACAGATGACGGCGCGAACGATTGGCATCCTCGAAGCGATCGGGAACACTCCACTGATAGAACTTCGAACAAAAAAAAACCTGTTCGCCAAACTCGAAATGTCAAATCCCGGCGGCTCGGTTAAAGACCGTGCGGCGCTAAGCATCATCACCGACGCTGAAAATCGCGGTCTTCTCGATTCAAAAACAACCGTAATAGAAGCCACCAGCGGGAACACCGGCATCGCCCTCGCGATGATATGTGCGATTCGAGGCTATGAGTGCTTTCTTGCGATGCCGGAGAGTATGTCAATCGAACGAAGAAAGATTATGCAGGCGTATGGGGCGAAAATCGAGCTGACCCCGCCGGAAAAAGGGATGAGAGGGGCGATAGAAAGAATAGATGAGCTTCAACATGATATCCCGAAAACCTTCGTAGCAAGCCAATTCTCGAATAGTGCGAATGTCGCCGCCCATGAATTCGGCACCGGCCCGGAAATTATCGAAGCTCTCGAAGGCAAAATCGATGCTTTCGTTGCAGGAATCGGCACTGGCGGGACGATAACTGGAGTTGCTAAAGCACTGAAAACGGCAGGGATCCCGGCGAGAATCATCGGGATCGAACCTGAAGAATCCGCGGTTCTAAGCGGCAAACCTTCTGGAAAACACGGTATTCAAGGAATCGGCGCAGGTTTTGTTCCGGAAATCCTCGATCTTGAACTTCTTCACGAAATCCGTCGTATCGATACAACCACTGCAATTCAAGCCGCTCGTCTTTTAGCCGAAAAAGAAGGCATACTCGGCGGAATATCCTCCGGCGCGGCATATTGGATTGCCACACAAATCACCTACGAACTCGGTGAAAATGCAAATGTCGTTACACTCTTCCCCGACGGCGGCTTTAAATACCTTTCAACAGGCCTTTTCTGAAAATGGTCCAAAAGAAATTCATCGAACGAGGCGATATCGGCGAGAAACTTGCGGCCGAATTCCTTTTGAAACTGGGTTATGAGATAATCTCGAGAAATTGGCGTATTCGCCAAGGGGAGATAGATATAATCGCAAAAGACGGCAGAACGATTGTCTTTGTGGAAGTTAAAACGGCCTACGGGGATAAATTCGGCAGACCCGAGGAATGGGTCAATACGGCAAAACGCCGCCAAATTGGCAAAATAGCCGAAGCCTGGATTGATAAACACAATCCAGAGGGCTATTTTTTCAGATTCGATGTTGTGGCTCTAACAAAAACTCCCGAAGGCTTCGATTTGAATCATATTATCGACGCCTTCAGTCTTTAGGACGATCCACAGACTCGGATTTTGTTCTTTTTAGTTGTTCTTCGCGTTTCTCCAGCTCTTCCGCAACCATTTGCCAGATTTTGCTCCAGCGCTCGGGAGATTTGTCGAGTTCGGTTTTGTAATTGTCGAACTGATCGCGAGATACGTTGTTGGCTTTGAAAATGGAATCCTGAATCGCGGAAAGATGCACAGAGTCGGAAAGGAATTGTTCCGCCGCGAAAGAAAGATCGACATACAGCAACACAAACTGTGTGTCCGTTATCGCTTTCGTCTCGGCGAAAGAGCATCCTGCGACAATTACAAGCGCAGTCAAGAACATGAATTTTGCTAACGATTTTGTCATAAGCGTTACCTTCATTTTGAAGATAAACCGAACTATTATTTTGTCAAGTTCAATAACTTCATCGCTGTTTCGCAAACTCTATGCCAATAGGAAATTCAAGATGGAAAAAAGGTCAGTTCGAAAGCTTACAAAAAAAATAAAGGTCGGCAGAATATCAATTGGTGGGGATTCACCGGTTTCTGTTCAATCTATGCTCGATGTTCCGACTACGGATATCGATTTGGCGATTGCGCAGATATACCGTCTCGAGTCTGCCGGATGCGATATTGTTAGATTGGCGATTCGAGATTTTGTCGCGGTCGAAGCCTTCGCGAAGATACGCAAGTCAACTGAAATGCCGCTTGTGGCTGATATTCATTTCGACTACAGACTCGCAATTAGCGCGATAGAGGCCGGCGCAGACAAGATCCGCATTAATCCGGGAAATATCGGCACAAAAGAAAGAGTCAGAGAGGTCGCAGAGACGGCAAAAAGTAAAGATGTCCCGATAAGAATCGGTGTTAATGCCGGAAGTCTTCCGGAGAATATAGCGCCGCATAAGTCTTTACCCGAAAAGATGTTAGAAGCGGCGATCCGAGAAATATCGATTCTCGAAGAGTTTGAATTCACCGACATTGTCGTATCCATGAAATCCCATGACATATTCGATGTTATCGAGGCGAACAGGCTTTTCAGCGAACGGTTCGATTATCCTCTGCATTTGGGAGTTACCGAGGCTGGATTGCCGCCTGATGCTCTTATAAAAGGCTCATTGGGAATCGGTGCCCTTCTTGTCGAGGGAATCGGCGACACTATTCGATTTTCTATAACAGGCGATCCTGTGGAGGAGGTTATCGCCGGCAAAGATCTTCTGCAGGCCTGCCATTTGCATGAAAAGGGGATAGAACTTGTCAGTTGCCCAGTTTGCGGGAGATGCCGTGTCGATTTGGCGAATATTGCGGCCAAAGTCAAAGAAGCCTTACCCAATACCGAAAGGAAACTCGTCGTCGCAGTTATGGGGTGCGAGGTCAACGGCCCCGGTGAAGCGAAAAACGCGGATATCGGAATCGCAGGGGGAGACAACTGCTTTTTCCTTTTCAAGGATGGTGTTCCGATAAAAAAAGTCTCTGTGGAAGACGCTGTATCATCGTTATTGGGGGAGATTTATTCTCTTCTCGAAGAAACTCGATGATAAATCAAAACCGTCCTAATATTTAATGGTTGAAATTTTTCTTTTTTTCGTTAAAGAATTAATATGTAGTGTCGAAATCGAGAACGTTCATAATCAATAACTTTAAGTATGGAATACAATTATTTGAATATCAATAGGATAGCAATTCTACTTCTTCTAATTTTAGTATCCGTTTCACCGGTTCTTGCCCAAGAATATAAAGATAGTGCGAGAAAATCAGCAAACAACGATTCAATCCATGTCGCAGTTTACCGCAATTTCCCCCCTTTCAGCTTCATTGACGACCACGGCAATCCGCAGGGTTTTTCGATTGCAATCGCAAAAGAGATAGGCAAAAGGCTCGATAAGCCTGTCGCATACCGTTTTATAGGATTCGACGAGGTTGCCGATTCGGCTGTTCGAGCTGAATGCAATTTGTTCGTCGGTGTCCATCGCAATAACTGTTTCGGCGATGAATGGGTATTTTCGAAACCGATAATCCAAAGTCAATTCTCCTTCTATTGTGGCAAAAACCACATTATAAGCGGTCTAAATGATTTATGCGATAAGCGAATTGCGACACCGCCATTGCTTCCGCTTTCAGAACTTCTTGAAACAAAATGTGAAGAGCTAAATGTGCGGAAACTCTCACCGCGCAACGCTATAATGGCCTTAGCCGAGGGTGAGATCGAAATTGCAGTAGTGCCTTCAGAGGTAGGGGACTATTTCATTCGCGAGTTCGGATTGCAGGCGAAAGTAGATAAACTGGACACTCCAACCCTCAAATTCGATTATGTCGTCGCAATTCCCGCAGAAAAGGTCGAAATTCTCGGCCAAATTGATGACATAATTTCCTCACTTAAAAAAGACGGACAGCTTGCCACATTGCGAGGCAAATGGCTTAATCCGCCCACTGAGGGAAAGAAATCTGCAGGCGGATATGTTTATCTCATAATTGTTCTTATCGTTCTCATGGGCATGCTGTTCTTTTATATCGCATTGAAAAACCGTAACTTCCGGATTTATACCGAGGCGGAAAAAAATGTCTCGGAAGCACTAAAAAACGAACTCGAAGATCTGAAGAAGCAATTCGACGGATATAATCTCGCCGCTTCCGCGGTCGATATAGGCTTCTTCGCCATTCGTGACGAAGATGGTATCCTCGGTAGATTCGTTTATGTCAATTACGGCCTCGAAAAGATCACGGGTTATACCTTTGAAGAACTAAGCAAGAAGAGTTTTGTCGAGCTTTTCGAAGGAGAAGATTTAGAAAAGGTTATCGAAAGATATAAACTTCGCAGAAGAGGGGAAGACATACCCGAAGCCTACGAAGTGATAGGGATTCGTTCCGACGGCGAAAGAAGACCAATTGAACTTTCGGTGCGTTTAGCCCATCTCTCCGAAGGTGATCTAACCCTTGGAATCGTAAAGGATTTGTCGCGCGAGAAGAACCTTCAGAAAAAGCTCCGCGAATCCGACCAAAACTTCAGGGCGATGCTCTCGAGTATGCCGAATGGAGCGCTTGTTCTAAATAACCAAAGGATACTCTACATAAACAACGCATTCCGGCAATTGATAGGAAAAAGCCCCGAGTGGATACGTTCGAGCGGTATCTCAAGAATATTGCCGCCTGTCCATCGGGCGCGTATCGAAGCTCTTATCAATAATCTTATAGATGGCAAAGAAGCACCAAAGGAGATACAATTCGAGCTTCTCGGCCCCGATGACGATCTTGTTTTGCTAACCGCAAGACCACGTGCAGTAAGCTATTTCGGCGAATCCGCGGTGCTTTTTATCATCGATAACAAAGTCGGCGCAGATTCGCAATCCGCGTCGAAAGAATCGCGTCCGACAACAGGTTTTGCAAAGGCAACCGAAGATCTCGTTCTCGACTACAACAATAGTATTATGAGTATTGTGGGCGCGGCCAGCAGATTGTCCAATCTCACCGAAAACAACCCCGAAGAGCTAGAGTTCACTCGAATTATAGAGAAAGAATCCGAACGTCTCGGCGAATTGACCGGAAAATTGCTCTCAATCACAAAAGAATCCGATGAGAAAAGCGGTAGGGTCATTTCTGTTCACTCGGTTATTCGTGATGCAATCGAACTTTTGCCCACACAGCCTTCGGTGGCGTTTTCCATCAAGACTTTTTTCAACGCCAGACCGGATACTATTCGCGGAAACCTCTCGCAGATACATCAAGCTGTGCTGAATCTGATGGTCAACGCAGTGGAAACTATGCCCCAAGGAGGAGACCTGACCGTTATCACAGGGAATTCGGTCTTCGAATCGCCGCGCATAATTAGTGATGAAAGCGTAGATCCCGGTCGCTATGTTTGGATATTGATAAAAGACAACGGCCCGGGTATCGTCGAACCTGAGCTGGAGAACATTTTCAAACCTTTCTCCGGCGCTGGGCGAGTCGGCGCGGGTTTTGGATTGGGACTTTCGCTGGTTCAAAAACTGGTGAAACGCCATCAGGGATTCATCTCGGTTGAATCAGAATTAGGAAAAGGAACAACCTTCACGATATATTTCCCCGAAGTGCTTCCGATCGAGGCAGAATCTTGCTCCGAGAAAAAGCTTCCGCGAGGCGACGAGACAGTCCTTGTCGTCGATGACGAACCACACATTCGAACGGTTCTCGATTCGATGCTCAACTATTTGGGCTACAAGGTTCTCTTAGCCTCTAATGGTGCTGAAGCGATTGAAATAATGCGTTCTAAGAGCAAGGAAATCAGCCTCGTTCTTTTAGATATCATAATGCCCGAAATGAGCGGCGAAGAGGCCTATCGCAACATTAAGAACATCAAACCGGAAGCAAAGATAGTTATCTCGACAGGTTATGCACGCGATCAAACGCTTAGCGACCTTCTTCAACAGGGCGCCGATTCGCTTATTCGTAAGCCCTATTCTGTCGGCACGATTGCGCGTGTTATCCGCGAAACTCTCGATGGGGTGAAATAATAATGTTAGACATGCTTAATGTTTGGGAACTCAGATGGATTCTCTATCTTCTCGGGTTTATTTTCGTTCCACGGATTAATCTGCTTTTCATCTGGCATTTCCACGGTGGAACATTCTGGGATAGGCGCGCGATATTATTTGTTCCGGGATGGTTTCTTATGCCGCGAATGATGACAGGACTTATCGTAGCTTTCACAACAGAAAATTTTCAGCTCGGCGCAATAATGGCTATCGCAGGTTTTCTAATGGACGGCGGAATGAAATATTTCTGGTATAAACGCCGCAAGAAAAAGGATTAATTAGTGAGTTCGCTCGAAATCGAAGAGTATTGGCGAGTCGAAATTCAAGGGGCATTGCCGGGGGAGGAGAGTATGAACCTCGACGCCGCCCTTTTGAACGAAGCCAAATCACAAACTTTTCAGCCGATGCTTAGATTTTACGATTGGCTGAATCCAACACTTACAATCGGATACGGACAACCAAGAAGCGACATCGATTTCGAAGCACTCGAACGCGACGGTGTAGATTTCGCTGTCCGTCCGACCGGAGGAAGGGCGGTTCTGCATTGGGACGAGGTAACCTATTCGATAATACTTCCATCGGGACATCCAATCAGTGAATCGAGCGTGCTCGAAAGTTACCATACGATATCGGTTGGCCTCGCAGAGGGACTTCGTAGGATTGGGATAGAGGCCGAAATCTCCCGCGGCGAATCGGGCGGCCATAAGAATCCTTCATGTTTCTCATCGACCAGCAGATATGAAGTCTCGGTTGGCGGGAAGAAACTTATCGGAAGCGCCCAACGCCGAAAAAACGGTGCTTTGCTTCAACAAGGATCGATTCCGGTTGGCGGCGAATTTCGGTATCTGGACAGATATCTAGTGAATTCGGAGATTGACCCCGAACTTTCAAAAAAAGCCGTCTGTATAAGCGAATGCGTCGATACGGCACCTTTAAAATCCCAAATCTACAAAATTCTGGCCGATTCTCTCGCCGAGAAGCTTTGTTTTAGCTATTCTTAATAAGTTACTATTTCTTTCGAGCCTCTTAACCAAGTGGATATCCGACCTTGCCTCAGTTAATATTCACATTATTAATTAGAAAGAGCTTGACACTCGCGAGGCCGCGAAATATAATTTACGGATAAAGCATCGGTTAAGTTTATCGATGTATTCCGTTAATTTGGAAGAATTGAAATGAAAAAAATATAGCAGGGGAGGTTTCGATGGTGCAGAAACGCACCTCGGGGCTTATTGTAGCCCTAATGGTTCTTATCATCCTTGTTCCCGTCCTTTGGGGGCAAGAGTCCGGTAAAATCCGTGGGAAAGTTACCGAGAAAAATACCGGCGATCCTCTCGCCGGCGTCAATGTCCAGCTCCTTAGCGACAATGACATGATCCAAGGCGGCGCCGCCACCGATTTCGATGGCGAATATTTCATCCTCAATGCACGCGCCGGCATCTACAAAATCAAAGTCTCATATGTCGGCTACAACACAGTGATCGTCAATAATGTGATGGTTTCGACCGACCAAACCACCGTCATAAATGTTCAGATGGAGGACGAGGTCATTAAAGGCACTGAGGTTACTGTTTATGCCGACAAAGACGAAGTCAAGCTCGACGTTACACACTCCGAAGCCAAAGTTACCGGCGACGACATCGCGAAACGTCCGGTTACGCGTATCGACGATGTTCTTGAAACGAAAGCCGGTATCGTCTCGCGCGATGGACAGATTCATATGCGCGGAGGCCGTTCTCGCGAGGTTACTTACATGGTTGACGGTATGCCGGTTACCGACCCGACCTATGGTGCGAAGGGTCTCGAAGTGGCTACCTCCAGTGTCCAGGAGGTTTCGGTGCAAACCGGAAGCTACAATGCCGAATATGGCGGCGCTCTCTCCGGTATCGTGAACATCGTTACAAGAGAGGGTAGTGTTACCAATTTCTCCGGTAGCGCTATGTATCTTACCGACGACTTTATTCTCGACGAGCTGAATAAATTCTCAAGGAATTCTGACAGGTTGGAGTTCTCGCTTTCCGGTCCAGAACCAATCAGCACTTACATTCTTCCAGTGGTTGGTCTCGAGATTCCGCGTTCCCAAAGGGTAAGCTACTTCCTTTCGGTTACCGGCGAGAACACAGATACAAGATATCCGTATAACACCCTCTGGGATCTCGATGAGATAATGCCCACAAACGATCCCATCGGAACGCCCTACGCTATCGATTATGGCTGGTATGGTTTCTTCCCCGAGAGGCGTTATAACGAATACACAGCCACTCTCAAACTCAAACAGAAATTAACCCCCTCCATGTCCTATACCGTTACCGGAACAGGCAACTGGACAAAATCCAGAAGCTGGAGTTGGGATTATATTTATGTTCCTCAGAACGCCCAGGTTGTCGAAAGAAAGGCTTATCAGCTTTCTGCGAAGTGGGTTCACAACCTCTCTCCGAGGACATTCTACGAGATTCGTGCCGGATATTTCCGCACAGGTCTCGATTATGAGCCGGGTGGACTAACACCGGATGCTTTTGCTGTAGATAGCTCGGTTTACGGTAGTCTCGATGACTGGATCGATATCAACGGCGACGGCGTTCCACAGGTCAGAGTCAAATGGTGGGACTCTAACTCCAACGGCCAGTGGGATTTCTGGGAGTATTGGGAACCGATTGTCGACTATGTTGACACAGTTTGGGCGGATGCCGCTCGAACAACCATCGCATACCTCGATACGGTTTACATCGACGACAGGCCGCCCATGCTTGGCGAAGAGCCATGGTATGAGATTAACGGAAACAATGTCTTCGAGCCACGAGAGACCAATTTCAACAGCTATATTCTCGCAAGCCCGATGGACAGACCTGAACCTTATGTCGATGGCGAACCTTTCCGCGATGGAATGCCCTTTGGAATCGGATTCTATGGCGAAAATGTGTATCCCGGCGGCCTTTTCATCGATGACACTCTTTGGGTCGATTTGAACGGCAATGGGATAAAGGAGATGGGCGAGTTTGTTTTCGGAACCTATTATTATAACAATCCTCTTGTTCCCGAGCAATATCACATAGCCCTCGAAGAAACGACCTGGAACGATATAAACGGCAACGGCCGTGTCGATTGGGGCGAGTTTGTCGATGTCAACCGCGACGGTGTATATACTATTCGCAATGGTTATTGCGACTTCATCGACGCGAATGGAAACGGTGTTTATGATGTCGGCGAAGAGGGCGAGGCTTTCCTCGATCTCAACGGAAATGGCAAATATGACGGCCCCAATTACCAGCGTGATGAATGGGAGCCGTATATCGACCTCAACGGCAACGGTAAATGGGACGGCACCGACCTCTTCCTCGACCGCGGTTTCGATCGTTATGCGGTATGGCATCGTAGAGAAACGAATATTCTAATGGCAAAAGCCGACCTTACGAGCCAAGTCGATAATAATAATCAGGTCAAAACCGGTGTTGAATTCCAGTATATCAACATGAATATGCAGGAAATCCAATACCCCGAGTTCAAATATGACCGCGAACCGGATGGCGGCCCTTATCAGGAACATGGTGTCTTTAGATCTTTCTACGAAAGGTCTCCTAAACAGTTCGCATGGTATATTCAGGACAAGATGGAATACGGCGGTCTAATCGCAAATATCGGCGTTAGGCTCGATGTGTTCCTTCAGGCGGGCGAGGTTTTGGAAGATTCCGTCTCGCAAGCCATCGTTCAAGTTCTTCCGGAATACGACAAAATTTTCAAATCCCAAAGCACGCTTAGCCCGCGTATCGGTATGAGCTACCCGATTACGGACAAATCCAAATTGTTCTTCAGCTATGCACATCTGTATCAGCTTCCGGGATATGATAATTTCTATCAGATGCCTACTCAGGCGAGCCGCGCCGGAAGGCTTCTCGGTAACCCGAACCTCGGATATGAAAAGACCGTTACATACGAAATCGGCGTTGGATATGGTCTTACCGACGACTGGACTCTGGAACTATCCGGTTATTATAAGGATATTTATGGCCTTCTGAATACGATCACTCAGAATCTCGGGCCAATTTCCCAGAGTGTTTATGAGAATCAGGACTATGCTCGAAGCAGAGGCATCGAAATGTCGATTCGCAAAAGATATTCTGATAGATGGAGCTTAGATGCGAACTATCAGTATGCTTTCGCTTTCGGCAAATCCAGCTCGAACCGTAGCGGCTATGACGCCCTCTTCGATCAATCGGCGATTCCGCTTCAGGACTTACCTTTAAATTGGGATCAACGCCATATGATTAATCTCGTCGGCGATTATCGCGTCCAGGAAGGGGACAACCCAATTGTATTCGGACTTAGAATTCCTGATAAATGGGGATTGAATCTGCTCTTCCAGTTTGGAAGCGGATTCCCATACACACCTACAGTCAAAAACCCGAATTGGGATCCTTCTCCGGGCGAGAAGGCTTGGGAACGTGAAAATGCTCTCAGAATGCCGCCGAACTACAATATCGATTTACGCTTCAACAAAGATTTCACTATTGCAGGGATGGATTATTCATTCCTCATATGGGTTCAGAATCTCACAAACAGGCGGAATATCGAGTATGTTTATAGCGAAACCGGCGAGCCTGATGACTGGAGTATAGACGACGGTCTAGGAAACGGGATGGATTATGCGTATAATCCTGAACATTGGAGCGCCCCGACTAACATAAGACTCGGCCTTCAGATAAGCTGGTAAGGAAATGAGTATATTGGAGCAAAAAATGAAAAGAGAAGTTACATTCATAATGCTTATCCTTCTTGGGGGGATGCTTCTATCCGGAGCACTCTTCGGCGAAGACGGCCCAGCTGGGCAAACATCGCCGAGAAGAAGGCCGGCGGTATCTACGCCGGCAGTGGATGAGAAGACTCACGATGTCGGTCAGCTCTTCTTTACAGTATCGAACTGGGGATTCTTTGGAAGCCAGAGAGGCGAAGATGATCCGAGATACTGCATCATCTACAAAACCGGCGCAAAAACCGGACAATGCAGGCCTGCCGCTGAATATCCCGGTGGATCGGGCTTAGAATATCTATTCCAGGGAGCACTATGGATTGGCGCTGTTGTTGCCGGCGATACCCTTGTGAGTGTCGGTGAAGACGGCTGGTTCCACGATGTAAACGAGCTCCTACCGGGATATAATCAGGCCACCGATACAATAATGATCAACTCGATATATCTTGATTCTTTGATAGCTATCAGCGAACAGGATTTCGAGGCGATGATGACCGATACGGTGAAAAACCCAAGTATTGTTCCTACCGAGCATAGACCTATTGGTGTCGAAGTCCGTCAGCGTTCGGTGTCTTGGTCATATAACTATGCACGTAATTTCGTTATCATCGACTACTGGTTCAGAAACATTCGTGAAGAGAGGGATACCATTCGTGACGCCTATGTCGGAATATATATCGACGGTGATGTCGGGCATGTGAATACTCCTCAATATGCTCAGGACGATGTTACGGGATTTGTGCAGTCATATTGGGATCCAATCAAAAACGATTCAATTGTTGTGAATACTGCATGGTTGGCCGATAACGACGGCGATCCGACAAACGACGGCCGTTTCGACGAGTATTCGCCAACAGGTGCTTTGGGAATCGCACTTCTCAAAGTCGGTGAGAATCCTCTCGATGAACTAACATATTCTTACAACTGGTGGGTATCGAATACAAACGAAGATATCGACTGGGGCCCGATGCACAGATATCCGCCGATGAGCTGGGACGGAACTCCTGAAACCGATATTATGAAATATCAGGTTATGAGCAACGGCGAGTTCGACTACAACCAGACAGATATTCTCAATTATAGGGATCACCCTGATTGGGTTCCGCCTCCTTCGGATTTGGCGGAAAATATGAGATGCGGATACGATACGAGATTCCTATTCTCCTTCGGGCCGTTTGATATTCTCCCGGATGACACAATGAGGATAGCTATTGCGGTTATGGTTGCCGAGGATTTCCATCAGGATCCGAATGTTGTCGGCGATTGCCAACCGGAGAAATTCAATTATGCCGGGGTAGGTAAAACAACTCAGTGGGTTCGTGATGTTTATGGCGCTCCGAACGGCCTTGGTGTGCCGAATTATCAGGGACCTGTGCCGCCGCCGAAGCCATATTTCGAGGTCGAGACTTACGATAACAAGATCGACATCTATTGGAAATTCCAGGAAGCTATGAATTTCACCGACCCGATAACACTGCTTGAGGATTTCGCAGGTTTTAGGATTTACACCGCCGAAGCGAATCTCGAGAGCTACTATGTTCCGATCATCGAGTTCGACAAAGTTCTCTTCACCGATTATAATTCACTCGATACCTTCCAGATTCAGGTCAGAACCGACGAGTTCCTCGCGCCGGAAGATTTTTCACCGGGCACATTCCCGACACTCGATACGACTTATACTTGGGATGGCGGAGAGGTTGTTGTGGACGTGTTCCCGAGGAAGAAATTCGGAACTAACTCCGGATTGCCGGAACCTGTCATGCGCAACGGAGAAGAATGGTTCAAATACACCCTTACAAACCAGCGCGCCGGGTCGGACATCTACATCTCTGTAACAGCATATGACTATGGCCAGCCCACACGCGATCTCGAATCGTTGGAATCGTCGAAAACTACGAACTATAAATGGGTGGTTCCGGTTGGAAGCGGTGAGACTTCAAAAGAGGTCTATGTTATTCCGAATCCCTATCGAGTAGATAATAACTACGCCGGTGCCGAGGGTCTCGACTGGGAAACGCCGGTCGGTCAGGTTTGGACGGAATATTCCCGCAAGATAAGATTCGCGAATCTTCCGCCAAGATGTATCATCCGTATTTATACGGTTGATGGCGACCTCGTAGATGAGATGACTCATAGCGACGATGGTTTCTGGCAAGGTGGAAAAGACAACAAAGACTCCGACAGAAAAGACATGGTAGGTGCCGAAGACTGGGATCTTATCAACAAAAACGATCAGGCCATAGCCAGCGGTATTTATATGTTCAGTGTCGAGAATGCTGAGACAGGCGAATATCAACTTGGTAAATTCGTTATTATTAAATAACCGGGAGAATCATGAGACAACATAAATTAATCATAGCCGCATTGATACTCCTTCCGATTGTCGCTTTCGCACAGGCGAAGGTGGGCACAGCGGCGGCCCAGTTTCTCGAGATTCCCGTCGGCGCACGTTCGGTGGGTATGGGCGACGCCTTCTTAGCTACAGCTAATGACGTCTCCGCGATATACTACAACCCCGCAGGGCTAACTAACCTTATGCGTAAAGAGGTTATGTTTACGCATACAATGTGGCCTGCCGGCATAATGCACGATTTTGCGGCTTTTGCCATGCCAGTTCCTCAACTGGGCGGTGTAGTAGGCATTAGCGCAATCGGCCTTACAACAGGCGAGATGCGTGAGACCACTCCGGGACGGCCAGAAGGAACCGGAAGGACATTCACCGCAAGCGATCTCGCGGTGGGGGTTACATATTCACGAAAAATGACCGACCGTTTCTCGTTGGGCGTTACATGGAGATATGTGGGTGAGTATTACGCCGATGTCAAAGCTCATTCTTGGGCGATGGATATCGGAACTCTTTATCGCACACAGTTCAAGAATCTCCGTATCGGAATGAACTTCTCGAATTTCGGGCCGGATATTACCTTCCTTCAAACACCGTATCCACTACCTATGTCTTTTAAAATGGGTGTGGCGGCGGAAGTCTATGAAGCCGGAGCGCACAAAGTTACTCTTGGCGCTGAAGGAAGCCATCCAAACGACAATCTCGAGAAATTTCAAGTGGGGGCGGAGTATTGGTTCAATAACATGTTCGCAGTTCGCGGCGGTTATCGTTTCGGTGCATGGGATGCAGAGCGGTTCAATGCCGGTATTGGCGTTAGATTGCCGGTCGGAAATGTCATCACCAAGATAGATTATGCCTACAGCGACATGCAGGAATTGCTTAATGCTCACAAATTCACCCTTGGACTGGAATTTTAGGAGGCCCGAATATGAGAAAGACTAATATCATACTTATCATTCTGATGGTCGTTCTTGCTGGCCTTCTTATAACCGGTTGCGGCTATCAGGGCGATATCGACACGAACCAGAAACCGATTATTAACCTCTACAATAATCCGGCTGACGGCGATACGCTTGGCGCCGCCCCGATTATGTATTGGCAAGCCTTCGACACAGATGGCAAGGTTTATGTCTATGAATATATAATCCTGCCCCATCAGCAGGCCGGTAAAGGTCTCGCGACGAGTATTTGGAATCAGTATTACGAAAATCAACAAAGCCTCGCCGATGTCGAATCTTTAGTAACACTCGATAATATGAAAATCCGCTGGACTCGTGTGGACAGTTCGAGCACCAGCGATACGATTTTCTTCCAGCATCTGCACCCGGATTCGGTTACTAAACACCTTTTCTGTGTTCGTGGAAAGGACAATGAGAACCTTTATTCGGATATCGTTTGCCGGACTTTCTATCGCAACAACCTTCCACCGGATTCATGTGTAATCGTTACCGATCCCTTCGATGGCGAAGAGTTCTGGATCCTTAAGGACACGACATACAGCTGGAAAGGTATCGAAGTAAGCTGGACAGGCGGCGATCCTGACCATTCTATTCTCCTCGAATACAGATGGCAACTCGAACAGGTTTCGACCGGTAATGTTGTTATCACTTCGTTAGTCGATGATTCTATCGGTGGAATTAACTCCGGTTATGATCCCACAGACGGTTGGGTTCGTAGCACGACTACTTATCTAAAAGGCGAGATTCCCGAAAACGGCGACTATCGGTTCTGGGTTCAGGTTCGCGATGACGCCTTCTATCCCGGTGCCGCAGATACTGCTGTTATCACACTTGCTCAACCAGTATTCGACATTTCCGATCCAACTGTCAGACAGCAATATATAAACGGCACTTTCGTCCATAAGGTGCTTATAATCGACCAAAACAATTCAGTCGGTTATCCGGACTTTGCGATTGTCAGTGCTTGGTATGATGGAGTTTTCGATAATCTCGTAAGTTCGAATGTAATACATGATTACGAAATCATACGCCCCGCCAGTGCGTCCACGTGGAGTATCCCGCGCACCACTCTCGCAGACTACAGCATTATCTGGGTGCTCGACCAGGAGTATTTCAGCACAACTATGAAAATAGGCTCTGAGTATCTTCTTGAGCTTATGAATTATATTCAGGTTGGTGGAAGGCTTGTTTTCGACGGCAGGGATATGTTCAAAAACGAGCTCGATGTTTGGAGCCAGTCGCCGTCATATAACTATTTCGGCATCGCTGAAGATGTCGAAGGTTCTGGTAACAAGATTTTTGCAAGAGCCGTTGCGAATACAAGTATTTCTGGGTTCCCCGATCTCTATGTAGATCCTGCGAAGACAGTTGACGGTCTTTCGATAATCAACAGGGTTACTCGAATCGGTATGAGAGAGCCATCCTTCAGTGGAAGCCCTTATACTCAGCGCGTGTATAGTTTCGGTATCGTCGATACTGCAAGCGCAGATGATAAGAGAGATTTCGAGAATGTTCCGGTTGCGGTTCGTTTCGTAACACCGAGTTTCCGGTCAGCCTACTTCGGATTCCCGCTCTATCTTATGAATAATGATGAGGGGCAAGTCGAACAGGTAATCGAGAATACTCTCCAATTCATCAAAACGCAGTTGGATGTTCAGCCTGATTCGCTCGATATTCCGCTGTAAACTCGAACCAAAGAAATCAAAAAAAAAGCCCGACCATTTGGCCGGGCTTTTTTTTTGCTTAATCCCAAGGCATCTTTGGTATGGTTCGGATTATCTCTGTAAGCGAGGTATCTCCGGCGAGGACTTTTTTCACGGCTTTTTGCCATAACGTTCCAACGCCCTTATCACGAAGTTTCGTTGCGAGGCTTTCCACGTCTGATGTTGTGAAAACGACTTCACGTGTGAGGTCTTGTCCTGGAATAAGCTCGAAAACCCCGGTTCGCGAGGCATAACCTGTCCAACTGCAATCTTCGCAGGCTTTTGGATTATACACGATTCTGCCGTCATTGAGTTTGGAAGCTTGCCGACATGATTTGCAAAGTGTTCTAACCAGTCTTTGTGAGATGACTATATTGACGGAATCTGCGATGATAAAAGGGTCAATTCCGTAGTCGATCAGCCGAGTGATTCCCTCGAAGCAATCCCTCGTATAAAGAGTCGTGATGACTGTTTTGCCCGTGTATGCCGCTCTTACTGCCAGTTCGGCCATTTTCGAGTTCGCAATCTCATCGATCATTACGATATCCGGATCCATCCGAAGAATCCTATTTAGTGCGGTTTCATAATCGATACCCTTATCGAAATCGATTCTTATCTGACTTGCGAAATCCAAAGTTTTTTCTGTTTGATGTTCGATCGTGAAAATCTTCTTTTCGCTACAGGCCAATTTGCGTAGAATTGCGTATAGTGTAGTAGTTTTTCCTATGTCGCTCGGTCCGCAGATAAGAACAAGACCTCCGGGCTTAAAGATATTTTCGATGACAACAGCAAGTTCGTGGGGACTTAATCCGAGTTCTTCCAATGTCTTCAAGGGTCCAGCTTCGTCGATAAGCCTTATTACAGCATCTTCACCCGTAATTGTCGGGATGAGATGGACTTTGAAAATTATCTCTCTTCCCCGATTCTCAACAGCGAAGGCCCCTGTCTGTTCGATATCGGGGATTCTGTCATCGAGATTGGCCATAATCCGAAGTCTCGCGATTGCTCTTTGTCCGTTCCCCGTTTCAATCGAGTATTTGTCCGTTAAAACGCCGTTAATCCTATATCTTACTCTTGTTTCACCGGCTGTTGATTCGATATGAACAGCACTTGCTTTGTTCAAAAGCGCTGTTTCGATAACAGAATTGACATCCTCGATTATGCTCTCCTGCGAGCATCTCAAAATAGATATCTCTTTATCGGTTACGTCGAAAGCTTGGATAATGCCGGGCTTGCGCTCCTTTTCATTCGGAGTTCCGCCGTAAATTAGATTTAAAAGCTCTTCGATTTTCGAAGGTTCTGCAATTCCTGGGATAACTTTGTAGTTCGTAACAAATTCGACAGTTTCGATGGCGAACTTATTTAGTGGGTCATCCATCGCCAAAACGAGCATGTTGTTCTCGATCATGTATGGTATAATTCTGTATTGACGGCAGACATTTCGCGGAACCATGGAGAGCAAACGCCTATCTATCTTTTTTGGGTCGAGATCGATTCTTTTGAAATCGCGTTGTTGGCTAACGATATCGGCAATTATTTTCTCATCGACCAAATTAAGCCGAACGAGTATCTCCCCGATTTTTCCGCCCTGCTTCTCTTGAATCCGAAGAGCCTGTTGAAGCTGTTCACTAGTTAAATAATTCGAATCCACGAGTATCTCGCCCAGAAGTTTTCTGTTCATTTATGCTCCTGTTAGGTGCACACAACTCTATTATGCCGAAAAGTAAATAAAAAATGAGTCTTGCGGAAGGATTTTATTCCACCGTGACAGATTTTGCGAGATTGCGTGGCTGATCGACATCGGTGCCGCGCAAAACCGCAATGTTATAGGCCAGAAGCTGAAGCGGAATCGCTGTGATTAGCGGCATCACGCGCGGATCAGCCTTTGGGACAAAGATGACATCTTCAGTCAGCTCGCCGATTCTTTCGTCCCCGTCTGTTGCAATTGCGATGATTTTTCCGCCGCGTGCCTTTATCTCTTCGATATTCGATGTGATTTTATCGTAAAGGGGGTCTTCCGTGGCAATAAAGACCGCCGGAGTGTTATCGTCGATAAGCGCGATTGGTCCATGTTTCATCTCAGCCGCAGGATATCCTTCGGCGTGGATATAACTAATTTCCTTGAGCTTCAATGCGCCTTCGAGTGCGACAGGAAATTGAAGCCCGCGCCCGAGATAAAGGAAATTCTTCATCTCGTGATATTTATCGGCTATTCGGCGGATATTATTCGTCTGTGTTTCGCGGTCGAGGACCTCTTTGACTTTTATTGGGACATTCTTGAGTTCGTTGAGGAGTCTCGTGCCTTGAGCCATCGAGTAACCCTTCATACGGCTCAGAAGCAGAGCGACCTCGAGAAGAACCATAACTTGACTCGTGAAAGCCTTTGTCGAAGCCACGCCAATCTCCGGGCCGGCATGGATATAAACACCGGCGTCGGTTTCGCGTGCGATTGTCGATCCGACAACATTGACAATGCCGAAGACAGGGATGCCGAGCCTCTTTGCCTCGCGGAGCGCCGCAAGAGTGTCCGCTGTCTCGCCTGATTGGCTAATCACGAAAAGAGTTTCATTTTCACGGATAATCGGATTGCGATATCTGAATTCCGAGGCATAGTCCACCTCGACAGGAATTCGGGCAAGCTCTTCGATGAGATATTCGCCGATAAGCGCGGCGTGCCAGCTTGTTCCGCAGGCGGTAATCATAATTCGGTCTGTCTCGCGAAGATAATCGAAATAATTCTTCAGTCCGTTCAAACGCACAGTGCCCTCTTCGATGTTAAGACGGCCTCTGAATGCGTTTTCGAGTGTCTGGGGCTGTTCGTATATCTCCTTGAGCATGAAATAATCGTAGCCGCCTTTCTCGATTTCATTGAGCGACATCGAGATTTTCTCGATTTTCGGCGTGATAGGCTCCGCTTCGAGTGTCGAGATTACTACCGAATCTGCTTTGATTGTCGCCAGCGTGCCCTCGTCGAGATAGATTACATTGCTCGTATATCGAACAACAGCGGCGGCATCAGACGCCACGATGTGTTCGCCTTCGCCTGCTCCAACCAGAAGCGGGCTACCATGCCGTGCCGCGAAAATCTTATTCGGTTGATCAGCGAAAAGCACTGCAATCCCATAGGTGCCCTCGATTTCCTGCAAAGCACCGCGCACCGCTTTCCAGAAGGGAATTTTATCGGAGGAGTTTTCGTCCGGATTGCACGAACTCGCTGTAGGAGAGCCGTAATATATATCTTCGATAAGATGAGCAATTACCTCGGTGTCGGTTTCTGTTCTAAAAATATGTCCCCTATCTGTGAGGTATTTCCGAAGTGCTCTGTAATTTTCGATGATGCCGTTGTGGACAACTGCGATTTTGCCGGTGCAGTCGGTGTGTGGATGTGCATTTGTGATGGAAGGTTCGCCGTGAGTAGCCCATCTTGTGTGCGCTATGCCGACATTTGGTCTGAAATGTTGTTTCGCAACTTCTTTTTCGAGTTCGGTGATTCTACCAATGACCTTGAGAGTTTTGATTCCTTCGTCGGTGTGATAGGCTAATCCTGCCGAATCGTATCCTCGGTATTCGAGCCTTTTAAGGCCGTCAATTAGAACAGGAAAGGCCTCACGTTTTCCGATATATCCAACTATTCCACACATATTTTGCTCCAATCACGTCCCGTGTTCGTAATCATCACTATTTCATAACAAGCGCTCTGCCAAACCGCGAGAAAAGCTACTGAACCAATAACTTCTTTGCCTTTTCGATCAGATTACGAGCTTTTTCTTCGTTTTCACTTTCAGCAATAAAGCGCATTATCGGCTCAGTGTTCGATGCTCGAACGTGAAGCCAGCCTTCAGGGGTAATGATTCGGACTCCGTCGGAAGTGTCCGTTGAAGGATTTTCGAATCCCTCTTTCAAGCGGATTTCGACAGCCGCGTAATCGAGAGATAACGACGATTTTTCCTTTATCATAGTTAACTTTGGGAACTCAGATGTTAGCTCTGAGAGTTTTTTTCCGGTTCGCGCCATACGATTCAAAATAACCGCTGTGGCGAGGATGCCGTCCCTTCCGGGATGACACGAAGGAATTATCAGACCGCCATTTCCCTCGCCGCCCACCTGAGCGCCGATTTCGAGCATCTTTGAAGTGACATTAATCTCGCCCACCGGTGTTCTTATTACCTGTTTTCCGAGCGATTCCACCATTGCGCTGGTAGAGAGATTTACAACGATTGGACCATCGAGAAATTCCGAAGCCTCTGCCGCTCCAATTGCCAAAGTGTATTCTTCGCCGATTGCGATGCCATTCTCATTCACGAGAGCGAGGCGGTCGGCATCAGGGTCGGTGGCGAGGCCGATATCGGCGTGATTAGCCCCAACAAGTTCGCATAGCTCGGCAAGATTCTCCTGACGCGGCTCGGGGTTATGTTTGAAATTGCCGTTTGGAGTGCATCCGAGGGGGATAACTTCGCATCCAAGCTTTTCGAGCAAAGGCATCAACGCAATCGAACCAGTGCCACCGTTGGAATCGAGAACGACTTTGAAACGCGCCTTGCGAATTGCCTCGATATCGAGCCATTCGAGTTTAAGGATGGCATCAACATGGTTTTCTTCAGCAAATTCGAGAAAGCTCAGATTCCCAATTTTGTCATGAAGAGCCCATCCGAAATTTCTCTCAGTCATATCATTTTTAAGTTCGAGCAGTTTTTCAATCTCCAAAGCATTCAAGAAGGTTCCGTCGGATTTGAGAAACTTAAGAGCATTCCATTCAATAGGGTTATGGCTCGCAGTTATGATTATCCCGCCTGCGGCTTCGGAAATCGCTGTGATAATCTCCGCTGTCGGAGTCGATTGGATTCCGATTGCGATAACATCCCTTCCAGCAAGCCTAAGCGACGAACATAGCAAATCGGAAATCGCCGCGCCGCTCGGACGCGAATCGCGAGCAACAATAATCGCCCCCTGCGGAAGAAAAGTAGCGAAAGCCGTGCAATACCGAATAATAACCTCAGGTGTAAGCCCCTCGCCGACAATCCCCCTTACACCGCTGATACTCTCTTTTAACATAATGCTCCTATTGGTATAATGCCTGCGAAGAAAAATATCCGCGAGCCGAAATTTGTCAAGCGATTCTCTAAAATATCGACCTGCGAACAATAGGCTTGCATCGTGCCATTTAGAGTATATATTTCACAAAATGTGAATTTGAACCAAAGGAGAAAAAAATGAGAAAAGCTATCCTAATCGCACTTCTGCTGATTGTTGCGGCGGCCTACAGCGCGGATTTCAAACTGGCTTACATCAATTCCGAACGCCTAAGAGAAGATTATGGCGCTTTCAAAGACGCTCAGGCGCAGTTCGACAAGGATGTTACAACTTGGGAAGCTCAAGCTGTCGAAAAGGAGCAAGAGCTTATCGATTTGCAAACCGAACTCGAACAGCAGTCACTACTTCTCTCCGAAGATAAGAAAAAAGAGCGCCTTCGCCTTATCGAGCAGAAAAAGCAGGAGTATCAAAGGTTTCTCTCGGAGATTTTCGGCACCGGCGGACGAGCAGAGCGCAGAAACGCCGAGCTGACCTCGCCGCTTCTCGATAAGATCAATACTGCACTCGTAAACCTCGCCCAACGCGAAGGTTATGACCTTATTCTCGATGTTGCCGGCGGAAATGTCGCCTATATCGACGAAAACCTCGATATTACCGACAGGCTTCTCGAAGAGCTAAATTCCAGCAGATAATGCAAGCCAGCGAACTCGCGCGAAGGCTTGGCGGCGAATTTGTCGGACCGGGAGACCCCGATGTGCGCTCGATTAAACCCCTCGGGGAAGCTAACGCCGGTGATGTGGCTTTTTTGCACAATGTCAAATATAAACCGCAGTTGGAGACAACCAAAGCATCATGCGTGGTTTCCGCCGCCGACTGCATTTATGAAGGCAGAAAATACACCGCGATAATCCATCCCGAGCCGCACATGGCGATGGCACTCGCTGTGGATATACTATATCCGGAATTGATTCCAGAACCGGGAGTTCATACCTCTGCGGCAGTCGATAACAGCGCGAGAATTGGCGATAGAGTCTTTATCGGCCCTAGTGTTTTCGTGGGTGCCGATTCAGAAATAGGGGCAGGGACTATTATCGAGTCCGGTTGCTCGATTATGCCCGATGTGCGAATTGGCGAAAACTGTCATATCTACCCAAATGTTGTAATATACCCTAAAACCTGCCTTGGAGGGCGTTGTATCATTCATTCCGGCACGATACTCGGCTCCGACGGTTTCGGGTTTGCGCCAACAAATGACGGCATTCTGAAGATCCGCCAAATTGGAAGCCTTGTTATCGAGGACGATGTCGAAATCGGCGCGAATTGCACAATCGACCGTGGCACATTCACCGAAACCCATATCGGACTCGGCACTAAGCTCGATAATCTCGTGCATATCGCTCACAACTGCCGAATCGGCAAATACTGCCTTATTGCCGCTCAGACAGGCCTTGCCGGAAGCACCCATCTTGGCGATAGGGTCATTGTCGCTGGACAGGTGGGTTTTGCGGGGCATCAGAAAATAGGGGATAATTGCATTTTCTTCGCGAAAAGCGGAATCAACGGCGATATCGAACCCGGAAGTCAGCTTTTCGGGTATCCAGCAAAACCAAGGCTTCAGGCGCATCGTGATAACGCCTATGTGTCGCGGCTCGGCGAACTCTTCAAAGAGGTCAAGGAGCTTGCCAAAAAGATTTCCCGAATCGAGGATAATCAGGAAAAGAGGTAAAATGAGATTGTTTTCATCCATTTTATTAATGAGTCTCGTTGTCGGCGCGATTTTTGCCCAGCCGTCAAATACTGCGGAATTCAACCATCGAGGAGTCGCGATTGCCGGTTGCGAGGCGGCTATCGACGGCGAAGGTAGTTTTCTCGACATTTTCGATTTCTCGAATGGCGAGAATCCGGCGGCATCACATTTCAACGAGGCCTATCGACTTCGCGCGGACCGTATAGACAAAATCGGCGGCGCGGATAGATTCGCTTTCGATATCGGGTTCAGAACCCTCGAATATCCCGGGCCAACCGAAGACGGCGAGAAAAGATCATGGTATTGGATAGACGGTATCGGCAGGATTATGGTCGATAAGGGTTTCGGCGAGAGCTTCTCCACACGCTTTCAGTTCAACGGCGGCTACAACACAATGCGCAATTCCTTCTGGGGGCTTAGATATAGGCACAACTACACAGCCGCTGTTCCGGACTGGTCGAATATATCCAAACGCGCATCTACAACCGGTGCGGCGGCATTATTGCCACTCGGCGAGTTCTATTTTAATTATCATTCGCCCTTTGGCCTTTCGGTAGGCGCGGGCGGAGGTTATGGATTCAGCGAGTTCGAAGACCTCTACTATTCCCGCGGGTGGCATACCCTATCGAAGGGCAATGTTACGTCATATGCTGTCAAAATGGGCGGCCGTTTCGCAGTCCCCGAGTTTGAGCAATATGGCGCTATAGGCGTTTCCTACGGCATCAAGGGCGGCAAAGTCCGCAATGAAGATGGCGATGACTACGATATGTTCGATACCGGCGATGACATTATCGGTTTTCAGGCAGAATTTGGCTACCCCGGTTATGTCCGAGGAGCGTTCGGATACGATAAATCCGCTCTGAACGAGGATTTCTTCACCTCTGCCACCGATACAATTGCCGAAACCTCCGAAGACGAGGTCGCGCGGACTTCCTTCGGGGTTCAGGTTTACGGCGATGAGTTCCGTGTCCCTGTTACACTCGGATTCAGAACTGAGTCGTATGCCACCGAGGGCAGGTCGATTAATGCGAGCACTGTTACCAATGAAAATAAACTCTCCTGGGGTGACACGCGAATCGGACTTTCTGCCGAGCCTATCGAGGGTTGGACTATAGCCGCGGAATACAAAAAAGGCTATAACAAGATCGAAAGCGGATCGAGCCTTATATCCACTAATCAGGACGCTCAAGTCGATTTATCGGCCATTGCGGGTGGTATGGAGATATATGTTGTGCCGGAATTCGGGATCCGCTTTGGTTTCGAGAATTTTTCCCTCGAACCGGATTCGATTTACAAGAGTGAATTTGGTTCTTTCGATGTCTATTATGGCGGCGAGGGCGATTATGTCGCGCCGTATTTTACGCCGTCTTCGAGATATGGCCTCGTTCCTGTTCAGACGCGTGGAAATGCCCTGTCGTGGGGGTTTGTTTTCCGCCTCGATGATCAACGGCTTATCCTCGAGCTATCTGGTCGGCATGTTCTCGCGAGCGAACCACAGGTTTATCGAGACAATGCCGGAACGCTTCACGAGGGGTATGTTGGCTTAACATATTACTTGAAGTAAACACCATAACACATTGAATATAAATAAGATATAAATATGGAATTCAATTGTATTGCTCCTCGCTATAAAACAATCTCGCTGAGCCTGATCTTCCTTGTCGCGATTCTAACTTTTTTCGCATGCACCGATAGCGGCCCTGTAAATCCGCCGGATGGCCATGTCGGCGACGGCAAATTTTACCTTCGCATAATCGATGTCGGGCAGGCGAGCGCCGCATTAATTACAACTTCCGACGGCTATAATCTAATCTACGATTTCGCCACCGGAACTGAGGCTTACTCGAAAATCCTGCCGCTAATGGACTCCCTGGGAATAGATTTCATCGATATGGCCATAGTCTCGCATTTCGACGGCGATCATATCGGCGGCGCGGACGAGATATTCGGAGTAATAGAACTTCGTGGCTTTTGCTACGACCACGGCGGCACTTTTTCGACGAACAATTTTCTCGATTACACATCGACGATAGGCCAGAAACGCAGGTCTATAAGCTATGGCGACACTTTATATCTCGGTAACGACGGCGTTTACATTGCCTGTATGGCAAGCGGCGGAAACGGCACATATGTGATTCAGGAGAATGACAAATCGGTGGGATGCATTATCACATGGGGTTCTTTCGATTTCTGGATTGGCGGCGATATCAACGGAAGCGATGAAGGCGAACGTGTGAATATCGAAGCGAGAATCGCCGACAACTGCCGTATTGTCGAAGGTTATGTCGCGAATCATCACGGAAGCGGATATTCAAGCTCCCCGATTTTTCTCGAAGCACTTCAGCCCGATTTTTGCGCTATTTCATGCGGTTTGGGAAACCCTTACGGCCATCCGCACGCAGATGCACTCGAAAGAATGCAAGCGTGGACGGCCGACATTTACCGAACAGACATTTCCGGCACGATAACTGTTATTGTTGGCAGTGATGGGTCATATTCTATCTCGACAGAGGCAGGCGGATATTAGAAAACTTCTCGGCATATTGGGCGCGACTTTCATTTTGGGCGCGATGTTTATCGGGTGCGACAACGGCGTGGTGCCGCCGGACCCCGAAATACCCGACGAAATTCATGGAGCTATTTGGCCGCTCGATGTTGGCAACGAGTGGACTTTCGATGTCCAAAGCTGGGACGATTCCATCGCCGATTGGATTTATTACGGCGAGAGATACATTGTCGATACAGCCTTTATGCACAACGAAAAACGTGTTGCCAAGATTCGGCTGGAGTATTTCTTCGGCGATACTGTTTTTCAGGAATTCTCGCTTTGGTGGGGGAACACACACACCGGTCTTTATGAATATGCCCCCTTTGGCGATGGCTTTGTGCCCTATGCAGAAAGCCGGATGCTCTTTAAATATCCTGCAATTGATGGCGAGCTATTCTCGAGCTATGCCCCTAATCCTGTCAATCCTGTCAGCATGGGATTCATGGCGGAAATGCCGCCGATAGAAGTTCCTGCGGGGAATTTCGAAAATTGTGTGGGATACCAATATTATGAGCCGCCAGGGGAGAATATCTACTACTATTTTGTGCCGGATACCGGCTACATTCAGATGGAAAGATACATCGGTTCGACTCTCAATAAGGCGCGTTTTCTTAATTCTTATGTGCAAAATTAGGCTTACTTGCCGAGAATACCTATTCCCCATAAAACAACTAATACGACAATAATTAATAAGCCGATGAACGAAAAAGCGAGCACCTGTTTTCGCTCGATTCTTCGCCCTTGCTTAAAATCGCGATGAAGCTCTCTGAGCCATTTTCCAGCTAATGCCGGAGTGGAAAGGCTTTCCGCCGCGATGTAATCGAGAAGCGTTTTGTCCGCAGTTTCTCCGATTGCGGAAATAACCGGCAAATCGCTGGCAATAACAGCGCGAAGAAGTTCTTCGTTGTCATAAATATGAAGATCGTCGCCGCCGCAATTGGTTATAATTATCGCATCCAATTCGCCTTTGTGTCTGTTGCACCGCTCGATTTCGGTAACGATCGCTTCCGGCGTGTGGTTTTCGAGAAAACGGACATGGAAGGTCAGTCCTCCAGACCCGGTGGCGGTTGTGCGAATATCAACCGGAGCCTGCGAGTTGTGCGGCGCAATAATAGCGATATCGGAAGGTGGAGGATCTTTCGGGACAGCTTTCAAACGGGCTTTCGTAAGAAGCCCTTCGGAGTCGAGCTTTGTAATGACAGAATCTTCACGGATACGCTCCGCGAGCGATTTTTGTAGTTCAATAGACTCCAAAAGCAACTCGACGCTGGCATCTTTGCGATAAAGCCACAATCTCCCGCGTGTTACTATCCGCGAGCCTTCTTTGATGTTGAACTCGATATTTTCACAAACCGAAGGTGGTGCGACACATCGGATTGAACGATCAGAATCTTTGAGGTAGAAAAACATCCAGCCGGTGTCTTTGCGATTGTCGATAAGGCCACCGACCTCGCCCGCAACAATAACTTTTTTGTTATAATCGGCGACAGCTTTCTCGATGACATCGCAGAGAATATTGTGGACACCTGCTGGGGAACACTTCACTATGTCGAGTTTATCTCTATTCATAAGGGCCACTCTCCGGAAGGTGCGATTTTCCAGGGCAAACGGCACAAATCGGAGCTTTTTTTCTGCAGAAATTTTTACCAGTTTCAACTATCATAGCGTGGTAATTCTTGTAAATTGAAATATCATACTCAATTGACGCGCGAAATATCTCTGCGAGGCCGTCATAATCGATATTTTGTGGAATCCAGCCATGTCTATACGCAATTCTGAATGTATAAGCATCGACAACGAAAACTGGACGATCGAGAGCATAGAGTAGAATATCATCAGCTGTCTCCGGCCCAATTCCTCTAATTGAAAGCAGGTCATAGCGAAGTTCTTCAGTCGGAAACATTGACAGTGCATCGATAGAACATTCTGTTTTATAATTCAACCAGTCCATAAACCTACGAAGTTTAAGCGTCTTCTGATTGAAATATCCCGACGGGCGTATAGCCTCACGGATAACCTCGTCGTCCGCATTCAGAAGTTCATGTGGGGAGAGCAGACCAAGTTTTGCGAGATTACTCAGTGCTTTTTCGACATTGACCCAATTAGTGTTTTGAGTGAGAATCGCACCGAGCATAATCTCGAAAGGGGTTTCGCCCGGCCACCATCTAAGGTCGCCATATCTCTCGAAAAGAGAATCATAAAAACGTCGAATCTCCGTCACAATCCACCGTTCGGAATCTCGCCGCGGTCAAGCATTGGTTTGAGAATTTTGTTGTAATATCTGGCGAAAGCATCCACTACGAGAGGGTCGAAATGAGAGCCGCTTTCGCTTAGAATGAGGCATTTCGCCTCTTCGAATGTAAGTGCCTTTTTGTATTCGCGGGCTGAGGTTATCGCATCGAAAGAGTCCGCAACACCGATTATCCTCGCGCCGAGCGGGATTGCCTCGCGAGCCATGCCAAAAGGATAACCTCTGCCGTCCCATCTCTCGTGATGAGCACTTGCGATGAGCGGAACATCGGCCAAATCCTCGGCAAAATGCACTTTGCTTACTATGTCGTGAGTGATTTTCGCGTGGCTTTTAATCTGTTCATATTCGGATTCGGTGAGTGGTCCTTCTTTTTTTAGAATTACATCGTCGATGCCTATCTTACCGTAATCGTGTAACAAGCTTGCAATACGGATTTGCTCGATGTCTCTTTCTGAAAGCCCCATTTCACGGGCGATTCCGACCGAGTATTTTGCCACACGGTGTGAGTGTCCTTTTGATATAGGGTGTTTGGCGTCGATAGTGGCGGCCATAACTTCGGTGAGCGAACCCAGAGTTTTTCGTAAATCATTGTAGAGCCGCGCATTTTCGATGGTCATCGAAATCTGTGCACCGGCGGCTTGCAGAAGCAGATAATCCTCGTTCGTGAATCCACCGGATTCTTTGTTAATCATCTCGATAACACCGATAGTCTCGCTTCTGTAGTTCACCAAAGGGATAATGAGAATATTCTCGACCTTCAGGCCGAAAACCTCTTCGAGTTTGCCTTTGAACCGGCTGTCCAGATGGGGGCTGTCAGATATAATATACTCGCGGGTCGTTGCCACCCAACCGACCATGCCCTCGCGGAGAGGGAGTTTGACAATCCTACCGGAGGGGAAAAGGGCAGTCCATAATTCTGACTGTTCGCGGTCGAAAATCCATATTACGCAGTTACTTGCACCAACGAGAAGCGCACATTCATGCGTTACTTTATCCATAAGGTTTTCCAGATGGATATCGCTGGAGAGCGCTCGCCCGATTTGCAGTAAACGTGATAACCGGGCAACTTCCCGCCGCAGTAAATTCGTGTCTTCTTTATCTTCCCTCATAATAATTCACCGTGAATAATCAGCAAAAAGAATACGGTTGTCAATCGATATTATTTTGCAAATCTAAATTAGAACTTCAGTTCGACCCAAATGCTTACATCTCGAACATGTGTGATCTGTTCGATTCTGCGGTTGTTCGTGTCTATCCATTTTAATTCGAGACCGCCGCGAATATTTCTGCTGAAATTGTAACTTGCCGAAGGTGTTATGCTCCATTCGACATCGTCACGGGAGCGAGAAACCTCGCCGGTGGCTCCTTCGACCCATGATTCTGTGATACGTGTGGTGTTTTGAACAGTAAGAGACAAAGTAAGCTGGTTCTCGAATTTCAGAGTGCCAATAATCGGAAGCTTGAATCCTTTCGAGCCGCGAATGGAATATCCTGCTGTAATTTTGTGCGACAGCTCGTAGTTATGACGAATATTTACCGATGTTGCCGAATAAGTTCTCTCGTGTGAATTGCGGAGGTTCGTCGAATAATCGGTGCTGATTCCGGGTTTCCATGTCATGTTTATGGACACGAGCGGATTGAAGCTGTGCGTTAAGACATCGTTTTTAAGGGCATTAGATTCATAATTCTCGCGGACTTCATAAGAATAATTAGAATTCGCACGGGCGTTGCTCGCGAGTGTTTTAAATGGCGGAATCTGTCCGAGACCGTTCCAGTTAAGGGTAACATCCGGGAAAGTAGTTTGGATCTGTTTTGTATTGTTTGTGCTGATAGTAACATTTTTAACGTAATTGTATCTCGCCTGCAATGTCATTTTGAAAGGTAGGCGCGTGCCGGTGCGAATATTCCTCTTTTCAGTCGTAGTATGGCTCTCTATCTGGCTTGTAGCGGCAAGAGAGTCAGTAACTCTGTGAACACCGGGGTCGGTTGTCAATGAAAGTTGATACCACAAATCAGGCCTTCCGGCGAGATTTGGAATTTGACGGCGATCGTCGAATTGCCAGTCGAAATTCAAATCGTCGAGATTGTCGAAAAGAGGTTTTGTAATAGCAAGAGCTTTTTTAAGTCCGCCTGTGGATTCACGAGAACCTGATGGCGCCGGCTGTTCCGGAGTAGGGGGTTCTTCTTCACCTTGCCTGCCGCCTCTATCTCGCGGAGTTTCCCTTCGAGGAGGCATGGGTGACGATCCGGAAGTTGTTCCGCCGATTGCGCTTCCAAGCTGTTTCCACTTTATCCCCCACGAAGCTCTGAAAGAGCGGTTTAAGTTCACCACTCCGAACCTGTCGCGATATCTCGCCGGATCGGTATCCTCTTTGTATTCGCCGCGGATTTCGTAGTTTTGCGAGAGCCAGGATATCATTGCCGGTGTATATCGAACATTTTGGCTGATAGATTTTGACAGGGGATTGCCAATCACAACCGGATGTCTCCATCTAAAATGGGCTGAATCGCCGATATCGCGTTTCATTGAGAGAATAAAGCCGGTGGTAATCGGGGGCATGATATTTGTGTTTAGCGTCGCTGTGTGTGTTAGCGATTTTTCGTTGCTGTATGTTCGCGTATCATATCGGTCGAATCGCTCTTCCTCGCGACCGGTAAGATTTGTTTCAAAACGTAAGGCTGTTGGAGCGAAATTCAGCGAAAGGTCGAGTAATCTCGGAACCGAGGGGTCTTCGATTCTCGCGCCGGGTCTCGATGGTGTGCCCTTTGGGGGCGATATTGGCGATGAGGGTTTTCCCTCTACCGAATCGACTTCGGTGCGTTCATCGTCCTTTTTATCCGCGAACATCCATCGAGTTAGATGGACATTCCAGTTTTTAGAAGTCGGCGTGAGATCATAAGTCTGCCGAAGGTTCCAATTTCTGCTTATACGAAGTGGATATGTCGGGCTAATCTCACGGGTTTCTCCGGCGCTAACGCTATGAGAAAGCCTCGAAAGAGTAAGACCTATCAGCCAATGCGGATCGCGAGGTTTTAAGGTCTCGGTTATGTTCACCGAATACTGCTTGGTAGTAGTAGTTTCCTGCTGACGAAGCGTATCCGGAACGCTGATGTCCGAGCCTGTTTTAAGTCTTGGAACGGAGATTCGCCGAGAGAAATTGGAAGACACAGGCAGATTCAGCCCCCACCTGTCAGGGGCGAATTTGTGTGGCTTGAAACCGCCGGAAAGGCTTAGCACCGTTTCAGTCCTTCCGGTGCCCACTCGCTCGTTAAGGCCGTGGAATTCGCTATCTTTACGTTCGAGAGTTCCGCTAAAATCGGCGAGGTCGGCAAAATTCATCGAGAATGTCGCTTTTTCCGCCCAGCCGGGTTCTTTGCGGACATTTGTAACGCGAAGCTCATCGACCCAAATCTCACCGGAAATTGGACGGAATCGGTAGGGATTAATAACACCCATCTCAAAATAACGAACATCGGTCAAAGTGGGGGAGCCGTTGATAATATACCAACCGTTTTCCGTTCGATAGATTGGATCGATGTTTGGTATGCTCGTATCAGAGATTGCAGTCTGATATTCGTTCTTGAAGGCTGTCATCTCGGGGAAATCCATCATCACCCTGTTTGATTCGACCCAGCCGTCCTGAAGGTAAGTTCTGTATTCGTATGTATTATTAGCATCCCTGCCGAGTTTGAAGAAGAACAAAACCGAATCGTCGCTGACATGCTTGTTGAAATAAACCCACATATCGAGCGCTTGATAGAGAGTGAGATCCATCGATTCGCCCGCGAAAGTTGTGCGGAAACACGAAGCGACAGATTGGCCGGGAACTTTGTCATAGAGTATCGCAAGCGATTGCTCCTGGCTCATAATGCCGGTTGTAACAGAACGCTCTCCGGTAACACCGGGGGGTGAGACATAATCGCCGTCTTCATGAGTATTTTTAGTGGCGATTTCGATATTGGCGGTTTTCTCTTCCCACTTATTTCCGACAAGCTCGATTTGGGCAATCTGAATTTTCGAGTATCTTTCGACACCATCCACCCAAATTCGAGAATATCTGATCCTCTCCCAATCCGGCGAACCTACTTCCTTCCGCCGATGAACCTTGCCATCTGGGTTATGAGTATAAACAGAGTCCTGAATAGGTATTCGATACAGCCTCCAATATTCGTCTGTGCCGTCCTCGACAATATTACGCGTGTTGGGCACCTCGAATTCGGAGCTTGAAAGATCGATTGTGAACTCGAAATAGTCGTTATTAGTATCGAGGAAATTGTTGCCGTTGAGGTCTTCGGTATCTGGCTTTGTTCCGCCTTCGGGGTCTCTGCCGTTGCCTTCAGTGCCGTTGATTTTAGAATAATCGTTCGGATTATCTTTGCTCCAGTGCCAGTTGTCGCCGTTAGGGTCTGGATTGTTCACCGGATGGTATCCAGGTTCGAGGCTGTCGGGAAGGCCATCGAGACCTACATCCTCGGCGGCGCTTAGGATGCCGTCGCGGTAACCTGCGACTTCGAGGTCTTCCGAGTTCAGAACGCCGTCGCCGTTTATATCCTCGTTTATCGAGCCGAAATTAAAGTGCAGATGTCCCTCATTTCCGCGCACCCAGACTTCGAGGAATCTCGATTTGCTCTGGTCGTGGTAGCCGGTGGTTATATATCTCATAACACCAGCCCATTTATCTGTTCCACCGCCGACAGAATCCGGGTCGAATTCCAAAACGAGGACATTGGTTCTCGAATCTTCGGTTGCTACGTCCTTCTGAGGCCATATCTCCTTCACTGCGACCTTGTCGTAGGGATTATACCAAATTAGGTGCCCGCGATCATCCTGTGTCTTTCCCTGTGGTGCGGAGGATTTTTTCCATGCTGTTCGACGAATTTCGAGATTGAAAGTGCTTCTCGACCCTTCAAAATCGTCGATATAAGCCTCGTCCTTTGTGTTCGGATTGCTGATAACCTGCGCAACTTCGGCTGTGAAACGTATCTTCGATGCTGACTCGGTATGAATTAGGGGGATAGCATTGACCGCATCCGTAATGAATGGCACTTCATAGTCGAGCTGAAGGTCGGCATCCCAAATGAAAGCCTTGCCGGGTTCACGCCCGATTCGAGGCCTGCGCTCTGCGCTCGATGTGGATTTGTAAATAGCTGTTCCGCCGATCCAGCTTTGTTCGCCGAAACGATATTCGGCTCTTGCTCCGAGAAGAGCTTTCTGTTCCGGCATGAAGAAAGGCTCGTAATCGAAGTCTATAGTAAGCGTTGTATTGGGGTTTAAAGCTTCATCGTTGAGGAACGTGATCTGCCCGATTTGATAATCCACACGGTAATCTATACCGCTTTGAAGCCTTCTTCCGCCAAGTTTCACAATTTCGGAATTCTCGATAATATTAAATCTGCCGAGGCTCATAGGATTCTGACGCTGTCCGGTTTTCAAACGAATGATGTATTGATGATCCTGTGCGATTTCTGAGCTTGTCGATGAGGTATACATCGCGCGGACTCTGGGTGTGTTCGGCCCAAGATTCATGCGTGTTGAAGCCATTTCGGCTTCGCTCGGATTAAAAGGATGGAGAACGGGAAAAATCAGATGGCCGTCTTGCGGATTAACCATGACCGCATCAACTCTGCCATCGGATTCGTAATTTCCCATTGTGTTAAGCTCGTCGAGACCGAAAACTTCGAGGAAATTCCTCGGCGGCGATTGTGTTGTATCGCTTCTAATATCGTTTGTTACTGGATTTAGGAATATTTCGACTTCGAGATTATCGGTGTTGATGTTTGTCGAACTTAGATAATAGACATTGCGCCAGGTTTGTTCCCAGCAGGGGTTGTTCGACCTCATCGCCGGCGGTCTGATTAAATTTAGCTGTAAGGTTGTGTCTCCGGATGTCGGGTCGATATACAACCCTCCGACCGTGTCCTGCGTGCCGTCCGCGCGGCGTATAATGTAACTGCATGCGATAGCGTGGTTGTTGCTCAGAGGATTCGACCCGGTCATATAGAACCATCCGAGCCTTCGGTAAATCTGATAATACTCTTGGCTGATTGTGTGGAAATAGCCTCTGTGACCGACATCACTCACATATGGATCGCCGGGATTGGGCATCGCAACACCTTCTATCGCGCCATTTGCGATATTATTCGACGAAATTTGGTCGTCCACCCAAAGTGTGAATTCGACGATGCTGTCGCCGGCCATATATGGGTTTGCCGTAACAGGCCAAACGAAGGGATAAATGAAACTCGAATCTATCCAAAAATAGGTCAGGTCGAGGTAATTATATTCTCTGATGTCGGTCGGTTGTGTAGATGTGTTGCCGGTAATTGTGGTTGTTTCGTGTTGGCCTTTTTCTTGGCTTGCTATGGCTGTTATCGCCCAATCGCCGATCTGAAACTGGCTCTTAATGCCGAAAAGCCCTTCGACCCTCTCCGAATAGCCCACGAAAGTCGCACCGGGAAGCGAAAGATTTGTGTTTCCCGCTTCGATTTTCTGGATTATATCGTCCTCTTCGCCGGTAAATGCAATGTTGATAGTATTCTCGAGGTCTGTTTCCCTTTTCGAGTCCTGATCGACCGTAACACTTATCTTGCTTCCGATAGTTCCGGTAATCGTGAAACGGCTTTCCTGCTCCATCTGAAGGCTTGGAAACTTGCTCTGATTTGGCCCGAATTCCTGTCCGGTAATCCATGTGCTTCTGCCGGAAAGGGTTATGCGGCGATATCCCGATACACGAAGCCCCGCGCCGCCCTCGCCGATGATGTCACGCACCCCTTTTGGAAAATCGATGGGAATCTCGAAACTCAAGCCGTCCCTTCGAGCTTTTGCTTCCTCCTTTGAGCCTTCCCATGCGTTATTGCGCCAATATCTATTGGCCATGAACAGCTTGAATTGATCAATGGGAACTACTCTCGAGGCATATATCTGCCTGTCGAGAACCCACTCGTCAATAACAACAAAGCCGTCGCCCCAGAATACGACCGCAGAATATCGATGATTAAGGGTCGAATAATCTAATAAAGCCAGCGTAGTGTCAGTTTCGCCAATTCCGGAGAAATCATATAACCCCGGCTGAAAACGATTTTCGAGGGGGAGGAAGAATCTGCCTTCCTGATGCAGGGAAATATCGACGCCTTGCGCGAAAATTCCGGCGGGAACAAGCGCAAAGAGTAACGCAATCGCGATTATATCGAATTTATTCCGCCGCATCGTGTGTTAAATCCCGAGTGGATATTGAACTGCGACGAATGAGAATAGAAAAATTGAATTTATTATCAATAACTTTCATTTATCTTCCGTTTGACCTTGACGTGGTTCTAATCAAGGAGTAAATTATTAAAAAGTCAAATTAAAACCGAGCCAAAAGGAGGCACAATGTATTTCACTCCATTTATCATTCTCGGGTTTTTCGTTATCGTGCTTTTATCGAGCATGATTCGAATCCTTAAAGAATACGAACGCGGAGTAATTTTTCGTCTCGGCCGTGTAATCGGCTACAAAGGCCCCGGATTGATATTTCTTATCCCTTTCATCGATAAGATGGTCCGTATTTCGCTTAGAACCATCGTTATGGATGTTCCGCCACAGGATGTCATCACCAAAGATAATGTCTCGGTGAAAGTTAACGCGGTGGTTTATTTCCGCGTCGTTGATCCACAGAGAGCGGTAATCGAGATTGAGAACTATCTTTACGCCACCAGCCAGCTTGCCCAGACAACCCTTCGTAGTGTTCTCGGCGAAAGCGACCTCGACGAATTGCTTTCCGACCGCGAGAAGATCAACCATGAGCTTCAGGAAATCATCGACCACGCCACTGACCCATGGGGAATAAAAGTCTCCATGGTTGAGGTGAAGCATGTCGATCTTCCCACCGAGATGCAACGTGCGATGGCGGCTCAGGCCGAAGCCGAACGTGAACGCCGCGCAAAAGTTATCTCGGCGGAGGGCGAATTCCAGGCTTCGCAAAAGCTTTCTGAAGCCGCCAAGGTGCTTTCGGAAAATCCAGCCGCGATTCAGCTTCGCTATCTCCAAACCCTCGGCTTAATTGCCGCAGAGAACAATTCAACAACAATTTTCCCAGTTCCAATAGACCTTTTTGGACCCTTTTTGGCAAAGGGAAAATCGAATAACGATTAGCAGGCTACGTGCCATAGGAAGGCTTTCCTAACCTCTCTGAAAGCACAAAAAAAAGAAGAGCGGCCACTCTGGCCGCTCTTTTATTACTTTAGGTCATTTAACCTAAGTCGAAAATCAATAAGTGTTTAGAGCAATACAGGTAATCGTCCGCTGGATTCCCGGGACCTTCCGAATCTGTTCGATGATTTCCTGTTTCAACATTTCCAAAGAATCAGCCTCGACATAAGCGATGACATCGTGAAGGCCGGTAACGACTCTAACACCCGACACACCATCGACTTTGCGAAGGTCGTCGGCTACCTGAAGTTCGCTTCCAGTCGCGACGTTGATAAGTAAATAGGCTCCTGGTTTCATTTTTCCTCCATTTTGTTTTTTTCAAACTCACTCTAATAGTAATCAACTCATTAAGGGCTGTCAAGGGATTATTACATGTCCCATTAAGTTTCCTTCCTAAGGAAAATCTGATTTTGAATATAACGGCTAATTTTGCGGCAGAAGGTCTGATAATCGCGGTAATCTTCGGGCGGGATGATTCGTGCTTTGAGATCATAAACCCCCTCGAAAAGAACTCCCTTTTGCGTTTCGCGATAGTTTGCCTTGAAATAAGCATATTGGCTCTCGATTTCGATATCCTCCGGAAGGGCTTCGATAACGATGTTCTGCGGAAATTCAAACTCCACATGGAAGGATTCGCGATATGGTGCAGTGTATTCGATTGGGAATTTCCGCTCTTTAAGCGAAACCTCATCGAAAACAAGAATGTTCTCTATTTCCGGGACTTTCACGAGCCACAAATCCCCCGCGAAAGAGGGGTAGGATTCAACCCGAAGTTTCATCTCCTCGCGAAAAGGCACCGAAAGGTCATCGGCTCCCGGAAGCTCCCACGAAACAACCTCCGCGCCCGAGATTGTATAGCTCATCCAATTTTGAAGAATTATTCCCCTGCGCTCAACAGGTTGCATTTCCCAAAAACCGCGAAAATCCGCCTCGTAATTGCCAATGAAGCCTGCCGTGTAGTTCGCTGTCATGTTGCCCTTCTCGTCGATAAAGGCTTTTATGTCGATATGACGTGCATTTTCCTCAGGCGGCGGTGTCGATGTCATCCCCCAACGTCTGCAAAGGGCGCAAACATAGGTTACACCGACATCGTCCGACCGGTAATAGGGAAATTTATGTGTTGTCGAGGTGGGATCGAGGAAAATCTCCTCGCCGTCGTAATAAATTAGTGTTATCGCATGATTGCCGTCAAAACCGGGAATATCCCGCGGGATTTCCTCTTCATCGTTTGTCATGATGATTATCGGATAAGCCTCTACGCCTATTTCGCGTAGCATCGTGGATAGAAGTATCGATTTGTCGGTGCAGTCGCCATATTTTTTCTCGAATGTAAATTGCGCTTCGTGGCCGGTTTGACCGCTGGCAACAGAGCCTTTAATGCTTATATAATGTATTTCGCGCTGAACCCAAATGTAGATTCTTCCGATCGAATCGGCCATATCTATCGCACAATCCGTGATTTCAGCGACTTTGGCTTTTATCTCGTCCGTGGCCACCATGCGTGCGCTGTTCAATCCGCCGAGCCAATCGTAAATATAATTCCAATCGTGGAAAAGACTTGCGTTGAAATGGGGGACAAGGTCCGCGTAGGATGGCGCTTTTGGCTCGTTCAGGAAGGGCGTCGTGTTTTCGATTAACCAGTCGTATGTTATGAAGTTCTCATCGCGTGTGATTTTGGGCGAGTTATTGTCCTTAGGCCAATTGTAATTCTTGAAATTCAAATCCTTCCCAATTGGGACGACAACAGTGCAATGGCTTTTGACAGTAGGGACTTCGTCCTGAAAATAGAAACCCGCGGAAAAGAAATTTGGGTCGAATGGATTATAAGTCGTTGTCTCGTAAGCGTATTCGACAATAGAACCGATTCCGACCTCGGGGAATGCCGCGGACAGAATTTTGCCATAATCGAAAAAGACACCCCCTTCGGAAGGCTCGGTTATCACATAATCGGAGGTATCCCACCATGCGATTTCGCCCTCGGGCGATATTACTCGTGCGAAAAGTATCTTCGCTCCGCTACGGCCCTCTTCGAACCACAGCGGACGGTGTCCCCATCCAAGGGTGCTCTGGTCGAGAATTCTTCCTGCGAAGTGGTAGCTGTAAGACCTCGTCCCATCGAGGTTTAGCTTATATGTGCCGTGATCGACAATGACTATTCCGGAAGCATCGGGGTATTTTTCTTCGACAATTTCGGCTTGTTCGAAAAGATAATCGATGTCGGATAATATTTCAGAAAAGCCCTGTCCGGCCTGTTCGCCTATAGGGGCGTATCGCTTCGTTCCGAGTGTGATTCGCGAAATTTCGCTCCGATCGAAAGCTTTGCCGTCGAGAAGCAGTTTGCCGTTGCGATATTCGAGATTCGAGCCGGATATCAATCGGCCGTCGGACATATCGACAACATCAGCATATGAGGCGATTAAGAGAATCAGGATAAAAACAAGTAGTTTGCGCATTGTTCCTCGATTAAAAGTCTTTCAAATAGATTGAGGCATTGTTATTAGCTATTTTGACGCGAGAAGTTCCTCGTATTTGCTCTTGACTTGATCAATATGGTCTTTCACACTGACCTTTTGCCAAAAGTGCGCGATGTTTCCTTCGGGATCAATAATGAAGGTGCTCCTTAGCACTCCGTAATACTCGCGACCGGCCATTTTTTTCAATTGCCAAACACCAAATTTCGCAACGACTTCTTTTTGAACATCACTCAATAGAATTATACCGAGATTATGCTTATCGATAAATTTGCAGTGGCTTTGCGGAGAGTCGGGGCTAATACCTACAATAACAGCCCCACGGGAGTCAAACCAGTCTTTTTCGTAAGTAAATTCGACAGCCTCCAAAGTGCATCCTGATGTGTTGTCCTTTGGGTAGAAATACAAAATCAGCCATCTGCCGGAAAAATCTTCGATACAGACAAGTTTTTCATTTTTGTCTGGAAGGCAGAATTGAGGGGCTTTTGCGCCTATCTTGAGTTCGATATCTTTCATGCAAACCTCCACTTTCCACGAATATAGACTCTAAAAGTGAAAAATCAAATGCAAATTCTTCAAAAAGGGGCTTGACAGTTTGAAAATACGCGTATATTATGCATAGAACAAATGTTCGCATGGAGGAGAATATGGCCGAAAAGCTTACGAAACGTCAAAGTGAAGTCCTTCAAGAGATTAAATCGCATTATCGCCGCGAAAAAATCGCACCGAGTGTCCGAGAACTCGCAGAAAAGCTCAAAATTACACCCTCGACAACTCACAAACTTCTCAGAATCTTACAGAGCAAAGGTTATATTGAGCTTAGGGACAATATTTCCCGCGGGATTGTCCTTCCAAAGGCGGTTTCCGGGAATTCCATACGGGTTCCGGTTATCGGAAGAATTCCCGCCGGAAATCCGGTTCACGCTGAGGAGGTCTTCGAGGGGCATATCGAGATTGACCCGGAGCTTGTTCCACGAGGCGAACTGTTTGCCCTTAAGGTTATGGGAGACAGCATGATAGGCGCTTCGATTATGGACGGCGACACCGCAATTATTCGACATCAGGAGGATGCCGATTCGGGAGAAATAGTCGCGGTTGCAATAGATGGCGAGGCAACTCTGAAGCGTCTCAGAATTAACGATTCGAGGACATTTCTTCATCCGGAAAACACAGATTTTTCTCCTATAGAACTTAGTCCCGAACAGGATATACGGATTTTGGGCAAACTGGTGGCTGTTATTCGCAAATATTAATGAAAAAACCAAAATCAAACTTGAAAGAGGAGTAGAAAATACCTATCATAAATTGATATTAGGTCTTGGCTAACCGCTTTTGACGTTCGATTGAGGTCACAATGCCACGGTTCAATAACCTGACTACTTATAGATGCGATTTTCCTTCCGCAGTTAGAATAGTCCTTATACTTATGCCCCTTATGCTCGTATTTTCTCTATTCGCGCAGGAAGCGACCGCGCCTTTCGAGATCGACGTTACGGTTAATTATATCGATCTCGAGCTTCGGACGACCGGCGGATCTCCCTATATCGCTTGGTGGATCAGCATGGTTGGAAGCGGCGACACGGTCGGAATGGAACTTGGCGAAGTAGTTCATTTGATAAACCGAAGCAATGTGAATGTCGATCTATATTCTACGATCATCGATTCTCCCGACAGTGCTTCGTCCGATACCCTTTGGCCAGTTTGGGAAGTTGCACCCTTTGGAGGTCACGATTCGATTGGTTTCCGATGGGCGAGCTTAATCGACCTTCTGATTCCACCTTTTTCTACTGGGCAGACGATTCTATCTTCCCCAAGCCTCGTGGAGCTGACAATCCCATCGGCAGAGAATAGATACCTTTATGGATGGTTTATCGCGCCCACAGAGGGCGAGCCGGGAGAACGACACAGATTGTTATCGACAATTACTTTAACACCGGCAATGGTGCCATAGATTTGTTTTGTAAAATCCAAATAGGAGGAGAAAAATGAAAAGAGCTATGTTAATCGGGTTGTTTGCGATACTCGTCGCGACGGCAAGTTTTGCTCAAGTAACCGATGATTTCACAATTACTGTAACTGTGAACTTCATCGAATTCCAGCTTATGACTGCGGATAGCAGTGGAGCCTATCCCGGATGGGCGGTCGGCAACATGAACGAGGGAGAAACGGTTGTAATGACCACCGGCGGAGGCGGAGATCACATCTATGTTAAGAACCTCAGCAATGTTCCACTCGATTTCAGCGCATACAGTAATTCACCGGCACCGGCTGGGTGCGGATACGGAACCCCCACTGCTTGGAATCCCGGTGCGGCCGCCGGAACCGACATCTATCTTTTAGAGCTTGGTAAAGGCGCGGCTGGAGTGGTTCCCGCTACATACACAATCATCGACGGAACAAACATCGTGTCTTCGGACCTTTACTACACGACAATTGCGGGGGAAAGCTACCATATGTATTCGAGATTCACAACCCCAATTTCCGCGAGCGACGGTTGTCCTCATAACATAACAGTTACAATCGTTGCGGCTACTCCCTAATCGAATTCCAAAGCTTGGTTCGAATACGGCAAGTCTGCAAAGGCTTGCCGTTTTTGTGGGATACATTCGATATCCCATCATTTCCACAAGCCGGCGCGCACTTTTTCTCGCTTGCGATTTGTTTTTTTGCAGATTACTTTGCTTCTCAGTTGAAAGAATAACATCTCGTTATGTGATTGCGTGGATTATCGGCTTTTCCAGATAACTAAAATTCCTAACTAAGGTGAAAAAATGAAGAAGATCCAAATTTTGTTTGTGGCCATTATAAGCCTTTCTCAAGCGGTTTTGGCGCAGAGTGTAACAATGAACATCCCCAAAGATCCGATAGGTATTGCCGAGGATATTATTGCCCCGGTCTATGAGATCAAATCACCGGAAACTACCGATTTGCATCGAAGATTTCACATGATGACTCCGCTGGATTCTATTTTTATCGAGGTTGTTCTGCCGCCCGGGGCTTATGCGGCGATTTATGTTGATGTAACCGCCGAAAGCATCGCCTATTGCAACCCCCCAGAGTTACCATTGGACAGCGCGATGAAATATTGGGTCGAACACTCTCCATATGGCCTAAAGCTTCAGCTCGAGCAGAACCTCGCCGCTCTAAATCCTTCTTACTATTCGATTTATGACGATTTGCTCCGCAGTGCAGATCCTCTTTGGCGCGATGAAATTCTCTATTGCCTCGCTCATCTTGCCCGCGAGATTCTCGAACTGCCGGAGATGAGTTTTCTTCTCGATGAGAATGTTCGCGGAATATATGCAATGGATTCTCTGCTTTCCTATGTCGAGATTATCGACCTTGGCACTCCGGGAGGAGGCGATCATCGCACAGAGGCGCATTATCTCACAATAGACACGGGCATGGTAGGATATGAGACGATCGTCTTGGATTCCGAGATGTATTATCGATATGTCATGTTCCCTAAAATAACCGACGAGATTCCGGGATATATCGAACCGCACACCGGCGACAGAATCGACCCTTGGTATGGCTGTTTCTGGCGGACGTGGTTTTGGGATATCGAGGAAACAATCGGAGGGACTTATTATTGGCCGCTTGGAGATTCGCTTTGCCGTGTTTCGACGCTGTGGAGCGGTATTTTCAATAATGCCGCCGATAATGGTGCTGTCGGAGTGGTTACCTCATGGATTCAGAACAGTCTCGATTTCGATTCAGATGCCGAAAGACCGCATCAGCCGGTTCGAATCTACGCAAAACACAAAGGAAGATGCGGCGAACACGAGGATATAACTGTCGCCGCGGCACGAACCGCGCTTCTTCCGGCGAGAGGCATCGAATCGATCAGCACCGACCATGTTTGGAACGAATTCTGGACAGGATGGCGTTGGGCGGGTTGGGAACCGGTCAACAACTATGTCGATCATCAGTGGGTCTATGCCGACGGCTGGGGAAAAGAGTTCGCGACAGTGTATGAACATACCGGCAAAGGTAGAATGGAGCCGGTTACAAGAAGATACTCCCATGAAATCGCGGAGATAAACATCACCGCGACAGATGCAGTCGGAAGACCTGTCGATGGTGCAAAGCTTATGATTGCCGCAGAAAGCGGGACATCTATTTATTACGACTGTATTCTCTTCACCAATAGCAGAGGCAAAGCCAAAGCGGTCGTCGGTGACAACAAGCATATGTATTACAGAGTTGATTCTGAGATTGGATGTAATCCCGAACCGGGGTTTGTGTCGAACCTTGTTACAAATACGATGGACGGAATCGTTTACAGCCGGACAGCCTCGATTCCTGGGAATATGCCATATCACACCTATTCTTTGGCCGACAGCACAGATTCTCCGACTGCATATTTAGGCGCGCGAGTTCGACCGGTTGGTGAATTCATCGAGTATGCCGCACCATTCGATGATATTTTAGCGACATATTATCACTGGGAGGATGATGCCTACGGCTACGCCCTATTCGCTCTCACAGAGGACCAATTCCCTATTTTCGAGTCAGGAGGGGATTTCGCCGCTTTGATTATGCATGAGCGTTGCGACTTCGCTTCTTTCGAGATTCCGGTCGAAAATAGCGGTTATTGGATTGTTCTTTCCAATCGTGAGAATGTTAAGAATACCCTTGTCGGCGAATTGGCGGTAATGCTCCATCGGACTTCGTCAGGAATACCCTCGACGGAAATGCCGGTGAATATCTCTCTCGGTGCATATCCGAATCCTTTCAATTCCGCGGTTAAGATTGTTATCGAGGGGGGGCGGATTTGAAGAAAGAGGCCATAACGATTGAAATCTGCGATATAACCGGACGAAAAGTAGATGAGATTAGAATATCCGGTTCGAATTTCGATCCTGCCTTTGGGGCTTCTCGAAACGGAGGCAATCTCGAATTCATATGGCAACCTTCGGAGTCAACACCCTCGGGAGTTTATCTAATTCGTGCGAAGATCGGCAAAGAGACACATACCAAACGCGCGATATTATTGAGATAACTTAGCGAGCCTTTTGCAGAAAATGCCCTCGCGAGTAGATTCTTTCGTGAGCGTAATTTTAAGACGATTGCGGTTGTGAAAAAGCTTACCTGCGAATAGCCTCTCCAATAGACCATTCGAGAGTTGCCATGTTCCGAATATATGCGCTGTCGGGCAAAAGAGGGGGGACGGAAACACTATCAACAATGTTGCCCTCTGTATCGAAAAGCCCCACCCATTCGCCATCTGCACTGATACGGAAACCGGCGTGATTGGATCCCTGTTCGGGTTGTCCATCGCACCATATTAGCATTGTCGAATCAGACAAAAGCGACGTTGGTGCGGGGAATACATATCGAATCGAATCTGGTCTATCAGAAAGAACCCAACCGCTGAGTATTACCGAGGTGTCTTGTGGGTTGTAAATAACTACAAAATCGTCGAATTCTCCGAACTCGTCAGCTTCAATTGAGGTGTTATTGGATACGATTTCGATCATATAGACTGTGTGCCAAACGCTCGGTGGCTCGGAATCCGGTTTGTATGGCGATTTTGTGCATCCAAAAAATAGGATAACAGCCGAAAGTATGGGGAAAAGCGCTCTCATTAAAACCTCGCTGAAGCTTGAATTTTCAGTTCAGAGCGTGGCGAATCACTTTCGATAAAGCTTGTCTGCGCACATAAGCGAGTTTTTGTTGTCGGATCGAAAGCTACGCCGAGATGTGCCCGATTCTCCGAATCCGATTCTTCGGAAATGCTTTCGTAATGAACATAAGGGGTGAATTTACCGATGGAATATTTAACCCAAGCCTGCCAACCTTCGAATTCTTCACCGCTGAGAATGCTATTTCCGGTTATAAATTCACCTCCGAATTCGCCACCCAAGTATTGGGCAATTGTGCCGATTTCCCACGCATTTCGCCATTCGAGGCCGAGGCTGTCGATTCCGGTTCCGAAAGAACCGACGATATCTATAGATTTGGTCGGCGAATAGATTAGTCTTCCGGAGAAATGCTTCTCGCTGGTGCGGACATCATAGTCCCTTCCGTTGAAAAGCCCGAAGTCATACTCGATTTGATATGGTTCCTGAAAGAATTTTCCAATGATCCATGCGCCAATATCTCTGTCGAGATAGCCGGTGTCATCGAGAAGTGCGTGAACTTCGCTCCAATCAGCAGATGGCGAGTCGTTTAAACCAAGTAATTCTTCGATTCCGAAGGGTTTGCGTCGTCTTCCGATTCCGACACTAAATGCCCTGCTTTGTTTCCATTCGATATAGGCATCCCGAAGGCCGGCAAAGCTCGAATTAAGGTCGAAAGATAACCTTGTAGAAATTAAAAGGCTGTCCTCCGAAATGAAATCGGCATCTAATTTTGCACGGATTCTTCGAAGATAGAACTCGTTATTTGGATAAATCTCGCGTGAATCCCATTTCCATCCGGCAATAACCTCACCGCCGACATCGATATCGACCTTAGCAGTAACAAATCCGCAAAACAGAATGAAAGAAGCAATAAAAAGCCGAGGGTTCATTGTTCGATTTCCATATCGTCTATTTCGGAGGATTTTTCGCGTTTCCACGCGATGCGAAGAATATCAGCGCTGTTCAATTCCTCAGCTACGTTGTTTCTATCGATATTCCCGGAAATCTCGACCTCGATCTCTGTTTGATCTTTCTCGGGTCCGCGGTCGCTTCTTACTCGCTTGATTTTATATACGATGTCATCGTCGTCGAGAAGATCTTTAATCTGGGTTAATGTTGCATCCGGATTCGTTGTTCGGACACGCAGGTTCCAATTCCAATTTGTTGAGAATAATGATTTTTTGAGACCTTTTGGCATATGTTCGAAAAGGAACACCATCGCGACGATATAGAGCGTTACAATAATCGCCAAAGGATACAGCCCGACTCCGCATGCCATGCCCACACCGAGCGCTATTACCAGCGAACTTGCCTCTTTAGGGGATTTAAGTGAATAACGATAGCGCACGATCGACGCCGCGCCCATAAGCCCAAAAGCGCGTGCAATCTGGCTTCCGATAATCATCATCATAAGCGCCGCGGCAATCGAGAGAACGATATGCGCCTCGGTGAAATCCATCTGTGCCTTCCCGCCGCCGCTCCGGTAGCTTATTAGCCCCGATAATACGGATGTAAGCAGAAGGGTTGCGAGAATATTTAGTGCACTGCTCCAGTCAGTGTTCCAGAGCGGTTTCAGAGGAGCTCCGCCCTCCGCCGGAGGGCCTTCGGATCGGGTCTGTCCCGATGATGAGGAGAAAATCGAATCGACAGTCTGCGCGAGCAGAGTAGTTGAGATATCAATTCTGTCGAAAAGCTTCCCATGACCAAGTAAAGCAATCATCGCGATAATCGCGAGAATTATCAAAGCAGTTCCCCAGAAACGCGAATGGATTAATTTCATAATAGAAGCCCGCTTTTCGCTCTGTCGCTCTTTGTTTTAAGCCTTTCGGCGCGATTTCTGTCAACGAGAACTGTCAAGCCGAACTCCTTCTCGAATAGGTCCTTTTTGTTCAAAACCGATTTCCGCTCGGCTTTTGCGGAATTGACAGAATTCAAATCCAATATAATCGAGTTCAGCTCTCGCGACAAACGCAATTTCAAAACAATCTGTTTATCGGAGGAATCGAGCGCATCTGCGACGCGAAGTATTCCGGCGAGTTTTCTTACCGCGAACTGCTCTTCGGCGCGAAGTTTCCATTGACGCGGATTATCGAGCGACTTTTCCGAACCGTTATGATATAATGCACAGATTGCTATTATTCGCTTTTCTCGGTCGGAAAGGCGTGAGAATTTATTATCCATAATGATTCGATAGCTGTGCATTTCGTGTTCGTCGCCCATTGACCGGCCAACATCGTGAAGAAGCGATGAATACTCGAGAAGCCGCCTTGCATTATCATTTAAACCGTGGATATCCACAGTGGCGTCGAATATCTGAACCGCGAATCCTCGAACTTTTTGGGCATGCTCGAAATAGCCGTTATGCGCATGATAAAGTTCGAGCACCTCGCGAAGTTCCTTATCGATAGCTTTCGTCTTCGGATCGATCCCGATTGTGCCGGCGACGATATCGATAATCGGCGCATAAAGCTCGGAGGGGTCTTCGTTTTCAGCGACAATAGGTATTCCGTCGGCTTCTGCAAACGGTTTATAAAGATTCGACATCTTTAAATCGGTGTTATCTGGGCAGTCGATAAACACCGCGGCATCCGGCCTGTAAGCAAAGCCTTTCAGATTTTCGACCAACCAATCTCTGTCAAAGTTTGATGACAGACAATCCGCAAATGCCGAATAGAAGGAGTCTTTGAGGATTACAATTTCGCCGCGTTCCAGAGCGGGGATTACCTCGGTATCCATAAGATATGCCATCTCGCTTAGAGAGAGCATTACTTTCTTAATCGGTGTAATCGCGCCTTTTTCTTTGGCCGGAATGATAATCTCGGAGGTTATCCAGCTTTCTCCGGCACCGGTTTTTGCCACCCCGATGTTTCTTATCTGAAGCCAGTCATAAAGTGCGTTGACCTGATGTGTGATAGCTTCTTTATTGCATCCCTCGATTGTTATGAGTTTGCCGGGCAAGTTGTGCGGGGGGAGTTCGCTGATTAATCCGGAAATCTGGTGTTTTTTAAGATCGTCATGGTAAAGGGTTCTATCCTCTATTTGCGATCGAATGTGAAGGGGTTTTTCATCTGGAGATTTGTCGAGCTTTTCGAGAAAAGGCTCGATTTTTTCGATTATTGAAGCGAAAATCTCGTCCACATTACAATTCATACAGATAGGACTTAATTCTCCGCTTATGACCAAACTCTGATATACCTTATCGACCCTTCCCTGAAATTCTCTGAAGGATTCCGCCGGATCGCTTTCACCGGAAACATCCATTCCGCATTCGTAGTATTTCGGCACATTGCCGTTTTTCTTCATAGAGCGACTTAGGGCAATATCAATCGGAAGATCGCACAAGAATGCAATGTCCGGTTCGATAGCCAGAGAATATATCCTTTTGACCCATTCGATATCGACTCCACGGGCTTCATCGCGGGCGAGGGCAGTGTAGGAATACCTGTCTGCGATGACGATTTTTCCCTCGTTCAGCAAAGGTATGATAAGGTTCTCATGCCTATTGAGAAAATCGGCGGCATGAAGCGCGCTGAAACATGAAGGAGTAAGAAGGTGAGCCTTTTTTGCACGTTTAGTAGCTCGGCTGATGTATCTACTGGAATTCCAAGTTGTAACCTCAACCGAATATCCCTTTTCTTCGAGATAATTTGCAAGCCGTTTAACCTGCGTGCTTTTCCCCGCGCCGTCCAAGCCCTCGAAAACTATTAAAAGTCCCGGACGGTTTGCTATTTTCTCATCAGCATGTATCGTTGGATTTGTCATATTAATTTTTCTGAGATGTTATTTCAAATAGATAATTTTTTTCACAACTTCACTATTCTCTGAAACTACTCGAACATAGAAGACGCCGGAGCTTGTTTTTTCATTGGGGTTCCAAACAATCTGCCTGCGGTTATTGCCGGGAGAATCTTCGCATATGTCCATTACAGCCGAATTGTTCAAATTAAGATGATCTATTTGCCTACCTGAGATGTCGAAGATTTCGATGCTCTCGATTCGCATTTCTGTGCCCTCGATTTCGATACGACAAGACGAGTTGAAGGGATTTGGGTAGGTTAACAGAGTTAAACCTGTCGGAACCGACAGGCCATTTGAATATATTGCCGACCATGAATTTTCCGCACCGGGTGTGGCTTCGAGGCAAATCTGCCATGTTGCGCTTCCATTGGGATATCTGCCCCAGCTTTCATCACGTTCCAAACCCATCCACGAAACGCTGTCGGATAATTGTGCGCCGATAAAATCCGAACCGAAAATAGCCAATTCCTCCTCATCCTTATTGAGTTTGAAAGTTGCATGAAGAGGTCCCTGTCCGGGGTCGTCATCTGCCCAAACCACCAGATAACCGCCTGCTGGGATCACCGTTCCGGACGGAAAACTCCACTTTCGCGGGTTTGATAAATTGTCGGTGGCAAACCAATAAGAGATGTCGATAGTTGTATCGGCTGGATTGTAAACCTCGAACCAGTCGTCGAATTGATCGGCTTCATCTGCTATTGTAGAGCCGTTAGAAGCCATAAGCTCGTTTATTAAAACAACACCGGAGACATCGAGCCTTTCGCAACCTCCGACAACACCTGCGATATATGCATATCTGTCCATGATAAAATCCCTGAGGCCCGGGATTGTTCCCATTCCGCCTCCGCCACCGCCCCCGCCCCCGCTGGAGTAATCATAATCGAGATTTGTCTCGAAAGCCGCATTGGAGAACTGTTTGTTAACATCGTCATAAACATAAGGTCGAACGAGATCGGCAAGTTCAGTTACTCTCGCGTTGAAAGTTACTGTATCGAGAGTTGTCTCCATCAGCTCTCGAATAGCACAATTTACAAGCCCCCAAAAAGGCTCCCAGTTTTCGAAACATCTTTTAGCCAGAGGACGTCCGCTACTTCCGGGGGGAAAGCCTCCACCGGTGCTATACCAATCGATACGCATCTCACGCATACCAGTAGCCGAAAGACCTGAATTATATCCCCCAAAGGCCATATTGAGGTCATAAACGATATAGCGGGCTATGTTGTTTGAATCGAAATAGAGGAAATAGTTACTTCCCGCGCCGGGGTAGCTGTTCAGATTGACAATGAAAGTATTTGCGGCCCACATACGAGCGAATGTAATCGCATCGAACCGGTCGAGCAGTTCGGACGAAAAGGTAGTATTATCTGTATTATTTAGAAAATTGATGAAGTTAAGCAGGTCGCTCCAATCCTCGTCCAGATTAGTCTCCTTTTCATAACCTCCATAGGAGGCTGGATCCCAGCCTTGCCACGTCAGAGGAGCGTTTTCGTCGCAATTATACAACCCCCCGCTTTTTTCACTGAAAAAGAGTGTCAACGCGTCTTTGTTCACTGGAGTAACAACATTATAAAATCCCCAGTAAATATCGTTGTAATACACGACACAGAAAGCGGAGCGAGAACATGGAACGTTCAGTCCCTGAAATATCTCGCAGGAAAGGTGTTCCCGAAGAAAGGTCGGGTCGTTATAGCAGTTAGAGAAAGTAAGCCGTTGGTTCCCTCTATAGCTCCTTTTATCGATATATTCGTCGATTTTCAGATGAAATGGTTTCTTGTTGCCCGGATGGTTGAAGGAACTGAATCCCTTCAATCGAATACCGACGCTGTCCAATGTATCGACGGCATCGAAAACGACCTTGCACATTATGTATTCTTCGGTGGTATGTGTGGCGTAAAGCTCTGTCCAATAGCTGGGATTATCGAAGTAAACATGAACGGTATGGACGGTATCGCCAAAATAATCCCCGAATACAGATGAAATAAATAGAAGGGAAAATAAGGCGACTAAGAATGAATATATTTTTCCGGCTTTCAACATTTGAAGCTCCAATTGTTGTATAACGCAATTATTTCAAATAGGTTATCTTGATTATTTCGGAGTTTTCACTCGATTTGATTTTAACCAGATATATTCCCGAACTGAGCGTTTCGTCCGGTCTCCAGCTGACAGAATGGCGATTTGAACCCCCACTCTTGTTATCGTCCGCGCAAAATTCTCCTAATAATAACCCGTCAATTTTTTTGCCGGTAATATCGAATATTTCAACACTCCCATCCCTTAACCCACCATTCTCGATTTCAATTCGCACCGAGGAATTGAAAGGATTCGGATAGGCGGAGAGACGTAACTCGCCGGGAAGAGGCGAATTTTCTTGAACAACGAAGCTCCAGGCATTCACGGCACCGGGTGTGGCTTCAAGACAAATTTGCCATGTTGCGCTTCCATTTGGATAACGTCCCCAACTGCTGTCTCGGGGCATATCTGCCCATGAAACCGAGTCGCAAAGTGTATTGCCATAGAAATCCGGCCCGAATAGCGCGACCTCCTCGCGGTCGGCATCGAGTTTGAAACTTGCATGAAGCGGCCCCTGCTCGGCGTCGTTGTCAGCCCAGATAAGTAGATAACTATCAGGGGCGATAATCGTTCCATTAGGGAGAGTCCATTTACGCGGTTCGGTTATGTCATCAGTCGCGAACCAGAAAGACAAATCCACCGCCGTATCCGCCGGATTGTAAAGCTCGAACCAGTCGTCGAATTCCCCCTCCTCGTCGGAAATGGTCGTCCCGTTCGATGCCATGACCTCATTAATTAACACAGCACCTGCGACATCGACGGCATCGCAGGGCATGAGAACGGAAGAGATGTATAATCCTCTATCGTAGATGAAGTCCCTAAGCCCGGGAATAAGGCCTCCACCGGGGGGAGGGCCTCCGCCGATATCGTCGTTGAGGTTAGTCTCGAAGTTGGCGTTGCTATACATCTTGTTCGGATCGGCGTAAACATAGGGGCGGACTAAATCCGCGAGTTCTGTTACTCTGTCCGAGAAAGTCGAGTATTCCAGTGTTGTCGATAAAAGTTCGTGCAAGGCGCAATGGACTAATCTTGTGAAAAGAGGGTAGTCGCTGAAAAGCCTTTGAGCCAGAGGCCTGTTCGATGAATGCCAGTCGATTGCGAGGTTGCGCATCGCTGTGCCGTTCATGCCCATAGCGAAAACGCCGAAAGCTTCGTTAATATCCCAAACGATATATCTTCCGATGCCGTCGGAATCGAAATATAGATAGTAATTATGTCCCGAACCCTGATAGCTGTCGAGGTTCACTAAGAATGTGTTCGCCGCCCACATTCGAGCGAAACTGAACATGTCGAACCAATCGTGCATTCCCGCCCGAAAATCTACCGCAGATGTATTATTGATGAAATTACAGAACCCGACGAGGTCGCTCCAATCGTCGATATCCTCGTTTGTAGATTTCTCGTAACGGGTTCTATATGGCCCATCCGTAGCGCCAAGCCACTCAAAGGTGCCGCTTGGGTCGCCTTTATAAAGATTAGCGTCGTTTTCTCCGAAAAAGCGGGTTAACGCGTCTTTATTGATAGGATCGACAACAGTGTAAAACCCCCAATAAGTATCGTTATAGTAAACAACAGCCCATGTCGCACGAGGACATGGCACACCGAGACCTCTGAATATCTCGCTCGCAAGCTTCTCGCGAAGGAATGTCGGGTCTTTGAAACAGTTATTGAATGTCAAACGCTCGTTGCCGCGGTATTCTCTTCCGCCGATATATTCGTCGATTTTGAGATGAAAGGGCTTTTTGTTCCCCGGATGTCCGAAAGAGCTGTTGCCTTTGAGGCGAATTCCCACGCTGTCCAATGTATCGACAGCATCGAAAACGACCTTGCACATCATGTATTCTTCGGTTTCGTGGGTTTCATAAAGTTCTGTCCAGAAACCTGAGTCGTCGAAATAGACTCGCACGGTATGAACTGTATCGCTAAAATAGCTCGCTTGTGCTGTTAGAATTGTTGAAAATGCAAATAGGATAGCGAATTTGAAGAGCTTTCTCATAGCTGTATCCTTTTCAAAGTCTCATTGTTTCAATGTGATAAAGCCTCGGCGGCTCTATCAATATTAGGACTTCTTTTTTCAATTTAAGTTTAGTCATCTTTTTTAAAAACTCATATTTTTTTAACAATATGTTAACAAAATTGAATAGTCAAATGACAACATTTATCGAATTGCGTTTCTTCACGATGTCTAAGTCTATTTCCCGCTTGATTATCCCGCCTATATCGATATAATATTGTCAAGTTGCGTCGGTTTGGCCGATGCAGTGAAATAGATGGATTGGAGACGATATGGGACGCAAATTGTTGATTAGAGACCTTACACTACGCGACGGCCAGCAATCTCAGCTTGCGACGCGCATGAACCAAAATCAGGTCGATAGGACTCTTCCGTTCTACCGCGAGGCGAATTTCTACGCCATGGAAGTATGGGGGGGAGCAGTTCCCGATTCGACGATGCGCTATCTTGGCGAAAACCCATGGGACAGGCTCGCGAAAATCAAAGAAGTGGTTGGCGATGCGAGCTATCTAACAGCCCTTTCCCGTGGCCGCAATCTTTTCGGCTATAATCCATACCCCGAGGAGACAATCGAAGGTTTCAACCGCAACGCCCTTCAGACCGGAGTCGATATTATGCGCATTTTCGACGCGCTGAACGATATCGACAACATGAAATCAACAATAGAAATTGTCCGCAAGAATGGCGGCCAGACAGACTGCGCGGTATGCTACACTACCGACCCCCATTTCACTTTGTGGGAGAGGATTGTGGGTATTGCTAAGGGCAAACCGCTTCCCAAAATGGTCTTCACAGTGGATTATTTCGTCGAAAAAGCTCTGAAATTGGAAACTCTCGGTGCGGATCAAATCACTATGAAGGATATGGCCGGCCTTATTCAACCCAGCGTTGCGAGCGAACTCTACCGTGAGCTTAAAAAGAAGGTCAAAGTTCCAGTCGGGCACCACAGCCACTGCACCCCGGGTTACGGCCTCGGATCAGCTCTCGTAGCGATTATGAACGGCGTCGATATCGTCGATACAGTGATAATGAACTTCGCCGGAGGCCCTGCCGCACCTGCTTTCGAGCTACTGCAGATTTTCTGCGATAAACTCGGAATCGAAACCGGTGTGAACCTCGACGCTGTAGCGAAAATTAACCGCGAACTCCTTCATATACGCAAAGAAATGGCCGCCTTCGACAAATCGAAAATGTTTCCTTTGCCGCTCGATTTGACCGATTACAAAATCCCGGCGGATATCGAAGCCCTTTTCGACAGCGCGATAGAGGCCAGCGGAAAGGACGACCACGACAAAGTTATCGAATTAACTCAGGAAATCGAAAAGAGATTCGGATTCCCCGGGCCGAGCCAGATTGTCAAAGAGGCGCAGATACCCGGCGGGATGTATAGCAACATGGTTGCACAGCTCGAAACTATGGGTATGTCCGAGCTTTTTGACACCGTGCTTAAAAATGTTCCGCGTGTCCGGTTGGACTCGGGTCTCCCGCCGCTTGTGACCCCAACAAGCCAGATTGTCGGCGTTCAAGCGGTCAACTCCGTCGTGAGCGCCGCGCAGGGCAAAGGTTTTTATGACATGACCTCCGCGCAGTTCGTTAGCCTCGTGCAGGGCGGATACGGCAAAACCCCGATTCCAATCGACCCAAAATTCCGCGAACTTATAACAGGTTCGCCGGAGGAAATCCCCTATGACACATCGGCCTACCAAAAGCCGGATAACCCAATCCTCGAAAACTACGGCGAAGTCCAATTGGCAGAGAACGAGAAGGAAATGCTCTTGCTGGAGCTTTTCCCCTCGGTGGCGGCGAAATATCTCGAAGGGATTAAACGTGCAAGATTCGAGGCCGAGCAAAAAGCGCTTATCGATGCCGAGATGAAGGTTGCAACCGAGGAATTCTCCCGTATTCTGGTGGGGATGGAGGAGAACTACCTGTAGAGCATAATACTACCTCAGAGAAAAGGCATCTATTATCTGCAATTCAAATCGAGCCGGTATGTTATTGAAGACGAATATAACGGCTCTCAATCATATATCATTTCGATAAATCGAAAATTTCCTTGCGAAAACCCCTCGCGCGATTTATATCTCCCGAAAAAGGACACGAAATGACAGCCGAAGAAGAAATAGAACATCAGCTCGACCTATGGAACATCGCCCTATGCTCTGCTAATCCGGTCGGTGTGAGCGAGCTTTACTCCGAAGACTCTGTCCTTCTGCCCACCTTCTCGAACCGGCTTCGGCGAGGAAGATCAGAAATCTGCGACTATTTCGAACATTTCCTCATTAACCGCCCCTATGTCGAGATAGTGCAGTCAAACATACGTGTTATCGGCGAGTTTGCCGCGAACTCCGGAATTTACAACTTCCATTTCTCCCAAGGCCCAATCGAATGTTTTCAGGGGCGATTCACCTTTGTTTACCGCAAAGACGGCGAAGAATGGTTTATTCTCCAGCATCACTCCTCCGCGATACCGGAGGAATGCGCGAAATAGTTAATCATTAATATAGAAACAGAAAAAGGGGCCGGAGTTAATCCGACCCCTTATCGTTTGCGCAATACCTAATCAATCCTTCGGTAAGTCGAGATGCGGTTTCATATCCATGTTGTTATTTGGAAGTTGTGGTAATGTTTCGTGGATATCTGAAGGTGCAGAAGTTTTATCGTGCTCGACCTTTCTGAGCCAATCATCTTTTGACATATTGCAATCTTCCCAGTCTTGATCTGTCATAGAGGCGGGATCGGATAGATATTTTTCGAAGGCGGCTTCGAAAGCTATCGCTTCCGCGCTCTTCGGCTGTGGTTCGAAAGATAGACGGCTGTAATCCCAATGGATCGGCCTTGCGGAATCTTCGGTGTTGCGTTCATCGAACATGACTCCGCGCATGTTGGCATCGTAGTCGGAAGCGAGAATTTCATCGGGCACGTTCACGCCTTCTTCATACCCTTCCTGAATAGCGGTTGCCATCCAGTTAATGCTGAGATTACTGCGACCTTCGTTGTTTTCGACTATAGTAAATCCGTCTTTTGTGATGTCAGTAACATAGACCCCATTGCTGGCTCCGAGAGGAGTTGCTGTAACAATAATAGGCTTGGCGACCGAAACCAAATTCGAGAAATCGCGGTCGAAAACTACTCTGCATGTTCCATCGACCAGTTCGGTCATTCCGCATGTATTTATTGTGACTTCGTTGCTTATTGATGAATACATGACAGATTTTGTTCCTCGCGATGACTGCCTCACAAACCCCTGCACACCGTTCGTGTATGAATCGCCATCAGTATATAAAGCATAACGGGGGCCTCTGAGATGAAGTCCGTAAACCTCTCCGCGCAACCATCCGCCCATGAACGATGAATATGCCCCGAAGCCCATACCTTCGCGTTTCTCACCGATATAACTACGGGTATCGTCAGCCTCGGGACGTCTACGACCGCTTCCGGAACCAGTTCCTCCTGCAAAGTATGCTCCATAGGTTGTTCCTCCGCTGTTTCTATAACCTAATGATGCCCAAGAAGTTGGTGAAGTTGCGGCACCCAAGACACCCATAGCGCCTCCGGTTCTATTAGAAGCAGAATTTGCTACTCCGAAGGTTCCAAAGGAATACGATCCGCTGTCATTTCTGCCTTGGACACCCTGTCTTGAGTGGTTGTAGCCATAGTTTGTTCCATTACCACTGCCGCTAATCTCACCGCGGATGGCCCTGTAATCTGAGAATTCCACAAATGCGTCTGTATTCCATGCATCAAGTCCTTCACCGGAAGTTCCTATGTAGGCGTAATGGTTGCCTTCATAATGGCGGGCATATGCGCCATATGAATAACCACCTAAATAACCATAACTTCCGGAATAGTTATATCCGTAAATAGCGTATGAAGAACCTGCGAGATAGCCGTATGTTCCGGCATCATATCCACCATATACACCATAGGAGCTTCCGCCAAGATAACCGTAATACCTTGTTCCGTTCGTATTCTCGCCAAAAACTGCCATCTGTCCGGCAGTGGGTGTAACCGAATGAACAGTATAGGTTGGCGCAGTCGTTCCCACGCCAAGGATATTGCCAACATAGACATTTCCACTTGAGAAATAACCCGCCCAGTTGGTTGTGCCGCCGGAAGCAGTGGCGTAGATGCCATAATGGGTTGCGCCGGCTACCGATGATCCAGCGTTAAAATATCCACCGTAAGTATCTCCCGAACCGGGTGAATAACGGTAAGCATAAGAATAAACGCCGTAGTTAACGCTGTTCGAATAACTATATGCGTAGAATTGTCCTCCATAGTTCGTATATCCAGCTGAACCATTTCCGTTTTGGTAGGCATAGACAGTTATCCCTCGGTTATCCCTCGACGCTGAGTTGGAACGGAAATATCCTGCGAAATTATAACTTGGGTTGCCAGTTCCGGTGAAATTCGCTTCGGCATATATGCCGTAAGAGTTAGAATTTGATGTAGTGTGTTTGAAATACCCTCCATATCCTTCTGCACTGCCGGTATTCATATTAGAATAGAATCCATATGTATGGGTTTGGACATCGGCGACTTGGAGGTTCGTTCCAATGCCTCCGCTTGGGTAGAGATAATTTCCTGCATCTGTCCAAAGACTGCCACTGGAGGGTAAATCCGCCCAATATGCAGGACTGGAACCATTGGAAGTGAGAACTTGCCCTGCAGTTCCATTACTGCTGTTTGCCGAAAGGGTGCCTGTGAGATTGAAATTCTGGGAATACACAGTGCCCCATCTGTTGCCACTGGTTCCAAGATCGTATCCGCTAACATCGGGGCGAAGATAGGTTGACCAGACCCTCATAACATTAGAGCCACCGTATGCAAGGTAGAAACCTGAGCCGTCGATGTTATAGGAGCCCATATTTAAGTTTGTTGTTGCTGTATGGTTTCCAAGATTATCACCGGGGAATGTGCCGCTAACAGTCAAATTGCCTGTGATGTTGACATTGCCCTCAAAATAGCCGGCGTATGTCCCTGTTCCTTGGCTTCCCCAGACACCGTAGCCTCTTGTATCACCGAGAGTTCCACGCTGAGAGGAAGAACCGTAGGCGTCGCCGTATGCACCAGACCAAGTCGATCCGACCCCAATTACTTGACCGCCAAGATAACCTGTTTGGAAACTATTATACCCATAAACCGCCCAATCGTTACTGATACCGGATGAGATATACCCATAAACACCGTAATCGCTAGAGCCGCTGGGCGCGCCTTGTGCTTGACCATAAACGCCGTAGTTACTTGTTGTCGTGGAAGCGGCTCTTCCATATAAACCATAGGCTTGTCCGCTTTCGTAAGCTCGAACATAGTCGTTACCTACTACCCTTTTATATACTCCTGCATCCTCCCATTGGGGGGTCGAGCTTGTAGGGGCATCAATCCAATTTGTCCCCGAACCGGTGCTTGAAAGAATCTGTCCGCTGGTTCCGGCATCGCCGGAAGTGTCGTAATACCTTCCGGTAACTTGAATATCACCGCCGAAATAGCCTGCCAAGCCTGTTGCACCGGTAACATGAATACCATCGCCGCCAACAGTAAGTATTTCAACACCATGGTCACCGGTATTCGTAATATAGACACCGGAGTTTGTGGGATTTGTGACGAATATGCCGTGTCCTCCGGCATTGTATGCCCCGATACAGCTCCATCCCGATGGTGAACCGGTTACTCGTAAACCATTTATTGAGCCGCTGGCAGGTCCGATTATATCGACCCTTGCATTTGTAGGTGTCGATGTTCCAATTCCAAGTCTCGTATTAGTGTTATCCCAATGGAAGTTGTTCGAACCGCCGAAAGCGCCGGAGTTATTAAATTGGACATTGCCGTTTACGCCCGCAGGAGATCCACCGGAGGGCCAAGAGGTGATATAACTTCCGTTGAGCTGTATTCCACCTGTAACTTCGAGGTCGTTTTTTACGAAAAGATCGCCGTCGCCGTCTGCACGCAACGCCGTGCCGCCATCACCGATCCACACTAATCCACCTTGGAAATAACCGGCATAGCCGCCGGTATTGTCGGCATTAGCGAATAAAGCGGCGTCACCGGGGGCGGCTGATGTATAAGAACCGTCATGAAGCACAGCGCTCACCGCGGTTCTTCGATAGCCTTGTGTTGCATTTACATCTGCGGCGACACCGTAAAGATAGCCATTAGCGGTTGTGCTCATCGCTGTTGCTTGAACACCCCTAATCGCAAAATTTGAAGATCCCGTGTTATATCCAATTCCGTAAACACCCCATTGATTACCGCTTGCACCTGAGCTATAACCATATACGCCAGCTCTATAGCCACCGGGAGTATAACCCAGGCCGCCGAAACAGTTGCCGTCATATTTTCCAATAACACCAGCGCTTTCTCCGTTTGCTACTACTTCGAGCTTTGCGGTTGGTAATGTTGTTCCGATACCGACATTTCCATTCGATTTGAGGACATATAAGCTCGGTTCGGTAACATCGGCGCTTCTGAGGCTCAATGCTGTTCCGCTGGAAACTGTGGAAAGAAGGAATTCATCGGTTGTTCCGCTTTGGAAACGCATTCTCGCAATTGCTCCGCCGCCACCGCGACGAAGATAAAAATCGATATCGTCGTTTGTCGATTGGAGTGCGAAACTGCGGGCGCTAGAGCCCCAAATATGCAGATTTGTGCTCGGTGAGGTTGTCCCGATGCCGATATTGCCGGTAGTTCCCTTTATGGCCATCCAGGTTGTAACACCTCCGACAGTCGAAAAATAAAGGTCTCTTCCATTTGCTGAGCTTGCTTCTGAGCTTTGTATGTAGTTTGCAGTCGGGCCGATGTGCAATCTCAACCTTCCATCGTTGCTTCTCGCCTGAATGTAAGAATCGGAGGGGTCTGAACGATAGACATCGAGAGGAATCAAAGGCGTAGTTGTGCCGATACCGAGCCGCTGGTTTACACCATCGAAATGCGCATAGGGCACTGCAGTTGCTGTTTGCACCTGAGTGTATGGCCCGCGAAGTTTGATTCCTTCGGCGGACACGAGAATCATCTGGTCGGTCGATACGATGTTTTGGTCGGTGGCGGTGGCGTAAATATCGATATAGCTCGAAGCATCGCCGTAGAAATAGCCGTGCCCGTTTATTCTAAAATTGCCTGTCTGAGTCGATGCCGATTGATTCTGAATATAATCTCCCGAGGATGAAGTCCAAGGGGCGGAGTTTGAAATATTTACAGCTCCGGTGCCGCCGCTAAGCGAGATTCCTGTGCCAGCAGTCAGCGAGGTAACACCTTCATTTATGATTGTCGGGTTGCCGGATACGCCATTTCCGTTTGTAACGCTGATTCCGGAGCCTGCGGTTATTGTCCTCGCGGCGACAGTGCCGCTTCCGGTGCGTGCGATAAGGCCGTTTGAGCTGAGGTTATGGAGCGCTAAAGCCTGCCCCGTAAGACCGATGGTGCCGGAGGTGGTAATCGGTCCGCCGGTTATGCCGTTGTTGGTAACAATACTTGTAACGGTGCCAGTTCCCTCTTCATCATTCGCCGGTGCCCATGCTGAGCCGTTCCATTTGAGGACTTGGTTCGAGGCTGGTGCGGTTGAAGTAACCGAGCGTCCCTGAATCCCGACAACTGTCAACGCCGACGCGCCGGTCGCATCGCCGGTGTGCGCCGTGTGACTGAGACCGGAAGCGTCCTGAGTGAGTCCCGTCCCAGCCGCGACAGAGAAGGTCGTGCCGGAAAGACTAATGCCGTTGCCGGCGGAATAGGTCGTGTTATTATCCGCGGCGGGTGCCCAGCTCGTGCCGTTCCATTTGAGTGCTTGGCCGGAGGAAGCGCCCTGCTGTGCGATGTCGAGTGGGCTTCCGGAGGTGCCGTCGCCGGTAAGACGCGTAGATGTCGATGCAACCTGACTACCCCAGTCATCGCCGGGAACGCCGCCGGACAAGCTGTCTGCAATCGCTGTGCGGAATGAATAGGGCACTGTTGCGAGTTTCTCGCGCGGTGAAAGCGTCTCTGAGCCTATCTGAAGCTCGATCCAATACTGCCTATCGAAGGGGATATCGAGCGGAGTAACCTCACCGAGAATAACGTCGAAAAGTCCGTTTGTTACAGGTATCGAGGACCGTGTTTCCGACCAAAGAGCCGTGCCGCCTGTCTCGACATCGAAAACTCTAAAAACGATATTTACCGGCCCGCTAACTGCCACACCGGAAGCATCGGTCAATTTGCCTTGATAATTCATAGTAGCGGGCGTTTGCGCGACACAAAATACCGCTAAGAACAATAAAATACCGAGTTTCTTCATTTCTGCCTCCCGTCAAATTTACACTTATAGTGTAAAGTAGCTGACATTTGTTGCATTCGAACAACATCCAATTAGTATAAGATTCCTTAAGGCCTAAGTCAAGAACAGAAAGTCCTAACTGTCTATTCATAATTAACACAAGGCAAAAAAAAGGAGCGTCGCTAAACGCTCCCTTGAATCGATCTATATCGAATGTTATTTCGTGAAAACAGCTTTTTTCGAGAACTCGCCTTTGCCCGAACCTATTTTGAAATAGTAAACACCGGTAGGGGATTTTTCCGGTGGAGTCCAATCTACAATGAAACGCTTAGTGCCAAATATCTGTCTGTCCACAAGCCTTCCCGATATGTCGTAAACTTCGATGAATTCGATATTTGCGCCGCCGAAACCGGATATCTTCACAGCCGAATTGAAAGGATTCGGGGAGATAGCTATTCCGGGGGTTTGCGGACGTTCGGTCTCATCGATGCCATCGAGGAAGTTAACCGTGAAGATAACCCAAGCTATCGACTCGGTGTCGTCAACAGCAACCGTAAGTGAACATGGGATGATTAATGCGTGTGGATTGGGGTGCATTGCACGAAGGTCGTAGTTACCTGCGGAAGGCAGAGGAATGAAGGCATATCCGCTATCGTCGGTGATAACCATTCCCCAAGTTGGGCTTCCGGAAACACGCCATTCGACGAAGAGGGATTCCACGCCGGTGAAAGTGCTGTCGATAGCCAATATTTCGATGCCGTAATCGGGAGATGCGCCTCCGAAACCAACGAAGTCTGCATAACCATAAGGCTCCCAGTCATCGACATAAACTGTTTCCGCAACTGGGACGAATGTGTGTCCGGCCATATCGGGGGTAACAAGATAATATCCCGGTTCGTGAACCGTGAAGTATGCCGACCCCCACATATCCGTGTAACTTATGCTGGATATAGCGCTTGAAAGCGATTGGCACGTAACTCGAACACCTTCCATATCGGAATAGAACTCATCGCTCACGTAAGCTTCGATGTTCATCTCGGTTGGGAAAGTGTCGGGATACATGACAAAGTCATATCCAATAAGAGAATCGCCCGAGATGATATTGAAATAAAAGTAATCGGGGGAAGATACGAACGCACCATATGTCCAACAATACATATAATACCAGTCTCCTCCGGGCAGGGGCAACACATAATCACCGGATGCGTTGGTGAAGGTCTCGTAACTGAATCCTGAAGAGGAGCCCCAAGCATAAATCTCAGCGCCTAAAACCGGAGAACCGTCGGAAAATGTTACTCTTCCGCTAACTGTGGCATCAGGATCGGGCGGTGGAGTTACCGTGAAATCCAACCCTGTTAGAGTGTCTCCAGTCATGGGTGTAATCATGTATTCCGATGGATCGATTGTGTAGCCATATGCCCAACAATAGAGATAGAACATATCACCACTTGGGACTGCTAAGGTGTAGTAGCCATCGGTATCGGTGTATGTCTCATAACTAAAGGGTAAAGCGTCACTCCACGCTTGGACATTAAAAAAAGCTCCCGGAGAACCGTCGTCGAAGGTAACTCTGCCCATCAGCCACGCATCAGGTTCTGGAGGTGTAATTATGGTGAAATCATAACCTGTGAGGGCATCGCTGTCCGACGAGATGTAAATCTCGTATTCGCTAGGTGTGGCCATGACTCCATAATACGGATACATATAATACCATCCGACAGGAATCCCCGTGAAAGAGTAGTTGCCTGAAGCATCTGTAAATGTTGTTTCGTAGGTAAAATCTCCTGAAAGGGTTATTTCGAGACCCGGATAGGGCGTGCCGCTGTCATCTGCGACAGTTCCGGAAATGGAGGCTCCGAGAGCTACCATCACAAAAGCTGTCATCATTATTGACACCAGAATAGACCTTAACATTTTTCCTCCTGTTAATTTATCTTTCGATATTTAATATGAGTTCCTTTTTTTGATTTTGCAATACCTATTTTGACCGCTTTCTATGCGGATTTGCGCGGAGTATTTTTGTGTGCCGCTGGTATAAGCGTAAAAGAATGTGCATCTTTTCAATGATGTTGTTCCCTTTGTTGGAATGTGATTTGCTTAACTTTCATGATTATTTTGTTTTGAGTCGCACGTTCCATGAAAGAAATTAGATCTTATGAAAAGAAAAACTATTGTCATACTTATCATTGTCATTTTTGTCGCTATTTTAGCTTGGCGGGCGGGACTTCTCATTATGGATAATAACCAAGCCTCATCGCGAGGGTTCAGTTCGCCCCCTGTGGCTGTGGAGGCAATGCCGGTATCC
>Ga0334885_1000215_pt1 | contig 108082 bp, 77 predicted proteins | sample GraSluR1_MG_8_FD_207233 | JGI IMG/M metagenome (GOLD analysis project Ga0334885, IMG submission 207233) | Sludge microbial communities from methane-producing bioreactor in Wageningen University, Netherlands - Granular Sludge_31_05-R1 | ecosystem: Engineered > Bioreactor > Anaerobic >...
ATCCGCGCGCATGCTATGTGATTGGCTCTTTGTCACTGCCCGGTTCTTCGAGGGGCGTTTTCACGCGAAGGGACACCGTTTTCGTCGCCGGTTACGATGCCGGTCTTCATATTATCGATGCAACAAACCCAGCCTCGCCGACCCTAATTTCTACCTTTAATACGGCCGGTTACGCTATGGGCGTTTGGGCGGAAGATACGATTACTTTTGTCGCAGATTACGGCCACGGGCTTCGCGCTATTAACATTTACGATCCGCAGACTCCCTTCGAGAGCGGATTCTATCGAACAATCCACAATTGCCTCAATGTTACTGTCAAAGAAGGTTATATTTTCGCTTCCTTCGGTGATGACGGCCTTTATATTCTCGACGGCGGGCTTCAGCTTAACGCCCCTGCGACAATTGACTCGGTTTGGATGTTGGAGGATTGCGTTCCTGAACCAAGCTCTGTGCATGTTTGCTACGAGCTTATCGACCCTGAAAACGATTCTGTATTAGTCGGCGCGAGAATGAGTTCCGACGGCGGGGCGACTTGGAATGTTCCCTTTTACGCTCTTTACGAAACCGAAGGGACTTTGGGGAATAATACCCTTTCAGGTGTCAATTGTTTCCGATGGGCTATGGCCGAGGATTTGCCAAATAGCGACGATAAATATTTCTCCTGCGAAATCTATTCGATCAGTCCCTCGTTACGGCACTTCACCGTGTCCGGCAAATCTTGCCCATACTGGGCCGGAATGCCCTATGGAACAGAGCTTACGGATTCGTGGGGCGGTGATACTATCCCGACAGTCGCGCCGGTTCGTATCGACATCGCCCCCGATGTTGACAGCGTAATCATAACAGCGTCTGGCACAGTTAGTTACGGAGACGAATATCCATTTTACGGCCCTAATGGAGGCTCTCCTACCCCTACAATACCCGAATACGGAGCGATGGCCGGAATAAGTTATTTCACAGATTGCCCGATAGTCGGTTTGGTTGCGGTTTTTCTTGCTCCCGGACAACCGAGTAGCTTATCTATGCCCCTTCAGCTTTCATCATTTTCTTCGACACCGGAGATTCAGCAATCGGTATTTATCGGGTCGGGACCCTCGGTTCTCATTCCACCCGAAGGTTCTAACCGTTTGTTTTTGGGCGTTAATGATAATTATCGCTGGCAGGACAATATCGGCCATTTCGATGTCGAAGTGAAGATATTCTACTCGAATTCTTACAGCTATGGCCGAGCCTCGGATTCTCTTGACTCCAAACCGCCGGAAATTGCTCTTGAATGCCCCACTTCACCCCTCGTCGCAGGCATGGAATACGAATTCAACTGGAATCGAACCGACCGCTCCCCCTTCGCGGAATTTTCGGAGATTGCCTTTCGCAAAGGAAGCCTTGCCGAGACGCATGAATCACCCGGAAACTCTTTTATGTGGCGCGTTTCGCCGGATTTCGTCCCGGACTGCACACTGACTGTTACTGTCTGGGATTCTTTCTGCAATCCCGCCATCGATACGTGCTATCTGAGCGTCCTTGAACCGGCCTTGGCTTGCACGGCATGGGTTGATTCGGTATGGTTCTCCGAGGAAATCAACTGCGACCGCCAAAACATCATTCAAATTTGCTACAATCTAATTGCCACATGTCCCGATTCATTCTTCTACACCTCGGTTCGTGCTTCAACAGATTCCGGCTCGACATGGTCGATCACCCTTAGCACACTTTTTGGCCACAGTGGAAACCTGGGAAATGTCCTTCCCGGAGTCCATTGCTTTTCATGGGATATCGGCGCAGATAGGCCAAACATCGAATTAACCGATTTGGCAATCGAAATAGGCGTATCTGTAGATTTCGACACCTTCCTCGTCATCGACTCCATCGATGTCAGCGCACGCCCAAATTACGGCAGGGGAATGGGTTACGGCGACGGTTGGTATTTCATTTACGATTATGACCGCGGATATATCTACAAAACATCTTGCATCGGTTGCCCGCCGGCGGATAGTTTCTATGTCGTCGCGGGGAATAACTGCGACATCGATTACGCCGATGGATACATCTACTACGCCGATTCTACAGGTGGGGATTGCCATCGGCTTCGCAGAATTAATGTCTCCACCGGAGTCAACGAGCGAATTGGTCGATTGCCGGAATACGCCAGCGACATCGAGGGCGTGCATGTCATCGGCGATAGTCTAATCGTCGCGTGGCTCGGCTTCGAAGCCACATGGACAACGCCCGAAGTCCCCAATATGTTGCTGTATCTCGATTTGACGCGCCCATTCCCAATCACCGAATGGGAAACCCTTTTCGTAAGCCCCTTCGACGAATGCCACACCATCGAGGGAATGGCCTTCGCCCACGGCAGATTATGGGGTTCCAACGATTTCGGACGTATTATCGAGATCGACCTCGACGCTATGGCTTATGTCGGATGTTATCCTGCGCCGAATGTCGGCGAGGGCGCGGAAGGTCTTTGTTTCGACGGCGAATATATGTGGTTCCATAACTACAACACGACCGGCACAAAGAAGATTTACCAAATTCAGCTTTGGGATTCCTTCGTGAATTCAGCCATCGCCTATGGCCCGGCAGACACCCGTCCGCCGAGAGTTTCAATTAACTGCCCATCCGACTCTATTCGCGCCGGAGTGCCATATAATATCACGTGGAGCGTCGAGGACCTTTTCCACGCCGCAAATCCATGCTCGGTGCATATCTTCGGTTGCGGAAACGAGCGGCACAACTATGTTTCCGGCACAACCGTCAACTGGATGAACCCATGGGAATGCCCCGCCTGCACGATTGTCGTCGTTACGAGGGACTCCTTCTGCAATTGGGGTTCGGACACATGCGTGGTAAGGGTTTACAGACCTGCCCCGCCATGTTCGGTTTTCATCGACTCGGTTTGGTTCGCTCAAGAAACGGACTGTTTCGACAAAGGCCTCGTTCGTATTTGCTACGATTTCCACAGTGCCTGCCCCGATTCAGGCTATTTCGCGACAGTGCTCGGCTCCACAAATGGCGGCACAAGCTGGATGGTGGCCATCGACTCGACTTTCGACGATGTTGGCGACCTCGGCATGGGCACAATTCCCGGAGTTCATTGCTTCTATTGGGATGCCGGTTACGATTTCCCCGGCTGGGAGGGCGATAATTTCTCGATTCGCATCGATGTCGCTGGACACGGCTATAACAGTTTTGCGATTGCCGCCGGAATGATAGACACAAAACCGCCTTCGGTAGCCATTTCCTGCCCGACCGATACTATCCCTGCAGGCATACCCTATAATTTTACTTGGACGCTGGACGACGCCTATTATTCCGGCGACCCATGTTCCGTTACGGTTCGCGGTTGCGGCATTTGGGAACGGCACGAGGTGGAGGGGCTTCTGTTCACCTGGGTAGCGCCTTGGGCGTGTTCGACCTACTCGATAATCGTCGCTGTGCGAGATTCATTCTGCAATTGGGGCACGGACACATGCTATTTCACGGTCTCCGGCGATGAACCGGCGTGTTCGGCGTGGGTCGCGAATTTCCGTTTCAATCAAGAAACCCTTTGCAACGACAGCTCCATAGTCGAGATTTGTTATGACCTCCTATCCTCATGTCCCGATTCGGCTTACAATATTTCGCTTCTCGGAAGCACCGATGGCGACGCGTGGAGCATCGCGCTGAATACCCTATTCGCACACTCCGGTGATATAGGAGATTCTGTTTTCGCGGGCAGTCATTGCTTCTACTGGAATGCCGGGCGCGATTTGCCAGCATGGGAGGGTGATTTCGCGATTCTGCTCGAACTTCGCACCATCGGAGCCGGCTCCCTTCTCGGTAACTATTACGCCCACAATCCTGTCGATACAGATCCCCCAACAATAAGCCTTACTTGCCCGGAATCGCCGATGTTCTCTGGGGATACGGCAATCTGGAGATGGTCCATCGACGACCTCTTCCCTGTCGAGGATTATTTCGAGGTTTACTTGAACTGGTGCGCCGGAGAAACGAATCTTACCCTCGACAGCTCGGCCTTCCATTGGGTCATCCCCCCGGAGGCCGAAGGTTGCAACATCCAATTCGCCGTTGCAGGACGTGATTCCTTCTGCAATTGGAACACGGACACATGCTGGACTCGAATCGATACAACTGAGCTTCGGTGCAAGGTGCTTATCTATTCGAACTCTCTGAACTCAGGCTCCTACACTATATATGATTTCGACTCGCTCATCTCCGCCCTCGAAGCTCAGGGCAACGAGGTTACAGCCTATGGCGCATCGGCCGGCATCACCATAACTCCAGACCTGCTGGGAAATTACAGCCAGTTCTGGTTCATCGATTCGAAAAACTCGCTGGACACAACACTTTCCTGGTCGGAGGTCGCGGCGATTCGCGATTATCTTCGATCCGGACGCGGAGTGTCTATTCTGGCGGATCATTATCCCTACTATACCCGCGATGCCGCATATATCCTCGCTCAGTTCAATATTAGTTTGACCGGATCGGTAAACCATCGCACAGAATCCCTCTGCAATAGCGAAATCGACTTCGCTTCCCATTACCTCACCCGCGGACTTTATCGTCTCGCCTGTTTCACATCCGAAGCCCGAATCAGATACACCGGCACAGGCGATTTCCGACCGCTTTCCACCTTCGCCGGCGACACCCTGCAGGCCGCGCTCATCGACGGCGGGAGGCTTTTCGTCGATGCCAGCTTCTTCCGCTACCTCGACACATATCACCATCAGTGCGACGGCAGACTCCTTACCGAAAATATCGCTTGTTGGATTGAGCCGAACGGCTGTGGTTGCGAGATAGAGTCGTGTATGGTCGAAGTTGTCGCACAGGCCGAGGATACTACGATATGTTTCATGCAAAATGCATCTCTTTCTGCCTCTGTGTCTGGAGCTTCGGGGCTAACATCGTATAATTGGTGGTCTTCGCCGTCGGGTTTCGCTTCGACTTCGCAAAACCCCACTTTCGGGCCGCTGACCCAAGACATTTGGTTCTTCGTCCGCGCCACCGACGAGGCTGGTTGCGTCGATATCGACTCGGTCTATATTAATGTTCTCGTTCACGAGGTTCGCGATACCTTCATGTGCCTCGGCGACACTATGACCTTCTGCGAAAGCCCGATGTGTGGCGATTCCGGCCCGATGACCCGCGGAGCTGTCAGCGTAACTCAAGACGGAATCGCGGTTTATGGCTCAATCATCATGGACGAAGACTCATCATGTATGGACTTCATCCCCCTCAATGTCGGCGGTTTCATCGTCTGCCATGAAGATTATTATGACATAGATAATGATTGCTGTTATGATATTTGTTGGCATGTTACAGTCTGTTGTGCGCCTCGTGCTGAGCTTTTGACCGATGTTTCCGGCGATTGTAGCTGGAGCTTCTCGCTCGCGAGTATTCCCGGTTCCGATTGCATTTGGGATTCAGTCTCATGGACTGCGGAATCTTTCTTCGGAGGCTCTATCGATACAACACTCTGGGGCGAAACAATCGATTTGACGATTCACGGCACCGATTCGGTAGAGATTTGCGCAGTTGTGGGGGCACAATGCACAGGCTTAGAATATTGCTATACGAGAATATGCACGACATTGAATTGTGTAAATGAATTCTGTTGCACTCTTCAGATAACTATTGATTATGATAGCCTTTGCGCCGGCGAAACTGCCTACCTTTGCGCGATACTACTGGGCGACGACTGCCCCGCAACCGACAGCCTCCACGGCGAATGGACTGCGAACGGACTTATCATTGGCTCGTCCGCCTGTATATCGCATATTCCTGACAGCACAACATTATATTGTTATAATGTGAATTACGAAAACTCTCTCGGTGAAATTTGCATATTGAGCCATTGCGCCACAGTTTATGTCGTTCCGCAACCACCCGATGTCTGGCCGGAAATCGTCTATGTTCCCCTCGGTGAGGCTCTCGAACTAACCATCCCATGTCGAGAATTCGGCGATGGTTTTATACCTGACAGCATAGTTGTGCTCGAATATCCAATCGGAGCACCCGCCGAGGAGGTTCGAACTTTCTATCCGGGTGATTGGTGCGTTTTCAGAAGGACGCTTTCTGAGCCTACTACAACGGTTTTCTGTTACGATTTCTTCGCCAATGGTTGCGAATGGTATAGCTTAGAATGTTGCACGGTTTATACTTGTCTTTATCCCAGTGTCGAGTTAACAACTCCTCTTGGCATCTGCCCCGAAAACGGCACTGTAAGGGTTTGCGTGCATAACACTAACCCCGAAATTTCTATCGATGTAATAACATGGAGCAATGGCGCGACAACTGCCTGCACTAATTACTCCATAATTCCTATAGCAACAACCTGCGGCGGAATCAATAGTTTTGTGCCGAAGACAGTCTTCGCAAACATCTGTAATAATTGCTTCAGCGTTATGTCGTGTGTAACCGAAACTCTTGTAATCACGCCGGTTTACAGTTTCTCGATGAACATACTTCCGCCGGGAGTAACCCCCGGAGATTCTGTAAACACTAGACCTCGACTCGATCCCCCTCCTTCGACCTCGGCAGACAGCCTAATCGATTGGTTCATATGTAGCGGCGATTCGATGATATATCACGGCTCGACCCGATACCCCGACGGCATCCGCGGCGCGACGAGTCTTTACGATAAGACAGTTTATTGCGCACAATTTACATATGGCTACGGAGATTCGATATGCACGATAACTGCCTGCGATAGCGTATTTGTGCAGGACACGCTATTGACGATAATCAAAACACCCTGCGCCTTCGATCCCGATGGCTGGATTGAGGCCGACAGTTACCGACGCTACGCAACCTGCAACTTCACCTTCCCCGCAGATGGCCACTGCATAACAATTTGCGCAAGCGACACCGATTTCGTAATGCCAAACGCATATGTGTTCGACCATTGGGCTACTAACGCAGGTATATACAGCTATGCATCCTGCACCACATACTGCCCAGTTTCAGCGCATGACACGCTTTATGCGGTTTACGAGATTGCAGAAATATGTCTTCATTTTGCCATGAACCCCGGAGAAATCGCAATTGACATAGAAGAGGTTCTCGTTGCGGATGATTCCGCCTTTTCGCGGGACAATATAGTTCAAAACAGAGGATTTCTCCTACAGAATTGCGGCGGAACCCCACTTGACCTCGCTCTGCGATGGGTAGGTGCGGAAAATGTTTCCGATTACGACTGTCCCCCTGTGTCTATTTCCAACTCGAATGCGTTGGAGATCAACACAATCGGCGTCCGCGCAAGGCTTACTGACGAGACTTTTCCGCGCGATTACGTTGTCGTCCGCAACGACTTCACGAGCGTATTACACCCACTCGAATCCCCCTTCGTGCCGGGGGACAATATGACCCTCTTCGTGGGAATCGCCTCTCCGCCTGCCTACCATCCATGCTACCCGCCGGAGGCAGAGTTCGAATACCGCATCGCCCTGAAACTCCGATGGGGAGTCTATCTGCCGTAGCGGTTGATTCGGTCAAAGGCGAGTTTGATTGACCGAAGCGGAATCCCACGGATGTCCGCGCATCCCTTCATTGTAGTCGTTTCAACCATCGGTTGGAGCAGAACTACCCCCCCTGCCATTACAACGCGCGAAACAATCCCTTACTAAAGCTGTCCGCAAATCGCGAGAAATTTTACCGCTATCCCTATTTTTCCCTTGACATTCTCAAACATGCGTATATATTTAAACTACCATGAAAAAAAGAACGCAACAAAAGCCCGCCATGGTCTCCCCCTGTAAGTCTTTACGGGGGGGGGATGCTTTCACGCTAACCTCGCAAACAAATTCTTTCGTCGATACAACCCGTGCCATTCCAAAGGCGCGGGTTTTTTCTACCCCGGGGGGAAGGAGGAACAAAATTTGTTTGACATCCCTAAACAAAAACCATAGTATTAAAGGAGACAAAGATGAAACTCAAAGGAAGTTTCTTCGTGATTATCATGTTGTTAGCAGTAGTTGCAAATGCTCAAGTGCCGCGGGTTATCTCGTATCAGGGCGTGCTGACCGCATCCCCCGGAGGGTCGCCCGTTAACGGCATGAGAAACCTCGGGTTCGCCCTCTACGAATCGGAGGACGATTTCGCAACACCTATATGGACAGAGACCCACCTCGGTGTCCATGTCCAGCACGGCGTTTTCGCGGTTTATCTCGGAAGTGCCACCCCTTTCCCGAGCAGTGTCGATTTCTCGAAACAGTATTGGCTGGGAATCTCAATAGACGGCGGCGCGGAGCTAACCCCGCGATTCCACCTAACCGCCAGCCCCTACGCCATGAACATCCCCAGCATGGGCGCCGAAGACGGCCAGGTGCTCAAATGGAACGCAACATCCGAAAAATGGGAACCAGATGACATATCGACATGTGGTCTCTTGTATGATGGCACATGTCAATCCTGGAATCGCGATGGCGAGGTGTTATACACCGCTGATGGCGGCCCTAATGAATGCGAAAAAGCATTTATGGGAGTTGCAAAAGGAAATGCCGGGAATACAATAGCGGGAATTGAGAAGACCCATGTGAACATAGGCGCATCGAGCGTTACCGGCCTTTCCGAGACCGATTCCTTCTGCACGGTCTCCGGCGGCAAAAGGAACGAAGCCCTTAACGATTTCGCGACTATTGCCGGAGGAGATTCAAACATCGTCCACAGCCAATACGGATTTATTGGGGGCGGGCACCGCAATTATGTAACTACAGGGGCAGACACTTCAGTTATTTCGGGTGGCTCGAATAACCTCATCGGATCATATTGTTCTTTTATAGGTGGAGGAACAAGAAATACAATCACACCAAATGCACAATATTCGGTTATTGCTGGCGGTGATAGCAATTCAATAATTGGCGGAATATTTACTACTATCGGTGGAGGTGGACGAAATGAAGCTGGAACAGATCATGCAACAATAGCCGGAGGATGGGATAACTTTGTAAGCACTGGTTCTTTTGTCGGCGGAGGACAAGGCAATAAAGTTTACGGTGCCTGGGCGGCCATTGCTGGTGGCGAAGCTAACATAGATAGTTCGAACTTCTGCTTTTTAGGAGCAGGAAAGAACAACAGAATTAGATTAAATGCAGATTATTCTGTAATTTGCGGCGGTGATAGCAATATTGTCGAAGATGCATGGTCAACTATCGGTGGAGGGTATCACAACCTAACGACTCACTCATATGCAACTATCGGAGGCGGAAAGAACAACATTGCTGATAGCATTTATACAACCGTATCTGGAGGTTTGGAAAACCTTGCGAGTAGCCCCTATGCGACAGTAGGAGGTGGATATGGAAATATCGCCCGATATGGATCAGTAATTAGCGGGGGAGGAATGAACACATCGGGAGTAGCCGCTTTCTTTTCAGCAATAGGCGGTGGTTTTTCAAATGAAATCACACAAGCATATTCCACAATAGCAGGGGGCTACGAAAACTTCATCTCAGGCCAAACGGCTTCAATTCTTGGTGGACGGTATAACGAAATCACAGGAAATGGAACATATTCTGCTATTCTTGGCGGTTACAACAATTCGATTTCGGGAGCCCGTTCAGCTATTATCGGTGGTGCAACGAACACCGTTTCCGGCGATTACTCTCTCGCCTTCGGACGGTCGGTATCTGTAAATAACAGTTACGTAACCGCCTTCTACGATGGCGACTACCCCGGCAAGCTCGGTATTAACGAACCAAGCCCAAATTCCACCCTACACTACGACGGCTCCGAAGCGTCGGCCTTTACGTCAAAGACAAGTAACTATACGCTTACAGTCAACGACCATACGGTTTTCACGACAAATGCAATTACTATCACGCTTCCAGACGCTGATGAATGTGGAGGCCGAATATATTACATTCGCAATACTGATGAAACGTATACTTTGAAAATAGATGGCGGAAGTACTAATATCGAACGCGTAACCGATATTGATATACCCCCTGATGAAGGTGTTATCGTCCAATCAGATGGAAGCAATTGGTGGGTTATAGCCGATTACACTGCGCATTATTGAGGGGAGTGAAGAATGTTCACACGCTCGATATTGGTCACCGTAGTTGCCCTCATAATGGCGGTCTCTTCTTCCGCGCAAGTGGTCTATATGCAGATAAAGTGCGTCAGACAGGATCTACCAGATTTCCAAATCTATATAGATTCTCTGGAAGCACATGGCGTATTTGTAGGTCTCCAGGAAGAAGTCAATGTCGGTGATTTGATGAATTCAGACATGTTCTTTTCGGGGCCATGGAAACTTATTTGGGGTCCCTGGTCACCTGATTGCTGGTTCCCATTCGTGGAGCAAATCATACCTCCATTAATAGAATTTGCACGGGCAGGAGGACGAGTTGTCTATTTCCACGGCGAAGATAGAGAGCCAACAGAGTTAGATTCTCTTCTTAGAAATCGTGCGTGGGAAACGACTATAGAAATCATGGATGATCGATTGGGAGGTTCATATAGTTACGAATTCCCTTCCTTTGGTAATCTTATGGTGAATGTCGATTGGATATATCTCAATCCAGCAATACCGATAAAATGCGGAAATAATGCTTACCCGTTGTATTTCGCCTACGATGATTACCGATATCCTAATGCGGCCATAATCTATCCGTTTATAAATGACGGGAACTGCGAATCGTATATGTTTCTCGCAACTGGGACTAGTGCCTGGGATATCTTTAGATCTACCCCAGAGTGGATAGATAATTACGGTCATGGAATACAGCTTGGAACGAATATGCTTTATACCGCAGTTGGCGTCCCCGGCTACTCCCTTCCCCCCTGCGCCGTGCCGGAGCCGTTCGAGATAGAGGTCGATTCAGTGCCGGAGTGCACGAACCCGGGGGATACGATTACCCTCACCGGTCGCAACCTCTGGCAGGGAAGCAACGAGAATATCGGCGGGGACATAGAAATCTATTTCTTCGGCCCGCAAGATACCGTCGTTATCCCCTTCGAGTATTCCGACCATCGCCCCGACCCGCATTCGCTCTATAACACGTGGCTAAAGTTCGTTTGCCCGGATTTGCCGGACGGCGAATACGACGTCAAACTTGGCCACAAGGCGATCACGTTCTACGCGGGGTCAATCACCATCCCATGCGATATGTCGGATTATCACCTCTGTTCCGCCGCGCCCAACCCTTTCACCCCCAACGGCGACGGCATCAACGACGAGGTGGAGTTCGAGTTCCCCGGTCTCGGCGAGGTTCCCGGCACGATCAAGATTTTCACGCTGGATAACCTCCGCGTGCGAACAATCGAGGTGCCCACCGGCAGTGGTGCCAAAGAGGCCGCGAAATGGGACGGCAGAGACGACACAGGCACCCCCATACGCCCGGGAATCTACATCTACACCATCCGCGCCGAAGGTAGAATCAAATGCGAAGGGACAATAACCCTTGCGAGATAACGATTGAGGAGGTATAATAATAAAAATGAAATACTACTCGAAAATAGGCACTCGACGCAGAGCGTCCGAAAGAGCGTTCCTACGCGGAGCGTTGGAACGAGGCCAAAACGTCATAGCAGGTGGTGGCCAAAACGAAATCTATGGAACATTTTCCGCTATACTTGGTGGATACGATAATACCGTTTCAGCTAACTTTTCCCAAGCCTTCGGCCGCTCAGTATCTGTCAATGACGATTACATTACGGCGTTCTACGATGATAGCTACCCTGGCAAAGTCGGAATTAACGAACCAGATCCGGACGAAGCGCTACACGTAGTCGGAACAGTAAAGATAGAAGATATTCTAAAACTTGAAACAAGGGGTACCGCACCTGCTGGTTTGGGAACCGGAGACCGTGGAACAATATATTACCACTACGACGTAGGTCCTCCCTTAGTAAATATGCTTTACGTTTGGGATGGTTCTGACTGGCAACCATTATGGTAATGGGTAGAATAACATGGAAAATGCAAAAATACCTCGTTTCCTAATTGCTATTTCTATGCTTATCATCTCCTGTTCAATCTATGCAGGCTGGGAAAGAACCTACGGCTGGATATATAATGAGGGAATACCCACATTAAAAATTGATAACCGTAAAGATTATATAATGGCTGGGGCTCAAAGACTAAGCGACTTTGGGAGAAGCAATTTCTTCATTACAAAAGCCGACCAATATGGGGATTCGCTTTGGGCAAAAACCTATGTAGATACAACATCTAGTAGTTCGGCATATTGTATTGAACTTACCGATAATGGTTACATTGTTGGTGGTATCAGAAGCATAAGCCACGATTACTATCCCTATCTCGTAAGAACAAATCTAAATGGTGATACACTCTGGACAAAGACCTATGAACTTGAAGCCGAAGGTGGATTTGTTTTATCGAGAATGCACAATGGTAATAGAGAATATACCACTTTGTGGCACTGGGATGATGTTTTTATAATCAAATCGGACTCTTTGGGTGACACTATCTGGACAAGCGTTGTAGGTGATATGGTAGGTGATATGGGCGGAGCAACATACGCCATGACGTATGCTCATGATGGTGGATACATAATTACAGGTTGGATCAATAGCACTGACCCTGATCTATATATTGTTAAGGTGGATAGTATCGGAGAAACTCTCTGGGAAGAAAGCTATGGAACCGTGGGCACAAATAGAGGGTGGTTTATCGATACCACTTTCGATGGCAACTACATCATCACGGGACAAACCAGCCTTTATTATAGCACCCTCTTCGACGTCTATCTCCTTAAAATCAACGACGACGGGGACACCCTATGGACTCGGAAATATGGCGGGGATCACAGCGATGTCGGTCGTTGCGTTCGGCCTACCACCGACGGCGGCTATATCATCACCGGATGGACATATTCCTACGGGGTCGGCACACCGGATTCGTCTAATGTCTATCTCATCAAAACGGATTCGCTGGGTAATCTGGAATGGGAACGCACGTTCGGCGGCACAGGCGAGGACAAAGGCTACTCCGTCGCCCAAACGGAGGACGGCGGCTACGTTATCGCCGGGGTCTATGACCAGGGGCCGCACACCGACGTCTATCTCATTAAAACCGATTCCCTCGGCTACACGCAAATCGAAGAGACATATTCGACGAGGCCAAAGGAACTCTCGCTGGAAGTCTATCCGAACCCCTTCAACTCATCTGTCACGATAAGCCTCGACTTCGGAAGCGAATCGCGAAGCGTTGAGCAAATTGGAAGCGGCACTGCCGCCGCACTAATGGGCGCTGAAATCGAGATATTCGATGTAACCGGGCGAATCGTGGCTGTCATTCCCGTAGGGGACGGGTCTCCCGTCCCGTCGGCGAGCGGGCGAGGTGACCTCGCCCCTACGAAGACAATCTGGCAACCGGATGAAAACATCGGTTCCGGCGTCTATCTCATCCGGGTGAAGTTAGCTTCGCAAACCCTTTCCAAACGGGTGGTCTATCTCAAATAAAACTTCAAATTAAGGAGCTAATATGAAATACGTAACTTTAATTCTAATTGTCCTCGCGTTGGCGGGCGTGTCATTTGCGCAGGAGAAGGGCGGGAGCGCCGAGGCCGAGGTGATCTACACCGTGCGGTCGTCGGTAGGCCTGCCGGTAGCGGGTTCCGCCGAGGACGCCTCGAACAAAATGACCGTCCTTGCGCCATCAACCCAAACATCGGCCTCGACAGCCAAACGCCAACCCGACCCCGAAAGACCGCTGGCCTTCGGTATCAATTCGGTGTCGCCCAATCCATTCAACCCGGTATGCGAAATCGAGTTCGAGGTTGGAGAGGAGACGGCGGTCGAGCTGGATATTTACGACATCTCCGGGCGGCTGGTGTCCCGCCTTATCGACAATGAGGAAATGCCCGCCGGAGTATATCGAATATCATGGGACGGCGCGGAAAACCCCTCGGGAACCTATCTCGCGCGATTCACCGCGTCGGGCAAAACGGATGTGCGACGGCTGGTATATCTCAAATAATGCAGAATTTAGAATGTCCATTTGCTGTCATCTCGGTCTTAAAATCTCGATCTAATAGGCTCGGCGTCTCGCCGTGCACCACGAATATCGAGCGAGACGCCCGACCTATTAATGAATAATGTAGAATGTCCAATGTCCATTTGCTGTCATCTCGGTCTTTAAAATCTCAATCTAATAGGCTCGGCGTCTCGCCGTGCACCACGAATATCGAGCGAGACGCCCGACCTATTAATGAATAATGTAGAATGTCCAATGTCCATTTGCTGTCATCTCGGTCTTTAAAATCTCAATCTAATAGGCTCGGCGTCTCGCCGTGCACCACGAACATCGAGCGAGACGCCCGACCTATTAATGAATGTTTCGTTCTTATACATAGATTTAATTCATGCAATCCCCCTTCGTTCCGGGGGACAATATGACCCTCTTCGTGGGAATCGCCTCTCCACCTGCCTACCATCCATGCTACCCGCCGGAGGCCGAGTTCGAATACCGCATCGCCCTGAAACTCCGATGGGGAGTCTATCTGCCGTAGAGGTTGGTTGACGTTTGTCCTTAGACTTTACTTTCGGGCGGTTTCTTGAGAGCCGCCCTTTTTCGTGATTCGATTTCCCTCACTAAGCGCAGTTATTGCGATGTAATCTTTTTTAAGACGCACGACCTCCGAAACAATTTCCGCGTTCTATTTTCTTTGCTTGACAAAATGAATAATTCGCTTAATTTTCATTTAAAGATGAGGATACACCCGTATCCATCACCCCAACCCGCCAAAAACGGCGTGGAAGGATGTGAATTCAACGACATGAGGCGATAAAACGAGAATAATCTTTTTGTATCGCTAAGGCAACGAAAAGGATCGGCAAATGAGAATTACAGCAATCGCGCTTGCTATTATCTTGCATGTATTCCTATTTGGATGTGCGAAAATATGCCCAAAATGCGAAGGAATTGGTGAGATTTCTGGTACATGTCCAATATGTAATGGGACTGGAGAGGTTAAAGCTAAATGCCCAGATTGCGAAGGTAAAGGATATATCGAGCATAGCTGTGATAATTGCGTCGGAGAAGGTGATATCAAATGCACATATTCGAAAATGTATCGTTGCGGTATAATTAATGACTATACTTATAAAACCGAATGCCGGGGTGGGAGACTAATAGTAACAGGTAGTGGTGAAAATTGTGTTTCAGCTACCCAATATAAAAACGCAAAATGCCCTGAATGCGGAGGAGACGGGATTGTTACCTGTAATAAATGCTGGGGCCGAGGCATATACCACGAAGAATGTCCGCGTTGTCATGGAAAAGGTGAAGCATTTATTGAATGCTCTAATTGTAGTGGAACTTGCAAGGTACAAGAAAAATGTCCTGAATGCAAGGGAAAAGGAAAAATATAGTAACAGATAGACTTTCCTCCTAGGCCTTGATAGGATTAATCCGGAGTGTCGCATGTGCTTCTACCACATCGCATATCTCCTGCTCTGTAATGGGGAAAAAACCTCTCAGAATTTTGATTTTCAACAACTAATCGTCCTGCACGGCCTATTTTGCAGTCTCCACGATGTCTTTATCTGCGCATACGGTATTATTATTCGCGGGCACGGTGTTAATCTTAGCGGGCATGGTGTTATTTTCTGCGGGCACCGTGTTATTCTTTGCGCATACGATGCTATTCTTAGCGGCCACCGTATTATTTTTTGCGCGCACGATGCTTTTTGAAGCACGCACGGTGTTATTTGTTGCGCATCAAAATAGCATGAATTAGCAAAGAAATAATATTTATGCGCATCTATTATGTAAATTTACGCATTTTTACGATAATATGCTCGAATTTTCGCAATATTTGCACATGTTGCGGTATAATTTGTTCGTGAATTGGGTCAATCGAATGGCGAAGGCGGAATTCGGCATTGCGAAGAGTTTTATCCTGACGCGTAACTATCGGAGTCAGCATCAATTTGCTCCAGCTCGTCGCATAACTCAATACTGTGGATTAATGGAAGCAACGAAATACCATGAAATAAGGGCGGAATTATCTCAAATCCCGCCCCTTTTCGTTTGTATATCGAGCGTTCTATATATCCGCGCGAACGCCGGTTTTGCAGTCTTTGCCGTCGGTAACGCCGTTGGCTTCGTCCTCGCCGTGAAGCGCGCGCACGAAACGTCGTTGGGTCGCCAGAGAGAGCCTATTCGCGGCCTTGTAGAAAATCGGGACATAGAACAATGTGAGGATAGTCGCAGTGAAAAGGCCGCCTATCACGGTCAGCGCCATTGGCGAGCTCATCTCCGAGCCGGAGCCGGTCGCGATGGCCATCGGGAACATGCCTATCATCGTGGTCAGCGCGGTTATCAGCACCGGACGGATTCTGTCCGTGCCGGACTGGATGATGGCGTCCTCCTCGCAAAGCCCCTCTCCGCGAAGCTTGTTCGTGTGGTCAACCAGCACGATGCCGTTGTTCACCACGATTCCCGCAAGAATAATCGCCCCGACGAAGGAAACAACCGACAGCGTCGCGCCGGTGATTAGGAAGATCCACATCACCCCCAAAGCCGCCAGCGGAAGGGTTATCATGATAACCATCGGCTGAACGAGCGACTCGAACAGCGACGCCATGATGGCGTAAACGAGGATGATTGCCAGAATCATCGCCAGAACGAGGTCTTTGAAGGCGTCCTGCATCTGTTCCTGCTCGCCGGAGATTTCGTAATCGTAGCCGGGCCCGAAACGCGATGTTACGGGCTGAATCGCCTTTTCGATGTCCGCAACGAGGCTTCCGACGTCGCGCCCTTGACGGTTGGCATAGACATGCACCACGCGGGTTTGCTGTTCATGCTGAATCTGCACCGGGCCGAGCATCTCGACGAAATCCGCTACCTCTTTGAGGGGGATTTTTTCGCCCATTGGTGTCGAGATAGGCAGGTTCTCGATGTCTTTGAGGGTGAGCCTTTCCGATTCGCGAAGCCTGACGCGCATATCGATTTCCTCCCCCGAACGCTCGCGAAGCTGGCTTACGACGGTGCCGAGGGTGAGGGTGCGAATCTGCGACGCTACCATAGCCACGGGGAGACCGAGGCGGGAGGCTTTTTCTTTATTGATGCGGATTTCGATTTCCGGTTTACCCTGCTCGAGGCTGGAGCGGACATCTTTCGCACCCCGAACTTCTTTGACCAATTCGGCGATTTCAAGCGAGTATTGGCGCATGAGCGCGATATCCTCGCCGAAGATTTTGATGTCGATATCGCCGTTGGAACTTCCGCTCATGCCCATTTCGGACATCTGAATCGTCAATCCGTCGTAATCGGGGAATGTCGCACGGATTTTCTCGCTGTATTCGCCGCTTGTGATATCGCGCTTTTTTTCGAGGGCGATCATGTAGAAAGCCTCGTTAGAGCCTTCGGGGCCGAAACCGCCGCCCATCATCTCGCTTTGGCCTACAATCGTCATCACGCGGTCGGTCTCGGGGAGAGTGAAAAGCAAATCCTCCATCTCTTTGGCGAAGCGGTCGGTCTCATCCACTCTGGTTCCCACGGGGAGTTTTATGGTCATCATTATCATATCGTCGTTGGCTTTCGGGAAGAACTCCGTGCCCACCAGCGGAACAGTCGCCGCGGTGAGGACAATCGCGATAACGAGAAAGATAACCATTTTCACCGGATGAGTAACCGCCCATGTCAGTGCGCTTTTATACACGCCTCTGATTTTGTCGAATATAGGCGATTTTTTGCGCTGTTTGTCCTTGCGGAAAATGATCGAGGAGATCATCGGCACGATGGTTATCGAGACAAGGAGACTGCATAGAAGCGCAAAGGTGATTGTCAATGCAAGACCCCGCGTCAACTGCCCTGCGAGACCGGATGAAAAGACCATCGGCATAAAAACGGCGATAGTGGTAAGTGTGCTGGCTGTAATCGCCATTCCAACCTGACTCGCACCTAGTTTCGAGGCTTCGATACGGGTTTTGCCCTTTTCGATGAAGCGATATATGTTCTCGATAACGACAACCGCGTTATCGACCAACATCCCAACCCCGAGCGCCATACCTCCGAGTGTCATAATGTTCAATGTAAATCCGGCAAGGCGAAGCGGAATAAATGTCGCCACAACCGAAAGGGGAATCGCCATCGCGATTGCAAAGGTCGGGCGCCAGTTGCGAAGGAAAAGCCAAATCATCACAACCGCCAGCAACCCGCCGATAACAGCGTTCGAGCCGGTTTGAGTGCCGACATCGGTTATCCAATCCTCCATGTCGAGGCCGTAGTCGTATTCGATATTGTCCGGCAGAGTAGGCCAAAGCTCTTTCAAAGCCTTTTTTACACGCCTTCCGACCGAGACAGTGTTCGCGTTCGACTGTTTGAACACGACCATCCCAACCGCCGGCTTTGTATTCGCGCGGACAGCTGAACGATTCTCGGCAATGCCCATCTGAACATCCGCGACATCGCGAAGATAAATCGGTTCTCCATAACTCGATGCCCCGATGACAATATTGCCAATCTCCTCGACCGATTTGAACTCGCCAACGGTCCGAAGAAGAAATTCTTTGTGCCCCTCTTCGATGTAGCCCGCTGGCATATTCAAATTTTGTGCGGCAAGGGACATGGCAATGTTATCCGAAGTGATGCCCAACTCTCGCATACGCAAGCCGTTGAGCATAATCTGCACTTCGCGCTCTTCGCCGCCGAAAACGAGAACGCTTGCGACTCCATCGACACGTTTGAGCTTCTCCGCAACCTGCTCTTCGACAAGCTTCTTAAGCTCTCGCGTGTCTTCCATACCATAAATGGGCACTGTCATAACAGGCATTGCGGTAATATCGAATTTCGACACATTCGGCCTGTTTATGCCCTCGGGAAGGAACGCCATGCCGGCATCCAAGGCCTCGCGGACATCCTGCGCGGCGAAATCGACATTTGTGCCCCACTCGAATTCGAGCATTAATATTGAGATGCCTTCGCGGGAGACCGAGGTGATTTTTTTGAGATTATTCACGGTTCCAACAAACCGTTCGAGTGGTTCGGTCAGGTTCTTTTCAACTTCCTGACTTCCCGCGCCGCTGTAAATGGTAGTTACGGTAACCATCGGATATTCGATATCGGGGAAAAGGTCGAGCCCCAGTCCCCAGACAGCCCAGATTCCCATCACGACGAGAATCAGCGCGAACATCCCAATTGTAACGCGCCTATCGACCGAAAATTCGGGTATCGTCACCGGTTCACCTCCTCCATCCTTTCGACCTCAGCGCCGTCGCGAAGCCCGAGAGCACCGCGGTAAACGACTTCTTCTTCCGGTTCGATCCCAGAGATTATTTCGACTGAATCCGAACGGACAATCCCTGTCTGCACAACTCTGCGCGAAACATTTCCCCCGTTATAGACGAATGCTATGCTGTCCATAACGATCGAAGAACGGGGAACGATTATCGCATTTTCACGCGACTCTGCTACTACCCTCGCTTCGACGAAAACCCCAACCGGCAAAAGCTTTTCTTTGTTGTCGATCACTATTTCCGCCTTGAAAAGTCCGGTGATAGGATCCGCGCCGGGAGAAATATTCCTAAGCCTGCCGACAAACTCCTTATCCGGTGCGACATCAGCTAAAATACGCACGATCATGTTCTCACTGACTTTCGCAAAATCGGTGCTGGAGATGCTAACCGGCAATTTCAGCTCCTCGATGACCGCAAGGCGAAGTATTCCGCGAAGACCGGGGGCGTAAACATCCAACTCGTTGAAATATTTCCCGACTATCGTTCCTGCGAAGGGTGCACGAAGCTCTGTGCTATTGCGCACCTGACGGAATCCTGCCTCGGCGGCCTCGAATCCGGCTCTCGCCTGGTCAAAACTCTGAGGAGATATAAGGCTGTCCTGATAGAGCGAACGCATCCGCTCAAAAGTCTGCTTGGCGGCCTCATATTGCGCGCGAACCTGATTCAGATTTTCCTCGTCCATTTTGACTAAAAGCTGGCTGGAACTCACTTTGTCACCCACACGGACATAGATTTTATCGATAGTCCCGGGTATCTGCGGAAATATCATCACATCGCGAATACCCTCCAACCGTCCGGAAAAGGTAACATACTCTTCAATATTACGAACATCCGGTTTCATAATACCGACAACAATCTTGTTGCGAGAGGTTTCTTGTTTGGCATTGCCCGGATTGCCCTGACATCCGACAAGAAAAACCATAATAACCACAAATAGAATAAGAACTACACTGCGCGACTTCATCTTATCTCTCCTTGAAATTATTCCCGATTGCGACATCGTATTCGATTCGGGCGACTTTGTAATCCGCGATTGCGGCGATATATTCATTCTGAGCTTGTATCAGCGCGGAATTAGCGTCGAGAACATCGGTATTTGTGGCAAGTCCCGCGCCGAACTCGGCTTGTGCCACACGGTAACCCTCACGCGCCTGTTCCAGTTTGACCTTCGAGACACTGAGCCTCTGCTCGATTTCTTTGAGCGCGTTGAACTGGTTCCGAATCTCCATCTGGGCGGCGCGAAGCATCATATTGTAGGCCTCTTCGGCTCTATTGCTATTATATCTGGCCTTTTTCACGCCATAAATTCGCTCGCCGAAAGAAATGATGTCCCAGCTCGCGGCGAGGGTGAGATTCCAGGAATCGTAGAATTCAGGCTCATATGAGCGGTTAGGCCGCTGATATAGGTAGTTAAATATACCTACAATATTCGGCGAGAAAGAGCCATAGGCGATGTTTACTCCAGCTCTGGAAGCCTCGACCGCCTTCGCCATCTGCCGAATATCCGTGCGTTTATCCATTGCAGATGAGATATCCCCGTGGTAATCCGGCATGGTAATATCGCCGATTGCGGTGTCAGGATCGAGGATCAGCGAGGTGTCATCCGGAAAATTCAGGATGAAATTCAGCCCAAGTCTCGAGGCGTTTACAGCGTTCTCGGCCTGAATCCGCAGAAGGTCTATTTCTGAGCTTGCCACGCGGGTTTTCAGAAGGTCGTTTCGCGAGACGAGACCCTGTTCATACATCGCCTCGATAACGCGAAGATGCGCGTCCATACGGCCTCTGGCGTCGATCATCGATTCCCTGAACAGCTCGGCTTTGATAACCCCGAAATAGGCAGTCGCAACCTGTTTGCCGACCTTGTTCAGACTGCCCTCATATCCTGCAGTCTCCATCTGAGCGGCGGCTTTGGCGGCCTTCTGTCCGAAAAATATCTTCCCGCCTGTGAAAATTGGCTGTTGAACTCCGAAAGCTATGCGATAGTTATCGTCATCACCCATCGGAATCCCGCCTTCGGGCATGAACATACTTAGCTCATCGGGCATAACCAAAGTTGGCACCTCGTCGAGCCGGGTGTATGACGCCTCCGCCTTCACACGCGGGAAAAATCCGGTAACAGCCGATTTCGCGTCCATCTCTGCGGCACGGCGCGAATTATAGGACATCAGAACTTCTGAATTGGCTTTCATCGCCCTGTCAATCGCCTCGTCCAATGTTAGCCCGAATGCGGCAGTAGCGAGCATGCAAGCAATTATTAACAGTTTTTTTCTCATTTCTGTTCCTTAGAAAGTAATCTATTCGGTCTTTTTCACAGCACCATTCATAAAAAGATGAAATATAACTCCCGCCTTAAGCCCCAGATCGTATTCTTCAGGCGAAAAAAGCCAATCCCCCATGAAAGAAGAAATTAGCCCCGAAAGCGCCGATGCCGCGTCTTCCGGCGAAATTCCCTTCCTGAGGTGTTTTTTATTTTTATTAAAATACATCCCCAATTTGATCCGGAATTCCATAACAACATTGTGAATGCGCGGCTTTATCTGATCGACGATGAACTCGGGACAAAAACGGTAAAACTCCGACATCATGATGCGGTAAAAATTCGGGTTTTTGTTTATGATATTCAGAGAGCTTCGAACGTATTTCTCGATTACTTCCTCGAAAGTTCCATCCTGAAGCAAAACATCCTCACCCTCCATGACCATTTCCTCGAATTTCCGGTCGATTAGTGCGATAAAAAGGTCTTCCTTGTTCTCAAAATAATTGTAAATGGTCGCTTTGGAAAAACCGGCTTCTTCGGTAACATCCTCGATTTTGGTCATCGCAAACCCATGGACAGCAATGAGTTTTTCGGCCGCATCGATAAGTAACTCCCTGTTCCGAATTTTGTCTTTTTCTTTCTGCCTCATGTTTCCCCCTTAGGTTACCCGTGGTTCATTTTTATACTCACGATTATTATAATGACCCGCGGGTTATTTTTCAACCCAATTTTCATCTTTTTCCAATTTCGCGAAACCCTTTAATACAGACCTTTTGGAAAAGATGAGGTAGAATATGATTCTCCTCGACTTGATTTTTTCTGTTGTTTGAGATTTATTTTTTTGTGGAGGGGACTACTTCTTCGAATTTGGCTGGGGAGCAGGGATTCGAACCCCAATTCTACGGTCCAGAGCCGCATGTCCTGCCATTGGACGACTCCCCAGTGCTTCAAAGAGACCCAATATATTTTTGCAGATTGCCATAGTCAAGAGAATTTTCATAAACCTCAAATTTTATTTGTGAAAGTTCTTTTCTGAATCTTCAATACTTGACTTGAGAGTGTTCTGCCTGTAATTTATATAAAATATGTAGCTAAGGGAGAGTCGATATGAAAACACGCAACATCGGAAAAAAAGGGCTGGTCGAGCTGATTATAGCGCTATGTCTGCTTTTCGTCGGGTGCGCGAATGGCGAGGCGACACCCGAAGCCAAGGTCGAGGAGGCAAATAATATGGATAGAAAACCGGTTCTCGCCGGAAGCTGGTATCCGGGCGATTCAACAGAACTTCGTGCAACAATCGAATCCTATTTCCGCAAGGCCGATCCTCCAAAAATCGAAGGACGCATCGTCGGAATGGTGTCGCCGCATGCCGGTTATGTCTATTCGGGACCTGTGGCGGCATATGGTTTCAAAGCTCTACAGCGCGATAAAGCCAAATACAAAAGCTCGACCGTAGTGATTATCGGCCCGAACCATCGTGCGGCGGGCTTCTCGGGAATCAGCATATGGGCGGACGGCGGATGGATTACTCCTCTCGGCAGAACCCCTATAGATACCGATTTTGCGAAAGCACTGCTGAACAAACTCGGCCCCTCTGCCGATTTTAACACCTATGTCCACAATGTAGAACATTCCCTCGAAATTCAACTCCCCTTCCTGCAATACGCTCTGGATAATGATTTGAAGATTGTCCCCATCGTCTTAGGTTCACAGTTGGACATTATGGTAGATAACCTCGCAAACGCAATCGCCGAAATCGCCGATGAGAAAACTATCATCCTCGCCAGCACCGACCTCTCGCACTATCATCCGCAGAACAAAGCGCAATCTCTCGACGGCATTTTCACCGAGGCTGTCCTCAGCGGCGATGCAGACAGCCTTCGCAAAGTCGTCCGCTCCGGAAAATGTGAAGCATGCGGATACAACGCCGTCTTGACGTTGATGAAATGCGCGGGTCGTCTCGGCGCGGACAGCATCGAAAAGCTTCGTTATGCCACTTCCGGCGATGTCCCGCATGGCGATTCCTCGCAGGTCGTCGGCTATCTTGCCGCGCTATTTCTTAATACCGGCAAGGAACACAAACTCGGGAGCAATATGAAAGACTCAGCTCAGACTGATTCACAGGCCGATTTTAACTTAACTGATGAGCAAAAAATATATTTGCTCAAATTGGCAAGAAAGACAATCGAAGATTATGTCCGTGACGGCAAAGTTCACACCCCCAAAATGCCCGAAGACGCTATCCTCGCGAATGATGGCGCGGTTTTCGTAACCCTGCACCGGGATGGTTTGCTTCGAGGATGTATCGGACAGATGATTGCGCAGGGGCCGCTCTATCTAGCGGTGCGCGATATGGCAATCTCCGCGGCGACTCGTGATCACCGATTCCAACCGGTCAGCACCAAAGAACTGGACTCAATCGACATCGAAATCTCCGTCCTCTCGCCGATGCAACCCTTTGAGGACTGGCGCGATTTCGAGATGGGCGTTCACGGCATATGGCTCACAAATGGCAACCGTAGCGGCGTTTTTCTGCCGCAGGTCGGACGAGAAACCGGCTGGAGCAAAGAGCGTTTTCTTCAGGAACTTTGCTCTCAGAAAGCGGGGCTACGAGCCGATTGCTACAAAGACCCGAACACTCAGCTTTTCAAATACACTGTTGTCGAATTTGACGAACACGATTTCAAACTAAGGTAGAGAACTTTGGACGAACCCGAACTCGACATAAAAAAAGGCGGCCTTCTCGCGCGAATATTCGACCACATCTTTTTTCTGCGGCCTTTATTGATATTGCCAATCTGGGCGCCTTTGCTTCTCGGCTACAACGCCGCAGGCGGAAGCGGTCTCGATTTTCTTTTCGTAAAATTGCTTCTGCTGGGGATTTTCCTCGGCGGCGGAATATACGGCCTCAACCAGATATATGACATCGTCGGCGACCGGATCAACCGTAAAAATCTACCTCTTTCGCTCGGGCTTGTTTCCGAGAGATTTGCATGGATCATCACCCTTCTCTGCGACATCTTAGCGCTCGCGGTTGCTTTTTGGATAACGCCATTTACCGGACTTTTTACCGCACTCGGGGTTTTTATGGGGTTTTTATATTCCCATCCGAAATTCCGGTTCAAGGACAGCCCCTGGAAATCGATTGTTCTTAACGGCCTCGGCCACGGCGCGCTGGTTTATGTAATCGGCTGGAGTTCGATCGACAAGCTTCATTGGCAGGTGCTCTACAGAATGCTACCCTACGCGCTGGCCTACGCCGGCGTCTTTATCGCAACGACGATACCCGATATCGAGGGGGACCGCGCGACCGGCAAAACAACTCTGGCCGTTCTAAAGGGCGAAAAAATATCTACGATAATCTCCTACGCACTAATCGGTGTCGCGGCAGTCGGCTCGATATTTCTGAAAGAGCCGGCGGTTTTTCTCACAGGGCTTTTCGCAGTGCCCTTTTATGTCTATGCCGCAATCAAAGGTGGCAGAAGATTTGTTACTGCAAACAAGGTTGCTGTTTTGCTTATGAATCTTTGGGTCTGCTTCTATGCTTTCCCCTATTTCATTGTTCTGATTATAGTTATAGCAGGAAGTAGGGTTTATTATTCGATGAGACTCGACACGAAATATCCATGAGAGAGGCGCGATGTTTAGGTTAAAAATCCTTTCGCTTTTACTATTATCTTTCACGATACTTTTCGCGAAGGCCGGCCCTATAAGAATGGGCGATCATCTTATGTCGCGGGGCGAATACTCGAAAGCCTTAGCGGAATATCGCAAAGCCGAAGCCGAGAATCCTAACGACCCCGAAGTCCTATGGCGCATCGGTTCGGCGATGACCCGTCTCGCGCTTACAATTCAGGGCAGTTCGCGGCACGATAGCCTCGAAATCGCCACGAATTACCTAAATCGCGCCATCGTGCAGAACTCCGGCATCCTCATGGCTCATCTCGAATATGCCCGTGCGCTGGGAAACTTAGCGCTTTTTAAACCCGACTGGGACGACAACCGCGTCGCACGAAGAGTTCGCGAGGAGCTTGTTCTCGTCCTGAACAAAGAGCCAAGTAACTCCGAAGCCCTTTATTTAATGGGAATTTGGCATAAATGGGTCTGCCCTAAACCGCTCCTCGAACGCAAGCCAAGCGGTCTCGGAGCCGCATGCATCGATAGCTCGGCCTATTATCTCCGCCAAGCAGAAAAACAGGACAAGGAAAACCTCGAATTCCAGCTCGAACTCGCCCGCGTATATATCGCGATGAACAATACCGGCGCGGCAAAAGAGGTTCTTCGCGGAATTATCGCAGTGAAAAACCCACCATCGATTTATGAACCGACAATTGAGAACGCAAAAACAATCCTTTTCGGCATCGAAAACCCCGAAGACTCCTCCGGAGAACCCAAATGAAAAAAGCCCTCGTGGCATTCATCATCTTTCTTGGCATCGCGATTTCGGCGCAAGGTCAGTCTTTGCGCGATGTCCTTTATACTGCCGACGGTGAGGAAACCCGTGGCGAGCTTATCGAAATCACGCCTGTGCAGGTTCTTTTCCAAACACCGCAGGGCATGCTTAGATTAAACCGCAACGAAGTGCTAAGCGTCGAATTCGGCAAAGAGCGCGCCGGAGACACATGGCGAACAATCGACGACATCGATGACGAGCTTCTGTTGGATGTCCTTGGGAAAATCCCCGAACCAGAAGTCTCAGCGGGAGCTAATTACATAGTCCTTTACGATAGCAGACACATTGAATTTCGCCTCGACGGCACGATTGAAACCAGCCATAGACGCATATCGCAGGTTCTCGCCGAAGGTGCAAAGGATTATGTCGCGCTGAACGAGATTTACTTTTTCCCGGATATCGAATCGCCTGAGATAGTCCATGCGCGAAGCATCTCGCCCTCCGGTCAAGTTCTTCATCTGGACGAATCCGCCATCGAGCGCGGCTCGATAAACCCCTATTTTCCGGATTACGACCGTCTGAACATCCTAAAATACGCGCTCGGGGAAATGGCTGTTGGGAGCGTGGTCGATGTCTCGGAAAAGACAATTCGGCGTGGCACTTCGCCGCTCGATCCATTTTTCCTGAGTGTGCAATTCTATTCAGATGCCCCGGCTATGCGTCGCGAGGTATATCTTATTTGCGAGACCGGCACAAATCCGGCCTTCGATGTGGCAAATTGGCCGAAAAACTGGCCTTCCGCAAAGATAGAGACAACACCGGCATTCACGAAATATAGTTGGATTATCGAGAACATTCCACCGGTTTTGCCGGAATCCAATATGCCGCCGGAAGCCCTTTATTCGCCGACTTTGCTCATTTCGGACGGCATAAGCTGGGATTCTATCGCAGTGGAATTCGATATGGCGATCCGCACTGCAGATGATTCTCCGCCGCGAATCGACCGCGTTCTCGAGCGGATTCTCGCCGGACGAAAATCGCAGAAAGACAAGGCGCGCGCGATTTATACTTGGATTTCCACCGAGGTTGGCTTCATTCCGGTGGATGCCTACATTTACGGCTTCACGCCGAAAAAACTCTCTCAGATTGTCGGAAAGCAGTCAGCAAACGACCTCGACCGTGCCTTTTTGTTTTATTGTCTGGCAAAACGTTCAGGTATCGAGGTCTCGATCGGTTTTGCTTCGGCACACGAGGATGGTTTCTCCGAAACAGTTCCCTCGCTTTTCTCGGTGCCTGTTCCGATTGTCCTCGCGACCCTCGACGGCCAGCGCATAATTATCGATCTGTCAACCGATTTTCTGCCTATGGGCACGGTGGAAACCTCGATTATGGGCGAGCCTGCAGTATTTTTCAGCAATGGGAAATACCAGATTTCGTCTATTCCTATGCCGTTTCCCGCAGAGGAAGGCAAATCGGCTGAGATGACAATCCGCCTAAGCCCCGATGGCTCTATTCAGGGCCAATTGCACGAAAAATATTTCGGCAACCGGCAGGAGAACATCCGCGATTTCAGATATGTTACACAGGAACAAATTCGGCAAGCAATGGAGGAGCGAGTCGGCAAAATCCACAACTCGGCGCATCTCGACGGCTGGCGGCTTCAGAATATATCGGATTTGGACGCGATTCCCGAGCTTATTGTCGAGTTTTCTGCACCAGACTACGCCATCGACGCCGGCGGGAAATTCCTTGCTTTTAAACTTCCCGGTATAGATTATTCGGCATGGGGAACCGGCGCAACAACCCGTAAATGGCCGGTTTGGTTCGATTCACCACATCGCGAAAAAAACAAGATCGACATAGAGCTTCCTTCGGGATACCGGCTTTATCACCTTCCGGAGAATGTTCGGTTCGAGGCCGATTCGATAAGTTATACTGCGGTTTTTACAGAGAAAAAGGGGCATCTAATTTTCGACGACGATTACAGCCGCTCGAGAATGGCTTTTGCTCCGGAGAAATACCCTGAATACCGCGAATACAGGCGTGCTCAGGCGGCGGTCGCAAACAGGTGGGTTGTTCTTGAAAAGGCCAAATGAAGCGAATTTTTTTTGTCATATTGCTCCTAATAGTCGCCGCTACTTCTTTTGGCGATAAGACCGAACCGCTTCGCGCCGAAATCGCGAAGAACAAGTCCGAGCTTCAAGAGCTCGAGCGCAAAGAGGCGAATGAAACAGGTATCCTCGACGCCCTTTCGCGCCGAATCATTCTGATTAACGACCTCGTGGATGCCCTTCGGGAGCGTGATTCCACATTAAGCCGTCGACTCGATGTCCTCGAAGACTCGCTTAGAATCAAGAGAGATGAGCTTGACTCCGCAAACGCCACTCGCGCAGAGCTTCTGCGGGCAATGTTCATCCGCGGCAAGGGAGGGGAATATGCCTTTATCCTCGACAGCGATGGATTTGGCGATTTCGTCTCGCGAGTGGGGTATTTCGTCTATCTCGCCGAGGCACGAATGCGAATCTCGGCATTAGCGGATTCTGCCGCGGCGCAGGTTGCAGTTCTAATCGACTCGACAACCCGAGTTCATACCGAGGTCATCGAAACGAGGCGTGCCCGAGAAAATGAACTCGACAGCCTTCGCGCCGCAAAAGACCGCAAGATGGCGGTTATCACAAAAATCCGACAGGATAAATCCGCCTATCAGCGCGCTATTTCCGAAATGGAACAATCCCTCGCCCAGCTTACGCGGGAAATGCCGCAAGCTGTTATGCCGGGCGATTTCGAGCGCAACAAGGGCAGTCTCCCTTGGCCGACAACATCAAAAACAATACTCCATCCCTTTGGAATAGTGAAAGAGAAAAGATTCGGCACGGAATTTAAAAATGCCGGTATAGATATTGCTACACAACCCGAAGAGCGCGTGCTTTCGGTCGCGCCGGGGCGTGTGGCGCAGATTTCGTGGCTTAGAGGCTACGGACGTATCGTCATTCTCGAACACGGAGGGGGATATTTCTCTGTCTATGGCAACCTCGGGCAGGTCGAGGTTCTCAAGGGGCAGGACATCTCGAACGGCCATACAATAGGCTATACCGCCGCGGACGGTTGGCTCGAAGGCGCGAAACTACATTTTGAAATCCGAAAGGGCAAAGAGGAGGTAAATCCACTTGAGTGGCTCATTACCGTATGATTTCCTCGTGTCGATACCTGGGCAGGAGACTGCTAAAACCATGCTTTATCGCGCGGTTCGCTCCGAAAGGATTGCATCGGCTTATCTTTTCCGTGGGCCGGCCGGCGTTGGCAAACTCGCTTCTGCACTCGATTTCATCCGATGGCTCAAATGCAAATCCCCGGAAACCTGCGGTGCCGAATGCAATTCATGCAAACTAATCGCACACCTTAACCATCCGGACATCGAGCTGACAATCCCCCTGCCAAAGGAAATCGCGGATTCGCCCGAAAGCACGGGTGAAATGCATGCCAAAATAGCCGCCGATCCTTTAATCAGCCTGTCTTTCGATAAACCCGCAAGCATCGGCATCGACAAAGTCCGCGCAATTTCCGAATGGCTTGCGCTGTCTTCGACAACTATTGGCGGTAGATGGGCGATTATTCGCGACGCCGAGACGATGACCATCGAAGCCGCAAACGCATTTCTGAAAACCCTCGAAGAGCCGCCCGAAAACGGACATATCATTCTGACAAGCTCCCATCCGGATTATCTTCTGCCGACAATTCGAAGCCGCGCCCAGTCCATCGCTTTCGCACGGATGTCTCGGGATCAAATCATGCAAATCCTTCTCTCACGTGGCATTGACGCCGAATCTGCCGAGAATGCCGCATTTTACGCCGACGGAAGTATCTCCACAGCTCTCGAATTCCTCGAACAAGGCTCGGGAGGCGTAATTGAGCTTGCAGAAAAGCTATGGACCGCAATTCACTCAAAAAACGAAGCCCTCGCGCTGGATTTCGTCGAGGCGATGGGACAGGACAGATCGAAATCGCTGGCGGTTATCAAGACTGTGATTTCTATCCTTCGCGACCAAATCCTTTACCAAATAGGCGCGGAAGACATAGCCGCAAATCGAGCTATAGCAAAGCGTCTTATCCGAGCCGCTGAGAAGTTCCCAAATCCTGAACCTATCGGCAGAGCTGTCGAATTCCTCGAAAAAAAGGCCTACGAGCTTAGATATAATCCACAATACGACCTTTTCTGGATGGACGCCGTAATTCGCGCACGGGAGTTCGTCTATCGGGAGGCAATATGAGAAATTTTTTGATAGTGCTACTACTTATGCCGGTAATCCTCTTTTCGAATCAACCTTGGATGGACTTTTTTCCCGAAATATCGGAAGAGTATTCTGTAAATCTTGAAAATATTGTCCTCGACATCGAAACAGATGCGCTGGGGAATCTCTATGTCCTTTCTATCGGGAACCGGCGCTTCTTTGTAGATGTTTTCTCGATTGAAGGTTTGAAAATTCGCTCCTTCGGGGACAGCTTGATGCTAACCGCAGAATACACAAATCCGCTCTGTCTTCGAGTTTCCGAACGGGGCGAAATCGTGATTGTCCGCGGATGGGACAGACTTCTCGAAACGCCGGTCAATTGGGTTTTCGATTCAAGCGGAAAGGATGTCCTCGAAGAAACCCATCTGCTTAAATACGCCGAATGGCTCAGCGTCTCGCCAAAAGGAACACATTTTACCCTTCAGGGCTACATCCGCCAGGATTCCTACATCCCATTCTTATATAATAGGGATTTCGAGCAGATCGAGCTTGAATACCCAATCGAAAATGCGGTTTTCGATATCTTTCGCGGCGATGAGGTTTTCATCGCAACTGAAATCCGTGAAAACGGCCGCTACTTAGTAATCCGAAAGCTCGATTCTAATGAAATCCAGATGGAGCGCCTCCTCACCGAGGCCGAAAATCCAATCATCATGCAGGAAGGCAAATTCGCCCTTATCGACGATGCCCTTTTCGTGCTGACAAAGGTTTGCAGAAGCCCCGGCGTTTTCTGCTACTCTCTCGATGGCACTTTGCGCTGGAGCAATGAGGCCGATCAGGACATCAAGGTTATGAAACCGACTCTTACGCGGGAACACATTGTTACCCACGGGGCGATTTGCTCGAAAATCCTCGGCATTTCCGAAGAGCCGATTTTGGATTTCTGCGACGATTTCATGACCTACGACAATCGCCTTTTCATGTCGCTGGATACCGAACCGACAGTATGGCCGGGCATCGAAATGCTTGCGGTTTCCTTCACATTGCATCTTCCGGATTTCGAACTGCACACAACATTAATGACCTATTCTAATCGAAATTTGCTTGCGCCGGTTCAATTCGACGGCAAAATGACGGGATTTCGTTTGGGAACCGAAGAGTATGTCGCATTCGCCAAGGATAAGAGCGTAACTATTTATAAGATAATAAATTAGATGACTCACGAGCAAACACGAAGGGCGATTCTCGCCTGCGCGGTTTCGACCGGATCGGTCGCTTTGTTCACTCAGGCTGTGCTTTTTCGAGAGTTGTCGATTATCCTTCGTTCGAACGACCTAATTGTCGGAATAGTTCTCGCGCTATGGCTCTTTTCGGCGGGCATCGGAAGCATCCTCTCCCCCTTCGGCACGAGATGGTTCCGAAGCTATTTCGCGCAGACATCCGCGGCATTTGTTTCACTGATAATCCTGCAATTTGCCGCTAACCTTCTCAATCCGGGCTTCGGTCAAATTTGGCCTTTCCTCAAAACGATTTTATTGATCTTGCTTTCGGTCGCACCGACCGCGATGACCACCGGAGCGGCATTCGCGGCTTTTTCAGCCTCTTTCCGACGTTACGGCGATCCGGCAAGGGTTTATATTCATGAAGGTCTCGGATCTCTAATCGGCGGGGTATTGTCGCTGATTTTAGCGGCTCTTTTGCCGCCGCAGGTTTCAATATCGATAATAACCGGCGCTTCTTTCGGCGGAATCTTTGTATTCACAGCGAGAACTCGGCGAGGGCTTATCTCCGCCCTTGCTTTTATCGCGGCCTTTCTAACAATCCCAGCTATGAACTCAATCGAAAGAACCATCGAAAATAGGCTTTACAGCGGCTATGAAGTCGAAAGATTCGAGTCGGTTCACGGTGCAATACAGGTTATGAGCCGTTTCGATGAGACATATCTCTTTCAGGGGGGTGCTTATTTAGGTTCCACCAGCGACACAGTCGATTCCGCGCCGCTAATTCACGCTCTACTCGCTACAGCCCCTCCGAAATCGAATTACCTCATAATTGGCGGAATCCTTCAGGGCAATATTTCAGCGGTTATGGCGCATCAGCCGGAAAAAATCGCAGTGATAGTAAATGACCAAAAGCTCCTCGAAAAGGGCGCAAGGAGCTTCCCCGCCTTCAGAAAACTCGCAGACCCACAGATAGAGATCATCATAGGCGATCCTGCACGCGAACTCCGCAAACTCAAAGGAAACTTCGACTACATCCTTATTTTTCCCGGCATTCCACAATCCGCCGGAGACGGCAGGTTAATTACCGAGCGCGTCTTTGAGAACCTTGCCACACATCTTTCGCCTGAAGGCAAGCTCTTCGTTGGTTTCCCGACAGCGCCAAATATCATCACCGACGATGAAGCCGCACTATTGGCGAGCGTCCGAATGGCGATAGCACCCTTCGGCGATGTTACCGCTTATTTCGGTGAAAACACCGCGCTTCTCGCGTTTCCTGACAGCGGTGAATTCGGTCGAAAGCTCCAATCGCTCGAACCATCTCAAGTAGAACATCTCCCGATTCCCTATTCCGTGCTGACAACAATCTTCGAAGACTTCCGTCAGGAGGACTTCCGCCGCCGAATCGAAACCGCCTCAGAGCAAAAGGGATACAAAATCGAAGCAAATTCATGGGCAAAACCCTTCGCGCTCTTCCTCGGTCTTCGCAGGTGGGAAAAACTCGCCGGCGGAAGACTTCTCTCTGTATTCGCGGCAATTCCCCATGTTATTTGGTATCTTTCTTTCTTTTTTATATTAACCTTCTCAACATCCACCGCGAGATCCGGCAAGTTCGAGAAGTTCAGATTATTTCTTCTTGCATTTACCGCAGGCGCTTTTGGAATGGGTTCTTCGATATGGCTGATGTATTATTTTCAAGTGGTTGGAGGCCAGCTTTATCTCGCCATCGGCCTTCTCTCTGCGCTTTTCATAGTTGGGACAATCGGCGGTGCAAGCCTCGTAACATCCGGGAAAATTAGATTTCGTGGCTGGCGGATAATTTACATAGCAGTGGGAATATCGCTGGTGGCAACAGCATTAAGCGCTCTTCCCGATTTTCCGATTTGGCTTGCAATATTTATCTTCGGTTTTTATCATTTTCTTATCGGCTCGGTGGTCGGAGCGCTTTACCCGCTTCTGCTCTATATCGCTGATGAGAGGGGCATTTTCCGCAACAAAGCCCCTGCTGTAATATACAGTGCGGATCTCGTTGGATCGGCAATCGCGGCGCCGCTCTTCGGAGTCCTGCTAATTCCGGTTTTCGGAATGGAAGAGGCATTTTTGTTTATAGTGATTATTTATTTTGCGTTCTTCAACGCATCGAGGTTTAATAAAAAAGAGAATAAATCGAAAGGATAACAAATGTCGCAAATGGACAAAATGTTCAAACAGATGCAGAAGCTCCAGAAGGATATGGAGCGCATGCAGGAAGAACTCGCCGAAAAAGAGGTCGAATCCTCCGCGGGCGGCGGGATGGTTACAGCCACTGTCAACGGCAAAATGGAGCTGGTCGATCTGAAAATCAACCCCGAAGTTATCGACCCTGAAGACCCCGAGATGCTCGAGGACCTCATAATCGCGGCGGTCAACGAGGCGATGGGCAATGCCAACGAAATGGCTCAAAGCGAGATGTCGAAACTTACCGGCGGCCTTGCCGGAGGTTTTCCCGGTCTTGGGTTATAGACCGGAAACGAGCGATTCGCCAAGCGCAACGGCTTTTTCCATAACATCGGCATCTTCGAGCACAACCCCCGGCGCACCAGCATTTCCGGCGGTTATTACACCGCGCACATCGTAACCGAGCGAGATGAAGATTTTCGCGGTGTAGGCGATGTAATCGGAATATACATCGCGGCCGGGAGCGCCGTATGTGAATACTAATCCGATAGGCACGTTTTTTCCCTTATTCGCGACATAATGGGCATAAAGCCTATCGACAAAAAGCTTTGTTTGCGCGGACATCTGGCCCATATAAATAGGAGTGCCGACAACGATAGCAGTAGCGGATTCCAATGCCCGATAAATGTCTTGCATATCGTCGTTTAAGATGCAATCGCCCTTAGGTCTGCAGTGGTTGCAGGCTTGGCAGGCCGAAATTTGAAGTGTGTTCAGGATAAAAATCTTAGTCTCGGCGCTTTTCGAGGATGCGCCATCGAGGATTTTTTGGACAAGAAGGCTTGTATTGCCCACTGCTCTGGGGCTTCCGATAATCCCCACAACTTTCATGTTATTGCCTTATCGCAATATATATTATAAAATATATTTAGCGAGATCGCTATCTTCCAGAATCGCATTAAGCTCGTCGTTGACGAATTTCTTCGTGATTCTAATTTTCTTGGCTGTCTCATATGGCGCATCGAACATTATATTTTCGAGAAGCGTGCTCATTATTGTGTGCAAACGCCGAGCACCGATATTTTCGGTCGTGCTGTTCACATGATCCGCGATGCGGGCAATTTCCTCGATCGCGCCTTTAGTGAAATCAAGCTCGACACCTTCCGATCTCATTAGAGCTGTGTATTGCTTTATCAGCGAGTTTTCCGGTTCGACAAGGATTCGCCCGAAATCCTCGCCCGAAAGCGAATCCAGCTCAACCCGAATTGGAAGCCTGCCCTGAAGCTCCGGCACAAGGTCGCTCGGGCTTGTCCCATGGAACGCTCCAGCCGCGATAAAAAGAATATGATCCGTGCGCACCATGCCGTATTTCGTCGCGACATTCGTGCCCTCGATAACCGGCAGAAGATCGCGCTGAACCCCCTCGCGGGAAACATCCGGCCCATGGGAGCTCGGTCCGGCAACGATTTTGTCGATCTCGTCGATGAATACTATCCCCGATTCTTCGGCACGAGTTAGTGCCATATCGACGACTTTGTCGTGGTCGATAAGCTCGTCTATCTCCTGTTGCAGAAGTAATTTACGGGCCTCGCCGACCGTAACCGACCGCTGTTTGGTCTTTTTTGGCATAATCCCGTCGAACATCTCGGAAAAATTTAGGCCCATCTCCTCCATGCCCATCGGCGAGAAAATTTCGACCATCGGCGTAAAGTTCTCCGGCACATCGATCTGAACCATCCGGTCTTCCAAATGGCCGACTTCGAGCTGTCCTCGTAGTTTCTCGCGAATCCGCTCCTCACGGCCTTCGTCATCGGCGGAATTTTTTGCGGTGCGTTTGGGTCTGCTTGGTGCGAGCAGATCGAGAAGTCGTTCCTGAACATTCTTCTCGGCGCGTTTTTGAACTTTTTTCTCGTATTCTGCGCGAACCTGATTCATCGAGATGTCCACCAAATCGCGCACCATTGACTCGACATCCCTGCCAACATAACCGACCTCGGTAAATTTACTTGCCTCGACCTTCACGAAAGGTGCGCCCGCCAAAGCGGCCAAACGACGCGAAATCTCGGTCTTACCAACCCCTGTAGGGCCAATCATGAGAATATTCGCCGGAAGAATCTCGTCGCGCAGAGGTCCCTCGACCATCTGACGGCGCCAGCGGTTGCGAAGCGCAATAGCTACGCACTTTTTCGCATCGTCCTGCCCGATAATATATCTATCCAGTTCCGTAACTATCTCGCCGGGAGTTAGCAACTCCCTGTTTTGCGCTTTTTTATTCGATGTCATAGGGAAATAACCGATATTTTATTATTGGTATAAATACATATATCCGCGGCGATTTCGAGGCTTTTGCGGACAATAACTGCGGGGTCTGTGGGCGGATTTTTCGAAGATAAAATCGCTCGTGCCGCGGCAAGGGCATAACCCGCACCGGAACCTATCACGCAGATTCCGTCATCAGGCTCGACAACATCGCCGGTTCCCGAAATTACAAAGCAATTTTCGAGCGAAACTACAACCAGCATTGCTTCCAGCCGACGCAAATACCTGTCCGTGCGCCAATCTTTGGCAAGCTCGACCGCCGCTCTCGGGATGTTCCCATGATGCTCCGAGAGTTTCTCCTCGAAACGTTGAAGCAAAGCGAGTCCATCCGCCGCGCCGCCCGCGAAACCGACCAAAACATCGAAATCGTCGAATTTGCGGATCTTCTTCGCTCCGGCTTTGAAGACCATCTCATTGAATGTAACTTGCCCATCCCCGGCGATCGCGGCCTTGCCGTTAAGCCTCATGCCGATGATCGTCGTCCCGTGGAAAGCTCCGCTATTTGATGAATTCATATCAGTTGAGCGATACTATGTTCGCATTAGAATTGACAAGAACACATACTCCTGCCGCCACTTTGAAAGCACGTTTGACAATTTCCTCGACCGATTCCGCAACATCGGGTTGTGCAAGAATCGCCCTAATGGCGGCCAGTGCATATTCCTCACCCGGGCCTATAGCAACGATTCCAGTTTCCACTTTGTCAGCTTTTCCGGCGGTTATGATATAGGCACAATCGCGACCAAGAGCGACGAGTTTGCCGGGTATTTGACATAGGGCTTCGTCTGTTTGCCAATCTTGGCAAATCTCTCGGCAGGTCTCCTCGAAATCCTCTCTCGTATCGAGCTTATGGACAAAGTTTTCCGCGATTGAAGTCGCCTGACAAAGCCCTGTAAATCCAATAAGAAAATCAGGGCAACTCTTAACAAGACCGACTTCATCGCCCTGCTTTTTGGCTTCGTCGAAATCTGTGCCAATGGCCGCTTTGCCAGAATGAACAAGTCCAATAATCGTTGTTCCGGCTTTTTTATCGCCTTTGTTCTTTGTCCAAAACATTTGTGCCTCCCCTGCAACAAACTCTTTTCTAATCTTTCATATCCTACGATTATATTTAATTGACAATAGTTTTTCAAGAAATTATTTTTCAATATTGCTATTCAAAATGAGGATTCGAACTTCTGAAAACTCAGTAAAATATCGTTACTATAAGCCCCTTTCGCAACATCTATCTCCTCGAATCGAATTTCCTTCCCTATTTCATTTTGCTCTTGGGATGCGCCTTGCGATAGGCCTCCTTAAGATGCTCGATCGAAGTGTGAGTGTAAATCTGCGTTGTCGATAGCGATTCGTGCCCCAGAAGCTCCTTCACAGCTACCAAATCAGCTCCCTGTTCGAGAAGATGCGTCGCAAAAGTGTGGCGGAGAACATGCGGAGACGCCTTGCCATCTGTAACTTGCGAAAGATACTTGTTCACAATACAATATATATCGCTTCTGGCGAGTGGTTTACCCTTTTCGCTAAGCCAAAATTCCGCCGGAGAACTTTCCCCCGCAAGAGAAGGCCTTGTTATGCAATACTCGTCGATAGCTTTCAGCGCCGGCTCTCCGAGAATTACTACCCTCTCTTTATTTCCCTTGCCGAGCACTCTTATCTCTTTCGTAGCTCTGTTTAACTTCGATAAACGAAAATCGAGAAGCTCCGAAACACGCATACCGGTGGCGTAAAAAAGCTCCAGAATAGCCCTGTCGCGTATTCCAAGCCCAGTCGATAAATCGGGCATTTCGAGTGCGTTTTCGGCCTGAACGAAATCCAAAAAGGAGGGCAATTTCTTTTCGACCTTTGGTAAAACGAGCGCGCGCGCATAATTTGCGCTCACGACGCCCCTATTGTGAAGGAATTTAAAAAGACTTCTGACCGAACTTATCTTTCTGTGGATGCTTTTCGCAGAGTATCCGCCTTTGCGAAGCCCCGCCAGAAATCCTCTGAAATCGATAATCTCGATCTTTGAGAGGTCCTCGGATCCCTCGTGGAATTGTTCGCGAATGTATTCGGAAAATTGCGCAAGATCGACCCGATAAGAATCGACAGTATTTGATGAATATTGTTTGTCTTTGGCCAGATAAAGCAGAAATTCTGCAATGAAGCCATCCAGAGGGGTTTCGGCTACGTCCATAGGAGGCCTAAACCTCCACGGCTTCTCTATACTTGCATGCGACGCAAACCTTGCTGGTTCCGTTTTTGCGAACTCTCATGAACATAGTCTCACAGCCGCATGTCGGGCAAGGCCCCTCTATCGGCGGATCCCAGCTCGCAAAATCGCAGTCGGGATAGTTAGAACAACCGTAAAAGACCTTCCCGCGGCGGGTGTATCTTTCCTGCACATGGCCGTTGCAGTTCTCGTTCGGGCATTTGAATCCCATGTCGTATGGCTCGGTGTATTTGCAGTCGGGATATCCGCTACAGGCGATGAATCTTCTGCCTCTACGGTCGTGTTTCACGATAAGCGCTTTGCCGCAATTCGGGCATTTTTTGTCGATCGTCTCCTGTTCCACCGGTTTTCCCGCATCGTCGATGGGCTTTGTATTCTTGCATTCTGGGAAATTTGTGCAAGCCAGAAAGCGGCCGTGTCTTCCCCACTTGATTATCATCGGCGAGCCGCATTTTTCGCAAATATGCTCGGTCTTTTCCTCGAGATCGCGTTTAAGCTTTGCGCGATTGGAATTCGCCTTCTCCAAAAGAGGCTCGAAACCTTTATAAAAATCCGAAACCACTGCAATCCAGTTTAACTCGCCCTCTTCGACCCTGTCGAGTTTCTCTTCCATATCGGCTGTGAAACCAACCTCGAACAACCCCGGGAAAAGCTTTATAAGAAGCAGATAGACCTCTTTGCCAAGCGATGTCGGCAGAAGGCTTTTCTTCTCCTTTGCGATATATTTGCGCGTAAGAAGCGTTTTAATTATCTGTGCGTAGGTCGATGGCCTTCCGACGCCGTTATCCTCCATCTCTTTGACCAATGTGCCCTCGGTAAATCGTGGCGGAGGTTTTGTGAAATGTTGCGACGGCGTGATTTCAAGTAGCCGGCATTTATCCTTCTTGTTGAGCTTCGGAAGTTTGACAGATTCCTCTTCGTCGCCGTTTTTATCCGTATAAACCTTCTGGAAACCTTCAAAAACCAAGGCGCGCTCGGTTGCGGCAAGTTCGTAATCTCCAGCTACAATCGTTACTTTTGTTTGGTCGTAAAGCGCGGAAGACATCATGCATGCTACAAAACGTTGCCAAATAAGCTCATATAGCTTGAATTGCTCCTTCGTAAGGTAATCTTTAATCGATTCGGGGGTGTGGAAAACGTCTGTTGGACGAATTGCTTCGTGGGCATCTTGACTGGCCTTTCCGGCCTTATAGTTGCGGATTTGGAGGAATTCCGAACCGTATTCTTTAGTGATAAAGGCCGCGACAGCGCTTTTCGCCTCGTCGGAAATTCGCACCGAATCGGTTCTCATATAGGTAATCAAACCACTGGGGCCTTCCTTGCCAAGTTCGATGCCCTCATAAAGTTCCTGCGCAATCCGCATCGTTCTGCTGGCTGAGAAACCCAATGTGCGTGCCGCGACAAGCTGAAGTGAGCTTGTAATGTATGGCGGATAGGGGTTTTTGCTGATTCGTTTTGTCTCGATCGACTCGACATTGTATTCGCAGTTTTTCAGCGCGGCCTCGTGTTTTTTTGCACTCTCTTCGTCGGCAATTTCGAGATTAGCGCTCTGATATTTGACTGCTCTGGCAGTGAAAACCGCTTGTTCATGCTCCAAATCGGCGTGTATATGCCAATATTCCACAGGCACAAAAACGTCTATTTCCGCCTCGCGCTCGCAGATGAGCCGTAAGGCCACGCTCTGCACCCTTCCTGCGGAAAGCCCCTTATAGAGAGTCTTCCAAAGTAACGGCGAGACTTTGTATCCCACGAGCCTGTCGAGCACACGCCTTGCCTGTTGGGCATCTACCTTGCGCAAATCTATCTTGTCAGGGTGTTTGATGCCTTCGAGCACCGCTGTTTTGGTGATTTCGTTGAAACGAACCCTTCCAACTTTTTTATCACTGCCGATTAACTGGGAAATATGCCATGCAATCGCCTCGCCCTCTCTATCGGGGTCTGAGGCGAGGAAAATCTCTGAGCTTTCTTTGGCGGCCTTTTTCAGGCTGGTGATTAATTTGCCCTTGCCCCGAATCGGCTCGTATTGCGGAACAAATCCCCCCTCGATATCGACAGCAAGCCTGTCCGGCGGAAGGTCCATTATATGCCCTCCGCTGGCGATGACGTCGAAATCCGCACCGAGGAATTTTTTAAGGGTTTTCGATTTCGTTGGAGACTCGACTATGACGATCTTTTTCGGCATCTCGTAAATCCGTTCTGTTAGCAGATAACTCTTTGCATACCAAGTGGTTTAAAGCGTCTTTTTCATTCCGCGCTTGAATTGTTCGGACTTATCTTCTTGCTTCTTCTTGCGGAACTCAAAGTTGAGTCTGCCGCCAAGAATCTCTTTCATGGCGACGGTTGTCGGCTTTTCTTTTTCGATAAGCCGCGTTTCATGTTTTTTTTCTAAGGCAATACGCATATCGTTGATCTGGCGCGCTCTACGAGCAACTAAGAGCACCATTTCATACTTCGATAGCCCCTCGATTTTGACATCATAAAGGAACTTGTTGTCAATCATCTTACCCCTTTATTTTGGCGGTTAACGCCATATTTCGCCTTTAAATCTCTTTACTGCAAGACGTTCTGAACGGGCAATCGCAAAAACATCCTCGATTGCTTCCTCGAGAACATCGTTAATTACTAAATAATCGTAGTTGTTGAACCTCGAAATCTCTTCTGCGGCGTTCTTCAGCCGAAGCTGAATATCTTCCTCGCTGTTCGTTCCTCGCCCTCGAAGGCGTCTCTCGGTCTCCCCAGCGGAGGGTGCGGCTATAAAAACCAGCACCGAATCCTTCGGATAAGCCGCCTTCAGCTGTGCCGCGCCCTGAACATCGATCTCGAAGATCATTATCTTACCATTTTCAAGCGCATCTTCGACGAATTTTTTCTGCGTGCCGTATTTATTGCCGTGGACAACAGCCCATTCGGCAAGTGCGCCATTTCGAACCATTTCATCGAAGACGTTTTCATCGATGAATCTGTAATGAACGCCGTCGATTTCGCCCGCTCTCGGCGGACGTGTGGTCAGGGAAACCGAGAATGCAAAAGGATCGCCCTTCGCGAGCAAAGCATTGTATATTGTGCTTTTGCCGCCGCCCGAGGTGCTGGAAATCACCAGCAGAAGCCCTTTTCTTTCACCCCTATTCCACATTACTGACTTGTTCTCTGATTCGCTCCAATTGCTCTTTTATGGCAATCACAAGCCGCGAAGTCTCTGCGGTGTCGCCCTTTGCGCCGATTGTGTCGGTTTCGCGATTGCATTCCTGAAGGATAAACCTCAGCTTGCTTCCCACCGCCTCTTGCGCGTCCATAGCGTCGCGGAACTGCTGAACGTGGCTTTTTAGCCGCGTTACTTCCTCAGTCGGGTCGGATTTCTGCGCGAGAAAGGCGGCCTCCTGAAGGATTCTGTCCTCATCAACCGGCGCAGTGCCTTCGAGCAAAGTTTTAATTCGCTCACGGAGCCTGCAAAGATAATATTCACGGCTCATGTCCTTATTCTTCGCGATTTCATCGACGAACTCGACGACCAAGTCCAAGCGTTTGCGGATATCCTCGCCTATTGCCTCACCCTCGCGGACACGCATATCGAGAAGGCCGTCCATGGCTTTTCTGACTGCGTTTTCGAGAAGTTCCTTCGCTTTCTCGACGAAATCCTCGCGCGGTGAAGAGATAAGAACATCCGGAAGGACCACTATATCCGAAGCGCTAATCTTGCCCGAAAAAAATTCAAGCAAACTAAGGGTCTTCATATAATTCTCAAGAAGCGGCTTGTCGAAAGAAACATTGTAAACATCGGTCTTTGTTGCATAGTTCATCGAGATGTTTAGCGACACTTTGCCGCGCGAGATGGACTCATTAACAATCTCGACAGCTCGGTGCTCGAATGTTCCGAGAATCTCCGGTATTCTGACACCGACTTCGAGGAACCTGCTGTTGACGCTTTTCACCGTTGCGGAGACCTTAATCCCGCCCGATTCCGAGACGCCCTCGCCAAACCCTGTCATGCTTCTGATCATAATTGCCTCGCGAAAACTAAAGTATGTATAATATAGAATTAGATGCGCAGTGTCAAATGCAATTTTATCTCAACATACCGACCGGTAGGTATGTGCTTTATTGTTGGCATTGCTGACATTTCAATGTTTCAGCTTTCGGTTTTCGGCCAGAAACAGGGAAAAGGCCGACCGGGTATTTCGACAGGAATTTCGCCGATGAACCGAAAATCGCTTCCTGCTTCAAAGGCGAAAGCGACAATGCGGACACCTTCTTTTAATGCTTGCACGAGAGCTTCTGCAAAATCAGCGTCTCGCTCGGCGAAAGGTGCAAAGCAAAGGGCATCTGCGCGTGTTACTACGAAAACAACATAAGCGCCGATGCCCAATTTTGCGAGGTCTGCCAGCTCGCGTATATGCCTTGTGCCGCGAATGGTGCGGGCGTCGGGGAAGCGTGAGGTGCCCTCAGAATCGACCAAATTCACAGATTTTGTCTCGATTAAAACCTCTCCCGCAGGTGTTTCGACAGCCAAATCGAAGCGTCCGCCGACGGAGGGCGGTTCAAAATGGATTTCACCAGATGGGATGATTTCGGGAATCTTTCCTGTCGATATGGCCCATGCGAGGAGCTTTGGCGGCAACCTACTGTCAAGACTCGCCCAGATAGGCTCTGAGGTTGGGTAGGCGTCGGTTTCTATCGCTATGATGTCGTGGAGAGTCTTTCCGCTTGCTCTTCTCTTTTCGAGCAAAACCTTTCGACCCGCAATCAGAAGCTCTTCGAGGCGGCCTGTATTCGGCAGGTAAGCTTGAATAGACTCTCCTTCAGATTCGATATCGCAGACAAACCTGTTTTGTCGAAACATAAATCTACCATATACAGGTTCATTGACAACCCGATATTTATCATTTTTCATTATAGATCGATATTTTCTATTTTTTTGTAGGCCGATTAATATCGCTATTCCTCACCCAGAAGAGATTCCAAGACCGAAATTATCTCGCTCATTTTATACGGCTTCGTTAGAACTCCCGAAAAACCGTAATCGCGGTATCTCGCCATAATCGGGTCGGTTGAATAGCCACTGGAGACAATAACCGTGGCATCTTTATCGATTCGCTTCAGCTCGCCGATTGCAAGAACCCCGCCCATTCCGCCTCGGACGGTGAGATCCATCACAACGAGGTCGAAGGGCCGACCGGCTTCCTTTTCCGCACGGAACACCTCTATTAATTTACTGCCATCATCGACTAAGATTACATCTAATCCAAGATGTGTCAACATGGCCTTTGCGGCTTTTCTCACGATGCTTTCATCATCCATAAGAATCACGCGGCCATGGAAACGTCCTGATTTAGCTTCCTGAAGCTCTTCTGACGTCGCCAGCTTCGCCGATGCAGGTAGATAGACTTGGAATTCAGTTCCTTTGCCCGGTTCTGATACTGCCGTGATATAGCCGTCGTGATTTTTTACTATCGAGTAGCAAACTGCAAGACCAAGCCCTGTGCCATCCTTTTTCGTTGTGAAATATGGGTCGAAAATTTTATCGATATCCCTTTTGGGGATTCCTTTGCCGGTATCTTTAACAGATATTATGATATAATCTCCTTCAGGAAGCGGCAAGTATAGATTGTCATCTATCTTTATGTTCTTAGCCGAGATATGTATTTCACCACCCATATCCATAGCTTGATCAGCATTGATTATCAGATTATGAAGAACCTGACTTATCTGGCCTTCGTCAACCTCGATATTAAAGAGCTTTTCGTCGATATCGAGAGAGCAGACGGAGTTAGATCCCCGAAGTGCGAACCCGCAGGATTCGTCAAGAATCTTTTTGATAGAACAAACATTCCGGACAGGAGCTCCGCCCCGCGAGAATGTCAGAAGTTGTTGTGTAAGGTTCCGTGCTTGCAACGAAGCCTTTTCGGCGTCGAGAAGGATGTCGAATTGATCGCTGTCAACGCTTGTCCGCTCGCGTGCGACAGAGATGTTGCCGATAATCGCGGTTAAGATATTATTAAAATCATGTGCTATACCGCCAGCAAGCAAACCTACCGATTCGAGTTTTTGCGCACGGGTAAGTTCTTCCTCGAGTTCTTTTGCACGCGTTACATCGCGGAAAACCAGCACCACACCAATGATTTTGCTCTCCCTATCGCGGATTGGCGCGCCGCTGTCGGCGATAATACGTTCTGTGCCGTCGCGTGAGATGAGTTTTGTGTGATTTGCCAGCTCTACAATCTCGCCGGTATTAAGTGCCTTGTCCACGGGGTTTTCGCGCTTTTCGCCGGTCATTTCGTTCACAATATCGAAAATTTCCTCGATATGCTTTCCGACAGCCTCTGATTGTTTCCAGCCGGTAAGTTCTTCGGCGACCTTGTTCAACATAACAACACGACCTTCGGTGTCCGTGGTTATGACACCGTCGCCAATGGAGCGTAAAGTAACCGCAAGCCTTTCCTTTTCTGCGGCAAGCTCCATTTCGGCATTTTTGCGGTCGGTGATGTCGATAGCCATCTCGAAACGGACATTTCGGTCATCAGGCCATTTGATTATGCGGTCGAAGAGCAGATAGTGCCTATCGAGATTCGTGTTGAAGAATTCCCATTGATATACCTCGCCTGGGTTTTTCATGATAATATCATTCGTGCAAAATGAGCAAGGCTTATCGAACCCCTGAAATTCTTTATAGCACTTTTTGCCGATTGGATTATCCGAGAGCATTTCTCTCAAACAGCGATTGACAAAGAGAACTTCATAGGTCTCGGGATCACAAACATAGACCGCCTCACCGATGCCGTCGAAAATTGAAAGAAGCTGTTTTCGCTCTTCACGAAGTCTCTCTTCAGCGGCTTTTCGGTCTGTGATATCCTCGATAATGCCCTGCACTGCGATAACTTCGCCGTTTGGGCCGTGAACGGGATCGAGATAGAGCGTGCAAATGGCCGATTTACCCCATTTCGACGTGTATGAAACTTCGCTTCGAAGGAGTTCATTTTTTTCGATAGCTTGTCGAATTTTCGGTGAAATTCCGGCTTCGACAAGTGGCGGAAATTCGAGAATGTTTATCTGCATTGTGGCTTCTTGCGAGGGCGATCCGAGAATATCGACGAGAGCTTGATTCACAATCTGCAAATTTCCGGCAATGTCAGAAAGGAAAATGCCCAGCGGCGCCCGCCCGATGAGCATACGATTGCGTTCCTCGCTTTGACGAAGCTCTCGCTCCATTTCTTTTCGTTCGGTAATATCGCGGATAAGCGCGAGGATATAGTTTTCGTCGTCGATGACGGTTTTATTCAGGCTGATTTCTGCGACAAAAGTGGTGCCGTCTCCGCGAGTGTGCGTCCATTCAAAGTATTGTGGCCCCTTATTTATTGCGTTGTCCATCCAGACGATGCTTTTTTCGTAGGAGTCTAAATCGTTAGGTTGGAACTCCGGGGATAGCTGGTGCGGCCATTTGCCGACGATTTCTTCGCGGCTGAGCCTGTATTGCTCTTCGGCTTTCTCGTTGCAATCGATTATATGATAATCCTTTATGAGGAATATGCCGTCATTTGCGGTTTGGAATAGTGTGCGATATCTCTCTTCGCTGGCTTTCAGAGCTTTTTCGGCGAGCTTTTTCTCTCGAACATCGCGAAAAACGAGAACCACGCCGATTATTTCGCCGTCGCGGTTGCGTATGGGTGCGCCACTGTCCTCGATAGGGATCAGTTCGCCGCCGGTTGTAATCAAAGCTGTGTGATTCGCGAGACCTATTACCGCACCGGATTGGAGCACTTTCTCGACAGGATTGTCGCAGGGCTTTCCTGTTTTTTCGTTTACGATTCGGAAAATCTCTGCAAGCGGCCTTCCGAGGGCGTTATCGAGGCACCAGCCGGTAAGTTCTTCGGCGAGTGTGTTCATAAGCGTGACTTTGCCGTTGTAATCAGTTGCGATTACAGCATCGCCGATGGATCGAAGAGTTGTCCTGAGCCACTCCTTTTCCTCCGCGAGGGCGAGTTCGGCCTCTTTCTGCTCGGTAACATCGAGAATGACCGATTGAACGTGGGTAACCTTTCCCTTTTCATCACGAAGCACACGGTTCCAATCGCGCATCCATCGGATTTGGCCGTTTTTAACAATGAAGCGGTAGCTCTGCTCCCATTCATTTACCCCTTTTGCGAGGTAATCGAGAATTTCATTCTGAACGCGTTCGCAGTCCTCGGGATGTGTAATATCAGGAAGGCCGAGCTTGCCGGAAATAAACTCATCAGGGGAATATCCGAGCTGAGAGACATTATCTGAGACTATCTCGACCGCCCAGCCTTCTTCGGCGCGCCAAAGGAAAAGTATCGCAGGGCTTCGATTTACAGCGGCTTCGATGTCCATGAGCTTGTTCATTGCTTTTTTAAGATCTGCCTTGGCGAGGGTTTCGACGCTAACATCGCGGATTGTAACCATTCGAACTGTTTTGCCCTTGTAGGGGACATCGACACCTGTTAGAATACCCTGTAGAATTTTTCCGTTTTTCGTTTGGACATTTGCCTCGTAGGCCTTGTTATAGCCACTTTTCATCCGCTTCACAACAAGCTCTTTCGAGTCTTCGGCTATCAGGTCGAGGATATTTTTGCCAATCAGTTCGGAGGGCGAATACTCGAAAATATTCGCGAAAGCACCGTTGGATTCGAGGATTATGCCTTCATCGTGAATAGCGATGGCTTCTAAAATCGTTTCGGACAGATTTCTGTAACGAATTTCGCTCTCGTTCAGACTCTCGATTTGTTCGCGAAGCAACACCAACTCGTCGAGAAGCTGGGAGTTGGATTTTTCCGAATCACGCATGGCGGCCCCTTGCTCAGGAATGCGTTAATATATTGTTGAATTACATACATTTAAAATTATTCGATTCGACATAAAATGTCAAGTTTTCGATTCCCTGTTTTTCCCTTTTTTTTTCGTGAAATTCCCTTACCTTATTGATATATATTCTTATCGGCGCGATTGAAATGGAGGACGAATGGAACTACATGTGGGACAAGGTTATGACATCCACCAACTGGCGGAGGGGCGGAAACTAATTCTCGGAGGTGTCGAGATACAATCCGACCTCGGTTGCGTCGCGCACTCGGACGGCGATGCACTTTGCCACGCTATAGCGGACGCAATTCTCGGTGCGGCGGCGCTTGGAGACATCGGACACCATTTTCCGGACACCGACGAATCCCTTCGCGGAATATCGAGCCAGAGAATACTTGCCGAAGTTGCCGAAATGGCCAGGCGCAAGCTGTGGAAGATAGTTAATGTCGATTCCACAATTCTGCTTCAGCGACCGAAACTCGAACAATATATGCCGGCGATTCAGGAGAGAATCGCACAAACTTTGAAAATTCCTACGGATTCGGTAAGCGTAAAAGCGAAAACCGGCGAGAAACTTGGCGATGTCGGCCATGAAAGAGCTATCGAGGTGCTTTCTATCGCCCTGCTCTCACGATAGGGCAGATTTTTTTAATTTCGGTTGATTTTTCCGGGGCAAATCATAGATTGAATGACTTGTTGTTGATGTCCATGTTTAAATGAAAGGATAGAAATGGCAGACATCAGACCCTTTTACGGCTTGAGGCCGAAACCCGAGAACGCATCCAAAATTGCCAGCCCGCCCTATGATGTCCTCAATTCCGAAGAAGCGCGCGAGATGGTAAAAGATAATCCGATGAGTTTCCTTCATGTCGTCAAACCGGAAATCGACCTTCCGCCAAATACCGATTTATATGCTCCCGAGGTTTACGAAACCGGCGGAAAAAACCTTCAGCGGTTCATCGGCGCAGGGCTTATGTGCAAAGATTCGCAACCATGTTATTATCTTTACCGCCAAATTATGGGTAATCATTCTCAGGTGGGAATTGTCGCCTGCGCAAGTGTCGATGAATATGACCGCGACCTTATCAAAAAGCACGAGCTTACGCGCAAAGCCAAAGAAGACGACCGCACACGCCATATTAACACTCTAAACGCGCAAACTGGTCCGGTTTTCCTCACATACAAACATCGCGAGGAAATCGATTCAATCGTCGAAAAACTGACAAAGGGCAAGCCCGATGCGGATTTCACATCACCGGACGGTGTTCGGCATACACTGTGGGTTGTCAGGGATATAGAATACATCGAGACTATTCGCGAGAATTTCCGCCAAATTCCTGAACTGTATGTCGCCGACGGCCATCACAGAAGCGCCAGCGCAAGCCGTGTGCAAAAACTTCGCAAAGAGCAGAATCCAAATCATACCGGCGAAGAGGAATATAATTTCTTCCTAAGTGTAATTTTCCCGGACAATCAGATGATGATTCTCGATTACAATCGCGTCGTAAAAGACCTTAACGGCAACTCGCCGCGTGATTTCATGGCGAAGATAATGGATAAATTCGCAGTCGAAGAGGCCGGCGAAAAGCAGTTCAAACCCGGAAACAAGCACGAATTCGGGATGTTCCTCGAAGGCAAATGGTATAAACTCACACCGAATTCAGGCACTTTCGATGAGAATGATCCGGTCAACAGCCTCGATGTCGCTATTCTTCAGGATAACCTCCTGGAGCCGGTTCTTGGGATAAAAGACCCCCGCACAGACGACAGGATTGATTTCGTGGGCGGCATCCGCGGATTGGGCGAACTCGAGAAGCGCGTGAAACAGGGCTGGAAAGTCGCTTTTGCGCTATTTCCCACAAGCATCGTCGATTTGATGAAGATCGCCGACGCAGGTAAAACTATGCCACCAAAAAGCACATGGTTCGAGCCGAAACTCCGCAGTGGGATGGTCGTTCACCTTCTGGATTAATCGAAGGCATATTTTTTCGAAACCGCCGGTCTTTCGGCGGTTTTTTTTGTTGAAACGCAACGCATATATTTGTAATTTTTAAGTGGAAAACCGCTTTGTGAACGGGGCCAATATGGATAAAGAAGAAATCTATCTCGATGTTAGCATTCGTGCTTTCGGTGAAATGGTAATCGAAATCCTCGAAAATGAGGGAATCGAGGCGGCCTTGGTGCCCGGGGATTCTATCACCTCGGCACTTGGCTCGGACAAAGGCGTCGCCGACTGGAAAATTGTCGTGCCCATCGATTTTATCGAAAGAGCTAAGCAGATCCTCGACGAACTTCAACAAGCCGGAGAGCTTGCCGAATTTGAATTCGTCAACGGTGGCCACACCGAGGACGAAGATGAAGAGATTATCATCGAGGATTTCGATACTGAACTAATCTGAAACAAGATCATCGAACCGGCAAAGAAAAAGCGACTGGTATTCAGCCGCTTTTTTCCGATCACCAATTTTTTACGAATCTAACCGAAATATTCGGCAAGAATCTCGATAACCTCGCCGCCGATACGCGCTTGAGCCTCTTTGCTGGAAGCTCCGAGGTGGGGCGTGCACGACACGCACTCATGGTTGACGAGGGTTGTGTTCTCAGTAGGTTCTTTCGCCCAAACATCGATTCCTGCGCCGGCGAGTTTGCCGGAATTGAGCGCTTCGAGAAGGGCGTCTTCATCGACCACGCCGCCGCGGGCTACATTGATTAAATAAGCCCCGTCTTGCATCTTCTCAAGCTCTGCTTTGCCGATCACAAATCCCTCCGGAACCTTCGGAATATGAAGGCTAATGAATTTCGATTTGGCCAATATTTCGTCCTTATCGACCATTTTCACGAAATCCAGCGGGGATTTTTCGACAAAGGGATCGTGGGCGATTACGTTCATACCGAGCGCTTTAGCCTTTTTCGCAGTCGCCTGGCCGATTCTGCCGAAACCGATGAGACCAAGGGTTTTCCCTGCCAACTCGATTCCGCTGTATTGCTTTTTGTTCCACTCGCCTTTGCGCATTGTAACATTAGATTTGTGGACATTACGCGCCAAAGCGAACATATGGGAGATTGCCATCTCTGCGACGGCGTCGCTTGAAGCCGATGGAGTGTTGCGAACATCTACGCCTTTACTCCGTGCATACTGATGGGCGATATTGTCGATTCCGACACCGCCGCGAATTACTACTCTGAGATTCTTACCCGCATCGATAGCAGGCTCGAGCACCTTGGTTGCGCTTCTGATGATAACCGCCTCGTATGGGCCGATATTCTCGGCAAGCTCTTCGGGGGTTTGTCCGGTTTTTACATCGACACCCCATCGTTCTTGAATTACCTTGACAGACGCGTCGTCCATCTTGTCACAAATGAGTATTTTGGCCATCATGCTCCTTTTTGAAAAGATTAAAGTGTGATATTTATTTGCATTGACCTATTAAAATGTCAACTATATTTTCTGCATTTTCTTCGGTAGTGTAGTTTTCTTCGTATATCGAAGAAAGAATCTCGAAACCGACGAGTAGGCTCGAAAAGGCTAAAACCGCTGTTTTAATATCTTTGTATGGCAGGTTCTTAGTCTTGATTCCTTTTTCGAAAACTGGCCACATAATTTTCTTACGAGTTGACAAGTATTCTTCGCAAATGTCCTTGAAGGTTTCGTCGCGAGTTGTCAATGTGAATATTATCATGTTCATTCTCTCGCGGTTCTTCGACGTCCATCCGAAAATTTCTTTCGTCGCCGCTTTAAGGATCTTGCAGGGGACTTCCTCGTCGAGGTGGCTAACATGCCGCGCGTAAATCTCGAAAATTTCCGTCATGGAATCTCTGAGAATGCTTTTGTAAAGCCCCTCTTTGCTCTCGTAGTGATAATAAATCACCGGCTTGGTAACCTCTGCGGCTTCCGCAATCTCGCGAATACTCGCTCCGTGAAAGCCCTTCATATAGAAAAGCTTTATAGCGACCTTTTTAATTCTATCTTTCGGTTCAACCAACTCGCTTTGTCCACCATCGGTAAAAAACTTAGCCTTTGGGGGTCTTCCACGTCTGCTTCTTTTCGTTTTATCTTCCATTTCGGCATCCTTTTCTTTCTTTTTTAAGTAAATCAAAAGCCGGCCCCGAAACAGAGCCGGCGCTTATAATCTTAGAGTCCGAGAATCTCGTCCATGTCGGCGAGAAGTTCCTCGATATCCTTTTCGTAGATGTCCCCCATGTGAGAGATGCGGAAAGTTTCGTCCTTAAGCTTGCCATAGCCGTTAGATATTGTTTTCCCACGTTCTGCGAGGGCTTTATTGAGGTCTCCGATCGAAATGCCGCGAGTGTTTTTGATACAGGACAGCGAAACCGACCAGTATCCCTCTTCGGCAAAGATCTCGAAACCGTTCGATAACGCCCAGTTTCTAACCATCTCGGCCTGACGCTGATGACGCGTCCAGCGATTATCAAGCCCCTCCTGATTCAGGATTCTATCACACATAACATTAAGAGCATTGAGAATGCTGATAACAGGCGTGCTGGGGGTTTGATCCTTTTCGTTGCTCTTCACATAATCGAGGAGATCGAAATAGAGTCCTCTGTTGGGAACCGTTTTCGCCTTCTCGATAGCCTTTTCGCTGATCGTCGCGATAGCGAGACCGGGGGGAAGACTCCATGCTTTCTGCACTCCGGCGAGCACGAAATCGAGACCCCAATCATCGACATAGATTGGAACAGCCATCATTCCGCTTACGGCATCCACCGCGAGAAGGACGTCGTCGTATTTATCGACAACCTCTTTGACCTCTTTAAGCGGGTTCATCACGCCTGTAGATGTCTCGTTAAATACGAAGACCACAAGGTCGATCTCGCCCTTATGCGCGGACAAAGCATCATCGACCATCTCGGGTTTGATTGCCTTACCCCAATCGGCTTTAAGCTCGACAATTTCCTTGCCGTTGGAAGTTGCGATTTTCGCCCAGCGGTCGGAAAAAGCACCGCACATACATGCGAGAACCTTTTTGTTCGCGAAATTGCGAACAGCGGCCTCCATAAGGCCTGTCGAACTGCTGGTCGAGAAAATAATCTGGTTCTTTGTGTAAAGGCATTTTTGAACCTTCGGCGTAACCTCGCCCTGAAGATTCGAGTAATCTTTGCTTCTGTGACCGAACATTGGTATCGCCATAGCATCGAGAATGTCGGGCAGAACCTCGGTCGGCCCCGGAATGAAAAGCTTCTTATGAGTCATCTTACCTCCATTTGGTGTTATATGGTCATTTAATAACCGTTATATATAATTTAAGCTATTTCTAACGGAAGCAAAAGTCAAGGAAGATTTCTATTTGGAAGATAGAATTAGCGAGTGGAAAATCAGATTTTTTCCTATAACTCGCTGTGGGCAAGTATTACATGCTTATTCGATTCGGGAGCGAATTTGATAGCCGATATACATCGTGAGCACGGCGATTACGATTGGGCTGGGAACCCACGCGAAATATACCTCTGGAACGCCAAGCTTCATCTTGAATAGCTTGATTATGACCGCCAGAAGATAGCCGAAAATACCTCCCAACATGCCGTCGAAACTCGACCGGTAGAAGAGTGCGATCTGCCGTTCGTCGCCCTCGTGCTTAACCTTGCGAAGTTTCACAACGAAGAAAACAAACAGCACAAGCAAAATCACTGAATAAATCGCAACGAATGTCTGTATCGCGTCCATATTTGCTCCGATAACCTTTTATTCTTCCTCGATCGAACCGTCGTCCTCGACCAGCTCGAAAAGCTCATCAACGCGCACTTGCAACGCCTGAGCGATTTTCATCGCCAGCTCGACGCTCGGCGTATATCGGTTCTTTTCGATCGAAATAACCGTCTGCCTTGTGCACCCGACAATATCTGCGAGGCCCTCTTGAGTGAGGTCCAGCTTTGCGCGGTGCATCTTGATCCAGTTTTTCAGCTTTGTTGCCATCGTTATCGCTCCATTCTCGTTGTCAAGATAAGTATTATCAACAAAATGTCAAGTCCTTTTTACATTATTTATCAAAGTGTGATAGCTTATTTCTTGCATAAGACCGTCTAATGGTTATTTTGAATCAATGAGATTAGGAGAAAAATGAAAAAAATCACCCTGCTGGGTTCCGCCGGCTCGATTGGCAAACAGACCCTGGACGTTGTTTCCCGTCTCGACGAACGCTTCGAGATTTACGGCCTCGCATCACTGAATGAGGTCGATATTCTTGCAGAGCAAATAGAGCGATTTCGCCCGAAGGCGGTTGCTATGGCGGATCCGGAGGCGGGAAAGATTCTTGAAAGTAGGGTTTTCGACAGCGGAGTGGAGATTCTCTATGGTGAGGATGGAGTTGTTGAGCTTGCCTCGCGTTCGGAAGCAGATATTGTTGTCAACGCGATTGTCGGCGCGGCGGCGTTAAAATCAAGCTTTGCGGCGCTTCGCAAAGGAGTGCGGCTTTGCAGTGCGAATAAAGAATCGCTTGTAATCGCCGGTCATCTGCTAATTCCGGCGGTCGAGGCATCCGGCGCGGAGCTGGTTCCAATCGACAGCGAACATTCTGCGCTTCTTCAGGCCTCGCTTGCAGGAGAAAAACGCGAGATTCACAGGCTTATTCTGACAGCATCCGGCGGCCCATTTCTCGATAAGGACGTCGATTTCGAGCAAATCTCCGCGATGGAAGCTCTCCAACATCCGAACTGGTCGATGGGCGCAAAAATTTCGGTAGATTCCGCAACTATGATGAACAAAGGCCTCGAGGTTATCGAAGCGCACTGGCTTTTCGGAATTCCCACTGACAAAATCGATGTTGTCGTCCATCCGCAAAGCATCATCCACAGCATCGTGGAGTTCATCGACGGCTCGCAAATAGCTCAGGCAAGCCTTCCCGATATGCGATTGCCAATTCAATACGCCCTCACATATCCGGAAAGGACTGCATGCCCAATCTCCCATCTGAATCTGGCGGAAATTGGGTGTCTCGAATTTCGAGAGCCTGATTTCAGGCGATTCCCCAGCCTTATCCTCGCCTACGATGCTCTCGAGGCCGGCGGAAGCGCTCCTTGCATTTTAAATTCCTCCAATGAGGCCGCAGTGGCGCTTTTCCTCGCGGGAAGAATCTCTTTTGCCGAAATCCCTCGAATTATAAACCGCGCGATGAATTCCCATGAAATCCTTGCAAATCCAACGCTTGACGAGATTTTCCAAATCGACACAGAAATTCGGAAATCCATCTTCGAAGAGTTTGCTGGATAAAACCGGCATAATTTTACATAAAATGAATATTAGTATATCATAATTTGATATATTGTTAATATACAAATAAATCCATTCTCCTATTTTATCCATAGTATATCATCTTTATTATCAATAAGTTATGAAGTTATCCACATTGAATTAACCCCATTTTAAGAGCTAATATCCATAAAAAGAAGAGGAGCGTTTAAGTTCAACTTTTCACAAAGTTTTTTTTAAACTTGAGATGCTTAATTGACAATGCTTTACCGGAATACCTATCGATGTTGAAAACTTTTTTTAGAAATATTTATTGTCGAACGAAAAGTCATGTTTATCTTATTCTCGCCTTCGGGAAAATGCCGTCAGGCATCTTTGAAAATGAGTGAAATCGATGCTCTTCGGAGCAAACCGACAAACTCGAGTCGAAGGACGCTCGTGGGATTCGCCCACCGGCGGAATTGAAAACGGACTAAAGAACCCAGTGCTATAGGGATTCGGAAAAGAGCACGGGCGGCGATGAAAACTCGCCGTTAAATTTGTGATTCGGCTGAACGGTTGCCCCTCGGGGTTAGCGCGGAGAAAAACCCGCTGTGAGAAAACCGCGATGACAAAAGCAAACCCGTCCGTGTCCGGCACGCCGGACGATGACGCCGTCTGAGAAGACGGACGAACCGTTCGATAAGCCTCGCGAGACCTTCGGGTCGGCCGATTGGAAACAACGGCCGGGAAATATCGCGATGGCGTGAATGTGCCGAGGCCGCCAAGAACCGAGCCGCACGCCCTTAGGGGAGGTTATTGGAAACGATAGCCCGAGATTGTGCGGATTCGTAGTTCATCGCCGAGTTTATGTTCGCAGAAATCTGCCGAACTTCGCACGGCGTCCGAAAATCCTTCATGGAAACGAAGACCATCTTCGCAAGAAGAGACGGCATCGAAAGGTGCCCGAGGCAACATGGCCCTTCGCAATCCGAAAAGGATTCAGGACACTCGAAGATCGGTCCGACATGCGTAAGCTGTTGGAGCAAGAGAGGTTGCGGACATAAAATGGGAAAGATAACCGACTCTTTCGGGAGAGAGAGCGCTGAAAGGCGTTTGAGGCAACTCGGAAATCTTCGCCTCGCGGCATGGGGAATCGACTTTTCGAAGAGAGGTTCTCGAAAGAGAGCCAAGGCAACTCGATTCGCCTAAACCGCACGCGACCGGCAAACGCGCTTCCTTCGGGAAGTTCGACGGTGTGATAGCTGTCGATGCAAAGCGATACGCTAATCGCGAATTCGGTGAATCGGCTGGAAATCGAACAACGGAGCCGGAAACGGAGCCGGTATGAGATATCGAGCTGATAGGCGTGCTGATTCGACCGTGGCAACCCGCGCCGTAAGGCCGCTTATCGAAAGAGAAGCGCGAAAGGCGGATGACCTCGCAAGAATTTCCGGCGTGGCAAGAAAAATTGCGCCTTCGGGTTCGGCGATGGCGACATCGTCGAAGAAATGCAATCTTACCTTTACCACGGCTTGTTTCGAGCCGGCATTAGCCGATTTCGGGGAGTTCCGCGAATCGATGGATGGAAACCGCACTTCTTCGGAAGTGAAGCAACCGAAAGGTTGTCAGGCAACGCTGTAACCGTAACCGCGACAAATGGAACCACCAACGAAAAATCGCTCCCTCACAGGATGCGATGGCAAAGCCGATACCGATGTTTCCGAAAATTCCACGCGAAGTCTGCCGGATGCAAATCCGGAAGCGCAAGCGAGGAAAACCCGCTGGCAACACGCTTAAGTGACGTGTTCGCAAGCCGGGAATCAACGAAATCGAGCCTTTCGAGGCCTGCGGGGAAAGCCCGCGGGAGAAATCTCGACTACGGTGTGACCCGGACCGGAAAAATTCGATTGTGAAAAGCAATTGAATCGGTGCATGGTCTGAAAAATCCTGCCCACGAGCAAAGAGGGGTCGTCGCAAGACGGCCCCTTTTTTATTTCGTTACTTTTTCGATTTCAGAGGATTTTCGCGCTTCCTGCGAGAGATACGAGGTTCTGCAAATCCTCTCTCAGTAGCGTCGAGCTTCGGTCGGGGGTTTCGGCGTAGGCTTTGGTTGCGGTAATTGAACCGTCTTTGGCAACAATCGTAAATCCCCTATTTATAAGGTATAGAGCGGCGCGTTGAAATTCGCTACTCATGGCGAAGTCCATTACAAAGCCTTCCGAGGCCGTATTGAGTTCTACTTGCGAATCAAAATCTGTATTGCCGGTCGTCTGCATGGGCGATTTGACTTTGGCGCGAGAGATAATTCCCCGTTTCTTTACCTCGAAATCGCCTTTATAGGGGCTTTGAGGGATGCGAAGAATCAGAAGGATGATTCTACCCTTAACTCTATCGCCTTGACTAAGCTCGATTTCAGCACAATCGCTCTCCATTGACACCGAGATTTTGCCCTCGAACGACCATTCTCCGCGCGAATATGTTCCTCCTAAATCGCTCGCAATCGCCTCGAAAGCCTTATGATAAGCCTCTTTCCGCGATTTGAACAGAAATGCGATGAAAACAACAAAAACTATCGCGAAAAAAATAATGCCAATCACTGTGGATGTCGGCATCAGCGCTTCTCCATAGATTTTGCGAGCGTTATGAGATTGGCCAAATCGCCTCGAATTACTATCTCGTCCATGTCTTTTTTGAAATTATAGATTTTGCTCGCAACGATGTCGCCGTCTTTCAAATCGACGACGAAACCACGCTGAGTCAGCTGTATCGCGGGTTCTTTGAAATATCCGCCGTATAGTATCGATAGAACATCCTGCTCCGGTTCGCCTTTCACAGCAACTTTTTCGTCGAAATATGGATCGCCGGAACTGAGAGGATTGTTGAGTCCGAGTTTTTTGAAGAATTTTCCCGCACCGGTCGCTTTTCGAACCGCAAGCTTCAAAATATGCGTGGTTACTGGCGTTTTTAAGTCGAGATATGTTACATTAGACTTTCCAGTGCTGACAACATGAAAAGTAAGAATATAATCACGTCTGTCAAGCGTTCCATGCATCGAAGGCTGTGTTTTCCAATCGCCGGGATCAAAATTCGCGCCCAACATCGAGGCGACCTCGGCGACTTTAGCTTTCATCTTTTTTGAGTATTTGGCAAGCAGAATTATCAGCCCGACCAGAAGTGAAAAGGCCGCAACCCCTATACTAATCGGCAATAACGAATTTGTCATGTTCTTCCTTTTCGTGTATTTGCTATACAAGCGAGTCGAAGAATAATTCACATGAAAGAAGTCTATTATTCGGTGCTTGTCAAGGATTTGTTTCGATCGAATCCTGCAAAGAGTGATCGATTGTGCAAACTCGAGTCTGCTCTGTGCCCGGAATATAGGCCTCTTCTATTTGCACAGGGCATCCCGGTGCGGCGAGAAGGCCGTTTCGCTCGTCGATCCATTTATAAACCAATCCCGAATCGGGTTTCGCGAAATCCTTATACGGAAGCCCTTCGTGGGCGATTCCGGCAAAATGCGTCCAAATCGGAAGCGCGCCGTATGTGCCAGTCAACCCGAGGCGGGAATTATCGTCCATCCCCGCCCAAACCGCGATACTGTATTCGGGAGTGAATCCGACAAACCAGCTGTCGTGTTCGTCGTTCGTGGTGCCGGTTTTGCCGGCTGAGGGGCGCATAAATCCAAGCTCGCGGACATCGTTACCACGACCGAAAATCACTACGCCCTTAAGAAGATTTGTCGCGATATAGGCCGCATTTTCGCGCATTACTCGAGTTTCCGTTTTGGTTTTTCTATAAATCGGCACACCGCGATAATCGGCGATATACTTAACTGAGCCATGTTTGGGCCTCATCCCCCCTCTCGGCAAAGGCAGACATGCCACCGCCATTTCGAGTGGATTAACCTCGAAAGCCCCTAAAGCAAGCGATGGTTCCGGTTCGAGCGGCGATTCGATACCAAATCTTTTCGCGAGGGCGATGATGTTCTCCAATCCTAATGCTGTCGCAAGATTCACCGTGGCGACATTTTGGCTTCGCTCCAAAGCGCGTCGGACCGAGATTTCGCCGGCAAATTCATCGACATAATTGCGCGGCGACCAGATTGTGTCTTTCACGAAATAAACACTCGGCGTGTCCGGTAGAATTGTCGATGGCGAGAACACCGCGCCGCCGTCGGTTCTGAAAGGCGACTCCGCCGCTGTCGAATATACAAAGATTTTGAAAGCGCTTCCCGGTTGACGATGCGCATCGAGAGCGCGGACGAACTCGGTTTCGACATCAGAACGCCCGCCAATAATCGCGACAATTGCGCCGTCATCGACACGGCATGCCGCCAATGCTGATTGCACAGGGTGATTGCCGGTGATTTCGTCCATTGCAGAGGTTCCGGAATCCACTGCCTCGATGCCCGCGTTCTGAAGATATGGATCGAGATATGTCCAAACAGTGAAGCCTTTCGATGCAAGTGCTTTCTCGTCATATAGTTCTGCGATTTCGCGACGAACAAGTTCGACATAATCTGGATACTTCCCGACTGGCCTTTCACCACGCTTTAGTCGAACTTCGGTCGTTAAAAGCGAGTCGTAGAGGGCTTCTGAAAGATAGCCGTAACTTGCCATATCGCGCAAAGCATTGTCGCGCCGTCGTTTCACAAGCCCAGGATTCTTATAGGGGCTGAACCGCGCGGGTGCTGGTATAATACCCGCTAACAAAGCGCATTCTGCTGTGGAAAGCTCCGCGAGAGGTTTATCGAAATAAAACCGCGCCGCTTCTTTCACCCCGACAATGCTGTAGGGGCCATCCTGGCCGAGATAAAGCTGATTGAGATAAAGCTCGAGGATCGTCTCTTTGTCGAAGAAAAACTCCGCAGAAACCGCCCACAGAAGTTCGAGGAACTTGCGTTTGAGGCTTCGCTCCGGCGTGAGCACGAGATTCTTCATCAACTGCTGGGTTATTGAAGAGCCGCCCTGAGTGATTTTGCCGGTCGAGAGGTTCTCCTTTGCCGCACGGATAATGCTTTCGAATGTGAACCCACGGTGATTCCAGAAACTGCGGTCTTCGCAAGCGACAATCGCGTTTACGAGGTCTTCGGGAATTTCTTCATACAGCGCATAATCCGCAAGAATAAGGTCTTCGTCGCAAATCCGACCCAACAATACCGGTGGAATTCTGAGCCTGTCTGTTTCGTCGCCGTTCGAGTCGAAAATTGCCCTGACACGCCATCTGCTGTCGAAGTTTACTTTGACTTTGCCATATGGGAAATCGCCGTCAGGATAGGTGAATACGGGAATAATGAGTTCGCAGATGCCGTCGCGAAGGGAAAAATGCATCGGTTTTTTCGGAGAGATAACCTCCTCGAAAGAATATGCGGACAGCGTCGCGCGAAGTCTATCCGGTGAGAGCGCTTCCCCTTGCGAAATTTCGAGCCAATCCGAATAGACGAGACTCGGGAATTTCCAGCTTTTACGGTGGTAATCGTGCGAGATAATCGTCGTGAAAACCGACCTCGCCTCGGCGTGGAAACACTGGAATAGCAGGACAATCGCGAGAATTCCCGCAATAAAAGCCTTAAGAGCTTGTTTACCGCTATCGATCTTTATAGACCGAATCTTCATCGATGCTGTATTCGACTGTTACACGGCGGTTTACAGTTCGTCCTCTGGGTGTTTCGTTATCGCCGAGAACAACCGGAACTCCTCTCGCAGAGATGCTCTGGACAGTGTATGGTTTTGTCGCGCCATGTCCGATTGCGCCAATCGAAGCGCTCTCTTCGGCAAGCCAAGAATCGAGTTTCGTAGGGTCGCTTATTCCGAGATGGTGCATCAGATAAAGCCGAAGTATCCTCAATTCGCGGTTCGCGCGGCGTTCGGACAGCTGTTGATTATAGGCTGGAGTGCCCATCGCGTCTGTATGTCCCGCAAGCTTAGCTCCCGGCGCTAATTCGCGTTTCGATTGGAAGATAAGATCGTGCGCGAGCCCGTCGAGGCGGCTCTCGAGGAAATGGCTTGTGGGAGCGGATTCGTCGAACACGAACTGGACAACTAGCAGTTTATTTATCCTGCGGATTATCTTGCGGACAGCTACCTTCATACTGCCTTCTTTTCCCTCGGACATGTAAACCATAGGTTCACCGCCGATATAAGCGATACCGCGAATTTTCGTCCATGAATCCGGCGTGATGAGGTGTCCGCCCTCGTCCTTCCAATCCCAGCTGACACTTTTCGGCGGCAAACCGGCACCGCGGTAAATTGTGCGGATTCGGCTCGCTTCGGGCGAGATAATATCGACGCGACTGCTATCGACCTTGACGCCCTCGAAGCCGGTGGAGGTTATCTGAATGTTGACCTCGCCGGGGGTCAGGTTCTCATAGGCGATGATGCTCGGCAAGGACAGCGTCGGCGACCAAACAAGCCCCTCGCCGGTAAGTGTAGCGCGGACAATCGGGCCGTCGAAACCCGGCACGAGGCGAATTTTGCCCGGAAGTATCGTCGGATCGTAGCTCATAAGCTTTTCGCGAAGCGCTTCCGCTCTGGCAAGCCCAACTACTGAATCTTCACCCGCCGCAAAACCGCCCTCGATAAGCAAAATCGCATCATCGTTGCGTTTGAGGATCGCGATTGTGGTTTCGTCGAACTGAATATTCGCCGGAACATCCTTTTTCCCTTTCTCGAGGGCATATTCGGCGAAATTCTCCTTCGCACCGGCGAATTCGACATGTATTTCCGCTCTTCGATTCTCTTCCGCCACCAGTTCAGGGTCGCGAACTGCCCCCTGAGGAACTATTCGCGGTTTCGGCTCTGCGCAGTTAATCTCATTCACGATTCGCACGCGCTCTTCAGCCGATTTGTCGATAGCGATAATCTCGTTCCGGACTGCTTCCGCGCGTCTGAAAGCCAGTTCTGCTCCAGATGTGCAGGCAACATCGTCGCTTGGGTCGAAAAAGCCCTCTATCACTAATCCGGCGTCGGGATTAAGCTTGAGACGTTCAGCATAAACTTTCAGCATCTCATGTTCGACAGAATCAATCTCGATGCCCACTTTGTCGAAGAAAACAATGGGCACCAGCGGCATTTCCTCGACGAGATAATCGACTCTGTCAACCCAGCCTCTGCGTTCGTCGATAACGAATTCCATATTGCCCATGAACATCGCATCCACGGCTCTAAAAGCGATGTTGTTGTCCTCTTTGCGCTCGTCGATGATGCCGTTGATATCGGGTAACATTCTGCCGTCGTCGTCCACAGCCATCCTAAGGACATATTTCCCGGGCGATTTCGGCGTCCAAGGCCAAGTCAGCGCAACCATGCTGTCCGGCGGAAGGCCGTCAAGGTATTTTACCGGATAGATAATTTTCCATTTACCTGTCGAATCCTGTTCGGCAAGGGAGACCGAGAATCCTGTTGAACGCTCTCTTCCCTTATTATATAACAATCCCGTAACGATGGTCTCCGAACCGGGCATAACCGGTTCTGGAACCGAAAGTTTTTCAGCGACCAAATCCACGGTCTTTGGCTTTCTTTCGATACCCCAAACCGAGATTCCGAAATGGTGGCTTACCGCACCCACCTCCGCGAGGTCTTTTTCGAGGGGATATACGAAGGCGTAGTCCATATCGAGGCCGCCAAACAGCGATCCTGCGCGAAGTGTCATCCCCAAATCTATGCCGGTGCCGTCATAGCCGGCACGAACACGGATTCCGCGCGGAAGATACATCTCTGTGCCCGCGCGAAGCCGCATGTATTGCTTATCGTTAATTGTCTCGTCGCGCCAAATGAAATCGAGGCTCGGGCGTAAAAACCAATCGACCGGATAAAAAACGCCCGCCTGTATTTCCATTGGGCGTTTGCCATATCCGACTGTGTCCTGAAATGCAAGGTTAGGCTCGTTGATGTCCCTCGCTGTAACGCCGAACCATAGCTCGCGATAGACATTCGCCATTAGCCCGAGTGTTATTCCAAAGGCGTCCTGCTGAGTTCCGTCGGCAAAAATCGGGTCGGTTCCCTCATCGTGCCCCTGAAACTGAGAAGGTCGATAACCGGTTTGATACCAGTTGCCAGTAATCCCAAAGGCCATTCGACGCCCCATCAGGTCGAATTCGGGGGTGATTGTAAGCCCCATCCTCGAATAATAGCTGACATCCTGATTGAGAATATTGAAATTCAGCGCGAGACCGCCCAATCCGGGTCTTCTGAATACATATCCGCCCGTTCCACGCTCGATTTTCGATCCGCCGATTCCCCATGCGAGTCTGCTGTAGCCCGCCGAAAAGCAGTTCGCCTTGATTAGTCCTGCAGAAGCTGGGTTCATCAGCACGCTTCCGGCGTCGTAATAGCGAGCAACACCGGTTAAACCGGCGCCGGTCTCTTTGACTCCGAAATCTCCGGCATCCGCAAATATAGTTGCAATTATGCCGATTATTATTATCGCGGTTTTTTGTAATTTCATAAAGAACCTCATTTTCGCTTATCTCGCCAATGTAACTGATCCATGTTTATAGACATCGCCGTCGATTCTCACGACCCAAAGGTAGATTCCTGGCGGTTGTGGATGACCTCGATCATCGCGTCCGTTCCAGGCGTAGAGCCGGCCGTTTCCTCGCAAAGTCGCCACATGCTGGCCTTCGAGGCGATAGAAGCTAATCTCGATATCGCCAGTGCGCGGCAATTCGAGTTTGAATTCGTCATAAATACCGTCATCATTGGGCGAGAAGGGGTTTGGACCGGCCTTAAAATCGCAGAACATAAGGCTCGCGAAGACCGTATCCATACCGATTGGGTATGTGAATCGCAGATCGAATATTTTCAGAGTATCGACGAAATCGCCGTCGGTGTCACCGAGCAGTTCGAGGGGAACGTAGAGGCTCTCTCCGGTGGCTAACGCGGTGTCCGACCATGCGCGCACAGAGATTATTTCGCCTATCGAAAGACAAATGGAATCGGCGTATAGTGTTATTGTGTCGGGATTTACGAACATTACACCGCCGCCGAATTTCTCGCCGACACAGAGCGGATCACCCGGAGAAGAGGGATTCCACGAGCCGTGCGATATCGGCACCTGCACCAGCGAAAGCGGGTAAAGCGGCACAAGGAAGGTATCGCAGGCCAGCGATCTATCGAGTGGGTTTTCGCAATCGAAATCATTATCCCATGCACAAACAGCTACTGTCGCCCAATCGCCGAAAACGGGGCCTATGCTGTCGATCGAGGCCCAAATTCCCGGCGTGAATTCGCTCATCGCGACAGAATCGGCATCGACAGTAAGCTCCTCCCCCGCGCTCCAAAGAATATAAGCGCTATGAACGCCGCTGGTATCGACTATCTGCGAAGTTACAACGAAAGCGATCCCCGAATTCGCCGAACCCGGCGAAAAACTTCCAACTATTGGGCCGAGTGTGTCGTCGTCGAGGATAGCGAAACTCCAGACACTGTCAGTAAGAGTGTTTGCGCCGCATACAACCGCCATATCGGAAAGCCCGGTCAATACTATTTCGAGAGTGTCGAATTCGCAAAAATTCAGCGAATCGCGCGGGATGACGATAGTATCGCCGTGCCATTCGCGATAAACCGTTATACCACCGACAGTTATAATTGGAGAAGTGTAATCGATTCCGGCGGGCGCATCCTCCACAAGAATTCTCATCGCGCTAAAAGTGTCGATAATATCCGCAAAGGGGCTGTAGAACAATATCTGCGGTGGTTCGATGTCAATTGTGATACAGAAATCGTATGGCTCGGACATCGCCCCGAGGGTGTCCTCGACAGTGAGAGTGCCGCAAATCGTTGCGCCGTGGCGCCATGCCGTGTCCGGTGTGAAAACAATCGTGCTGTCATTCGGGAAAGTAAGCCGTGAATCCGGCGGTGTGATTTCGATGCCGTCGAGCACTAATCGGACAGTCGTTGAGTCGATGAGATGCGTATCTACCGCCGTAAATTCGAGCGGGCCGTTCGCACATGAGGTAACCGCGCCGTTTCCGGGCGAAACCATATCGATTATCGGGCCGTCGATGTTTAGCGGATAAATCGCGCAAAAAACTGTGTCGTTTGGCGCGCAATATTCGACTAAATCGCTTGAATATAGGCAAATCACCACGCTGTCCGGCGTCGGAAGAGCCAATAAGGGGTAAATGTCAATGTAAGCGGTCGGGTCGCTCCAGATAAGCTCGTCGTCGGAAGGATAAACCCAAACTCCATTAACCGAAGCGCTGTCCACACGAGCTCCCGCGCCCATATCGACAACCTCGATCTCAACCGGAGTTCCGGGGACCGGCAGATACTCTCCCGGAGAAGGCATAAATACGCCATCTGGTGGCGTTTGATCGAGGAACATCTCGCAACATGCCGGCAAATCGCCCGCATTAGCACCTAAAACATCCGAAACAGCGAGTAAGCAGAATGTTACCGTGCCCTCGACGAAAGGCACTGAGGGTGTGAACTCAAGCTCCCCGAGAAAATCGTCATAGACCAGCTCCGGCGCGGAAATGTCATATATAACGCCATTTGCCGAGACTTGGATGGAAAATTCATCGATGCCGTCATCGTCGAAAAGCGAAAGGACGAAATTCTGATATTCGCAAGCTGTCCAACTCGAACATTCAGGAAAAATGAAACTCCATACCGGCGGAGAATATTGAATATAGAAGCTCCAGCAAGTTTCGGCCACTGCGGGGCCGCAATAATCGGCTTCAGCGAGGATAAAGGCACAGACATCGATCGTGTCCCCCGCTGTCCACGAAAGCCCCGCCAAATCGGTGTCGAAGGCTAATCCGTCGGGAGTATAGGCGAAACCAAGGTCGGATTCTATATAAATTGCACCGTCGATTTCTATCCATGCGGAATCGGCAAAGGCATAATCCACAATTATTTCCGGCGATGTCGTCGAGGAACTTCCAGCGGGACCGGGGTCGAGATTCGTGATAATCGGCGGTTCTTGTTGATAGAATGTCGCGGAATAATCGTCAAGAACATTACCCCAGCGATCGCGGGCGTAAATTATTTCCACATCGACGCTTCCGGGCAGGAAGGCAGTATCGGGATCGAAAATAAGCGTGTCGCCTGATAGACGAAGATTCGGGTCGGTCATACCGTAAACATCGCCGCCAATCCGCACCTGAAGCCCCGATGGGTTGATTCCGGAGGGGTCGGTAAGTAGGATTCGCACCTGCTGGGGATCGCAAAGAGTCCATGAAAAATCCTCAGGGAGAATCAAATCGGCCACCGGCGGCGCGGCATCGATATAGAATCTAATCGCCGAAGTATCGTGGTTCGCGCAGTCAGCGAAATCGAAAACCTCAAGCGTGATCTCGATCGTGTCGTAATCGGCCAAACTTGCAAAATCAAAGAAGAGAGTATCGCCGGAAAGCGTGTAGGGATAGCCCTCCAAAACATTTATGCCCGAGGAGGTTACATTATCGCGAACAACCGCGATTGCGGTCAGGTCAGTAAAGGTCAAAGTCGTGCCTGCAGAGGGATAAACCCACTCTAAAACGGGCGGTTCGTGGTCAAAAAGGACGAACCACTCGGCGGGAGTGCAATTATTTTCGAGCGAATCTTGCAACTGTGCGAAAACCACGCGCAAAGTATCGCCCGAAATGTGGCTATGCGCTATAATTATAGTGTCTCCCGATATCGACAGCCCCGGATCGCCATAATGATAGGCCGTGCCGTCGATAAGTATCTCCAAAGTGGCCCAGAGATAGCCATTGTGGTCATCCACGACGATCACAATATTCGAATCGCATGCGTAAGGTATAAGTCCCGGCGGCGAAACAAGCTCTGCGACAGGGCCGCCGGCTTCGATAGAAAAGCTGTAGCAGGTGTCGAGAACATTCGGACCGCAGTATTCGGGGAAGGCGAAATCCTCGGCGTGAATGCAGACAACCGCCGTATCTCCGCCCGAGATATGGATTCCAGCCGTCGGTAGATTCAGCGTAAAGGAGTTCCCGGCGATGCTCAGTGCGGAATGTCCCCATCCGAAAGAGCTTCCATTGAATGTCAACTGAAATGCTCCCGGTAAAAGCCCCGAAATCGAATCTATCAATACGAAATTAACCGGCGGATCGACAATCGAGACAACCTCACCCGGCGCGGGATTCGCAGAAATCAACAACGGTGCGGAATAATCCATCAGAAAACCCCAATAAACCGAGTCGATAGAGGAACCGAGATTCCCCTCGGCGTGCACCAGAAGGCATCTGACGCTGTCGCCGTCGGGCCACGGAGAATCCGGCTCGAAAACGAGAGTATCGCCCGCAGTTAGGAAAAGGCGCGGATCGGCAGTTGTGTAGGGCGTGCCGTTAATCTCGATCAAAATCGAACCGTCGATAATCCCCCCCGGTGCCCATAAATAAAGGTTTATCGCCTGATCGACACATGCCACAATCGCGCCCTCAGGCGGGCTTGCGACAGGATCGCGCGCATCGATATAGAATGTCCAACAGAAAGGTGTCGCTGGATTTGCAGGGCAAGTGTCAGGGGCGTCAAATGCCGATGTCAGGCATATTTCCACAGAATCGACATCGTCCCAAGCACCCGCAAAAAGCGGATCATAAATTAGGAAAGGATCCTCCCATCGCGTAGATGTGCCGTCAACAGTGCGCGGAACCCCCTTAACCGTCAACACAACACTCGAGGGGTCGAGTCCGGCGGGAACATCCTCGATTCGAATGCGCACCTGACGAAGCGTATCAGAGGAGAGCGAAAACTCCGGCGGTGAATAGGAAACAATCTCCGGCCCTCGAAGATCGACATAGAAACCGAAACGAACGCGCTCGGCGAGAGGGTTGCTCAAAACATCCTCAGCATAATAGAGCGAGCCGGAAATATAGGAACCATGCGCCCATGGGGTCGATGGCGTGAACCTTAACGTGTCGTTCGAGTAGGTTAGCTCCGGCGAAGCGAGGTTGTAGAAATAGCCGGAAATGCGCACAAGAATTGTGTTCTCGCGAATCCCCTCGTCGTCGCCGAGATAAAACCATATCCCCTGATCCGCGCAGGCGCTTACAGAGCCGCTGTCCGGCAGAATGAGATGCGCGACAGGCGGAGTATAAGGGATATAGAAAAACCATGTCGTATCGAGACGGTTTGTGGCGCATATGCTGACCGAATCGTAGGCGATAACACGCACAGATATTGTATCTCCGCCCCGAATTGGCGGAATCGCCAACGAATCGAGACGATAGGTGCTTCCTGTCAAGGAAAACTCGGAGGAGGAAAGACTGAACCAGCTTCGAGGAGAGCCGTCAACAGATACTCCGGCAAGAGTCGGGCTGTGCATCATTCCGGCGAGAATGTCGTCGAGTTCGAAGAATACAACTGGGTTGAGATTGTAAACCGCAGATGTATGCGGAGGATTCTCATTAAGCAGATATGGCGGAGAGAAATCGAGGCCGAAATTGAAAGCCAACGGCGGATCCATTGGATTCCCGATTATGTCCGAAGCGTATAGCGTGCCGGCGATGGCTCCCTCCGAGCGGCCTGCAAGATTCCAATATAGAAACGGCGGAGACCATGTCAGCTCCGGATCCGCTGTAGTCCAGCTTTCCGCACCGACCACGATGCGAATCGAATCCTCCTCGACCCCCTCAGAATCGATTATACGAAAAACCGCAACCGTATCGACGCAGGAAACCCATCTGCCGTTGTTCGGCCAGACGAATTCAGCTGTGGGACCGCCCTGGGGCAATGTGAACCACCAGCATGTATCGCTATGGTTAGCGCCACAGCCTTCCGCGGCATCAGCAGAATGAACGCAAACATCGATGGTATCGCCGCCCGCAAAGAAAAGTCCGGCTAATCCGGAGTAGAAAACGAAGGTATCCGCAATCCACGCGGCGGAGCCTTCGAATAGGTCGAATTCCATTCCATTTATTGTGATATAACAACTATCTTCGGTCAATCCAGCGCGGTCGTAAACTCTTGCAGATATTGGCTGATGCGGATTCGTTACCTCGCTGAAAGGCGCTGGAGAAAGATTTGTTATTTCCGGCCCGGTAAAGTCGATATAAAAGAACCAATTGAAGCCGTCGGAGTAATTGTCGTCATAGTCCGCAACAGGGCTCATCAAACACCAAATAGAGTCGCCGTCGAAAACTGGCCTTCTGAAAGGAAAATAATAAAAGCTGTCAACCCAGCTGAAAGTCGATTCGTCGATTGCCGAGAACCAATGAGGTAAGTTATTGACAGTAAGCAAGATAGAGCTTCTATCGACCCAAAATTCCCTATCGACGATAAGCATCTCGACAATGATATCCGCGCAACTGACATAAGCGCCACTATCGGGCCACAGAAGCTCGACATGGGGTGGAGATGTATCGAGAGAAAGAGCTGAATAAATCAAGAGCAAAAGCAATAATATGGATAGTTTGCGCACTTTTTATCCTCCATCGCCGGAGTGTTTAGTTCAGGATTAAATGACTTCTCCGGCTAATTGTTATAATTATAATAATCTGAAGCCGTTTTCGCAAGATTTATTTCGCTTTCTTCTTATCGACAATAGAGATACATCCTCATTTTTAAAGTATTATGTTAAATCATAATATATTTTTCTATTGACCATCAAATTTTTTTAATTTATTTTATTTTTTGAAAACTATGAAAGGAGCAAAATGAAGAAGTTTACTGTTCTGTTGTTAATCATCGCAACTGCCATTGTCGCCGCCAGAGGGCCTCAGCCAGCTGGTCTGTTCGAGGACAATCTCTCGGCGATGCATCAGAGAATTGCGCTGAAATCTCTGCAATCAAAGGTTGGAGACGTTACAGCTTATTTCGATGTCGAGTATGGCACGCCATATTACATCGAGGGCGATTTCGGAACCGCTACTGACAACGATCACATGAAAACCGCGCTGGATTTCCTTTCCAGCAACAAGGCACTTTTCAGAATCACAACCCCCCAAAGCGAATTCTACATCTGGACACTGCAATACGATGAAATGGGCTTTGTTCATCTCAAACTCCAGCAAAGGCTCGATGGCGTTCGTATCAAGGGCAAACAGCTCGTTTTCCATTTCGACAGCGATAACCGCCTTTATTGCATCAATGGCAATTATATCCGCACACCGGACATCTCGACTTCGCCCGTTCTCTCGGAATCACAAGCCGAAATGCGCGCCCGAGAGGCTTTTTTGCAAACCACTAAGGCCGGAATAGCATGGCTTAAAAGCGAATTGCTCATTCTTCCGGACAACGGCGAGGCAAAACTCGCATGGTTCTTCACAATTCAGGGTGAACGAATAGATGAGGCCTTTGAAATCGGAATTTGCGCACAATCGGGCGAGATTCTCAGAAAAACCACTCTTATTTACACCGACGGCCCGGTTACCGGCTCCGGAATCGGTGTCAACGGCGCTTCGCGCACACTCAATCTCTATCAAATTGGAAGCAGTTACAAATGCGTCGATGCTACAAAACCTATGTTCGGGGGAACGCTCTACAACGGCGTGATCATCACAAAAGACATGGGGCACGGCGAACTCGAGGCCTATGCCGACACGGTAAAACCAATTGTAAGCTCTTCCAGCACAACGATATCCGACCCCGCGGCGGTGGATGCCCACTATTTTCACAGCGCGGTTTATGATTTCTACCGCACTGCATTATCGTGGAACTCCTTCGACAACGCCGGACACAGCATTAGAGCATATGTTCATATGGGAACAAGCTATAATAACGCTTTTTGGAACGCGGCTGTAACCTCGTTTTTCTATGGCGACGGCAATGGCGTGATCTTCAAACCACTGAGCGGCGGCGGAGATGTTGTGTGCCATGAATTCCAACACGGCGTTACAACGAATACTGCCGGACTCGAATACAGATTCCAATCCGGGGCACTGAACGAGGCATATAGCGATATCGCCGCGAGCACCTTCGACAGAAACTGGGAAATCGGCGAGGACATCGTCGGTCCGGGTTTCGGGACAAGTGCGATGCGTTTCATGAACAATCCTCATGCCTGCGATCCGCCCATGCCGGCACATATGAGCGAATACAATAATCTTCCCGAGAGCATGGATCAGGGCGGCGTTCATATCAACTGCTCGATTCCTTCGCTGGCTTTCGTTCGAATGGTTGACAGCTATCTAAACCGTGACCGCGGATGGGAAATCTGGTTCCGCGCACTTCGCTATTATCTCACCGAGACAAGCGATTTTACCGCCGGAGCCGTGAATGTCCGTCGTGCCGCGCAGGATTTGTATGGCTCTGCGGGCGATTGGAGCAATATCGAAACAGCGATTTGCAACGGTTTTAGAGATGTCGGTCTCGACGCCGGTTGCGGTGGAACCCCTCCCCCAACCTATGACGGCGATTTCCTTTATCTTTACAACGAAGACGCTGTCGATATTCACCCATTCTACATGCCGGATACCCACTATTTCGACCAATACGCCTGCGCCGCAAGGTTCACCCCGCCTTCCATCCCCGGCCTCAAAGTCGTCGCTATCCATATCGGAATAGCATATTGCTGGACAATGTCGGATATGGATATGTATCTCGGCACGACCTACTCATCGGGCGGAGAAATCTATCCGAATATGGCCATCGCGCTTTCCACGATACCTAATGTAGAGCTTTGGAGAGCGGTTTCTGAGACCAGCTATGTTGTCTCGGCGCTGTTCGATGAGGCCATAACAACCGATTTCTTCGCGGTAGCTCATTGCCCGGATTCCGACCCATACTGGCCGAATTACGACTTTGTGCTGACTGCAGTTGACGATGCCTCCACATCTCACGGCGACGGCAACCGCAACATCACGACCGACGACGAAGGCGAATGGGTAACAATGGATTATTGGTGGGGCGACGACTACAATTTCCTGATGGCGGCGAGTATCACCTACCCGGGCGCGGATGTTCCGGAGCTGATTTTCCCGAACTGCCCGATAACCTTCGCGATTAAATCGCCAAGCCCGAATCCTTTCAACTCGGCGGTTGCAATCGATTTCTCGACACCCTTCGAGGACGCAAAACTCGAGGTCTTCGACCTTCTGGGCAGAAAAGTTACCACTCTCGCCGATGGCGGAATGACTCCCGGCAATAACCGCATCGTTTGGAACGGTGCCGATTCCGACGGCAATCCTGTGGCTTCGGGAACCTATCTAATCAAGCTTTCGCGTGGCCAATGGAACCAGACTCGAAAGGTAACATTTGTAAAATAACACCGCATCTTATTGATAACCATAATACTGCGGCGCGTTTAAATTGCCCCTCTCGTTAAAGCCCTTCATTATAAATGGAGGGCTTTTTATCTAATTTTTGGTGTTTACATCGGGGGTTTTATCAATATAATGAGTGCAAAGTTTTTCTATGGCTATTCAAAAGGTTTGACTATGAAAAAAAGACTCGACAACATAGCTCCATTCCTCGCTCCGGTGCCCGCCGCTGTAATATCTGTGGCATCCGAGAACCTTGGTGATAATATCATCGCGATCTCATGGATAGGCGTGGCCGCATCCGAACCGCCGCAGGTTACGATAGGCGTCCGCAGAGATAACCGATTCAGCTACAAGCATTTACAAGAAAATGGCGAATTCGTCGTTAATATCCCATCCGAAAAACATGTCGATAGTGTCGCGAAATCTGGAACCATCCACGGCGAAGGTATCGATAAATTCGCGGTTTGCGGCTTTACACGCGCTAAAGCCGATGTGGTAAAAGTCCCCCTCGTCGCGGAATGCCCGATAAACCTTGAATGCGTCGTCCGGCATGTCCTGAATCTCGGCTCGCACGACCTTTTCGTAGGAGAAATTGTCGCGGTTCATATCGATGAAGAAATTTTAACCGACGGTAAAATCGACGCCGCCAAACTTCAACCGCTGGGGTATCTGCCGAACACCGGTAAATACTTCGGCATCAGAACACCGGAGATATTTTGCCATTAAATACTGAAAATGCGGGTTTGCGCTCTAACGGTGAGGTTTTCGTCGAAGCATTGCGCAACAGAAACTACTTTCGCGCCAGAACCGAGCTTCAGAATCTGTTCAATGAGGCCGCCTTCTCGGGAAATCCTCCCCAAGAACCTCTTTGGGGCATGGCCGAGAGCTTCGACGACCGGACTCTCCGCAGTGCAATCGGCATAACCCTCGAATTTATAGCTCAAAGAGCGATCCGCTTTTCGACAGTCGGCGCGATATTGCACATCGACAGCATTCTCGACCTCGAAAACCGCACGGGGAGAAACATCCTCACTGAAAATGAGCGTCATCGCACGAAAAGACTTTTGATGGCATACACCCTCCGCCATCCGAAAGATACACTTGGAACGCCGCTCGCGCTCGACACTATCCACGCTCATTTCCAAATAAAAGCTCTTTACGGCAAGACAATATTAACTTACAGTAAAAGTAAAATCTTTGCGCCATCCATTCGTGAAGATTTGGCCGGAATAAGAAGTATTTACAATAAAAAACGACCCTCGTAAAAGGGTCGTTTCTCTCAAGGGGGATACAGGGGAGCGCTTCTAATCCCCCTTTTTTTGTCAAGCCTTTATTCCAAACCGGCCGCTTTGGCCGCTCTGAGAACAGATTCCGATGCGGCTCTTGTAGAAGTCAGAGCCTCTTTGTATTTTTTCTGAATAAGATAAATTCCAGCATCCGTCTGATATTGTTCCGCCCTGCGAAGTAGCACCATTGCGGCTTCCGAGCCACTTCTCTCAATATCTGAACCCTTGCTCGCAATCAAATCGTCTGTTTTGATAATCGCACTCTGGACCTTATCGAACTCTATCTCGTCAACATCCTGCGTCGTCCGAACCGCCAACTCAGCTATTCTGCGAGCATCGAGAGTTAATTTTTCGGCTTTAGCATTATCCGCAATATTTAGGGCGTGTTTCGCCTCGGCCTGCATATCTTCAGCGCGGCGCATTATATCCATGGCGTCTTTGCGGCCCGACTCCTGCACTTTGGTATGTGCAACATCGAGATAATCGTCAGTTCGGGCGAGGGTTTCGAGAAGCTCGGTCGAGCGCAGGCCGCGCTTTTCCGAAAGCCTAGCGGCTCTCTGTGTTATCGCAACAACTTCCTGAAGCACCCGTGAAGCCTCATTGGAACGGCCTTTCGCGATAAGAACTTCGCTTTCTGCGAACATGTCCTTCGCTGTTCTAAGGAGTTCCATTGCTTCGACCGCACCTTCGGGGATTTTATCCTCGGCACGGCTTAATAGATCGGCTGTTCTATCAAATTCGGCTCGAACATATTCGTTATCGTAGCGCCTTTCCGTGACGACAATTGCTTTACTTACCTGCGTTAATTTATCCTTTACAATTCTTCCGAGTCGTCCAGCAACATCGTAGTCTCCTCCATTAAAGGAAACCCATGTTTCTTTGTGTAGATCGATTGCCGCCGCAAAATTCGTTCGCGAAACCTCGTCGCCATATTCATCTACCGATGGAGTTAATTCGTCGATCATCTCCGCATTGCCTTCAAGAAGCCTCAGAAGGGCCTCGGGAACTTGCGTTTGACCGTTCACCATCTTCACCATCATCGCTTCGACTCGACGTCCGATTTCACGGGCCTGCATAGTCATATGTAATGCGAGCATGAACTCGTTTCTCGCAAAGGCAGAGTAGGCATCAGCTTGCATTCCGCGCGCGATTGACAATTGCTCGATTATCTGCGACGGCGGATTATCCGGAAGGTCGTCCTCGACATCCTGCAGAATCATTTCCGTCTGTTCGATTTCCTGCTCGACATCGACCGTAGGTGCCGCTATAGTTGCGGTTGTGAAGATTAATAGTCCGAAGAATATGATTACCGGGATGCTTGCGAAGAGTATTTCGAAGAAGAAGTCAACTTTTTTTTGAGAAATTTGCATAATTCGACTCCAATTTAGAGTTCTCATCATCGAATTTATGCACGAGGGGTGCCAAAGGGTTAACTTCTTATGTTACATTGTGTTACCTGAGTTTGCGATAATAAATATCGTTCCTTAATGTTATAATGTGTCCCCACAGGGACACCCAGACTTGGAAAGGTCTATTTTGCTACGAAGTTCTTGGGCGAACTCAGAAATATTCTCACAGGAGAGCAAATACGCCCCATCAGAGGTTTTCAGGATAATTGACGGTAGAACTCTATTGGCGTAAATTTTTACATAAGAGAACCGAGAATCGTGGATTTTTCGAATGTGTGGTAAAAATTGAATAGGCAATATTGAAGATGCTCTCAACTCAGAATTGGATTGATTATTTATTATATATTGAGTTATTTGATGATAATATATCTTATTTATTATAACAACTCTTTTAATTTCAATATACTCATCTCTGAAAACATATTCACGGGGAGAATAGAGCCAAATCGCCGCTACAGCAAGAACTGGAATGAGAAACACCCATGACGGAATCGAACTGTCGAGGAAACCTTCTTTTATAATGACTTGCAGAAGAAATAGTAATGCAATTGTAAAGACATATGTCAATATTGAAGTCAACTGTTCCGCGAGTCCGAATGTGGCTTCAAATTGTCTATCATACGTCGTATCTGGCGCAGTTTCCGACATTTATGTGCCGCCGTGACCATATTCTTCGCCATCATAACTTTCTGCAAGTTCGTCGAGCGCAGTTGGCGCAAGATCCTCGAAGGTCGCATATTCTTTGTGGAAAGCCATGAAAACGCTTCCAATAGGTCCGTTTCGCTGTTTCGCGAGAATAATTTCAGCCACTCCTTCGCTGGGAATTTTCTTTGGTGTCGCACCTTCGTCGTAAACATCGATAGTCTTCACACCGTGGACTTCAGGGCGGTTGATGAACATGACGACGTCGGCGTCCTGTTCGATTGCGCCCGATTCGCGAAGATCCGCGAGTATCGGTCTTTTATTCTCGCGCGTTTCGACAGCCCTCGATAGCTGAGATAGCGCAATGACGGGGATGTCCAGCTCGCGCGCGAGTGCTTTAAGTTGTCGAGAAATAAGGGTAATTTCTTGTTGCCGGTTTTCAATACGTTTTCCGCCGGTTGTGATCAGTTGGATATAGTCAACAACGAGAAGGCCTATCTTATTGCGTTTCATTAATCTACGACATTTTGCCTTCATGTCGAGCACGGTTAGCGAAGGTGTATCGTCGATGAAAATTTTTGCATTAGCAAGTAGATTTAATTTATGACCGATGCGTGTGAATTCGGCTTTGCGAAGCCTCCCGGTGCGGAGGTCATGAGCGTTGACGCGGAACTTATTGGCCATAAGCCTTATTACAAGCTGTTCTGCGGCCATTTCGAGGGAAAATATCGCGACACCCGCACCCTCCTCGATGGCAACATTCAGTGCCATTCCAAGTGCCAGCGAAGTCTTTCCCAACGAGGGTCTCGCCGCGATAACGATGTAATCCGAGCCATGGAGGCCGCTTGTGAGGTCGTCAAGCTTACTGAAGCCCGTAGATACGCCGGTTACAGCGTGGGTGCTATTGCGGGCTTCTTCGAGATTCTCCCATGTGCCGCCAATCAAGCTTTCCAGCGAGTTGAAATCCCCGCGTAGCTTCTGTTCGCCAATCTGCAGGATCATCGATTCGACATCGTCGAGTAGGGCGTCTATCTCATCATGTTCGGTGTAGCATTTCGCGACAATATCGCCGCCAACCTGAATTAGCCTTCGTAAAATCGCCTTTTCGCGGACAATCTCGGCGTGGTATTCGAGATTCCCTGAGGTTACAACCCCCGTTGTGAGCGATGCGAGATAACCTCTGCCTCCGATGCGCTCCAGTTCGCCATCGCGATGAAGCTGGTCGGCGACTGTAACGAGGTCGGCGGGGTTGTCGCGCTCCGCCAGCGTCTTCATGGCCTTGAAAATTTTCGCATGGCTTTCTTGATAAAAGCTGTCGGGTTCGAGAAGCTCGAGGCCTCGGAAAAAGGCCTCCGGTTCGATAAGCATCGCGCCGAGAACCGCGCGTTCAACCTCGATATTTTGTGGCGGCAATCTATCTTCCATAATCACTTTTTGTTAGGGTTTGGGAGCGATAATCCGGCAATCTGGAGGAGTTTTTTCATGTCTTCCCATGTCGGTTTTTTACCGGCTGGATTTCGTAAAAGATAAGCCGGATGGTAGGTTACAACCACCGGAATACCCCTGAAATAGTGGATTTTATCCCTCAAATTGCCCAGTGAGGCGTCTGTGTTCAATAGATTCTGCGCGGCGACTCGCCCCAAACAACATATCACTGCGGGTTTGATGATGTCGATTTGCGTCATCAGATAGGGAATACAGGCGGCGGCTTCGTCTGGAAGCGGGTCTCGGTTGTTCGGTGGACGGCATTTCACGATGTTGCAGATATAGATTCCGCTTTCGCGTGATAAGCCCATCGCCTCGAAAATGCGGTCGAGAAGCTGGCCTGCGCGTCCAACGAAGGGCAGGCCGGTTTTGTCCTCCTCCGCGCCGGGGCCTTCGCCGATAAAAACGATGCTCGCCTTTGGATCACCCATTCCCACCACGATTTTGTTCCGCGCCTCAGCCAGACGGCATTTGGCGCAACCTTCGCCAGCTTTTATCGATTCTTCGAGTTGGTCGAGGGTTGATGCAATTAGAGGTAAATTGCCATCACTTTTACACTCTTTGCATACATTTGCATTCATTTGCATTCTATTTGCATCATTTTCAATTTCGGCAGTGTCGCCGATTTGTTCAACAGGTTCGTCTTCGGGTTGAGTTTTGCCGAGATAAAGGAGAATCTCGTCCTCGCCCATATCTATAAGGCGTTTGAGGATTTTTTCGGGGTTATTTTCGCAGAATTTTGACATGATCGAACAATCTAGGGCTTTTTCCGGTTAAGGCAAGTGGAATTTTTCGTAAGTTATTGTGTTATTTGTTGATAAGCACGTGGACAAGATGTTGATAAGCTGTTCTCGACTATGTGATTATCGAAGTAGAACCGCCTTGAAAGGCTCATTATCACCGGCTTTGACGAGATATATCCCGCTCGGAAGAACTCTTCCCGAGTCGTCATCGCCATACCAGATAATTTCGCTCTTCGGCGAGACAAATTTCCGAACTGCTCGCCCGGAGATGTCGTAAATAAGGACATCTGAAACGAATTCGTGCGGAAGGTTTATCCTGCAAGCGGCGTTGAAAGGGTTTGGCGAAATACACAGAACTTCTTTTTCCGGTTTTTCGGGGATGACCGAAATAGAAGGCGGCGGCGGCGGGCCTCCACCGAAGCTTTCAAGGATTGCGTTGGCAGAGATAGCTTTATATAGGCCACCTGAAGACCATGGCGCGCGCAATTCTGCGCTGGAAAGGGCGAGAATCCAATAGCCTTCGCCAGGGATTAAGGAACTCGCGGGGTAATAGTCTTCCGTTTCGGCGAAACCGAACAATGTGCCGGAAATTATTGCCCCTGAGGGATTTGAGCCTATATCCCCCGCCGGAACATCGTAAATAGGCGCACCTATTTGATTCCAACCGCGATAAATAGGTGTTTGGAGGGTATCGATCGGCCAACCGGCCTGAACAAGCGGCAAACGCCAAGAGCCGGAAATCCCATGCGGCGCTAAATAAAGCCATAATCCTTTGCCAGATGGCCACTTATCCGGAATCGAATAAACTCCGGCTTCGGAATCATATGTGTAAATCCATTTGTCGATCGGAGCAAAAATTGCGTCGATAAAGGCCTCCGCGCGGGACATCTCGGTGCGGTCGAGAAAAAGCGGCGAAGAAACCATATGCCATCGCGGTGAAATCGCGCTAAAATCAACCGCAAAGACCGATTTTGCGCCGGTTGTGAACTCGACAAAAAGTGTCTCGCCGAGGAAAAATTGGTATTCGTTTGTTGCGCGCATATCGGCTTTGCCACCAATTATGATTTTGCCCGAAGGCAAGCGTTCGGCGCTCCATCGAATTGTCGCAGAGCCGCTTCCCTCGGTGATTACAGTCCATAGAATGGTGTCGTCGTCGGGGTGGCGGTAATCGCGAAGAAGCGAATTATAGGTCGGAATGCCTTCGCCGGAGAGGCTAAGACGTGCACGGACTTTGCCTGTCGGGATCGGCGGCATGAGGATGTCTCCACCGGGGTCGTAGGCGTCGGACATCCCCACGCGCGCGCCGATGGTGAGGATTGTGGGATCGAGACCGGGGGATTCGAAGGTCAAATCTGCGGTCCAATCGCGGAAAAAGAACTTAGTCTGGCAAACCGGCGCGGCGAAATTCGGGCCGCAGGGAAGATCGGGGTCATCATGAACACCGGCGAGACAGACAGTTACGGAATCGCCGTAAACAGCTCGTATGCCGAGATCTGAGAGCGGAAGGGCGATGATAATTTCGCGAGGAAGAGTGCCCTTTTCGACGTTGAAAATATGGGTGACGGCGACTGTATCTGCGCCGGAATAGGCGTAAATATACTCTCTGCCGGCGATTTCCTCGCCAAAAACGCCGGTTGTGGCTCGCCAATAAAACACCGGATAGGGGTCGTCGATGGAGGCATCGACAATCATCGATTCGACATCGGGAGGCTTTAAATGCGCGGTCCAACTATCGTCAACCGGCTCTGCAAGCTCCTCTCCGGAGGGCATGGAGGCGGAAACAAGCATGATTAGGACATTTTCGCCATGATTCCAATCGCGACTCGGTGTGAATATTAGTGTCGAATCATTCAGCATAGCCAGTTCGGGGGAATCGAGCGTTAGGGTTGTAACACCGGAATCTGATTGCACGGACATTGTAACAGAAAGGTTTACGAGGCCGAATTCCTGCCGAAGGCGTATTTCTGCGCCCTGACGTGGGCATGCTGTCCTTCCGCCTTCGATCGGATCGATGAATTCGGCGAAAATCGGAAAGAGAACGCGCCAACCGTGGTAAATATAAATTCGGCCCTGAGTCGTATAAAGACCGGGGTCATTGTCGATTCGAGGGTCTGAAATAGCGAAATCGGGGTGCGAATCGCCGTTGATATCGAGCAAAGCGCTCATCCTGTATGCGAACCAAGTGTCGCCTCGCGCGGCGGGATTGTATATAACCGTATCGACCTGCAAGACGCGCGAGGAATCCGGCATAGTGGCTACTCCATAGATTTTGACGAAGCCGTAGTCGTCGCCGTTGTCGTCTATTGCTTGGGCGATTGCGAATTCGGCGCGGTTATCGCCGTCGAGATCGCCTGCTGAGGCAATTTCGCCGCCGAGGAACTGGTTTGGCCTATCTCCGATAATGGAGATTGTGTCGCCGGAACCGCCAAAAAGTAGAATCGCACGTCCGAGACCCGAATCGGGCGGGATGTGGTGATTATACCCCGCGAAAAGGGCGTCGTCAAAGCCGTCGCGGTCAACATCGCCCAAAGCCGCTACCCCGCTTCCGAAGAATTCCATTGGGTGGCCGCCGGTAATTGTCCAGTCGGGGATATCGTCGAGAAGCGCGCCGCCGAAGAAGACATAGCCCTCCCCCGGTTTGAACCAATATCCCCCCGCCTGCACCGCGCCAATAACGAAATCGGGCTGGCCGTCGCCGTTGAAATCGAAGGGTCCGTCCATCGTCACGCCGAAGTCGTCGAGGCTGTCGATGCCCGTGATTACTATGTCTGCGGAGGTGTCCGCCGGATTGCCACCGAAATAAATGTAGCATTGGCCGGTTCGCGGGCCGATGGCGTCGTTGTAAAGCGCGCCGACGAGAACGTCGTCGAAACCATCGGCGTTTTGGTCGCCAATGCCGGTGCAGGAATACCCAAAATTGTCCGCAGTGGCTATTCCTGAGAAGGTGTAGTCGGGGATGTCGTCCATCGAGGGGCCGCCGAGATAGATGTATGCCTCGCCAATTCCGCGGACGGCGTTCGCGCCTATGATAAGGTCATCGTAGCCGTCGCCGTTGAAATCGCCGGCGTTTGCGACCGAGATTCCGAGCTGTCCTGACGAATCTGCGCCGTAAAGGGTAAGGCTTGGTCGCAAAGTCGTGCCATCGTGGAAGCCTTCGGGGATTGGGCCGAAGTAAATATCGACCCTTCCGGCATAGCCAAGAGCGGAATCGGGGTGAGTCGGCGGGCGGTCGGAGCGTGGCGCGCCGATTGCAACATCGCCATAGCCGTCGCCATTGAAATCGCCGGTTGCTATAGACCATCCGAACCATCGAATTGTGCCGTCGTCGGAGGGCGGAAGGATGGTCGTCGCCACAGGAAGGCCCTGTGAAAAGGCTGAAATTGCGATGAATATTGATATTGCGAGTAATTTTCTCATAATATAAAAAGATAATGAAAAAACTCGCTTTCGCAACGGATTATAAATTGACCGGGCGTAGTAATTTGTTTATTATTTATGTATGAAAGCTCTCGTTTACAGTTTTTATTTTCCTCCACACGGCGGCCCGGGCGCGATTCGTCCGCTGAAGATGCTTAAATATGCCTCGGCTTTGGGTCTCGAGGGCACTGTTATTACAGCGGCGGAAGGTGATTACAATGTTCGCGACGACAGCTTGGCCGCCGAGGTGCCGGAATCTTTCGAGGTTCTGCGCACACCTGCTCGGCTCGATCCATTGAGCTTTATCCGCAAACGCAAACCCGGAGCGATTCACGCGCCTATTAGCGATTATTTTGTTCTTCCGGACAATAAGGTCTGGTGGATTCGTCCGGCTTCGAGGCTTGGAATAATGGCAACCGATGATGCCGATTTCGTTTGGGCGACATGCCCGCCCTATTCGGCGGCAATCGCGGCAAAACGAGCGGCGGAGGCTCTCGGTTTACCATTAGTGCTCGATTTTCGCGATTCGTGGACGGAAAATCCAATTCGTCCGCGGCTCCCATTGCCGCACAGACTTGTCAACAGAGGCCTCGCCCGAAGAACTGTGAGAGGTGCGGCGCTAATCTCGGGCGTTTACGAGGCAATTTGCGATGAAATGCGGCGTTTCGCGCCGAAATCGCAGATTATCTGTATTCCAAACGGCTACGCGCCGGAGGATTTCGAGGGGCTGGATTTCTCGCGTGAGAATGACGAGCTTACACTCTTTTATTTGGGGACGATTTTCTCGGATATTCGCTATCCTTGGCCGGTTTTAGAGGCTATGGCGGAGGTGCCGGGGATTCGCCTTCGTGTCGCGGGGCGTTATCCGCAGAGGTTTTTAGACGATATCGCCAGACTTGGATTGACGGAACGGGTCGAGCTGTTGGGCTTTTTGCCGCACAGGGAAGCTCTTCAGGCGGGTGCCGATTCCGATGTTTCATTATTATATATCGATCCTCGTCCGGGCGGCGGCGGTTTGACGACCTGCAAGGCTTACGAATATATAGGTTTGGGGAATCCCATACTTGCCTTTTTACCGGATGGAGAAGCAAAGGATTTACTAATCGATGTTTCCAATGCTACCATGATTTTGCCGGAAAACAAGGATTATGCGAAGATTGCTTTGATCGAATTAAAGGACAGATTTGCCGCAAAGTCTCTTGGTAGGATCACACCTACCGGTCGGTATTCACGGAAAAATCAAGCCGAGGAATGGTTCGGCCATATTAAAGAGGCTATCTCGAATTGGAGCTGTGAATTATGAATAGAGAGGTTTTGATTGCGCCATCGGTGTTGGCGGCTGATTTTGGGAATCTCGAAAGGGAGATACGCGCAACAGAGTCAGCCGGCGCGGATATGATTCATTTGGATATTATGGACGGCCATTTTGTGCCAAATATCAGTTTTGGCCCCAAGGTTTCGAGTTTCGTCACGAAAAATAGCGCTCTGCCCTGCGATGCCCATCTGATGGTAACCGATCCATTAAAATGGGCACCTGAATTCGCGAAAATAGGTTGTGAGTATATCACATTTCATGATGAAATATGCGAATCGCCGGAGAAGGCAATCGAGATTGCCGAAAAGATACGTGATATGGGCGTAAAACCGGGGATAAGTTACAATCCGGACAACGATTTATCTTCATTAGAAAAAATTATCGATTCCATCGACTTAGTGCTAATAATGACAGTTTTTCCAGGGTTTGCCGGACAGAGTTTTCTCGAAGAGGGATTCGAGAATCTTGTCAAGGCGGATCAAATTCGCAACAGTATGAAACCGGACATGTTCATCGCTATCGACGGCGGAATCTCGCCGGATAACGCTTTGCATGTGATCGAAGCTGGTGCGGATATTCTTGTGATGGGTTCGGCTTTCTATGGCGCGAGAGATTACGGCGAAGTTATTAGACGAGTTCGCGAGCTATAGGGGAAATTTTGCGAAAAAAAAGGGCGGTCTCGATCGAGTCCGCCCTTTTCGCTTGTTTGCGCTTTATTCTTCTTCGTCGCGCTTTTTGGATTCTTCGATAATCTGTTGCTGGATGTCGTGCGGTGCGGCTTCATAGTGCGAAAACTCGCGAGTGAAAAATCCGCGCCCCTGTGTCAGGCTTCTGAGGATTGTCGAGTATTTGTAAAGCTCGGACTGAGGAACAAGCGCTTTGATTTTCGTGAAAGCGCCGGTGGGTTCCATTCCGGAGATTTTGCCTCTGCGCGAGGAAATGTCACCCATAACATCACCGGTAAACATTTCGGGGACAATGATTTCGACATTGTCGTGCGGTTCGAGAATGTATGGGTCGGCTTTTTCGAATGCGGCTTTGAAACCAAGATGTGCCGCGATTCTAAATGCCATTTCGCTGGAATCGACCGTGTGGAAAGAGCCGTCGTAGAGCGCGACCGCAATATCGACTACTTTATAGCCCGCAAGAACGCCTTTTTCCATGATTTCGGCGACACCTTTATCGACAGCAGGAATGAATTTGCCGGGGACAACCCCGCCGGTGATTTGGTCGAGGAACTCGTATCCCTCGCCACGTTCGCGCGGTTGAAGTCTTAGCCAAACATCGCCAAACTGGCCTCTGCCGCCGGTTTGCTTCTTGTGGCGGCCTTGGGATTCTGCGGTTTTGCGGATTGTTTCGCGATATTTGATTTTGGGGCGCTCAAGCTCGACTTCGACAGCGAACTGTTCTTTGAGCTTATCGACGATGAGATCGAGTTGAAGCTCGCCCATACCATAAAGGATGGTCTGCTTGAGTTCGGAATCGACGGCATAGGTGAAAGTGGGGTCTTCCGAGGCCAATCTTGCAAGTCCTGTGGCGATTTTGTCCTCTTCGCCCTTTTGTTTGGCGACGATTGCGACATCGATTACCGGTTTGGGGAACTCGATTGGCGAAAGCACGACAGTTTTTGACTTATCGCAAAGGGTATCGCAAGTATTCGAGTTTTTGAGTTTTACCGTAACACCGATATCTCCGGCGGCGATTTTTTTCACTTCCTGACGATCTTTGCCTCTGGCGATGTATATCGTTCCGATTCTTTCCGAGCCGTTTTGGTTAGGATTGAAAAGTTCCTGGCCGTTCGTAACCGCTCCGGAGTAGCATTTGAAATATGTAAGTCTTCCGACATGCTCTTCGCTGAAGGTTTTGTAAATTAAAGCGCATGTTGGCGCAGATTCCGAGACCTCGCGGGTTTCGGTTTGTTCTTCGGCGGAGGTGCTCGGCTTGCCTTTTACTAATCCGACCAGATTTGGCGCAGGCAGGAGATCGACCATGAAATTGACGGCAATGTCGGCCCCGATATTGTTCGACGCGCTAATAGGTATGACTGGGAAGAGTTTGCCCTTTAGAACCGCTTTGCGAAGTCCGCTGATTAGTTCTTCGTGGCTGAGTTCGCCGGTTTCGAAATATTTTTCGATGAGTGTATCGTCGCTTTCGGCGACCGATTCCATGAGTTGCGTTCTATATTCGTCGATTTGACCCTGCATATCCGCAGGGACATCGATGGGGGTTCCTTTGCCCTTGCCACCGCTTTCGTATGAATATGCTTTATTTGCGAGCATATCGACGATGCCGTTGAAAGATTCGCTTGCGCCTATTGGCACCGCGATTGGCGCAACACCGTTTCCGAAGGCGTCTTTAAGCTCTTTGAGAGCTTTGCCGTAATCGGCGTTTTCGCGATCCATGCGATTGACGAGGAACATACAGGGTTTGCCGGCGAGATGCCCCCAAGCCGTTTGTGTTCCGACTTCGACAGCATTTTGCGCGGCGACGAGCATGATCCCGGCTTCGGCAACACGGACGCCGCTAATAAGCTCTCCCGCGAAATCGGCATATCCCGGAGTATCGAGGATGTTTATTTTTATGCCTTTATGTTCGGCGTAAAGAAGCGACAGCTGAATCGAGCTTTTCCTCTCGATTTCTTTTTGGTGATAGTCGCTGACCGTATTTCCGTCTTCGACGCCGCCCATGCGGTTTACAGCGCCGGTGGTGAACATTACGGCTTCAGCGAAGGTGGTCTTACCGACACCGCCATGACTTAGAAGCACGACGTTTCTGATGTTTTCGGTGGCGTATTCCTTAGTTGCCACGGTAACTCCTCTCTCTTATTTTTTGACCACAAATTAAGCAAAAAATGAAAATGGTCGAACAAGCGAGCAAGATATATTTATCTTAGCGCTTTGTCAAACAAAATAATTCTTTTGGAATCGAAGGGATTTTGCAGGCGAATTAATATGGCCAAAGTGTTTCGACGTTAAGTATCATCTGAGGGCGGATGATAATCAATGCGAGGTAGGCTAAATATACGAGTATTAGGCCCATTCCTTCGGCCCTGTCGAGTTTTCTGTCAGAACTAAGAAGTGGCAGGACTAAAATCGAAAGGCCAATCATAACCGGAAAGTCGTAGATAAGGACATCTTTTTCGACCGGCAAATAGCCTGTGATAGAAGCCGGAAGGCCGATAACTATCATCGTATTGAAAAGATTCGAGCCGATAACGTTGCCGACAGAGATATCCGGCTCGTTCTTTATAGCGGCCACGACAGATGTTGCAAGCTCCGGAAGGCTTGTTCCGAGGGCAACGACCGATGCGCCGATTACCATTTCGCTAATGCCGAATTCTAATGCAATTACTGTCGCCGAGCGGACGGTGAAATCAGCGCCGAGCACTAATCCGCCTATCCCTAAGATTACCATAAGGATATCGCCGAACCAGGATTGGCTTGAGCGGGCTTCGTTAATCTCCTCTTGGGTAACAGGGTTTTGAAGTTCGAGGTTAAATTCTTCAGGAAGGACTTTAAGGCTTTTCACTATTTGTGGAAAGACTGCTACGAAGAAGGTAATAGCGAATCCTATAAGAAGGACGATGCCTTCGCCGGAGCTTATCTCGAGGTTGCCTGCAAAAATGAAAAGGAAAATGCCTGCGAAAATGCTTATAGGAACTTCGAGGCGGACGGTTCGGTCCTCGACGCGCATAGGTGCTAAGAGTGCGGATATGCCGAGAATCAAACCGAGATTCGCGACGTTCGAGCCTATTGCGTTGCCTAATGCGATTGCGGGAGAACCTTTTAGCGCGGCTGTCATGGACACGACGAGTTCTGGTGTCGAGGTTCCGAAGGCAACAATCGTAAGGCCGACAATCAGAGGATGAATTCCTAATGACAGAGCGATTCGTTTTGCACCGCGAACCATTCCCTCTGCGCCGACATAGAGGATTAGGATACCTCCTATAAATATTAAGATATTAAGAAACATCGGCCTTCCATAAATTGTCGAGTCCCCAACTATTTAAAATAGGTAAAAACTTTCTTGCCGTCAAGTCGTAATGAACCGGCGTAATTGTGATGTATCCGTTACTGAGCGCTGTAACATCGTGGTCTGCGTGGGAATCATCGGCCACCATCGCGCCTGTCATCCAGTAATACTCTTGTCCTCGCGGGTCTTTTCGTTTTTCGAAGAAGTCGTTGAAATTAGTGTTGCCCTGCGATGCAACCTTGACGCCTTTTATCTCATCAGGCGGAATATCGGGAATGTTGATATTCAGTAGCACACCTTCGGGAAGGCCATTTGCGAGGACTTTTTTGGCGATGAGTTCAGTGAATTTTATTGCAGTCGAGTAATCGCCCCCGAGTCTGTTGTCAATCGATACAGATATCGAGGGGATTCCGAGGAGAGTGCCTTCGGTAGCGGCGGAAACTGTTCCAGAATATATGAGACTCGCGCCGACATTGGCTCCGTGGTTTATGCCTGAGATTAATAGCTCGGGCGGTTCGTCCATGAGGACTTTTATTGCGAGTTTTACGGCATCCGCAGGGGTGCCGTTGCAGGAAAAGAGGGGTATTTCAATCGAGTTTTCGACTTTTGTAATCCGGAGTGGGTTGGAGAGGGTAATGGCGTGGCCAACCGCGGACTGTTCTCTGTCCGGAGCCATAACCAGAACGTCGAAAAGCTTGGATAAGTCCTTCGCAAGTTCGAGAATACCCTTTGAATGAATTCCGTCGTCGTTAGTTATCAGAATCGTCATTTTGCCTCTTTTATTCTATTAAAATAAGGGGTCGGAGCGGTTTTGGCAACCTTTTTTAAGCGAATAGACTGCCGACGACAAAAAAAACCGATGGGGACGACAAACTCGAGTCCGTGGCCGCGGCGTTAAAGTTATCTCGTCCCCTACCGGCGTTCGTATCAAAAGAAGAATATCGAAAATTTGTTCGATGCAATCTTCGAAACACGAGGTTGCACCCCTCGTGCCAACAGTGCGCATATCCTATAACGCCTTGAATAACATAATGTTACAAATTTATGACTCAAGGATTATCGAAGTTGAGGCGAACCGAAATTTCACAAGTGTCCCTACAGGTTCACATGAAAGAGTTGACTCTTACCTGAACACGCTGTATTATTGGAATAACATTTACGAATGAGGCGATGTGAGAGAAACGAAACTCATTGGAATTTTGCTGGCCGGCGGAAAGGGCGAACGGATGGGGTCGCGCCCGAAAGCTCTTTTGCCAATCGGCGATGGAACATTCATGGGGGCTATCGTATCTTCGATGAAAGATGCCGGAATCGAGGATATAGCCGTGGTTGTGGGGTTTCACGCCGATGAGGTGTTGCCATTTGTGCCGCATGGAATTCGTTCCATGATTAATCCGACACCGGAAAAGGATATGCTGTCTTCGTTGTTGATAGGCCTTAAATGCGCCTTCGAAGAGCATACCGGAGCGCTTATCGCGCTTTCTGATTATCCCTTGGTTAAGGTCTCGACTTATCGTGCTCTTGTCGAGGAGCATCGGGAGCATCCGGAGTGTATTATTTCGCCGGTAAATGAGAACCATGGCGGACATCCTGTGGTTTTTCCAAAGATCCTTTTTGGCGAGTTGGAGAGTGCGCCGTTCGAGGTCGGCGCGAGGCATGTTGTCCGTGCAAATCCTCAATTGCGGCGTTTTGTGCCGGTTGATGACCCCGGTATTCGTATTGACATAAACACACCGGAATTATATCAGGAATATATTGGGTCAATAAATGGAGAATACTCATGGCAGTAGGGAAAAGTGTTCGAAGGGTCGATGCTGTCGCGAAGGCTTCCGGTGAGGCTAAGTATGTATCGGACATGATTTTGCCTGGGATGTTAGTGGGGAAAGTATTATTCTCGAAAGTGGCTTACGGGAAAATTCTTCGGCTGGATGTCGAGCGCGCGCGCAGTATCGATGGTGTTTTCGCAGTTGTTACCTCGAAGGATGTGCCGGGGAAGAATATCTGCCATATTGTTTTCGACGACATGCCCTTTTTAGCGGAAGATGAGGTTCGATTCTACGGCCAGGCGATTGCGATTGTGGCGGCGGAAAGCGAGACGAAGGCAATCGAGGCTTTGAAAGCAATCGAGCTTGAAATCGAGCCGCAAAACCCGCTTATCGATCCGGAAAAATTCGCAGATGCTGATTCACCGAGGCTTTTCGGCGAGAATAATGTCTTCGCGCACCACAAAATCAGGCGGGGCAATACGGAAGTAGGCTTCGCCGAATGCGATGCTGTTATCGAGCGGACATATCGCACCGGATATCAGGAACATGCATATTTGGAGACTCAGGGAATGCTCGCCGTGCCCTCATCAGAGGGCGGAATCGATGTTTACGGGACGATGCAGTGCCCCTTTTATGTCCATGGCGCTGTCGCCGATGTTTTGGGGCTCCCGCAATCCAAGGTTAGGGTTGTGCAAACGACAACGGGCGGAGCTTTTGGCGGCAAAGAAGACGTGCCATCTTTGATTGCTGGATGGGCATCTTTATTAGCAATATCAAGTTGCAAACCGGTTAAGCTTATTTTGAACCGAAATGAGGATTTTTTTTCGATGAGTAAACGGCACCCATCGCGGACAAAGGTGAAAATCGGGGCATCTGCGGAGGGAAAACTAATTGCGGCAGAAATCGATATAATTTTCGATGCCGGTGCTTATTCAACGCTGTCTCCGGTGGTTCTTTGGCGTGGAATTGTGCATAGTTGCGGGCCGTATCGGGTCGCGAATGCGAAAATCGATGCACGAGCTGTAGCTACTAACAAAGTTCCCTGCGGAGCTTATAGAGGTTTTGGCTCGCCCCAAACCCTTTTCGCGATTGAATCTGCGATTGACGAGCTTGCGAAGGAACTTGGGATCGATGAAATCGAACTTCGCAAAAAAAACCATCTACACGAGAACGATGCAACTGTTACAGGGCAGGTTCTTTCGGGATCGGTCGGCCTTCAAGAGTGCTTTGAGAGAGCATTAGAGGCGAGCGATTATTTTGAGTTAAAAAAGAGACTTGCAGAGGAAACGGGTTCAATTCGGCGAGGAGTTGGGGTTTCGACGATTTATTACGGCGTCGGATTGGGGGCCGGCGGAACTCATATGGCGCGAACAGGGGCTTATGTGAGCGTTCAGCAGGATGGAAGCGTGCATTTTGCAGTCGGCACCACGGAGATGGGGCAAGGGATGCGCACGGTTCTGGGACAGATTGTCGCGGAGGCCTTTGGGATCGATGTTGACAGGGTTTACTGTCTGCCGGTTGATTCCAGCCGAGTTCCTGACAGCGGCCCTACTGTTGCATCTCGCGCAACCACGATGAGCGGACGCGCTCTGTTGACCGCTTGTGCGGAGATTAAGGGAAATATCGCGAAGGCAATCGAAGCAAAACTTGCCACAAAGGCTGTGAATATAGGTTTTGGTGAGAGTAAAGTGTTTAGGGTCGATGAGCCTTCGAGATTTCTAAGTTGGCAAGAAGCTATAACGGAGGCATGGCGGGCAAAGGCCGGACTGACTGTAGTTGGGCATGATTCCAGCCCTCCAACCAGCTGGGACGCTGAAACTGGCCATGGCGACGCTTATGTGGTCTTCTCATGGGCGGTTAATGTTGCACAGGTGGCCGTAGATACGCGCACCGGCGTTGTTCGCCTTGAAAAACTCTGGGCCGCGCATGATATGGGCAAGGCAATAAATCCGCAGTTGGTCGAGGGCCAGATCGAGGGCGGATCCTTGCAGGGCGCGGGTTATTCGCTCATCGAGGAGTATTTGATCGACGAAGCTGGCAGGCCGTTGAATCCGAGGTTTTCATTTTATCATATCCCGACAACCGCCGATGCACCGGAAATTGTTCCCATTATCGTCGAAGCGGCTTATAAGGACGGGCCTTTCGGGGCAAAGGGGTTCGGAGAACAGCCGCTGATGGGTATCGCACCGGCAGTCGCAAATGCTGTTTACAACGCTGTCGGAGTTCGTTTCCGGGAACAGCCGTTTATTCCGGAGCGTGTTTGGACTGGACTAAAGGATAATTATTATGAAGATAGAATTTAAGCTAAATGACAAATATATAGTTGCCGAGATATCGTCTTCAGATAGGCTATTAGACATTATCCGCAACAAATTTGCTCTAACAGGGACCAAGGAAGGTTGCGGCGAGGGTGAATGCGGGGCGTGCGCGGTAATTATAGACGGCAAATTAGCAAATTCGTGCATTATTCCGGCTTTTCAGGCGGAGGGTGCAGAAATCGAAACGATTGAGGGAATCGCGAAGACGATTATTGGGAAAGCTTTGATAGAGGCATTTGCAGATTGCGGCGCTGTGCAGTGTGGCTTTTGCATACCGGGTTTTGTTGTCGCTGGAACGGCTCTATTGCGCATGAATCCATCGCCATCACGCAATGATATTATAACTGCGCTGTCGGGGAACCTGTGTAGATGCACAGGCTATGGAAAAATTATCGAGGGTGTAACCCTCGCTTCAAAGCGGCTTAGGGAGGCGAAATGAGCGTATTGACGTTGAAAGATATCGCGCTGACATTGGAAAGGGGCGGTGTTTTTGTTGTTGTAATCGACGTTGAAGGCTCTACGCCGGGACGTCCGGGAGCAAAGATGGCGGTTCTGCCCGATGGCTCGGCTTTTGGAACCGTGGGAGGCGGAGTTCTTGAAACAACCGCTATCGAAGAGGCTTTGCGGCGATTTGCGTCGAAAGAAACGGGTATTGTCGAATACCAAATGGGGAAAGACGGGGCGCTTGGCGCGGAATGCGGTGGAAAAGCTAATATTTATTTCGAGCCGATCTACCCAAAAGCGAAATTGTGGCTTTTTGGCGCGGGGCATGTCGGAAGAGAAATTGCGAAGGTAGCTCGAACTGCCGGATGGTTTGTGGTAGCCTGCGACGACCGTCCCGGAGCGGCTGAGCCGGAAAATATTCAAGCAGACGAATATCGCACCGGCGAATATTCTGAAATGGCCTCTAAGGCGCAAATCGGGCGGGAAGATTGTGTTGCGATTGTTACAGCAGGGCATCGTGGCGACGAGGTTGTGTTAAAAAATATATTGTCGAATGAAATTGTTCCAGTGTATGTTGGTATGATGGGCAGTAAATATAAAATTGCAGAGGTTTTCTCGCACCTTCGCGAGACTGGAATCGCTGAAGAGCTTATTTCAGGCGTTCACGCTCCCATCGGGCTGAATGTCGGCACTGTAGAGCCGGGAGAAATTGCAGTGGCGGTCGTCGCGGAGATGCTTGCAGTGAAAAACCATGTCGAGAGGATTTCGAAATGCTCGCAATAGAAGCTGTGGTTCGCGCAAAAAGCATCGATGAGGCTTTCTCCGCGATGGATTCCGATCCCGAATTGAAGCCAATCGCCGGGGGAACAGATTTGATGGTGCAACTTCAGGATGCGCCGTCAAAACGACGATTGTTGGACATTTGGGGAATACCGGAATTGCGCGGAATACATCTCGAAAGTCAAAGGCTTTTTATTGGAGCTTTGGAGACTCACTCCGAAATCGCAAAATCGGAAATCGTGCAGACTTATGCGCCGCTGATAGCACAGAGCAGTGCCGTTATGGGCGGTCCGGCGATTCGAAACCGCGCGACAATCGGCGGGAATATCGCAAATTCAAGCCCCGTGGCGGAATCCTTTCCAACTTTGATAGCCCATGGCGCAAAGGTTGTTCTGATGAGCCATCGCGGCGAAAGACGCCTTGCTATCGAGGATTTCCATTTGGGGCCGGGGAAAAATGCGCTTTCTGGAGGCGAATTGGTAATAGGGTTCGAGGTTCCCATTGTAGGGAAGGAATTTTTCGGTTTTTACAAAAGGCTCGGTTCGCGCGAGGCTATGACAATCACAAAGGTCGGCGTCGCGATGGCCTCTGTTAGAAGATCGAACCGTCTCGAAGGCGTTAGAATCGCACTTTCTGCTGTTGCGCCGAGGGTCATCCGCGCATTTGAATCGGAAAAGATCCTCAAAGGTCGCGAGATATCTTCCGGACTAATTGACCGCGCCGCAGGAGTTCTCGTTACAGAATGCACGCCTATAAGCGATTTCCGCTCGACATGCGACTATCGCGCCGATATGGTCGGGCAATTATTCCGAATCGGAATGAACGGAGAATAACCGCCTCTCCTCCCCCGACATTCCTTACATACAAACAACTTGACTAACAGCCAATGGTGTTTTATTTTACTTTTTATGGCGTTATTTCGAGAGGTTCAAATGAAAAAGTGTATCTATATCTTTGCTTTCGCACTTGTAATTACTGTTCTGGCTCAGACGGAAGTTGTTCTGATTGCGAGTCAGCCTTTTAATACATATCTGCCTTCGGGATGGTCGCAGAATCCTCCTTTTTCGAGCAACAGCGACTGGCATCAGGGCACCTTTCCGGGCACCGGGTCGAACTGTGCTATGGTGCGATACGAGACAAATAATGACGATTCGCTTTTCACACCTAATTTTGACGCCTCCGCGGGTTTCGATTCGGTTGTTGTGCAGGTTTTAGAGGATTACGAGCTTTTTGGCGGCGGCGGATCCGGATCTGCATATATTCTTGTGAGTTCCAACGGCGGAACTTCTTGGTCGAAAGGCTGGACATACGGCAGAACCGGAATTGACGCGGCTGTAAATCGTTATCGCATAGAGTTTTGGGCTGGAAGTAGCGCGAACGCCAAGGTCTGTTTTTGGTATGACAATAATTATGACGTTTGGTGGGCACTGGACAACGTGGCGATTTTTGGCTATTTGCCCCAACCTGAGCCTGCCCCACCGTGTATCTCTCATCTCGGGCCGAAGGTGCTCTATCCCTATGGGACTACCTCTGTGCCGGTGCTTGCGTATGTAAACGACTTTTCGGGCGTAAACCCCAACAGTGTCGAGATTTGCTATAGAGTAAACGGCGAACCTTACGAATGCCATCGCATGACCTACGAAACAGGGCTTCCTAATGGATGTGGCAATTATACTTATGTAATCCCCGATCTTGTTGGGTGGGACGAACTCGATTATTATATGCAGGCGAGAGATTTACATGCTCCGCCCAACACCGCAACATCGCCGGTATATTCGACTATTGTCGAGGGACCGTATTATATATATCAGAATAATTCCGGATTGCCAATGTCGCCTGACACTCATTGGGTAACGGGTTTCACTCATGATCTCGACGCTCTCGAAGCTGACGATGCCCGTCTGTTAAAGACCGGACTGCCCTTCCCCGTGGTTTTCTTTGGAAGAGAATTCGACAGCATTTGGGTTTGCTCCAACGGTTGGATGAAATTCGGCTCAGACCCGGGTGGAGACTGGTTTTGGACGGAATTCATCCCGACAATCAACGGACTTATGAATAATTTCCTCGCCTGGGCTTGGGACGATCTGATAGGTTCTCCGGAGGGGTCATATACTCCGAGAGCTACATATTATGAGCATCCGGCGGGCGATTATATCATATTTAGCTTCGAAAGCTGGCATCAGCTTGGAATTTACGACACAGCATTTAATGTTCAGGTTCAAATTTGGAATCCTGTTGTTATTCATCAACCCGGCGGTAATTCGGCTATCGATGTCCGTTTTAACAAGCTCCCGAGGAATATCAACAATCTCGAAATGGGAGTCGAGAATCTCACCGGCGAGATCGGCAAGGCTTTTCATCACACCGGCGGGATTTTCGGCGATCCTTCATACAGTTTCCACAGACAGAGGACGATACGTTATTCCACTCAGCCACCGCCATCGGGGCTGGTTTATGGCAATGTTAATCTCGAAGGCTCCAGCGACAATTCCGGCGCAGAGATCGGTTGTGTAGGATTACCATATTCGACGTTGTCTTCGCACACAGGAAATTATCGGCTCGAAACGATTCCGCTTGGGACATATGATATATATTGCTACCATCCAAGCTATTTCCCCGACACAATTTTCGGTGTTGTCGTTTCTGTCGGCGATTCGGTGGAGCTGAATTTTTCGCTCGAACCTCGGACAGTAGGTTTCATCGAGGGACTGGCTGATTTAACAGATACCGGGCCTGTAGGCGATCCCGGAATCCAAATTGTCGAGCTTAGAACGGGGTTGACCGCTGTTACTAATGCTTCTGGATACTTTTTCATCGATGGCGTTCGTATTGGCGATGTTCAGGTGATAGCTTCGCGTCCGGGGTATGTTCCGGACTACACGCCTGTTATTGCGCTTGCTGACGGTGAGACTCTCGATACTGAATCTGAATATCGTATTCTCGCACTCGAACCGATTACGCCGGTTTGGTCGGAGGGTTTTGAGGCCACCGGCGGCGGTGCGGTGTCTTCGGGGCTATGGGAATGGGGTGCGCCAATTGTTGTCGGACCGCCGAGTGCGCATGGCGGTGTGAGATGTTGGGCTACGAGGCTAAACGATTATTACACAATTGGTTATGGAACTCCCCCCGCAGGAATATACACATTGAATATTCCGGTTCCATCGATTAATGGGACAGAGCTATCATTCTGGCAGTGGATCGAGACCGAAGAATTCGGCGGCGAGATGGAAGACGGCGGAAATTTCTGGATTTCCTCGGACGGCGGTGCGGGATGGACACCGATTGCCGATCCGCAACCAGCTTACAATGGCATTATCGACGACGCGTGGGGCAATCCCATGGGCGGCGAAAGTGCATGGGGAAGAGGGCCTTCAGGGTGGCAACAGGTGAAGATCGACATTACAGATTTCGGGCCGGTTACGAACATTCTGATGCGTTTCGGAATCGATGATTACGCCTCTTACGATGCCGGATGGTATCTTGACGATTTCGCGATATCGAGAGTTGGGCCATTTAAGGGCGCTGTCGAGGGATATGTTTACGATTGCAGAACTTACGGAGTCCTCGCCAACGCCCGCGTTACGGTTGCCGGAAGAGAGACAATGACGAATTCCGCGGGATATTTCTTCATCGATAACGTGCCTTATGGCAATCAAGAACTAATCGCAATCAAATATGGCTATTTCGCAAATAACACAAATATATCCGTTTTCATCGACGATACTGTGATGGTTTCTTTGCCTATTTGCCCGATTATGACCACCGAAATTAGCGGGCATTTGGCCTATGGCGAGGATGACACAGTCTATTTCGAGATTTGCAACACAAGCGATGACACTGTCTGGTTCTCCTTCCCGCCGCTTCCGATGGATCTTTCCGGCGACGCGCGAAGTTCCGGCATCGTGCTCGATGTTGGTCCGAATCCTTCCGATCCATTAGCTTACGATAGGTCTTCGGGTTCGTCGTCCGATCTTTCGAGGCCGCGTTCGCCGGGTGAAACATGGCAGATATACCCTGCCACGGAATGTGCGGTTGCCTGGGGAGTTTCGGTTCTTGCGAATAAATTCTGGGTGGGCGATGCTGTCGCGCCTTTGCGGGATTATATTTATCATCGTCCGACTGGATATTTCACCGGCACTTCATTTAATGTGTCCGGAATCGGCGGCGCATCTTGGATGGCGGATATGTGCTGGGATCCGATTCGCGGCGTTGTGTGGCAACTTGCTGTCGGCGGATCGGGCAATCTCTATGCAATAAACCCCACCACCGGCGCTGTTGTAGATTCTATCTATGACCCAGCGGGATTCTGGAATTCCTTCTCGCATAGAGGGGTCGGTTTCGATCCCGATAACGATATATTCTACATCGGCGGCTGGAACTCGAATTCGATATACAAAATATACGGGCCGAGTTGGCCAATGCGGGGACGTCATATCACCGGCTATTCTGCTCCCGGATGCGCGGGCATAGCATATCACCCGCTTCGCAGGACGATATGGTTCGCGGTGAACGGCCCTGTTAATACTTTGGCAGAAATCGACCCGAATTCGAATACAATCATAAACACAATGACAGTTCCTGCCTCGGCAGAATACGCTCTCGCCGGGTTGGAACTCGATGAGCGCGGCAGATTTTGGGTTGTGGATCAAGCCGCAAATGAGGTTTTGGTTATCGACGGCCCCGTTGCCGGAATGTTTGTCGAACCAAATACCGGATATTTGGCTCCGGGTGATTGTCATACATTCGGCCTGGTCAATAATGCTTGGATGACACCGGTTGGCGATTATTGCTTCGATATCGACTTCTTTTACGGCGATTTAAGCGTTCCCTATTCGATACCGACCTGTGTGCAGGTTCAACCGAGGGCAAATAAGGGTTGGGAGCTTATAACAGTGCCGCTAAACGCTGTCCCGAATAACCCCTATATTCAGCTTGTCGATGACATCACTCCATTCTCGGTCGATCCGACATCGTCAAATATTTATGGATACAATCAGGATGCCGGCACGCTGGAACTTCCGACAGGTTTCATCCGCGGCAAGGGCTATTTCCTGCTTTCGTGGCTCGACAATACATATTGGGATGTTTACGGCTCGCCCTTTGCCGAGGGGAACTTCACCCATTCGGTCTATTTCCCGGAATCGAGTCCGAACTGGGGATGGTGGCTTTTGGGGAATCCCTTCAACCGCAGGCTCGACTGGGACGCTGTTTATGCATACAACGATTTCACCTATCTCGATGCGGAATATTTCAGCTGGAGCCGCAAAAACGGGTGGACATGGTATAGCCCTATTGTCGGCGGGGGCGGCGAGGATAATCTTATCGATGCCTGGCGTGGGTTCTTTATATACACACGACGCGGAAATCCGGCGGTTTACACGAACATAACATACCCGGCTGTGGGGACAATGCCGACTTTCTTGTCGAAAATCAAAACCCCCGCAAAGGGCACAGCTGTTGTAACCGAAGCTCCTGAGCCTTTCGCGCTGAGGGTTTCTGTGAAAGGCGTCAGCGGAAGCGATATCCGTTACGATAATTACAATTATTTCAGCGTTCACGACCTCGCTCTGGATGATTTCGACGATTATGATGTCCGCGAGCCTGCTGTAACGCCCCCTGCTGGGGCTATCGACGCCCATTTTAGATTAGAAGCATTAAATCTTTCGCGCGATACAAGGCAAAATTTCAGCGAATCGTCGAAGAGCTGGACTTTCAGAGTTCGTAATATCCCCAGCGGAATGGCGGTTACACTCGCCTGGCCGAGAAACCGTGTTCCCACAGGCGATGACGCTTCATGTGGAGTCGAAAACCTCGACCCGCGGTGGTCGGTTACACTTAGGGACAATGTCGCCGGAATCACGGTCAATATGCGCGCGGATACTTCATATAGCTTCGTTTATGCCTCCGCACCGAGGGAGTTTATTATCACGCTTAATGATATTTGGCTCGATGTAACCGAGACGCCAAAACCGGACAGATTTGCGGTCGGGCCGAACATGCCGAATCCGTTCAACGCTTCCACCGAGTTCCTTCTGGAGCTTCCGGAAGGAGGCGATGTTCGTGTCGAGGTGTTCGATCTACTTGGCAAACGAGTAACAACGCTTATAGACGGCCAGATGGACGCCGGATGGCATCGAGTTGTTTGGAAAGGCCGCGACGATGCCGGCAGAGAGCTTCCCAGCGGAGTTTATCTCTATCGCGTTATCGCCGGCGATTTCTGTGAAACTCGCAAGATGACACTAATAAAATAACGAGGGGAAATGAAGAAACTAATCGGATTATTCGCTGTTATTGCAACTCCGCTTTTCGCGCAGTTAGCGCCTTCGGAGTCGGTTCCGGTTGGGCCTATTGCGGTTACTCTTCTAGCTGTGGGCACTGTTGGCTATGGTATTTATAGGATTGGCAAAAAGAAATAGCTGGGTATAATGTGTTGAAACATATAAGAGGTCGGGAAAACTTTTCTGGCCTATGTTAAATTTATTGATATGAAAACAATTGGCGGAAAAAAACCTTTGAGCTTTGCGGGAATATTCGTCCTTGTGGCGGCTGTGGAATATTTGATATTCTATCATTTCGCGCCGGATTTATTTACATCCGGATTAATTGAAGTTACAGCGAAAATGCTTCATTGGACAGTATCCATTTTCGAGAAAGGCGTTGTTCTGAGCGGATCGCGGCTTCATTTCCCCGATATGGACTTGATAATTATCTACGAATGCACCGGCGGCTTCGCGATGTTCATTTTCTCGGCCTGTGTAATCGCCTACCCGAGCACGATTCTCAGCAAGATTTGGGGGCATGTTCTCGGAATAATCGGCGTGTTCGTCATCAATATGGGACGGTTGTTGGTGCTTTCTCTTTCTGCTCTGTATGCCCGCGACCTTTTCGATTTCATTCACAAATACTTGTGGCAGGCCACTTTCATTCTGTTGGTGTTGGCGATGTGGGTTATTTGGATAAATATTTTCGTCGAAAAAAAGAAATCCCATAAAAGCGTGAAAGCCAAAGTTGAAAAGAAGAAATAAATTTATTTTACTCGGCATAGCAATCGCGCTCGGGTTCTTTCCGATATGGCGATTTTTGCTTCAGGGGCCTTATTTACAGATATTGGGACTCATCGTCGCCAAGCTGGGGGCAATTTTCCCCTACGGAAAAGCGGCTTTGAGCAACCGAATCGCACCGAATGCCGGCGAAATAGCCTTCGATCTTTTCGAAAAGCGGCAAACGGTTGTTGTAGAGGTCTCTTCGATTGTGACGAATGTCGTGCCTTTGGTTGCACTGATTTTCGCGACACCTACCGAATGGAAAAAGCGGATTTTCGGCGCGATTATCGGGCTGGCGATTGCTTTCGGACTCCATGTTTTCGCTACATGTGTTATTTTATGGTGGCAGGCGATGGGCGACACCGGCGCAATCGAGGGGCTGAAGATTTTTACCGATGGGGTATTGATTGCCGCCTTTCCTTTATTATATTGGGCTGTATGGGCTGACATGGGAAAAACCGGCGGAATTAAGAAGATTTTTAATAATTAACACATACCGAAAGGTTCAAGATGGTTACAAAAGAACAGGTCATGGATGCTATTCGGGAAGTTTACGACCCTGAAATTCCCATCAATATCGTCGATTTGGGGTTTATTTACGGCGTGGAAATCGATGGCGGGAAGGTCGAGGTTTCGATGACGCTGACTATCCCCGGATGCCCGATGCATCAGATTTTAACGAGGCAGGTCAACGAAGCTGTCAGCAAACTCGACGGAGTCGAAGAGGTCAATGTCGAGCTGACATTCGAGCCGCGCTGGACGGTGGATAATATCTCGGAGCAAGGCAAAGAAACCCTTCGCGGGATGGGATACAACATCTAAGGCAATTTGAAAAGCATCTGATATTAGAGAAATCTAACTCCACCGCAAAAAAAAAGCCCCCGATTCTCACCGGGGGCTTTCTATTTATGAACTATCGACTATTTCAACAGAACCATGGATTTGGTCTTCGATTCACCGGAGTTTTTGTCCACGAGTCTGTAGAAATAGACGCCCGTGGGCATTTCCCTTCCTGTTTCGTCGTCGCCGGTCCAAACTGCTGTATGCATTCCCGCCGATTTATCACCTGAGTGGAGCGTCTTGATTTTACGTCCAAGCAGGTCGTAAACGGCGAGGTCGATATTCGACTCTTCGGGAAGCAGGAAGCGGATTTCCGTCGCCGGGTTGAAGGGATTCGGAACGGCATCGAAGAGCGCGAGGCTCACCGGAAGCTGTCTTTCGACGATAATTTTCGCAGTGCCGTGGAGCATCGCTCTATCGGTTTGTTTCATCGAGATACGAGCGGAACCGTCGATTAGAGTGATTTCGACATCTGATGGGATCGTGCGCGGATCCCATGCGAGATTTGTGCCACCGGTTTCGATGATAAATTCGGCATTCGCGCCCGGGCGGACATCGCGGAACATCGGAAGACCCTCGGTTAGAAGTCCCTCGAAACGGAATCCGTCGGGGTCGGCGGGCGGAATTACACGGTCGAATCTATCGAGACCGTTTTCCGCGCGTGAATCGATGCCTATCTCTCTGATAGAGCCGTCCATCTCGAATCTGAAAAGGAATTCGGGGGTTTCGACCGGTATTATTCTTCCGACCGATGTGTCGCCCTGAATAAACATCCCCGCGGAACCTGTCGCCAGTAGCCAATAGCCCTTGCCGACCTCGAACTGCGAGATTTCGCCGTAATATGCGCCGAGGGTGCATGGCTCGAATCCGAAGATATTGCCGCCAAGGAGGACATCCGGTGTAATATCGAGAGCTGAAACCGGAATTCGTCCCGAAAGATGCCATGGGAGGCCGAACATGTTCCATCCGCGGGACAGTGGCAACTCGGTAGCCGAGACCAGCATTCCCGCGATGTCGAAGGTATCATGAGCGGTGCAATAGACCCAGTAACCTTTGCCGGGTTCGGCATGCTCGGTAATCGAATAGGTTCCGATCGACGGGTTAAACCAGTATCCGGGGGTGATCGATGAGGGAACCATCTCGCTAATTTTAACTCCATCGCCGGGAATGAAGGGGAAGGAAACAAGATTCCATCCGGGGCAAACCGAGAGGGTTGTGCGACCCAAATCCGGCTGGGAGTATGTGATTATGAAGTCTATCTCGTCGGTGAATTTAGCGCTATTGGTTCTGCGCATGTCGTAATAGTGATCGACGCCGTCGTCGGTGTATTGAAGAATGACACGGCCATCGGGGAAATGCGCCGGAGTCCAAAGTATCGAAATGGTGTCGGCGCCGGCTCTGCCAGCGTGGCCAGTCCAAACAATCGGCAGAGGCGATGTTCCGCGTAGGTCGCGAAGAAGCTTGTCAATTACCGGATGTGCGGGGTCCGCGAGATCGAACCATGCGTCAACTTTGCCAATCGGTGCGGGCACCCACATGATATCGAGACCGCCGTCGAACATATTGGTGGCTCCCGGAACTCCGCCCAGCGTGAGAACTTTCTGATTCTGAGCGTCTTTATAGAAAATGAGGTCATTTGTCCAGATGTGGGTTGTATGGCATATTGTAACGAAACCATCGACCGGCTTTGCGACGAGTTCGCCGGAATTGAAGACCGCATTTACGAAGGTAAGCGGCGAGAAAGAGGCCTCGGTGCCCTCTCTGGGAACGATTGCCTCAATGTAGAACAGTATTCCGCCGCCGGTAAGTTCCACTCCGGAACCGCTGACAGCGATTCTTCCGGGGGTGATAAGCGTGGTGAGCGTCCATGGCGAGGTGGCGGTGCCGCCGGTTTGAACACCGATAGCCTGAATTATCTCGCTGAAATAACCGATGGTTACCTGCATATCAGTAATCCCCAATCCCGCGAGGTTCTCGGTATAAACCGGAATCAGGAAGGTGTCGCCGGGCGGGCAGAGCTGTGTATCGGGCAACCAAAGGTCGATAATCTGGAAGGAGAAGCACCACTCAAAGGGGCTCATTTCGTTAACATCGCAATAATCCGGTTCGATGTCGGTAACGCCGTAAATGCCGATGCAAACCGTATCGCCGTCCTCGAAAACCATACCGGCCAAATCGGGATCGAAGAATAGGCTGTCGCGGATATAGGTCAGTTCCGGATCGGCGACCGTATATGTAACTCCGTTTATCTCAAATTCGATGGTTGCCGGATCGACATCGCGAAGCTCGTCGTAAAGCTCGACCCAAATGCCCGGGATAACTGTGTTGCCGAGCACTCTGTCGTCCTCCGGCCATGGGTTTTCGGCCACCGGTGGTGTCAAATCAACACGGAAATAACCAGTAACAGGTGTTACCAATGAACATCCGAGTTCATCGACGACCTCCATAAGCCCCCATGATATTGTCGCGCCGTCAGGCCAAGGGGTGGAGGGAACATATCTGAGGGTTTCGCCGTCCCATGTGAGGTTCGGGCTGGAGAGGTTAATATATGTTCCGTTCATGTCGAAAACCAGATCAGAATCGAGCATGAGGCCGTTCTCGGCTTCCATCCAAACGGTAATCGCTTGATTCGGGCAGGTTGTCCATGCGCCGTTGGAGGGATGAACGAGCGAAGCCTGCGGAGGTGTGCCGACCGGCGGAACGGTGAGGATATAATAGCCGTGGAAGGTGTCGCTTGTGCTACTATTAGTTGTCCATACATGGATAGTGTCGCTCGAAGGTGTGCCGACAATCGCCAATCTCCACCCCATAACCGCGCTTCCGAAGCTGGAAAGATGGCTTCCGCCGGTCATCAGTGTGTCCGGGTTGCCCACTGCGACAACAATGCCGTCGGGAAGGTCGAGATGGACGATAACATTATCAAGAGTGAGTGCTGACTCATTGGTGAAGAAAACCGAGAAATCAAAGGGGTTCGGAACGTAATTGCAGTTGATGACAGCAATTGGATCGGTAACAAAGACAAAGCTTCCGCTTGTAAATGGATTTCCGATGCCGTAGTATGTCGCGACGACCATTGTATCGCCCGGTGCAAGAGTCCTGAGTCCCCAGCGATAGAGAACCGCGCTGTCGCCATAGGAACCACCGCCGACAACAAAGGACCATGTTCCGGAGCTGTTGAAAGTCGGCCATGATCCGACTGCGAATCTGTCCGGGCGGACCGCGTCAAAGCCGTTGAGGATACCCATTCCCGTGATTCCAGCTCCGCCGGGAGTCGTTTCCCAGGCAAACCACCACGGCGGTATCGCGTCCGCGGCCCATTCAGTCTGCAAAGCACTAACACCGGAAAGGGTTCCGAGGGGAGCGGCGTCGTTGCCGTTAATCATCGTGTCCATCTGAAGGATAACGCCTATTGTGTGTGATGTGGCGTCTGTATTCGCGATTTCATATTTAATGAAGATGAAGCCGTCGGTGTAGCCGGAATGTTCGATGTAAACCGGCTGAAGTGTCTGTTTGATATCGAGGCCGTTCTGACGCCATCCGCCGTAGATATAGCTCGAATCGCCGGTGTGTGGAATTAGCGCGAACGGATATGTAACGGTGCCGCCGGCCAATTGCACAGAACCGGAAGGGTCGGAACCAACGCCGAAATCGTTGCTGTAGTGGACACCATCGATATAGAAGCAAGTCCAAGAAGACCAGGGACTGCTGGGATAGCCATAAAGAAGCCTTTCGCCGGTAACCTTACCGATAACGAATTGGCCGTCGGTATCGTCCATATTGACCCTGACGATAGAATTTTGCGACGCAATCATCGCGCGTGTAGAATTCATATCGCCCATCAGGGCTTTTCTGGCGGCGTATTCGTCATCGACTTGAGCGAATAATCCCGCGCATATAAGCGTGATTAACAATAGCATGGAAACCTTTTTAGGCATTTTGACCTCCTGTGATTCTCGGATAAAACATATTAGTATAAAATATAAGGTAAAGCCGTGCGATGTCAACCGCTAATTCACCTGTTCTTGGGTTTACCTTTCGAAATGTGTTGAATAGATCGACCTGAATAAAAAAAGCCCGCAAGGCGGGCCAAAATTTATACCGGTACGGGGAATCGAACCCCGGTTTGATGGCTGAGAACCACCTGTCCTAACCCCTAGACGATACCGGCGTATTTTCAAAAGCGGTTTGATTATAAATCTTCGCAACGGAAATGTCAAGAGCGAATTGAGAATTTTTAAGTTGATAGGTTTTCTCAATGATATTTGATTTGACCATGGCGATAGTGGGACTTATAATATTAGAATGGTTTTCATTATTCTTTCAATAATTGCTTTCGCCTCCTCTGCAATTTGCGAAACAGGCGTCAACGGCGGTGTCGGCTTGACACATCTGGAGCAGAGATTCGTTCTTTTCGAGCAGGACACGATCGCTTCGAGTAATGAAGCAAAGGCCTATATAGAAGGCATCTGGCGTAAACGTTACGGCAACGACGAGCTTGATTGCTACACGATCTTTTCCGGCGGCACACAAACCTTCTGGGGGAAGTTGAAAGGCGGCCATGAGTGGACAGGTCCTGCGAATCTAAAACTTAAGACCGATCTTGCGATGGATATTCGGCAACCCTACACAATAGAGGATATTCCGGGTTATTACAAGACTTCGGCGGATTTCCGCGCGAGAAAGAAATGGGACGATTCACGCGGCTCAGCGAGGATTTCTTGGGAGAATAAGCGTTTCACTTCGGAATCGAACTATTCGTATGATTACAGTTTGACTCGTGCAAGATTTGATTTCGGTTTTCCTTTGGTTGCAGAGCGGGACGAATTTTCCCTCGGTTATCAGTTCTCCTTTAGATATGCGCCTGACACAATACAGGCTAATTATCAGCGTAATAATATTTTTGCGTCATGGGATTATTTCGTTGGCGGGAATTATTGGCGGGCAGATTTTGAGGCTGAGCGCAGAGTTTATAATAGAGGGGATTTGAGCGGAAATAACTGGCGAACTTATTGGAATATTGCGCCAAAAATCGGCTTAAGCGAACGACTTTCCATCGAGCCAAAACTTATAGCGGAAAGTTATCGTTATGATATGGCTTCCGCTGTTTACCCGAATCGCGATGAAATCGCCGTGATATCTGCTGTCGAATGGGGTTTTTCTGCATTTTTGTATGCCGGCTTAGCTCCAAAATACCTTGTCAGTTGGTCCAATTTATCGGAATCTGATAATTACAGAGAGTATTCTCTTGAAATGGCTTTTAACTGGCTAAAATATAGAAGTTTTTGGATTGATTTAACAATCGAACCCGGCTTTAGGGTTTACAAAGGCGACATTCCGGATGAATACGCTTACTACTCAAATTTTGGATTTGTCGAGATAAGCGCGATTTCGTCATATTGGATAACAGAGCGTTTGCGCCTCGATTTCATTGGAATCTATTCTCCGGAATGGCACGATATCGACGAGAATGACATAACAACTTTATATTTTTCTACTAACCTGAAATATGAATTATTCAAGAGTAAATAATGTCTAATCTATTGATAAAAAATGCATTAGTTAGCACGATGAATTTGTCTCAGCCGTCGGCGCGGGAGATTATCGTTTCCAACGGCAAAATTGACAGAGTCGGAGAAAACGTTGGTTGCCCGCAGATTGGCCGAGTGTTGGATTTGGACGGAAAGACCGTGGTTCCGGCTTTCTGGGACGCCCATGTCCACTTTTTCCAAACCGGCATTCGGAAAATCGAGTTCGATGGCGGAAGGGCAAAATGCGAAACCGAGCTGTTGGATATGCTCAGGGACTGGGTTTGCACACGGGGTGAGGTGAACGGCTACGGTTACGACCCCGCCGATAGCGGAGATTTGCCCACAAAAGCCCAATTAGACAGCATTTCAAAGGATTTGCCGATTTTCCTTCGGAGAATCGATGGGCATTCGAGTTGCGTTAACAGTTCGATGTTGAGTCTTTTGGGCGAAGAAGTCGCCGAGTTGAAATCCGCGGATAAACAGCGCGGCTGGCTTTTCGGCGAGGCGCATATATGCGCGGATAGATTCGCGGCATCTCGAATTGGCAAAGAGAAGCTTGTCGAGGCGGCTCATGCGGTCGCGAAAGAGGCTTTGTCCGTGGGTTGCGGGACAATCGCCGCCCTCGTTCCGCACGTGGATTGGATGGAATTGCTTTTACAGCTTGATTTACCAATAAAAATTGTCCCGCGTTTGGAGACTTTGCGGCCTATCGAGGCGGCAGAGCTTGGTTTGAAGCGCGTCGGCGGGTGTATGCCCATGGCTGATGGCGCATTCGGTAGCCATAGCGCGCTATTGAGCGAAGAATATTACGACCGCCCCGGCTGTTTCGGGACGCGGGAAATCGACCAGAGGGTGCTGAACAACTGGATGGCGGAATCGGCGGAACTGGGCCTCTCCCCCGCTGTCCACGCTATCGGGGACGGTGCGGTGGATATGGTTTTGGAAGCGGTAGATGCTCTGCCAAAAGATTTACGGCCTACTCGACCGCGAATCGAGCACGCCGAGCTTCTTCGGGACGAGCAGATCGAGCGAATCGAGCGTCTTGGGGTTTCGCTGGCTATGCAACCGGTTTTCGACGCTATTTGGGGCGGCGATTCTGGGCTTTATGCCACTCGTCTCGGCGAGCGATGGCGCAAAATGAACCGTTTCCGCGATATTCTCGACGCAGGAATCGTTATCGCGGGGAGTTCGGACAGTTATATCACGCCGATCGACCCGATGGCGGGCATTTGCGCCGCGATGAGGCATCTGAATCCAGCGCAGAGGGTATCCGCAGATGAGGCAATTGCGATGTTCACAATCGGTGCGGCTAAATCGGAAGGATTCGACGATATTTCCGGGAGTATAGAACCGGGGAAAAGGGCTGATTTTACAGTGCTTAGCGGCGATATTGAAAAAAAACCGGAATCGGTGAAAATTGAAATGACAATAATCGGCGGAGAAATACTTTATGATAGGAATAAAAATGGCGAAGCTTAATTTATGCGTGTTTATATCGGGAGGCGGATCGAATTTGCAGTCGATAATCGACGCGGTGAAGTCTGGCGAGTTGAAAGCCGAAATACGGCTTGTGCTGTCGAACAACCCCTCTGCCTATGGCCTTATCCGCGCGAAAGAGGCTGGAATCCCCACTGTTGTGATATCAAGTGGCAATTGCGAGAGCAGGGAATCTTTCGTTTCGACTATGCAAGTTTTGCTTGACAATAACGAAGTCGATTTTATCGCTCTGGCCGGGTATTTGCGGAAGATACCACCAGAAATTATATCAAAATATAAAGGCCGTATCGTCAATATTCATCCCGGCCCATTACCGGATTTCGGCGGAAGGGGAATGTTCGGGCTACGAGTCCACGAAGCTGTTCTGGAAGAGGGTTTGGAGGAGACCTGTGCGACGGTCCATTTCGTGACCGAGGAGTATGACGAAGGAGATATTATCGCGACCTCGCCGGTGCCGGTTCTCGAGGGCGACACACCGGAATCCCTTCAACAGAGGGTTCTGCAAGCCGAACATGCCCTCTATCCCGCTGTTCTGCAGGGTTTCGCCGAGGGGCGGTTCGATTAGCGCAAATACAACGTGCGCCGGGTGATAGTCTCACAGCCGAATGACGATTTTATCAAATACACTCCAGACGGGGTTTCCGGTGATGGAGACCATTTCCTCTCCCCCGCAGAAAGCCTGTCTATAAGCCTTCCGCTAACATCGAAAATCTCGATTGCCGATTCTATCGCTGATTCTATTGTTACGCTCGAGTTGAACGGATTCGGAAACACCCGTAAATTATGGGTTTCCGGCCGGTTTTCCTCGGAAATGCCGTCGGCGGAATCGAGGATTGCGAATTGGACGCCGAATGTGTCATCCGAATGGGGCGGGATTGCGATGTCGGCCCACTGTATCGCGATTCCAAAATCGTCGATATAACCTGTTGCCAATGAATCGAAGCCGTCGAACTGGCCAAGGAAATCTCTCCAGTCGCCCCACGCAACATATTCTATGTTTTTCGGCATAATAATCCCGCGAATATCGACTCTGTCGGCCAGAGAATAGACTCGGAAGGTGAAAGAATCGATGGGTTCGGGCGGATAAAAAACCACGGAAGCCGCGCCCATCGGAACGACATAGACAGCCGAACAATGGAAAAAGGCGATTATGCTGTCGATTCCCGCTGGGTCAATCAGAGTATTGAGCCTAATATTCATTGACGTATCTGACTCATTTTCGATTACCATGAGATTTGAAAAAACTTCCCAATCTCCCTCCGAATGAACTCGATTTTCCCAGGCCGCCTTAACTCCATCGCCGTCTATTGCTTCCTCCTGCGAGGTCCACAACGAATCGGAATCGAAAACACCGACTTCCCAAATGTTGACATCGGGAAACATCATTCCGAGTAGTTCCATGTTTGACCAGCGGCTTTCGCCGATATGCGCATTGAACCAACCGCCTTTAAGTCTTACATAAAGCGAATCCGGCGGAAACGGGACGGCATCATAACCGGCGTTGAGGCTTCCATCGGTAATCTGAACTCTCCAGCAATCCGTTTCGATGACGGCACCGAAAACAGCAGTTGCGAGAATCAATGCTAATGCTATGTATCTCATATAGATACGCTCCTATTTGACGTAAACTGCCTTTCGGACTTCTGTCCTTCCATGCAGAGTTGATTTCACGAAATATATCCCTGTGCCGATGTCCTCAGACGGCGTCCAGATATGGGTTTCCGTCGAGGAAGCGGGTTTTCCAAATGGGGTTTGCAGGCGGGTAATTTTGTTGCCGAGGATATCGAAGATTTCAATCACTGCGCCTGCCGGCGTTTCTATTTTCACAGCCGAATTGAAGGGGTTAGGCGAGATTTTCAATTCGATGTTCTCCGGAAATCTTTGTTCAGAGAGGTTCGCGGAGAAATCGAAGGTGAAAGTGCCGCAGATGGCGTTGTCTCTGTCGAAGTAAATGTAGTTTACGGAGTCCGGCATGCGGATTCGCTCGTAGTAAGCTCTTGAGTCGGGATAGAGTGCCATTTCCCAGACGGTATCGGGGGAATTTATCTCCATGGGAACCCACATAGTGAAAAGGGTGCACATCGGTTCGGTCTGAGTCTGTTTGAGCCAGACATCGAGGAACCATCCGGCGGAATCCTGGCGCGACTCGAAGTAGTAGCCATATTTTGGGAAGCCGCGGGAGTAAATCCATTGGTCCATATACCAGCCCCAATCATCGCCGGTGAAATCTTCGAGAGCTATGTGAATGGAATCCGTAACAACGGTGCGGAAAGCGAAGCGGTTGCAATAATACTTCAGAAAGTCGAAAAAATCCTCGTCGCCTATCATCCATCTGAGCATGCGCCACCAGCTGGCGGCTTTGTGGTATGGGATGGGCGACAGGAAGCTTTCGGGATCGTAGATTGGGAAATCGGCGGTGTAGGTTGCATAATTGCGATAAGTTGTTTCGATGCCCGTCATG
>Ga0334885_1000218_pt1 | contig 107478 bp, 96 predicted proteins | sample GraSluR1_MG_8_FD_207233 | JGI IMG/M metagenome (GOLD analysis project Ga0334885, IMG submission 207233) | Sludge microbial communities from methane-producing bioreactor in Wageningen University, Netherlands - Granular Sludge_31_05-R1 | ecosystem: Engineered > Bioreactor > Anaerobic >...
CGTAGCACGATCGGTGCAGAATCGACTGCCGGCCGGCCTCAAGGGCACTTCCAAGTGCCTTTGCTCCTTCTTTATTGCCAGTTTTGCACGGATGCAGCTCTTTCGCAGCGCGATCGGTGCAGAATCGGCCGCCGGCCGGCCTCAAGGGCACTTCCAAGTGCCCTTGCTCCTTCTTTATTGCCAGTTTTGCACGGATGCAGCTCTTTCGCAGCGCGATCGGTGCAGAATCGGCCGCCGACCGGCCTCAAGGGCACTTTTCAGTGCCCTTGCTCCTTCTATTTAAGCGGCTTTGCGCCGATACAGGCCTTTCGCAGCGCGATCGGTGCAGAATCGACCGCCGACCGGCCTCAAGGGCACTTCCAAGTGCCCTTGCTCCTTCTTTATTGCCAGTTTTGCACGGATGCAGCTCTTTCGCAGCGCGATCGGTGCAGAATCGACTGCCGGCCGGCCTCAAGGGCACTTTTCAGTGCCCTTGAGGTTGTTTACTGAGCGGAGCAGGATTCTAGCGCCCCCGGCGGGGCGGATATTAGGCGGAGCCGGGGCGAATGGGCGATTTGGGTCGCGCCGGGCGGGCGGCGGAATGTTTGCCGGCTGCAAATGAAAAGAGTGCGCTTCGGATGAAAAAATAAGGTAAAGTTGCCTTGAGGAAGAAATAAATGTAGCGGCGGTGATCGGAGAAAAGCGCCGATAAGCGGCGGCAGATACGAAACATCCATAACTTTAGGTTATGGGGGCATTTATATTATATATAGGAGATATCTCCTATTTATATTGACGGTGATTTTATGAATGCATATACTTAAATTGATATAGAATTGCTCGCCATAGCTATAAATGGAGAAAGACATGAAACTCGCACTCATACAGATGCGCACAGAACCCGTTTCGCAGCACCGGACCACGGCGGTGCGAATCGTAGAATTGATCCGTAAGGCCGGCGAAGGTCGTCCGGATCTGGTCGTGCTGCCCGAGTGCGCCTATCCGTCCTACATGCTTTATTCCGATCCGGAAGCCTGGAAATCGGCTCAGGCAAACACCGAAGACCTACTTGTCCGGGTGGGACGACTTGCAGCAGAGTATAGCATGTACATTGTGATGGGCATCGCGTTGACGGAAGGCGATGCATTGTACAATGCCGCCGTGGTTTGGGATCGGGAAGGCCGGGAGATCGGTCGGGCCCGCAAGTCCAATCTATGGCATTTTGACGGCAAGTGGTTCGACGCGGGGCAGACCTCAGAGGTGTACGACACGGAATTCGGTCCCATGGGCGTGATGGTCTGTGCCGACGGACGCATACCGGAGATCGCGGGAATGCTCCGCGCCAAGGGCGCGAAGCTGATCGTCGATCCGGTAAACCTGGTGGCCGCCGCTGCGACCCCGGAGCAGCTGTCGAACCAGCAATACGAATTTATCCTGCCTGCCCGGGCCAAAGAGAACGGCGTGTTCATCGCCGTGGCCGACAAGTGCGGCGTGGAAGAGGATATGGTCACCTGTTTGGGGCGGAGCTTTGTGACGGATCCGGAGGGAAAGATCCTTGCGGAGTGTTCTCCGGACAAGGAGGAGATCCTTTTTGTCGATATCGATCTCTCCGAATGTAAGGAAATCCCGGAAAAGCGCCCGGCGCTTTACGAGGCCGTGGTGACGCCCACGGAAGAACTACCCGTTACCCGAGACATTCAGGCAGCCTATACCATGGATGAACTGAATCTGTATACGCTGCTCGTTCGCTACTCTTACGCGTCCAAGGAAGAGTACATCGAGAAAGCAATGAGATATCTTCGCAACGGTCAGATCGCTTCGGCGGACCTGATCGTGCTGCCCGAGCTGGAGGAAGAATTCCGGCTGGACGACGCGCTGACGGAGACCGTCAGCAAAGCCCTGGAAGGGGACGCCGTGGCGGCTTTGGCCGGCCGCATCGACACCGGCAAAGGGCCGGCCCGCGTCGTCCGCTTCCTCACCTCGAAAGGCCTCCTCGGCGCCCTGCAGTCCACCCACTGCGCGGGCGTGCAGAACGCAGACAGCATTGAAGTACTCTCTCTGACCCCATCCATCAAGATCGCCGTCCTGTTCGACGAAGAGGCGGAGATCCCCGAAATAACCAGAACCGCAATGCTCAAAGGCGCAGATATTCTCCTCTGCTACGACGGAAGCAGCAACCCTATGCGGATCAAGACCCTCAAGACCAGGGCAGCAGAAAATTCAGTCTTTTTGATCCGCAGCGCTGCCGTCCAAGGAATCGACACCGGCGCCATCTACAATCCTGCCGGCGGCCAAATCCTCACCACTCTTACCTCCGAGGAACACGCCGCCGCAGGCTACATCAACACCGCCCTGAGCAAATCCAAGAGCATCGTGCCGGGTACGCACATCGTCCACGGGCGTATCCCGAGCTTTTATAAAAAGGAGCGAAACCATGAATAAAAAAACGACACTCATCAAAGACGCCGTCGTCGTCACTTCCAAGAACTGCATCCCTGCAGACATTCTGATCAAAGAAGGAAAGATCGACGCCCTGCTCACCCCCGGCACCCTCTGTGATGCCGACGAGACCATCGACGCCAAAGGGCGCTATGTGATGCCCGGCTGTGTGGACGGTCACACCCACATGATGGATCCGGGCAACACCGACCGGGAAGAATTCTCCACCGGGACCATGGCCGCTGCCGTGGGCGGCACCACCACCATCGTGGATCATCACAGAAACGTGCCTGCTGTTTACGATGTTCAGGCCCATCTGGAAAAGATTCAATTCCTGGAAGGCAAATCCTGTGTGGACTACGGCTTTATGGGCGGCATTTCCCCCACGAACACCAAAGAACTCAAAGCCATGTGGGACGCCGGTGTCGTTTCCTTTAAAACCTTTACCTGCAACCTCCACGGAGTCAAAGCCATGCATACAAGTTATCTGGTGGAGGCCTTTACCGAAGTAGCCCGCTTCAACGGCACCGTTCTGATCCACTGCGAGGATGACGGGATCTGCCAATACAACGAAGAAAAGCTGAAAGCCGAAGGCAGAACGGACTACCTGTCCCAGTGGGAATGGCGGTCCAAGCTGGCCGAGCGGATCGCCGCCAAGACCGTGGTGGAAGTGGCCAAAGAAACCGGATGCCGGGTGATCATCGCCCACGTATCCCAGCCCGAGATCCTGCAGGTGATCCACGAAGCTCAAGAGGAAGGCTACGAGATCTACGCCGAAAGCTGCGCCCACTATTTCAACCTGACCGTGGACGATCTGGCAAAGAAAGGTCCCTGGGTCAAATTCACCCCGCCCATGAATACCGCAGAGAAGAAAGAAGAGCTTTGGAAGCTGTTCGATCGGGGCTACGTGACGACTATGGGTTCGGATCACTGTCCGTACCCCAAATCCGACAAGATCCCCGGTGAAAAGAATATCTGGGATGCGCCCAATGGGATCCCCGGTGTGGAAACGTCTTTGAAAGCCATGCTCAATGGCGTCAACGAAGGCCGGACGACCCTGAACCGGATCGTGGAATGCATGTGCGAAAATCCCGCTAAGGTGTACGGCCTGTTCCCCCGGAAGGGCCATATCGAAGTCGGCGCCGACGCGGACCTGGTGATCCTGGACATGGAAAAAGTCGAGACCATCAGAAATGAGAACATCGTCTCCAAGTGCGGCTGGTCCGCCTTTGAAGGAAAAACGTTCAAAGGCGCGGCGGACACGGTTCTCCTGCGGGGCCGCGTGATCGCAGAAGGCGGCGCGTTCAAAGGCGAAGTCGGTTACGGAAAGTTTACAGGCAGGGAAGAGTCCTGTCTGAAATAGCCATCCAAGGAGGCGCTTCATGGATACTCAAAAGAAAACGAAAAATAAAAAATCCGTATTCGAAAAGCTGAACAGTGCCATCATAACCTTTGAGCACTATGCCATAGCATCCGGAATGATTTTGATCTCCGTCATTATCTTCATCAATGTCATTGGCAGATATTTTTTCGACACTTCGTTCACATGGCCGGAAGAGCTTTCAAGATACATCATCGTTGCGGTTACGTTTATCGGCCTCAGTGCCTGTGCCAGAGATAATATTCATGTCAGTGTGGATATTCTGTCCAACAAGCTAAAGGGACGGGCAGCCTGGGCTCAGCAAGTCGTTATCAATTTGATTTGTACAACCCTTGCCGTGTACCTGTCTTACATCAGCATACGATTTACCGGATTGCAGTATCGCGGCGGTAATATGAGCGTCGCTTTGCCGATCCCGACCTGGGTGCTGTATTTGTCTGTCAGCATCGGGTTTGTTTTGGCCACTTATACCTACACCGTAAAAACAGTTCAATTGATCAAAAATAAAAAGGATTGGGAAACGAAAGAGGTGGCGAAATGATAGAAATCGTCGGACTGCTGTTTCTATTTTTGATCCTTCTGGGTGTTCCGATCTACGCAGCGATCGTGATTCCCAGCATTGTGGGCTTGCTGATCAGCTTCCCCCATATGGATATGGTGCTGATCATCCAGAAGATGGTCAATGGCGTAGATGTGTTTTCCCTGTTGGCGATACCCTTCTTTATGTTTGCGGCTGACATCATGTCAAGGGGCAATATCGGCAGCAAGCTGATCAACTTTGCCAAAGTGCTGGTGGGCCACTTCCATGGCGGCTTGGCCATTACGACGATCCTTACCTGCACGATCTTCGGCGCCATATCCGGCGCAGGCCCGGCCGCGGTGGTTGCGTTGGGACCGCTCCTCTATCCTGCCTTGCTCAAAGCAGGATACGGAAACAAGGAATCCATGGGCTGTATTACGTCCAGCAGCACCCTGGCCATGCTCGTGCCTCCGGGCATCGCCATGATCTTGTATGGCGTCAGCGCGAACGTTTCCATCGGCAAGCTCTTTATGTCAGGCCTCTTTATCGGGATACTCTGCGCGATTTTATTCAGTGCCTACGCCTTTGTAGACGCAATACGGAAAAATATCCCGAGAGACAAACGGGCAACCGTCAAAGAGAAACTTGTGGCAACGAAAAATGCATTTTGGGCCTTGGGGCTGCCTGTCATTATTCTGGTGGGCATCTACGCCGGGATCATGACGCCCACAGAAGCGGCGGCCATCGCTGTAGGGTATGTATTCCTGGTGGAATTCTTCATCTATAAGTCGATGACATTAAAAGAATTCGCGGCAACGGCGCGGCAATCGGGCAAAATGGTCGCGATGATCTTTATCCTGATCGCATCAGGTTCTTTACTGGCCTATCTTTTCAATGCGGCGCAGATCCCTCAGGCATTGGTGCAACTGGCAACGGGGCGATCCGAGATATTGGTTCTGCTCATGATCAACCTGCTGCTGTTCCTGGCCGGAATGATCATCGATCCCAACTCCATCATCATCGTTTTTACACCGCTGATCTATCCGTTGGCCATGAGCATCGGCGTTCACCCCATCCATTTGGGGATGATGATCGTTTTCAGCTGTGCCATCGGCATGATCACCCCACCCTTCGGGTTGAACATCTTTGTGGCCCAGGGCACCTTCCGTCAGCCCTACACGAAAATAGTACAATCCCTGTATCCCTACATCCTGTTGATGGTGGTGCTGTTGTTGTTTGTGATCTTCGTACCGGAATTGTCACTGTTGATCCCCAACAGAATGACGATATGATTTCCACAAGAGGTACGCTGAATATATTTGATGCTATTGTATAAGCATATAAAAAAGGTTTCACTGAAGTTTATGATTCAATCGTTACGAAAAGTGACAGGAGGAAAGTTATGAAAAAGAAGTATCTCATACTATTGGCATTGGTATTGGTCTTTGCCATGCTGTTACCCGGTTGCGGCGGTGGCGCTGCAGAGGGTGAAGGAGAAGGAGAAGCCACAGAACCTATCATCATGAAAATCAGCCATGTCGGCGCGCCGGATACAGAAAGAGACCGGGGAGCTCAGAAAATCAAAGAAATCGTAGAAGAAAAATCGGGCGGAAGAATCGAAGCACAGATCTATCCTTCCAGCCAGCTGGGCGGACAAAGAGACCAGGTGGAAGGCGTTCAATTCGGCAACATCGAAATGTCCATCGTGCCGACTTCCTATCTGGGAAGTTCCGTCCCCATGATCACCTTGCTCGATACCCCCTACCTGCTGCCGACGGATCCGGATCAGCTGACGGAGCTCTACGAATCCGACGCGATCAAGAAACTGATGGACCAGACACTGGAAAAAGACATGCGCGTGTTGGGCATCTGGCAGACCGGCTACAAAGTCTGGACAGCAAACAAACCGTTGCTCTATCCTGAAGATGCCGCCGGCTTAAAGGCCAGAGTCATGAACTCTCCCATCATGTTCAAGCAGGACGAAGTGCTGGGCATGTCGGCCATTACCATGGACTTTGGCGAGACCTATGCAGCGCTGCAGAACAAAGCGATCGATGCCCAGGAAAACCCCATTCCGCTCAACTATGACATGAAGTTTACGGAAGTACAGTCCGACATGACGATCACAAACCACGCCGGATTAGACCAGCTGGTTATCGTCAGCACAAAATGGTTCGAAGGATTGGATGAAGACCTCCAGGCCATCATCGCAGAAGCTGTCGAAGAAGGCGGCAAAGTTTGCAAACAAGCCACCTTGGACAAGATCGACGAGTACACGGAAATCATTCTGGCAGACGGAAGCCCCAAGATCCACTACTTGAACGAGGAGCAGCTGCAGGCATGGAAAGATGCGCTTGCGCCTGTGAAAGACTTCGCCAGAGAGACTCAGGACGATCTGGGCAAAGAGATCTTTGACGCCATCGTTGCCGAGAGTGACAGGATCACCTCCGGCCAATAATATCGGAAGAATAGCGGAAGAGCGGCCTCGGGGCCGCTCTTTTCCGATGGACTGCGCTGTGAAAGGCCTCCGCTTGACAGCGGGGGCTTTTTTCTCTAATCTGTTAGCGTATCAAAGGGGTCGTCGCGCCGGGCGTATCAAGGGGAAGGTGTAAAATGTTAGACATCAAAAAGTTGAGATATTTCACCAAAATCGTGGAAGCCGGCGGCTTCTCGGAAGCCGCCCGAAAGCTCTATGTTTCCCAGCCGAACCTGAGCAAGACGGTCAAAAACCTGGAAGAGCACCTGGAAACGAAGCTCTTTTACATGGACGGAAACCGAGCGAAGCTCACGGAGGACGGCAAGAACCTGTACCGGCTGGCCCGGGAGGCCATCGAACAATACGACAACGTATTCGACGAGATGCTGCACCTAAAACAGAACGCCCGGGGCACCGTCAACCTGGGGATCCCGCCCATCATCGGCACTTGCGTGCTGCCGGGCATGCTGTCGGCTTTCTATAAAAAGTATCCGGGCATCCGACTCCGGGTGGACCAGCGGGGCGCCAACAGCGTTCAGAACAACGTGTACGATAATAAGCTGGATGTAGGATTTACCATAACACCGGTCATTTCCGACGCCTTTCGGGTGACCCCCATCGTGGAGGACAAAAACGTGCTGATCCTGCATCGAAGCCATCGGTACGCCAAGCGCAAATCCATCAGTTACACTGCGCTCAAGAACGAGAACTTTATCACCCTGAACGACGAATACACCTTGTACCGGAACATCATGACCGGCTGCTTCGATGCGCACTTCGAGCCTCGGATCCTGCTGAAGCTGTCCCAGTGGGACCTGGTGGTGAAGCTGGTCAAGGAGAATATGGGCATCTCCATCCTGCCCCGGCGGATCCTGGAATACTACCCGGAGCCCGAGGTTGCCATGGTGGACATCAATCACCGATCCGCCGCCTGGAACGTGGTAATGATCACCAACAGCAACCGGTACGTTTCGCCGGCGGTGAAACGCTTCACCGACTTCGTCGCCGACTATTTCAAGAAGGCCGACTGACGCGCCTGTCCTCGCCGGCGGCCTCCACAGCCGTCGCACCGGCGCCCTCCACAGCCGTCACGATCATACAGAGCTCCGCCCGTTCGTGCTGCCGGGCGCCTCAGTCGGTATAAAGCCGCCGCGATCATTCAGAGCTCTGCTCGGTCGTGTTGCGAGGCGGAATAAGGGCGTTGCGATCATAAAGAACTCCGCCCGGTCGTGCTGCCGGCCGGCCTCAAGGGCACTTCCAAGTGCCCTTGCTACTTCTTTCTTACCAGTTTTGCACTGATGCAGATCTTTCGCAGTGCGATCGGTGCAGAATCGGCTGCCGGATGGCCTCAAGGGCACTTTTAAGTGCCCTTGCTACTTCTTTCTTACCAGTTTTGCACTGATGCAGGTCTTTCGCGGCGCGATCGGTGCAGAATCGGCTGCCGGCCGGCCTCAAGGGCACTTCCAAGTGCCCTTGCTACTTCTTTCTTACCAGTTTTGCACTGATGCAGGTCTTTCGCGGCGCGATCGGTGCAGAATCGGCTGCCGGGCGCCTCAAGGGCACTTCCAAGTGCCCTTGCTCCTTCTTTATTGCCAGTTTTGCACTGATGCAGGTCTTTCGCGGCGCGATCGGTGCAGAATCGGCCGTCGGATGGCCTCAAGGGCACTTCCAAGTGCCCTTGAGGTTGTTTACTGAGCGGAGCCGGGCGCGTGCTGAACTTGGGTCGCCCCGGGGGATCATAACGCCCCCGGCGACCTTGGAATGGGGCGGTGCGGCCGGATCTCAATGCCCGGAGGGCATCCGGCCGGGATCATAGCACTTCCGGCGGGTCGCGGTGCGGCCGGATCTCAATGCCCGGAGGGCATCCGGCCGGGATCATAGCACTTCCGGCGGGTCATCGCAGCAGGCAGCAGGAGCCAAGCGGTTCGGCCCAAAATGTAATATTACATATATTTACATTTACTTCGTGACAAACGAAGTCAAGCCATATATAATATTGACAATATATGGCAATCTATGAGAGTTCAGTACAATAATGCCGCAAACTAAAAGGAGAGACATGCCCGAAAATGTCAAACTGATCCAGCGAGAGCTGCAGTACCGCAAAGATCTGCTCAGTCAATATGAAAAGCTGGTTCGGAGCGCGCCCGAAGGATATCTTAGGGTTCGGAAGTATTCATCGGGAAAGCAAGGACGATTCCATTGTAAAAAGGATGCCCATACAGGCAAGGTCAAACGAAGAATGCTTGACGACTCCGATCAGGAGCTGATCGCAGAGCTGAAACTGAAGGCCTTCGCGACGGCCTGCATCCCGGTGCTGAAGAAGAGCATCAAGATGACGGAAAACTGTCTGGCGGCGCAAGCAGTGTTCGATCCGAAAAAGATCGAACAGCAGATGGGGGAAGGCTATCAGGGCGTCTTCCTGGAGTTGCAGATGCTGGCCAAAGCGCCGGAGAGCGAAGCCTGGCAGGCGGTCCGCGAAAACAAGAATCCGCGGTTCCCGGAGAAGCTCCGCTACGAGACCGCCGATGGACGATACCGGTCAAAATCGGAGATGGTCATCGCCATGCAGCTCGCCCGCTTTGAGATCAACTTCAAATATGAGCCGGTGATCAACCTGGGCTCCATGCATTACGCCCCGGACTTTGTCATCATGAATCCGCTGGACGGCGGGATCGTGTACTGGGAGCATCTGGGCCTACTGGACAAGGAGGAATACCGGAGTGCGACGGAGCGGAAGCTGGCGGTCTACTACGCAAATGGGATCCGGCCGGGTGACAATCTGATCCTTTCGTGTGACAGCGAGAGCGCGCCGCTGTCGGCGCTGCAGATCGAGCGAGTGATCAAGGCGAACTTCCTGTGACGGCCCGCTGGACGGTGAGGTGCTGCGATGGACTCCGCGGAGCAGTTTTACACCGGTACAGGCCTTTCGCGGCGCGATCGGTGCAGAATCGGCCGCCGGCTGGCCTCAAGGGCACTTTTCAGTGCCCTTGCTCTATCTATTTCAGCGGCGTTGCACCGATACAGGCCTTTCGCGGCGCGATCGGTGCAGAATCGGCCGCCGGCCGGACTCAAGGGCACTTTTCAGTGCCCTTGCTCTATCTATTGCAGCGGCGTTGCACCGGTACAGGCCTTTCGCAGCGCGATCGGTGCAGAATCGGCCGCCGGCCGGCCTCAAGGGCACTTTTCAGTGCCCTTGCTCTATCTATTTCAGCGGCTTTGCACCGGTACAGACCTTTCGCGGCGCGATCGGTGCAGAATCGGCCGCCGGCCGGCCTCAAGGGCACTTTTCAGTGCCCTTGCTCTATCTATTTCAGCGGCGTTGCACCGATACAGGCCTTTCGCGGCGCGATCGGTGCAGAATCGGCCGCCGGCTGGCCTCAAGGGCACTTCCAAGTGCCCTTGCTCTATCTATTTCAGCGGCTTTGCACCGATACAGGTCTTTCGCGGCGCGATCGGTGCAGAATCGGCCGCCGGCTGGCCTCAAGGGCACTTCCAAGTGCCCTTGCTCTATCTATTTCAGCGGCTTTGCACCGATACAGGCCTATCGCGGCGCGATCGGTGCAGAATCGACTGCCGGCCGGCCTCAAGGGCACTGCTAAGTGCCCTTGAGTGTGTTTGATCGGGTGTTTTGCCAAGAAGGCTCCAATTTCAGCTAGGCGACAAAGAAAACTCATGGCTGGAAGAAAAAGTTATACAGAAAACCCCCTATTGAGGTTTTCTGTATAACTTTTTCTTTTATGTGTGGAGGGCGGAGCCGGCGCGCATGCTGAACTTGGGTCGCCCCGGGGGATTCTAAAACCTCCGGCGGGCCCGGAATAGGGCGGTGCGGCCGGAGCTCAACGCCCGGAGGGCTAGGTCTGCTTGCCCGGCCGGGATTCTAAAACCTCCGGCGGGCCCGGAATAGGGCGGTGCGGCCGGAGCTCAACGCCCGGAGGGCTAGGTCTGCTTGCCCGGCCGGGATTCTAAAACCTCCGGCGGGCCCGGAATAGGGCGGAGCCGGGGCGCATGCTGAACTTGGATCGCCCCGGGGGATTCTAGCGCCTCCGGCGGCCGGGGAGCGCCTCTGCCTCGCCGGCCTTGGCCGGAAATGCGGAAACCTGGCCGGCCTAGCACAGAAGCGCGACGGCTCCGCTCTTGACAGGCTTTCGTTTTCTTTCTATGATGGTGCAGAGGTACAAAGACCGCGGGCGTGGCCCGCCGGTCTTTGGCCCGGAAGGTGGATCCATGGATGTCAAACAGATGAAGCATATTGTGGGCGAGGGGAAGCGTTGATGCGCACCGCCGCACGGACGGCCGCCATGATGGCGGTGCTGACATTAGGCACAAAATTTTTGGGGTTCCTGAGGGAAGTCTTTCTGGCCGGGTTCTTCGGAACCAGCCAGATCACCGACGCCTACGTGATGGCCGGGGCGATCCCGGGCATTCTTTTTGCCGGCGTCTTTACTTCCATGTCCGTGTCCTACATGCCCCTTTTTTCCGATATCATGGCAAAGGAAGGGCGAGAAAGCGGCAACCGCTTTACCAGCCAGGCGATCACCCTGTCCGCGGGGATCGCCTCTTTGTGTGCGGTTTTAGGCATTCTTTTTGCCGAACCGCTGGTGAGCATCTTTGCTCCGGGCTTCGAAGCGGAGACCGCCGCATTGACGGCGTTCTACCTGCGGATTACCTTTTCGTACATCGTGTTCAACGCGGGCGCGGGACTGTTGGAGTCCTACCTGCAGTACAACAACACGTTCTTAAAGCCGGTGCTGGCGGGCTACCTGCAAAGCGGTTTCGTGCTGGTGGCCATCGTGGTGAGCGCATTGCTGGACTACCGGTTGCTGGCCCTGGGCCTGCTGATCGGCACGATCCTGCGGACTCTGGCCCTGGTGGTGTTTGCCGTCCAAAGAGGCTTTTCCTGGGACGCTTCCGGAAAGATCAGCGAGGCGGCCAAGACCATCGTGGCCCTGGCGATCCCGGTGTTCATCGGCAGCACGGTGAACCAGGTGAACACCTTCGTGGACAAGATGCTGGCCTCGGGTCTGGCCCAGGGCAGCGTGTCGGCCCTGAACTACGGCTATCTGCTGATCAACATGATCACGACCCTTACGATCACCGTCGTGGTGACGATCATCTATCCCCGGCTTACCCGGTCCCGGTCGGCTTTGGAAGACGAAGGGTTCAACCGGGCTTCTACTGCAGGCTTTGCCGTCGCTCTGATCATTTCCACGCCCTGCGCATTGGGGGCCATGCTCTACAGCGAGCCGGTGATCCGGATGGTCTATGAGCGGGGCGCCTTCGACCGGGCGTCCACGGAGCTGACGGTGGGCGCATTCGGCTTTTATGCTTTAGGGTTGGTCTTTGTAGCTGTGAACGCCCTGCTGGTGAAAATTTTTTATGCCCGTCAGGACATGAAAACGCCGGTGATCGCAGGCGCCGCGGCAGCCTTCACCAACATCGCGCTCAACCTGGCGCTGGTGGGACCTCTCCAACAGCGGGGCCTGGCCTTGGCCACCAGCATCGCCGCCCTGGTCAACACGGTGACGCTCTTTGTTTTGCTCCATCAAAAACACCCGGAAGTCCGGGTGGTGGAAAGCCGCGCCAAGACGGCAAAGATCCTGGCTGCCGCCCTGGCCTCGGTGGCTCTCTCGTGGCCTGTTTATATCGGCCTCGGCCGCCTCGCCAATCTTCACGCCTTTGTGTCCCTGAGCGCCGCCGTGGCTGCGGCCGCCTCGGCCTACCTCCTTCTCCTGAAGCTCCTTAAGATCGAAGAGCTCTCCCTGCTGGGGGATCTGGTCCGGCGCCGATAGACTTGCGTCGTTGCAACCAATATGCAACGATAATAAAAAATCGACGCAAAATGCAACGATAAATGCAACGATAAGATTATCGTTGCATTATTTCATTATTTGTGATACGATCCTACCAACAAAGCACGACAGGAGGGTGTGGGATGTTTACAAGAGAGAGATACAACCTTGAATTGAAAGAGACGGTTACCAAGAGATTTTTAAAGACTGTCAGCGCCTATGCAAACTACAATGATGGGAAAATCATATTCGGCATCGATGACGATGGAAAGATCACGGGCTTGGATGACACAAAGAACGAGAGTCTAAAAATAGAAAATATGATCAACGATTCGCTGGACCCGGTCCCCTCATTTACCATCGAGGAAGAAGAAAAAGAAGGTAAGAAAATCATCGTCCTTCGAGTCAAAAAAGGGAGTGATACGCCTTACTATGTCAATGGGAAAGCCTATAAGCGCTCCGATACCGCAACCATCGAAGTTGACAGGACCGAATTGTCACGCCTCGTGCTGGGCGGGATCAATATGGAATACGAAAAACGGAAAGCGCCCACTCAAAATCTAAACTTCGACGTGCTCAAGCAGGAATTAAAGGACAAAACCGGCATCAAACGAGTGGATCTGGACATTCTGCGAACGCTGAATTTGTATGATCGGAACGATTACTACAATATAGCGGGAGAATTGTTGGCAGATGAAAATCAAATGAACTTTTCCGGGATCGATATTGTTCGCTTTGGCCCGGATGAGGATCGGATCTTATACAGGGAGACTATTCGCAACAAATCGCTGCTGTTGCAGTACAGCAGGGCGCTAGCCATTTTTGAACAATATTATCAATACGAAGAAATCGAAGGATACGAACGGGAAAGAAAGGAATTGGTGCCCCGGGAAGCCTTTCGGGAAGCTTTGGCGAATGCCATGATCCACAGGGTGTGGGATGTCAATTCCTATATTCAGATCTCCATGTATGACCCAAAGATCGAAATCAGTTCTCCCGGAGGGCTGCCCAGTGGTCTCTCAAGGACAGAATACCTGCACAATAACATTTCAGTGTTAAGGAATCCGATCATCGCCGGTGTCTTCTATCGTTTGGGAATCATTGAGAAGTTCGGTACAGGGGTTGCCAGGATCAACCGCGCATACGCTGACAGTTTGTCCAAGCCCGATTTTGAAATTGGAGAAAACAGCTTGCGTGTCGTTCTGCCCGTCATAAGACAGGATCACGCCGGTTTAGTGAAGGACGAAATCGAAGTGTATACGGTACTGAAGCGAGAAGCGAAGCTATCCAGAAAAGAGCTGGACGAAGCCCTCGGTTTTGATAAATCGAAGACCATTCGGATGCTGAACAATCTCATGAGCAAAAATTTGATCCAAAAACAGGGACAAGGCCCCGGAACGACCTATCGGATATTGTGACGAAACGGGGAAATACCTTTCCCTTGACAAATCCTGACAAGGGGTATACTGTATGTTCATAAACTGAACGATACGGAGCGCAGGAGTATATGGTTAGCGAAGAACTGGACATCCTGAATATCGTGGCCGACAAACCGGACACCTCCCAACGAAAGATCGCCGAACAGACGGGGCTTTCGCTTGGGCAGGTGAATTTTTTATTAAAGAAGTTTGTCCGGATCGGCCTGATCAAGATCGAGGGACAGACCCCCAAATCCCTGCGCTACAACCTGACGCCCAAGGGCATGGCCGAGAAGGCCGACAAGACCCTGCGGTATATCAAGGCTTCCTATGCGGCGGTCCACGCCCACGTGGACGCGGTGACGGCCCTTTGCGAAGACGCCAAAGGGAGGGGCCTTGCGGTGTATCTGGTGGGAAGCCCCGACGAGATGCTGGAGATCTGCAAGATGGCCTGTCACCGCAGCGGCATGCCCTTCCGCCAGGGCATGCCGCCCGCCGCGGAGCCCGCCGTCATCTTCTGCTGGGAAGAAGAAGTGGAGCAAAGCTGCGGGGAGATCCCCTGTATCAACGTGCTAAAGGTGTAGGAGCGGAGCGGATGACGTACAGAACCTTGAAACGTGCTATCGACATCGTCTTTTCCTCTCTGGGAATGATCCTGCTGTCGCCGGTCTTTCTGATCCTTGCGATCGCCATCAAGCTGGACTCGAAGGGCCCCGTGCTTTTCAAACAGAAGCGCATCGGTAACCGCAAGAAGCCGTTCCACATTCTGAAATTCCGGACCATGCGCGACGACACGCCGAAAGACATCCCGACGCACCTTATGGAGGACCCGGACCAATGGATCACCAAAGTAGGAAAGTTCCTCCGGAAAACCAGCCTGGACGAGCTGCCTCAGCTCGTCAATATCCTGAAAGGCGAAATGAGTATCGTGGGCCCCAGGCCGGCGCTCTGGAACCAAGACGACCTGATCAAAGAACGAGACAAGTACGGCGCCAACGAAGTGCCCGTAGGCCTTACCGGATGGGCCCAGATCAACGGCCGGGACGAACTTTCGATCGAAGACAAAGCCCGGCTCGACGGCGCGTATGCAGCCAGGATCTGTTTTCGGATGGATGCCAGGTGCTTCTTCCAAACGATATGGAATGTGCTGAAAGGTGATGGCGTGGTGGAAGGCGGCGCCGGTTTTAAGGCGAAAGCAACTGATATAAACATAAATGCTACTAGTAATTCTAAAGCCGAGGAGACAGTGAAGTAATGAAGAAAATATTAGTCACTGGCACAAACAGTTACATAGGAACATCTCTTGAGAATTGGCTTATGAGAGAGCCAGAAGAATATAGAGTAGATACAGTTGACATGATAGATGGGTCGTGGAAAGAGAAGGATTTCAGTTCATATGATGTTGTGTTCCACGTGGCCGGAATAGTTCATATCAAAGAAACAAGTGCTAATCAAGACCTTTACTACAAGGTGAACAGGGACTTGGCTTTTGAGACTGCTCGAAAAGCAAAAGGAGAAGGCGTAGGGCAGTTTATATTTTTAAGTTCAATGAGTGTATACAGAATAGAAACTGGCGTAATAAATAAAGATACTCCACTTAATCCAAACACAGCGTATGGCAAGTCGAAGCTTGAAGCAGAAGGATTAATAAAAAAACTAGGAGACGAATCGTTTGTTATTACAATTATAAGACCGCCTATGGTTTACGGGAAGGGTTGTAAGGGCAATTACCAACTGCTTTCAAAGTGGATAAACATATTTCCACTATTTCCGGATATCAACAATCAAAGAAGCATGATCCATATTGAAAAACTCTGTGAATATATCAGAAATGTTATTGATCGTGGAGAATCTGGCTTATATTTACCGCAGGATGATCACTTTATTTCCACTACTGAACTAGCAAGGCAAATTGCCGCAGAAAATGGGAAGCATTTGTTTGTGACGAAAATTTTTAACTGGGTAATACTACTTGGGAAGCACTTGAATATAAAAATAATCAATAAAGTATTCGGGGATTTGATATATGAAAGAGAAGACGGGTAGCCGATGATGAATAAGAGGATCCTTTTTGTATGTCAGTTTTTTTATCCGGAATACATTTCATCGGCAACACTGCCGTATGATATGGCATTACACTTTACCGAAAGAGGATATACCGTTGGAGTGTTGTGTGGTTATCCAAAAGAATACGCAGATGGAGCAAAAGTTCCAAACACCGAGTGCATCAATAATATTTGCATTCATAGGATTAAATACCTACAAAGTAAGAGAAATAATATCATAGGTAGAGTTATCAACTATTTCTCCTTTTCATTCGGAATTCTATGCAATTTTTGGAGGTTTAATAATTATGAAATAATATATGTATTCTCAAACCCTCCCATGTTGCCTGCCATAGTGGCATTGATTAAACGATTATATGCCTTTTGTATGATATTCGTCTCCTATGATGTATACCCTGAATTGGCGGAAGTATCTGGCACAATCAAGAAAGAAGGTATCATTTCAAAATTCATGAATTACTGCAATAGTATCGTATTTCGTGAGACAGACTGGATTGTTGCAATTTGTGAAGACATGAAACAGTATTTCATAAAACACAGGTGCGTTGATGCTGAAAAAGTTATATCAATTCCCAATTGGCATGAAGATATAGGACTTGTTGAAAAGAAAAAGCGTGCCGATACGCATTTGTTCAAAGAATATGCTGAAGATGATTTTATTGTATCTTACCTGGGCAACATGGGAACTTGTCAAGACATGAAAACGGTCATGGACTGCGTAAAGAAGACATTATTAAATAAGAAAATCAAATATATTTTTGCTGGCCACGGAAACAAGTTTGACAAGATTAAGCAAGATATAGCAGAGCAGGATCTTATTAATGCACAATGCTTCTCATACCTAAAGGGCGAAGATTTCAAAGAGGTCTTATCGATCAGCGATTGCTATATTGTTTCTCTAATTGATGGCCTGTGCGGCCTGTGTGCTCCCAGTAAAACTCAGAGTTACCTTATGCAAGGACGGCCAGTTATATGCATCATGGACAGGGACTCGGAGATTGCGCAAGATATTATTGACAGCGGATCTGGATATGTATTTCAAAACTATGACTCTGATTCAATGGGTAAATCGATACAAGAGCTGATTGATAGCAATGTGGTATATCAGGAAAAAAGCAACCATGCAAGATCATTATTCTTTAATAAATATGAAAAAGCAATATGCCTCAACAAGCATCTTGAGCTATTAGCAGATTGTGCTAAAGAAACGTGTAGTTGGTGAGATGAAAAGAATTCTAATTTTAAGTAATAATGTATTAAGTGAAATTAGTAATAACGGGAAGACATTATTATCTTTTTTTAAAAATTACGAATGTTCCCATATTGCACAACTGTATTTCAGCGACGAAATACCGGACGTGGAATGTTTTACAAAGTACTATCGTATATCGGATAAGGACATACTAAAAGCAATATTCAGGCGTCATGCCGAATGTGGACATTCGGTATCTACCACAGATGTAAATAAAGAAATTAAGCGTAATATTTTCATGCCGAAGAATTATTTTCTAAGATTTTTGCGGGAGGTCCTATGGTATTCCAAGAGATGGCGAACAGAAAGACTCAAAGGATGGTTGAATGAATTCAGTCCTGATTTGGTTTTTTTTATGGGCGGTGACTGTTGTTTTGCCTATGATATTTGTGAATACATTTGTGACACAACAGGAGCAGTTCCGGTATTGTATATTACTGATGACTATATTCTCAAGCGATATGAAGTTTCTCCATTCTTTTGGATCAGAAGGGGAATGTTGTTGCGGCGAATGAAAAAGTTGACGAAGCGATGTGTTGATTTTTTTACAATATCCGAACCAATGAGAAAATGCTATAAAGATGTACTTGGAAAAGACAGCATCGTGATCGCTAACGTATCTATCGACCTGCATGATGCGGTACCCATTAATAGTAAGTATGAGCTTATTTATGCTGGAGGACTTCATTATAATAGATGGAAAACTTTGTCGGCAATTGGTTACGCTTTATCAATGTATAATATAGACGCTGAAAAAAAAGCTCATCTCACAATTTATAGTACAAAAAAGCCAAGTACGAAGGTGTTGAATGCGCTTGAGCAGCATACAGCATGCAGCTATAGAGGAACGCTTGCGGCTGACGAGATAATGAAAGAGCTCCAAGCTGCCGATATTCTTGTTCACGCAGAAGCTTTTGATCGAAAGAGCAGACAGGCAACAAGACTTTCCTTTTCAACAAAAATACCAGAATATCTTTCATTAAGGAAATGTATCCTTGCGGTTGGGCCTAAAGAACTTGCTTCGATGGAATACCTTAAAGACTGTGCTTTCTCTATCACAGATCCCGTAATGATAAACAAAACAAATATGGCAATGCTTTTCAATGAAAATGAGTTGGAGCATATGGCGGAGAGAGCGTATGAAAAGTACCTAAAAAATCATTCCGTTGAAATGATAAGAGAAAGGTTTATTGAACGATTAACCAATTCATAGATATTGTGGTAAAGGCATCAAATGAAAGTATTACAAATTAATATTTTTAATACAAATGGAAGTACTGGGAGGATAGTCCGAGGCATTTGTGATGCTCTGCAGACCTGCGGACATGAAGCTTATACTGCATACGCAAAGGGAGAGCCTACAAACGAGAACAACTATAAGATTCAGACAGAGTTTGGATATAATTTCAGTATTATTCAAACAAGAATTCTTGGAAAACATGGGTTTTTTGACGTTTCGCATACGAAGAAACTCATCAACTGGATCAGGCATATCGCTCCGGATATTATCCATTTGCACAATATACACGGCCATTATATAAACATCGAAATCTTACTACAGTTTTTGAAGGAATATAGAAGACCGGTTATATGGTCTCTGTATGATTGCTGGGCGTTTACAGGGCATTGTGCACATTTTGATTATATAGGGTGTGAAAAGTGGAAAACCCTTTGCCATGACTGCCCTCAACTAGCCTATTACCCAATAACTTGGTTTTTTGACAAAACAGCATCCATTTACAAACGTAAGAAGGAAATCATTACAGGAGCGCAAAATATCCGCTTTGTTGTACCTAGCAAATGGATGTTGGGATGTGTAGGACAATCGTATTTGCAGGGAATGGAAGTACACATGATTCCAAACGGGATTGACACGAAACTCTTTGCCCCGACCGAAAGTGATATTAAAGGTCAACTTGGTATAGAAGACAAAAAAATGCTGCTTGGTGTTGCATTTGCATTTAACGAAAGGAAAGGTGTCGACTATTTCAATAAGCTGGCAGAGTTGTTGCCGGAAGATCACAAATTAGTTTTGCTGGGAGTGGAAGAAAGGCATAAACATTTTTTCAATTATAAAATAATGATTTTGCACCGCACGAACAGCGAAATCGAAATGGCAAAAGTATACTCGTCAGCAGATGTTTATATAAACCCAACCCTTGAGGAAACACAAGGAATGACCAATATCGAGGCGCTTTCATGCGGTGTACCAGTTGTTACCTTTGATTCGGGTGGCAGTCCCGAGTGCATCACAAAAATGACGGGGAAAGTTGTTGATCGAGGGAATATCGAGGGGTTTTATCGGGCTGCGTTGGACTTGGCAGATAAGAAAACAGAATATTCAAGACATTGCCGAGAATATGCAGTTTCGAACTGTGATAAGAAAAGACAGAATGAAAGATACCTTCGTCTTTATAAGGAGGTGTTGTTAAAGAGATGATAGTATGGTTATCTTTAATTGCGTATATGTTTGTAGTGAAAATAATAATGGGCGAGTTGGATACAAAAAAAAAGCAACGCAAATATCTCATATTTGCTGGTGTCGCTGTTGCTGCGGTTATAGGACTAAGATACCCTTACTATGAAGAAGTCGGAGATCTAAACTGGTACTACTATTTGTATGGCGTAATAGTCAGAACTGAGTGGCACTCTTTGTTAAGTTACAATACTTATTTTACCCCGGGATATCTTATATTAAATAAGCTACTTGGATATATTGCACCATGGCAACAATCTATTATTGTTTTCGAAGGTGCATTCTGCGTATTTTGTGTGTGCTTTTACATTTATAAAAACTCAGATCATCCATTTTTAGCCTTGCTATTTTTTATCACGCAAGGCACAATGGGATTTTGCCTGACAGGTTTTCGTCAGGCTATCGCCATGAGTTTATTGCTTTTAAGTACGGAATGTATTAAAAAAAGGAAGCTATTTCCATTTTTATCAATTGTACTTGTCGCAACCACTATTCATTCAACGGCAATTGTTTTTATAGTTTCTTACTTCTTTGCGAACAGGCCTATGACAAAACTCAACAATTTATTTAGTTGGATATTTCCCTTTATATTACTCTTCTTTACGAGGGTTCTTGCGAATGTTGGCAATAACATTTTTGATTTGAGCGTTAATTATACAAATACTTACGTCGGATTTCTAAGTGGTATTGTACAAGTATCAATTTATGTAATCATAATACTGCTATATCAGACCGTGCCGAAAAGAAGATTGACAAACATGAGTAAACAGGTACTTTCCATCCCGAAAAAACAGCAGGAGATTGGTTCAAAGCTTCTTGCTTATAATATGACTGTATACGGCCTTGCATTATATGCAATGCGTTATATTGTTCAAGCTTTTGAAAGAGTCAGTCTATACTTTAGCGTGTACTCCATCGTGGCTTTGTCGGAAGTCATTTACTATTATGATGATAAAAAATCCGTAAAATTACTTAGCTTTTTAGCCGCGTATTTTTCGATACTTCTTTTTATTTGGCGTATGTCAAAGGAGTATTGGGGAGATTATAGATTTTTTTGGATGTGAGGAAGAAGAAAATGACTATTGTATTCGTGTCCAATTATTATAACCATCACCAATTATATTTTTGCACTGAACTCATCAAGCGAATTGATAAATTTTGGTTTATTTCAACAAGAGCTATCCCTGAAACGACGATTCAATTCGGATATGAAAACATTAATTACCAACATGAATATATAATAAGAACTTATGAAGGAGCTTCAGAGTATGAGAAAGCGAAAAAGTTAATTGGTGAGAGTGATGTTGTTATTTTTGGAGATTGTCCATCTGAATATATTAAATTCAGGAACACAGAGAGCAAAACTTCTTTTTTATATAATGAGCGATTTTTCAAAAAAGGCATGTGGCGGAGATATATTCCTACTACATATAAAAAAATATACAATAGAATTCTAAAGTATCCAAATATCAAGATCCTCTGTGCGAGTGCATTTTTACCGCTGGATTTGCAAAAATGCGGATATTCAGTGAAAAATTGCTATAAATGGGGATATTTCACTGAATTTATTGATTACTCAAAGAATAGTTTTGAAGATAAGAAGAAAAATGTACGGCCTCTCATACTATGGGCTGGAAGATTTATTGAATGGAAGCATGCTATGGATGCTATCGATGTCGCGATACGCCTCTTGAATGATGGCTATGATTTCGATATGAATATAATAGGATCAGGAAAACTAGAGAAAGAGCTAAAGTCGAAAGTGCATGCAAAAGGACTTTCTGGTAGAGCTAAATTTTTGGGATCTTTGTCGCCTCAAAGGGTACGCGCACATATGGAAAAAGCGGATATATATTTATTTACAAGTGACAAAAATGAAGGTTGGGGCGCTGTACTCAATGAGGCAATGAATAGTGGTTGCGCAGTTATTGCGTCACATGCTATAGGATCGGTGCCATTTTTAATTAGAAACAAAGAAAATGGAATGATATACAAAAGTGGGGACATAAACGAACTATATGAAATTACAAAGTATCTTCTTGGGAATCAGGAAGAATGTCGCCGATTGGGGAAAAATGCATATTTTACAATTAAGAACGAATATAATCCTGAAATTGCCGCAGAAAGGTTAGTACGATTTGCGATGGGGCTCATTAAGAATGAGCAGTATGAATTTAATGGCGGAGTCTTAAGCCCGGCGCAAATACTAAAAGAAAACTACTTTTATCAAAAGAGTTAGCTATCGCGAGAGATTATGCTTTTGATCGGGAATGAAAACCAAGAATCGGGCTATAGTAATACAAAAGTGGATAATAATTGTGAATAAGGTGACAGAGATATCATGAGAATAGAACAACTGATAGCAAAAGATGAACAAGTGAATATTTTATACATTTCCTGCTATCCCCAAAATTACTTCAGCGAGATAATTTCGAAACTTCCACAATCAACCTCACAGCCGGCACAAAAATTCAACAAATTGATTGTGGATGGATTGAAATACAATAACGTAGATGTTTCTGTATTAATTACGCATGATATTCTTAATCAGAACTATAGCCATAGTATTCAAGTGGACGATGGCATTAATTACTTTTTTATGCCAAATGTAACAGACAAACGACTACAATATATTTGTTCAAAAAAGAACATCAATAAATTTCTTAGGGCGTGGTTTATTGAAAACCCCAATTGTACCGTGATCCTAGACTTTTTAAAACCATATGCATTTTACGTTGCAAAAGCAGCAAAAGGGAAAAAAATCGTAGCCATTATAACAGATCTACCTGAACATTTATTAGACAAACCAAATGGACTATTACAGCGAGCAAAATATGTAGTGAGAACGAAGCGATATCAAAAGATTATCGAATATGCGACACATTTCGTTTTTTTAACAGAACAAATGAATGTACGGTTAAATCAGCGAAATAAACCTTATTGTATTATTGAGGGTTTAGTTGATGCAAACATGGAAAACATACATAATAATTGCTCGAAAAGATTATCAAAGGTGATATGTCTATATTCAGGCGATTTAAGCGCCAAATATGGGTTGGATTTATTGGTGTCTGCTTTCATTAATTGTCAGAGAGATGATTGGGAGTTGCATTTATATGGTAATGGTGATTATGTTAATGAAATCAAAATGCAGTGTGAGAAGTACTCAAGTATAAAGTATTTCGGGATTGTACAAAATGAAATTGTAGTTCATAAGCAAATGGAAGCAACGGTGCTGATAAACCCAAGACCGACACATAAAGAATTTGCAAAATATTCATTTCCATCAAAGAATATGGAATATATGGCATCCGGCAGGCCAGTTATTACAACTAAATTACCTGGAATGCCGGAAGAATATAAAGAATATGTGTACCTTATCGAAGATGAAAGCATATCGGGTATTGAGACTGTGATAACTGAAGTTATGAGTAAGTCGCCTGAAAAATTGACCGCTTTTGGAGAGCGAGCAAAAGAATTTGTCTTACAAAATAAGAATAACCATAGGCAGACAGCAAAAATTATTTCCTTGATTGATGAAACACGAAAAGAATAAAGTTGCCAATTTTCTATTTAGAGTGAATAACCAGAAATTATGAGAAAGATTATCTTTGTAGCTACAGCAATCATGGAAACGCAATTCAGATTTCCATACAATTCGAAAGTATAGGTTATTACGTACATTCAAGTTGGTTGAAAAAGTTGGACAAAAATGGGTTTAATCAAAATTGTTAAAGACAAATACTATCAAGCACATAATAGTTATATAAACAGCTTTGGATATTGCAAGTACAGAAAATATAATTCTAATGAGACTCAGCTCATTACGGAGAATTTACAATTCAAAAATAGTCATGAAAAACAGCGCTGCTTTATTCTTGGGAATGGCCCATCTTTAAAAAATGAAAATCTTTTACTGCTCCAAGGTGAGTGCGTTTTTACTGTAAACCAAATCGCACGCCATGAAGATTTCGAGAGTATCAATCCCACATATCACTTTTGGGCTGATCCATCTTTCTTTCAAGATAACGACACCAAAGAGGATGAAGAACTTATATCAACCATGAAAAATACTAACTTAGGAGAGAATAAACCAATTTGTTTTTTCCCGGTTGAACAATTGGATTTTATCCGCAAGCACAATATAGAAAAGGATATAAAGGTTTGCTTCTTCAAATCAGGGCTTATTTTCCACGATAGCTTTAAAAAAGCTATAGACTATACCAAATTTGTTCCTGGTTTCGGTACTGTGGTTCAATGGTGTATTACAATGGCCGTGTATATGGGGTTTAGGGAAATCTATTTGTTGGGCTGCGATAACACCGGCTTAATGTGTACATTCAATTCAGCTTTAAAAAGAAACAACAACGAATATTATGGATATGAAATTACTGAGAATGAGCAAAGGCGAATGGAAAAACTTTTAGATGTAAACAAATTAGAAGCATATGTTCAATCATATTTGAATACTCTCAAAGATTATCGGAGGCTATATTTGTATTGTGCACGATTGGGAATAAAGCTAATCAATTGTTCATCGGAAACAGTGATAGATTCTATCCCAAGAAAGTCATTGTCTGAGGTGCTTATGAAAGCCAAGGTAAATTCTCATGAAAATTAATGCTATCATGCCAATTAAATTGACTAACGAAAGATTACCGGGTAAGAATACAAAGATGCTCGGAGGCAAACCTCTTTTACAGTATGCATTGGAATCTCTGTTGGCTGTAACAGCGATAGATGGTATTGATGTTTTTTGCAGTGATGATAGAGTATGTGAATTTCTGCCCAAAGGAGTCAGATTTGTTAATAGATCAAAAGAATTAGACTCCCCTACATCAAATTTTACTCAAATATTTAAAGAGTATAGCAATAGAGTGGAATCTGATATCTATGTATATGCCCATGCAACAGCTCCGTTTATTTCAATTGATACGATTGAAGAATGTATTGATGCTGTACAACGCAAAGGATATGATTCTGCATTTTGTGCGATGAAGATACAAGATTTTTTATGGCAGGATGGCAAGCCCTTAAATTTTGACCCTAAGAATTTACCGAGAAGTCAAGATTTGAATGTTATACATAGAGAAACCTCCGGAATATATGTTTTCACGAAAAAAACTTTTATGAAGCACAGAAGTAGGATTGGCCATAATCCTTACATAAAAGAAGTCTCTTTCCTTGAAGCAGTGGATATCAACGATCCATGGGATTTTACTCTGGCCGAAATGCTGCTTCCTTTATATTTATCGAAATAACCAATAAGCGGTGCTACATTACCTATAGGTGTAAACTCAGCGAATCTAAACTGAAAGGATCAAACATGCATAGAATAAGAGTATTGGATGTTACATTGCGAGACGGCGGATGTGTCAACAATTTTGATTTCGGCGAAATTTATATGAACAAAATCTTATCAGCACTTGAAGAAAGTAAGGTCGATATCGTCGAACTCGGATATCTTGATAATAAAAAAGGCTCAAAAAACGGACGCACTCAGTTTATTGATGAGCAAGCGATTACTGGGTGTCTTTTAAAAAATAAAAAGTCCAATACTACATATGTTGCAATGATGGATTATGGAAAGTTTGACCCGCAGAATCTGCAAAAACGGTCAATCAACGATATTGATGGAATTCGTGTCGCGTTTCACAAAAAGGATATTCCGGGCCTTGCGATGATATGTCGCAGTATTCTCGATAAAGGATATGACCTTTTTATACAACCGATGATCGTTATGCGCTATACGGATAGAGAGATCATCGACCTGATTGATATGATTAATACTGACATACCGGAAGTACGCGGAATGTATATTGTTGACAGTTTTGGCGAGATGAGAATGAACGATCTACATCGACTAATCAACATATTCGACAATAACCTCAATCGCGATATTTCATTAGGATTTCACTCACATAATAATCTGCAACTCTCTTATTCTAATGCGATTAATTTTATACAGTTTCCTACTGCACGAGATATAATCGTTGATTGTTCTGTGATGGGAATGGGAAAAGGTGCCGGAAATCTCAATACTGAATTATTGCTCGAGCATATGAATTTGTATTACAACGGCAATTATAATATTGTTCCTCTTTTAGAGATATCAGACAGTGTATTAAACCAGATTCGAGAAGAATTCTATTGGGGGTATTCTGTTGAATATTACTTATCTTCAAAAAACCATTGTACGCCCAGCTATGCCGGATACTATTTTAAGAAGCACATGTTACCGATTGAAAAGGTATCAGAGCTTTTGAGTTTGATAGCCGAAGAAAAGAAAATTTCATTTGACGAAAAATATGCAGAAGAATTGTATCGCGAGTACAACAAAGGGAAGCGATACGATGACAGTAATGCGATTCAAAATTTGAAGGAAGGACTACAAGGAAAAACTGTCCTCTTGGTTGCCCCAGGGAAAAGAATTGAGACTCAAAAGCAGGAAATAGCACATGCAAAAACTATATCAGATATTACAATTAGTTTAAATATGGTTGATCACATTAAATCTGATTATGTTTTTATCACCAGAAAAGAGATTCTCAAAGATCTTCCGGGGCAGAATATAAATGTGATTGTACCATCAAATGTTTGTGATGAGATCAAAGAAAATTTGATGATAATTGATTATGAAAAATGGATCGACTTTGACGGAAAGACGAGAGATTCATCCGGAGTCATTGCAATTAATCTCTTGATTGCTTGCGGCGTTAAAAAGATCTTGCTCGCAGGCTTCGATGGATTTAGCCCACAACTCAATGAAAATTATTACAAGCCAGAGTTGCGGCGTCCGGTTTCAGAAAAACAGGCTGAGGAAAGAAATACCTATTTTTCGGACTTTCTTCGAAGAAAGAAAGAAGAAATAAGCGTCGAATTTGTTACGGACACATTATATCTTCCTAAGTTGTGATTTGAAATATGATTGGAATCGACTAATGAAAAATAAATTGTTTCATAAAATGAAAGCCAGCATAGTCGTTATATGCAATTATATGCAGTACTTCAGAAATATACTTCTATGTTACATTATGCGTATATTTCCAATAAAAGAGGATAAAATTCTCTTATCTTCATTCATGGGCAGAGTATACGGTGATAGTCCCAAAGCAATTACTGAACGACTTGCTTTAGACAAAAATTATGACTTAGTGTGGATATTAAAAAAAGAACACAACTTTAACTTACCAAACGGTGTTCGTTTCGTTCAACCGGATTCAATACAAATGTATTATGAACTTGTAACCTCAAAAGTTTGGATAGATAGCCATTTAAAATATCAATTTGAAAAAAAAAGAAAGAATCAAATATATATACAAACATATCATGGATGTATTGCATTAAAGAAAGTAGATGCAGATGTTGTTCCGCCAGTCAGTCCCGGCGTACTTAATCGCGATAAATATAATGCCAGAATTGTCGACTATTATGTGTCAAATAGTAAAAAATGTTCAAATATGTATAAGTCGGCGTTATTGTATAATGGAACAATTTTAGAATATGGCTGTCCAAGAAACGACATTTTTTTTGGCGACAATCAATATTTAAAAGATGCAGTCTTAATGAAATATAACATACCCAAAGGAGCAAAAATACTTCTGTATGCACCTACTTTTAGAAACAATCATAGTATAAAACCATATAGTTTATACTACGAAAAAATAGCAAATGCCTTTTCAGAGAAGAGAGGTGGACAATGGTATATTTTAGTTAAACTGCATCCAATGATGATGGATAAAGATAATACCATTGTTTTACCTCGAAATGTAATTAATGTTACAGACTATGGAGATGCTCAAGAATTACTGTATGTTTCAGATGCACTAGTGACAGATTATTCATCGTTAATGTTTGATTATATGTTAACTAGAAGGCCGATATTTTTGTTTTCTTTAGATTTTGACGACTATAGCAAAGAGCGGGGGCTTTATTTCGAATACAAAAAACTACCTTTTCCTTTGGCTTTTTCAAATGAAGAGTTATGTAGCAACATAATTACCTTTGATGATGATATATACCAAAAATCATTATGTTGCTTCATGAATAGCCTAAAAATAGTAGATGATGGTCAAGCATCGGTAAGAATAATTGAATTGTTAAAAAAAATACTATGATGGAAAGCTGGATGCGATGAATGAAATTGTATTGATATTTACCATGGTTATAACTAACTACATATCGCTAAAGTATTCTTCTCAAATTAAAACTTCACTTAGGCGAGTAATAAAAACAAACGCAAAAGCGTATAGCATGAATAAAGGTTATGCTGTCAATGTTAAGCCATTTGAAGATAATAAAAGCCATTGGAGTTCTAAGAATAGGCTTATCGCTCATGCCATGGGCGGTGTTGATGGACGCACTTACACTAATTGTAAAGAGGCATTGATTTTATCGTACGAACGAGGAATGAGAGTTTTTGAAGCGGATACATTGATAACTAGTGATGGGCATTTGATATTTTGGCATGAATTTGCCGACTTTGGTGCACCTACTTTTGAAGAGTATCATGTAACCAAATTACAATACAAATACACACCATTGTTGCTTTCTGATATAATTAGATTTTTATCATGTTACGAAAATACTTATATTCTTATTGACAGCAAAAAATTTATGTCCTCGTTAGTTTGTGCAGTATTGTTAAAGGAGATTGAAAATGAGGAACTATATGAAAGGTTTATAATTCAAATAGCATCTGAAGAAGAATATAGAAACATAGCACAAATGGATAAGTTTAAAAACTTTCATTATATTTTAGCCAATATGCAAAACCTTAAAGAACAGTTTGCTTTTCTGAGAAATGCTGGAATTGAAACGGTTTCAATTAATTATAAACTTGCACAAAATGAAAAAGTGATGAGTTTAGTCAAGCTTTATAGCATGAAAGCATATGCTTATGCACCATTTGAAAATGTACTGAATGATCTAAGATTTATTAAAAAAATTTTAGAAGGGGGATTTTGGGGTGCTTTTGTGGAGACCGTCACATATGAAGATTTGGAAATTGTTATGAAAGATATGAATAAAATAAAGCAAAGAGGTGTTTGAATGAAGCGGGTAATTACATACGGCACATTTGATTTGTTGCATTATGGGCACATCAATCTATTGAAACGAGCAAAGGATTTTGGGGACTATCTGATTGTTGCATTGTCTACTGATGAATTTAACAAGCAAATGAAGAATAAAGAATGCTATTTCTCATACGAGAAACGAAAAATACTACTTGAGGCAATCAGATATGTTGATCTTGTTATACCAGAAATAAACTGGGAGCAAAAGAAAAGCGATGTACATATTTATCAAATAGATGTTTTTGTAATTGGAGATGATTGGCTTGGGAAGTTTGATTTTTTGAAAGAGGATGGAATTGAAGTCAAATATCTACCAAGAACACCAGAAATTAGTACAACTCTAATTAAAGAAAACATGACTCTGAACAGAAAATAATCATGGCGTATCTATACGTATATTTGTTAATAAATGTAAGTAATATTGTATAACATGATAATTTATCCTTGCAACGTCTCTGTTACAAGAATGAAGGATAAAGATGGAAGATAGCAAAATAAATCGGATATCATTTAATATTATCTCTGGAATTATTCTTAGGATAGCTTCTCTTATCATACCGTTTTTTATTCGTACTCTTATCATACAGAGGATTGGGATTGATTACTTGGGGTTGAGCAGTCTTTTTTCCTCTCTTTTACAAGTATTAAGTTTAGCAGAATTGGGCTTCGGCAGTGCAATGGTGTATAGCATGTATCAGCCGATTGCCGTTGGCAATAGAGATAAAGTTTGTGCATTATTAAATCTGTATAAAAAAATCTACCGAATAATTGGATTGGGCATACTTGTATGTGGTTTAGCCGTGTTGCCTTTTATCGACAGCCTTATAAAGGGTACGCATCCATCAGATATCAATATATCATACATATATTTAGTATTTCTATTTAATGCAACAATAGGATATTACTTGTATGCTTATAAATCATCATTGCTCAATGCTTCGCAACGCCTGGATATAATTAACTATACTTCATTGGCATGCAGTCTTATTATGTATACTCTACAAATAGTGATAATCTTGTTACTTGAAAACTACTACTACTATATAGCAATGATACCACTCTTAAGTATTGCTAATAATCTTATCATAGCCTGGTACACAAAAAAGAAGTATCCTATGTATCTGCCCAGTGGAAGCCTTGGAAAAGAGGATATTCGTAACATCAGGAAGCGAGTTATTGCATTGTTTGGCAATCGTGTCGGTGGTGTTGTGACAAATTCAGCAGACAGTGTTGTAATATCTTCATTTCTTGGCTTAACCTTGTTGGCTCTTTATAATAATTATTATTTAATTATTTATGCTGTAAATAGTGTGATAATAATGCTGTTTAATTCTATGACAGCTTCGATAGGACATAAGATGTGCACTTCAGATCCAGAAAATAATTATGAAGACTTTAACACATTGTTGTTTATGAACCAATGGATTGTTGGCTGGTGTTCGGTCTGTTTATTATGCCTAATTCAAAACTTCATTTATTTGTGGATTGGCCCCGCATATATGTATCCTTCAACTGTTGCTCTTAGTTTTGTGATATATTTTTTTATGTGGCAGATAAGAAGAACAGCGTTGGTTTATAAAGATGCTGGAGGGTTTTGGTGGGAAGATAGAATACGTCCTATAGTGCTAGCAGGTTTAAATGTAGTATTGAATATTCTTTGGATAACGAAAATTGGAATATATGGAGTTTTATTTTCAACGGTGTTAGTTCAAGTAATTTCTATTCCATGGGAGAGCAAAGTACTGTTCAAATTTTTTAATATAAGCATCAGAAAATATATTCAAAAAATATTTTACTATATAGCGATAACGACTGCTGTTTGTGCTATTACATATTATCTATGCAATTTCGTGGGAGAAACCACGATTAGATCACTGCTTTTGAGAAGTGCGATTTGTTGTGTTGTACCAAATTTGTTGTATTATGCTGTTTATCGAAAGAAACACGAATATAAAAAAATGAAAAGCCTAGTAGAGCGAGCACTAAATATCGAGAAGATGACATGAGGAGCATAAGAGGAGCATAAAATGAAATCCAAATTTTTAGTTATGGATGTTGACGGCACATTGACTGATGGGAAAATCTATATTGATTCTAATGGTGAATTGATGAAAGCATTTAACATTAAAGACGGATATGCAATAAAAAACTTGTTGCCCATCCATAATGTTATACCAGTAGTAATCACCGGAAGGACTTCGAGTATTACTGATTATCGAATGCGTGAATTGGGTGTGGTGGAAATACATCAAAACATACAGAATAAAGAAGAATTATTGAAACGCTTATTACAGAAGTACAATTGTACAACAGCCGAAGTTGCCTATATCGGTGATGACCTAAATGATTTGTCTGCTATGATAATGTGTGCGGTAAAGGGATGCCCTCAAGATGCATCTGACGCTATAAAAAATATATCAGACTATATATGTAAACAGAAAGGCGGAGAGGGATGCGTAAGAGAGTTTATTGAATTCTTGATAGCGAGAGAATAAGTTTTGCGTATGTAAAGGAGATTTTATGTTTACAAATAAAACTTTGTTAATAACGGGCGGTACAGGCAGCTTCGGCCACGCCGTGGCGGACCGGTTTCTGCAGACGGATATCGGCGAGATTCGCATTTTCTCCCGGGACGAAAAGAAGCAGGAGGATATGCGCAAGGCGTACAAGAACGACCGGCTCAAGTTTTATCTTGGCGATGTGCGGGATCTGCAGAGCGTCAAGAACGCCATGCACAGCGTGGATTACATTTTCCATGCAGCGGCGCTGAAACAGGTGCCCTCCTGCGAGTTCTTCCCCATGGAGGCGGTCAAGACCAATGTGCTGGGAACCGACAACGTGCTGACGGCCGCCATCAACGAAGGGGTCAAAAAGGTGATCTGTCTGTCCACGGACAAGGCGGCCTATCCCATCAACGCCATGGGGATCTCCAAGGCCATGATGGAAAAGGTCCTGGTGGCCAAAGCTCGGACGGTGTCGCCGGCGCGGACCACCATCTGCGGCACCCGTTACGGCAACGTGATGGCTTCCCGGGGGTCGGTGATCCCCCTGTTTGTGGAGCAGATCAAGAGCGGCCAGGCGATCACGATCACGGATCCGGATATGACCCGGTTCCTGATGAGCCTGGAGGAAGCGGTGGAGCTGGTGGTGTTTGCCTTTGGGCATGCGGCGGCGGGTGATATCATGGTCCAGAAATCACCGGCCGCAACGAACCGCGATTTGGCTCAGGCGCTGCGGGAGCTCTTCAACGCGGACAATCCGATCCGGATCATCGGCACACGCCACGGAGAAAAGCTCTACGAGACGCTCCTCACCAAAGAAGAGTACATCAAAGCCGAGGATCTGGGCGGATTTTTTAGAGTTCCTGCAGACAAGCGGGACCTCAATTACGACAAGTACTATGTGGAAGGCGATATCTGCCTGTCCGTTTCCGAAGAATATACCTCCCATAACACCTATCGCCTGAGCGTGGAGGAAATCAAGGAGAAGTTGCTGGAGCTGGACTACATTCAGGGAGAACTGCGATGAAAGTCTTGGTCACCGGCGCAAATGGGTTTGTCGGAAGAAATCTGATCGTCACGCTGGAGCAGATGGAGGGGATCGAGATCCTTCCATATGATATCGACACGGATCCGGCGCTGCTGGACGAGTATACCAAGGCATGCGCATTCGTGTTCCACCTGGCCGGCGTCAACCGTCCGGATAAGGTGGAAGAGTTCATGGAGGGCAATTTCGGCTTTACGTCGCTGCTCCTGGATTCTCTAAAGAAGAGTGAGAATACCGCAACCGTTCTGATCACGTCCTCCATCCAGGCAGCTCTGGACAATCCCTACGGCCAGAGCAAAAAGGCCGGAGAGGACCTGATGTTTTCCTATGGCAAAGAGACCGGCGCCAAAGTGCTGGTCTACCGCTTTCCCAACGTCTTCGGCAAGTGGTGCCGCCCCAATTACAACAGCGCGGTGGCCACCTTTTGCCACAATATCGCCCGGGATCTTCCCATAAAGGTCAACGACCCGGAAGTGATGATGCATTTGGTCTACATTGACGATGTGGTGGAGGAACTGATCCGGGCGCTGCAGGGAAAAGAGACCCGCAAGGGAGATTTCTGCGCTGTTCCCGTGGAGCATGCGGCAAAGCTGGGAGAGATCGCAGAGCTGCTCTATTCGTTTCGAAGCAGCAGGAGTGAGCTGACGGTCCCGGATCTGGCCGATGCGTTCACCCGGAAGCTGTACGCTGCCTATCTGAGCTATTTGCCCGAGGATCAATTCAGCTATCCGCTCAAGACGAACACGGACCACCGTGGCAGCTTTACAGAGATGCTTCGTACTCCGGAGCGAGGCCAGGTATCCGTCAACATCTCCAAGCCGGGCATCGTCAAAGGCAATCACTGGCATCACACGAAGAACGAAAAATTCCTCGTGGTGAGCGGGACGGGTATCATCCGGTTCCGCCGGTTGGGCTCCGACCAGGTGATCGAATACCCCGTGAGCGGGGACCAATTGCAGGTGGTGGACATCCCCACCGGATATACCCACAACATCGAAAACACAGGAGACACCGACATGGTCACGATCATGTGGGCCAGCGAATGCTTCGATCCGGAAAAACCGGACACCTATTATCTGGAGGTTTGAACATGGCACAGAAACTGAAGCTGATGACCATCCTGGGCACCCGGCCGGAGATCATCCGTCTGTCGGAGGTCATCAAGAAGTGTGACCGCTATTTCGACCATACCCTGGTCCACACCGGCCAGAATTGGGATGAGAGCCTGAACAAGATCTTTTTCGATGATCTGGGCCTTCGGGCGGCGGATCACTATTTGGACGCCGTGGGAAAAGACCTGGGCGAGACCATGGGAAATATCCTCGCGAAAAGCTATCAGCTGATTTCGGAGGTCCGTCCCGACGCGTTTCTTGTGCTGGGTGACACAAACTCCGCTCTATCGGCCATTTCCGCAAAGCGCCTCAAAGTGCCTGTCTTTCATATGGAAGCCGGCAATCGCTGCTTCGACGAAAACCTGCCCGAGGAAACGAACCGGCGTATCGTGGATCACATTGCTGATGTGAACCTGTGCTACAGCGAGCACGCCCGCCGTTACCTGAACGCCGAAGGCGTGGCCAAGGAGCGCACCTATGTGACCGGTTCGCCCATGGCCGAGGTGCTGACAGCCAATATCGACAAGATCCGAAGCAGCAAAGTGCTGGACCAGCTTGCTCTGGAAAAAGGGAAGTATATTCTCCTTTCCTCCCATCGGGAAGAAAACATCGACATCGAGGAGAACTTCTTTGCCCTGATGAACGCCGTCAATGCCATGGCCGAAGAGTACGACATGCCGGTGATCTACAGCACGCACCCCCGCAGCGCGAAGTTCATCCAGCAGCGGGGCTTTGAATTCCATTCCTTCGTGCGCAGCCTGCGGCCTTTCGGTTTTTCGGACTACAACAACCTGCAGACCAATGCCTATTGCGTGGTGTCCGACAGCGGCACCCTGCCGGAAGAGAGCAGCTATTTTAATGCCAAAGGGATGCCCTTCCCCGCAGTCTGCATCCGCACCAGCACCGAGCGCCCCGAAGCCCTGGACAAAGGCAACTTTATCGTCGGCAGCATCACCACGGAGCAGGTGCTTCAGGCCGTGGATCTGGCCGTGGCCATGAACGACAACGGCGATCTGGGAACCGCCGTCCCCGACTATGCGGACGAGAACGTGAGTACCAAGGTCGTCAAAATCATCCAGAGCTACACCAGCATCGTGAACCGGATGGTGTGGCGGAAATAGTGGGATGGACACAATTTAGTCGTAAGTGTTCTGAAAATCAATGATAAGATTGTGCTATTCGCACGAGGAACTTATGAGACGGGTACTAACTTATCAAACAAAATTAGAAAAAAGAAAAGTACGATTTTTTTAGGTCTTTCATATGACTTGCCATATTGTTGGTTTACTTGCTTGACTAATTATGTGAGGCGTAATTCTTAATTATTTCATTTAACCCATCCAGCAACGGTCTAAAACCCGAAAAATCAACACTAGAGTAATTTCGAGAAATATAGCTTGAAAAAATATGTTTCCCATAATTCTTTTCTTCATTAGGACGGACATCTCTGGAGAATGTTTTTCCTGCAATTTTATGTGACAGAGTGTCTGGGGTAAAGAGATCTTCGATTTCACTTTCTTTTTTTCCTCCAGATAAAGGTGTAGTCAAAAGATACAAATTCCCGGTCACATTAATATGAAGGTTTTTTAATAGAGCGGTTTTCTTTTTATCGTCGAGGTTCATATGGTTAACCAGCTTATATAAGGGTTTTTCTTTGCTTATTATTTCATTGTCCAACAATAGAATAACTGGCTTGCAAGGCAAGACACCACACATTTTCTGTAGGTAGTCGTTATGATTTGAGACTCCGTTGATTCCTCTATAGAAGTTGTAAATATTCTTTAGCGTATCTGCACCATCTTGACAGATCCCTAAAAAATATTGTAGCCTTTCGGTTCTATTTAAGAATACTATTTCGAATTCAAATGCAGAATCGGAAGAAGTTATCAAATCCGGATAATCATTCCTAAGGTTTTTCAAGGCAGATCTAATGTACGATACATCCGTTTTCCCCTCAGTTACTATGAGAGGCGTATTGTTTGCATAAAAATATTTATAAAAAAGAAACTTTTGATACTGCTTCTCCCTTGCACTGAGATGCCGGCAATCATGCTTTTTATTGTCGATTTTGTTGTTGTATTTTTCTAGTTGGTCTATAAAAGCAAATCTTCCCTCAAGTTGGTTTATGTTTCCTTCTTCACCATCTACATTGAATATCCCATTTGAATAAAGCGCGTGAGCCATGGCCCGGGTCGTCTTGTAGTAATTTCCGTCCACATTTATTTTTTGGTTAACAATTAAGCCTGTTACCTTTTGCTTAGAATCTTTGTATAGCAGGCGAGTCTTACTGTTGTTGATACGAAACCCCGCTTTACTAATTTCTTCCGATAGGTCGCTATAGAAATTACTACAATTGTCATGAAACATTTTGTAGTTTGTCGAAAAAGTCAAATCATCTGCATATCGGGTATAGTCAAGTTTGTATTTTTTTGCGATTCTTAACAGTCTAGTATCAAGCACCTGGCATATCATATTAGTAATTATTGGAGAACTTGGAGCTCCCTGTGGGAGATGTCCTTGATAGCAAGTCAGTTGTGCAATCACCGTTGCTACGTCATATGGGAACTGAAATGCTTTATTCTTTACAAAAAAGCCCTGTACTCTTCCAAAATGAAAGCTATGAAAGAAGTTTTCCAAATCGATATTTACAACAAAGCGCTTATTTCTATGCACTTTTGCATTTGTTATAATGCTTTTACCGGGTTCAAATGCATGTGACATGCACGGATGTATGCTCGCTTGTTCCCAGATTTCTTGTTGATGATTCCATAAAGCATTTGTCAATCTTTTCTGTATATCTTTGAGAGCGTACGTTGGAGCATCTATTTTTCTTGTTTCACCATTTTTCTTAGGTATCTCAAATGATTGGTACAAATTTTCAACTTTTCTGACATACAAAATATATGTTAGCATTTTTCGTGGTATTGCTAAAAAGTCAGCGAGTTCATTTCGTGATGAAATACGACTAAAATCAGACATAGCACATCCTATTAAGAGATGCGTGTGGCTACTCATTATGCGAGTATTAGCATACAGGCATACTGCAGCTTCATAAAATGCTGGTAAAAGCAAAAGCGCCTACCATTTTAGTCAATGCTTGCGAAACACAAGTACAAAATCTAGCCACACGCTTGATAGTAAGTGTACAATGAAATGCTAATATTTTCAACAAATGTATTAATGATGGGTATTTTACACGTAGGTCAATAAGGATAGGCAATACCTCATGTAAGCAATACTATGGTATGGCAACACTTTTCCGTACAGAAATTATAGGTTCTGTGCTTTAAATTCCTTGGGACTCAGGTAGCCCAGGGAACTATGAATCCGAACATTATTGTACCAGTTCACATAATCGGCCAGCTCTAGTTTCAACCGGTCCAGACTCTCAAAGTTGCGTCCTTGAACGAACTCTGTTTTGAACAGTTTGAATGTGGCTTCTGCCACGGCATTATCGTAGGGGCAGCCCTTAAGACTCAAGGAACGGCGAATGTGAAACGTGTCGAGCACTTCGTCGATGATCCCGTTGTTGAACTCGCCACCACGGTCCGTATGAAACATTTGGATCCGGCCAAGATCGACATGTACTGTGGCAAAGGCATCCATCACAAGATGAGGATCCTTCCGGGGTCCGGCACTGTATCCAATGATTTCACGATTGAAAAGATCAACCAACAAGCAGGTGTAGTTCCATTTGTAATTGACTCTTACATAGGTCAGATCACTTACGACGGCATCAAACTCCGGACGGTCATTGAACTCACGGTTGAGTACATTGGGAATCAATGCTTCGTTGGGCTCCGATTTGTGAACCTTGTATTTGCTGGTGCTGTATGCCGAATGTAGATCGTTCTCTCTCATGATCCGGCTGATTCTTCGACGAGAAGCGAACACGCCGATTTTGTTGAGCTCGACTTTGATCTTTCGGCTTCCGTACACTCTGCGGTTCCGGAGGAATGCGGTCTTGATGGCTTCGGACAATCGACTTTCATCGGGTCTTACAGCCGCTTCGTAATAGTAGGTGCTGCGGGCAATGCGGAGGACCTTGCACATCGCTGATATAGAGTATTTGTGGGCATTGGCCCGAACCACTTCTACTTTTGTGCGAATATCAGCGCTGCTTGTTTTAAGATGTCGTTCTCCATCTTAAGCTGCTTGTTTTCTTTTCGCAGCTTGGGCAGTTCGACTTCTTCAGGCGTCCTGTTATTGCACTCTTTGGAAGAGCCAGTGGAATTGATTCGCTTGATCCAGCGGTCCAACAGGCTGTGAGCCAGATCGTATTCTCGGCAGATTTCAGCTTTGGGCTTGCCGATATTGTACAACTGGACGATTTGCTGCTTGAATTCCTCGGAATGGGTTCGACGTTCTCTTTTGTTACTCATGCTATTCATTCTCCTTTATGGTGTTAATGATAGCACTGAACTAATTTTTCTGTCCAGTTAAGTGTAGCCGATCCGTTCTTCATTGGCAAAAATACTGGGTGACTCAGCAGCGCACGATAAAGATTTAGAAATAGACCAGTACGATGTTGAAAGTATGTGCGAGTTTGTGGGATATATTATTGAGTATTTGTATATTGTGCCAGAAAAAATAAGCACTTATAAGGAGCGACTTGGATCAAGAGCGGATAGGTGAAATATTTGATGCTGCTTATGATATTGATTGATGCGGAAATGAGGTACTCATAATGGATTATGTTGCAGAATTTTCAGCTGACCAGATGTTTGATAAAGACAGTGATTACGATTTATTCATTTGCTCATGCAGCTTTGCATTATCGGATTTGTTGCTTTTAAACAAAGAGATCGGCAAGCCAGGGGACAATTCTTCTTTGTATTTTAGAATGTGCATTGGTTTTGTTAGAGAGGCATATGAATTAATGAAAGATAAGTTTACGAACAAGACTTTTTGTATGAAATATTTGGATACCATAGAGAGTGCAGTTGAGAAATATAATGAAATCGATGGTATTGTATGTGGAAGAACAGAAATGGCAGCTTTTACGGATAATAGAATTAATGATAATCGCCACTTAGTTTTTCATTATCCTAAGACACAAAAAGATTACAGACTGATTCAAGGGGTACTCGAAGAACTGGGAAAAGAGGAACAAAAGCTACGTTATGTAGAATCAGATGATGCGGATCCTTTCCAACGTCAAAGATTAGAGTTTGCGGAGATTATTCAATATAACTTGTTATTTGGATTCTATCTTAATGAAAGTGAAAAAGAGCACGAGATAAAGTTAAAGGATTTAGCTACATTCACCGCTATGATGGTTAATCTCCTGAATTTACTGATTGGTGATTTTTTTACAAGAAAGCTTAATAAGATATCTGGCTTGAGCGTGCAAGAAGTCTAAGTATGAAGCGGGCATGAATTTGATCGAATTTGATCGAAGGCATGCCCGCTTTTAAGGATGCAACTGTCAAATTATGTGCTATAATAAAAAATATAGAAAATAGTGGCTAATAGTAAAACATTATATTCTAAAACTTAAAAATACTTTTCGATTGGACTTGATAATATAACTTATATGGAATATTATGGTGAAAGGCAAAGCATTGAAACTGAAGGAGATGTTTCAAAATGGAATACGAACTGATTAGTAAAGAGAACATGTATCAACGTTTAGGGATCGACAAGATCCCTTCGAATATTGATATGTTCTACGATTTGTCCTACGACCTGTCGACGTATATCTTTGAGTACAGGACAAAGCACAATTATACCCAAAAGCAGTTTGCGGAGTTTTTGGGTGTACGACAGCCCATGGTTTCTAAACTGGAGAGCGGCAACTACAATATTTCCCTGCAGAGCATCTGTGATGTTATGGCTAAGCTCAACACCAAAGTGAAAATCCAGTTCTTTTTGGGGGAAGCGGGATGAGAATAAAAGCCGTGGAACTGAATGTGATTCTCCCCTTGATCAATATCTTTAAGTTGCAGAAGATGAAGGAAGAAGCGAATAGTTAAAAGCGGGCATGCATGGATCGAGATTGATAAAAAGTGGGCTAATTTCAAGAAGGAGGCTTCCAGTCATGGACAAACATATCTTCACAGGAACGATCATATCAATCCAACCACGGATCCGTTTAACCAGGTCTTTCGACGAGTCCTCCCATACATATCTCGGTTATGCTATTACTTTAGAGGGAGAGATCGATAATCAACACACGACTTTCTCCGTTGGCATCGGCAAAGCAGCCCATGGTAAACATCAATTCAAAGTAAACGATGTGGTCTCCGGAGAATGTATTCCGGTACCGGATCCTGACACTGAGCCTACCGAATATTACAGAGTATCCAAGCTTAAACTCATCACCCGAAGTACTACCATCTCTAACACATCATCCCCATGGGAACTGGTGCCACCGGAGCTGGAAGTTTACAGAGCAAGAGGGCACCGCAGACTGGCAGCCAGGACATATGATAGTAAGTGTAGCAGCTGCATGTGGGGCTGTAGAATACCTGTTGAGATCATTATAGACAACTGGAATCCTAGAGGCCGGAGAAAGTATCGGTTCGAGACGTTCTGCTATGGGCCATTAAACTGTAAATTGTATAAGGCTGGTCCTAATCGTAAAGTAGAAGGCCGGAATGGGATGGTGTTTGTAGAAGAGGATTGGGTTGATGCTATGAATGTGGAGCATAGGGGAGAAGATGAGTAGGTTGATTGAAGGCGGGTGACGTATTTAAGACGGTTATCCCGCTGACTGCCAAGCCAGGTGAACATGCCAGTGCACATGCTGATGAACATGGTGAAACCCAAAAGCCCAAATCAAAAATACTATTCTGATAGGTAACTGGGACTGGGATCCAAAGCATCCGGAGCATGGTGACATGAAGGCCTGGGTAGAGGATTGGAATTTCAGGGAGTACGATCCTGATTGGATCAATGAGAGACTTAAGGGCTTTTCATTGGATATATAGAAAGGAGCGCTCATGGATACCATCGTGAAAGAAGTAGGCGGTTTTTACAAAGTGATCAAACTGAAGGAGTTCCGGCGCACGGAAGGGGTATCCTTCGACATCATGGATCCGTCCATGATCCCAAAGATCGACGCCATCGACCGGGTCATCCATAAAAGCGACGCCTTGTCTCCGGGCACCGTGGGCGCCGTTTTGCGGCCCTGGTATATGCACCCGCATCAGGAGGACAACCTGTTTGTTCTGCACGGGAAGCGGCATGTGGAGCTGTATCGCCCGGGGCATGATAAAATCGAAAGGTTCGTGATCACGCCGGACTATATCGAGCATAATGGAGAGCGGATCGTAGAGGGCGGCGGGCTGATCACCTGGGATGTGAACGTGTTTCACCGGATCCAAAGCGGACAGGCCGGCTCGGCAAGCGTCAATTTGGCGACCCATCACGACGGATTTGACATCAGGACGAACTTCAACATTTATGACTTGAATATAGAAACGGGAGAATATAGATTAATAAGAGAAGGCTTTAAAGATCAAAAGTGACAGAAGCCTGAGCACATAAACTGATATAAAACGGAGGATTAAAAATGATCGTGACCACAACGCCCGCCATCGAGGGCAGGAAAATCATCGAGTACAAAGGTATCGTGTTTGGAGAAGTGATCTCCGGCGTTGATTTCATCAAGGACTTTGCGGCGGGCCTTACGAATTTCTTTGGCGGCCGTTCCGGGTCCTACGAAGGAGAATTGATCGAGGCCAGGGAGGCATCGCTGAAAGAAATGACCGGGAGAGCGGAAGCCTTGGGCGCCAATGCGGTCGTCGGCGTGGACATCGATTACGAGGTGCTGGGCCAGGCCGGGAATATGCTGATGGTCACGGCATCGGGCACTGCGGTAGTGGTGGAATAGAAAGCATAGACGGACAAGCACGTGTCAGGTGCTTGTCCGTCTATAGGTTAGTGTGCTGAATGTTTAGGCTTTAGTATAGTGTTCTGAATGCTTAGGCTTTTTTACCCGGAATTACGGAAGAAGCAATCGGCGGTGCGACCTTCTTGTCAGCCTTTTTCTTCTTCTTTTCTTTATTCTTAGGACTCTTGTCTCCCATGGCGTTCACATCCTTTCCTGTTACATCTTAGTTATACTCCCTTTTGAACTTTATGCAACAGAAATCGCCGCCGGGGCAGCGGTGGCCGTGCTGTAAAAGAAGTTATACAGGAACCTCTATTTTCAATCAATTCCTGTATAACTTTTCACGCTATTTAATCGGCTTTGCACCGATGCAGGTCTTTCGCGGTGCGGGCGGTGCAAAATCGGCTGCCGGCTGGCCTCAAGGGCACTTTTCAGTGCCCTTGCTCCTTCTATTTGAGCAGTTTTGCACCGATACAGGCCTTTCGCGGCGCGATCGGTGCAGAATCGGCCGCCGGCTGGCCTCAAGGGCACTTTTCAGTGCCCTTGCTCCTTCTATTTGAGCAGTTTTGCACCGATACAGGCCTTTCGCGGCGCGGGCGGTGCGGCCGGATCTCAATGCCCGGAGGGCATCCGGCCGGGATTCTAACGCCTTCGGCGGCGGTCAGCCTTTCTTCCGGCTAAAGTACCGCACATTGCTCCACAGAATAAACCCAAAGAGCAGGAACCCGGCATAGCCGTTGATGGTGAGCACCAGGTTCACCAGGCGATTGAAGGGAATTTTCAGGGCGGTAAAGATCCCGGCCGCTGTCAGGAGGACTGCGGCGGTGTTGTATGTCTTGGAGTGCTCGGGGGCGATGCGGTTGCTCAGGGTCCAGAGCAGCGGCGTCGCGGTGCTGAAGATCCCCAGGAAGATGACGATGGAATAAAGTGATGCAACGGTGTGGTTGATGTCGTCGAGCATGAGCAGGACAGGCACTTGGGACAACCCCACCAATTCGATGTTGGCCAGCAGCGCCAGGGTGACGCAGCTGACTGCCAGAGAGAAGCCGATCACGCCGACGGCTGTTCCGATCCGGGCGTCCCACTTGTTCTTTTCCGTTCTGCCGATGGCGCTGAAAAAGCCTGCCAGCATCAGCATGTTGAAGCCGCAGTAGGTGGCGGCGGCGAAAAGCCAGTTCCTGCCCGCCGCCATCACGCCGATTTCGCCCACGATCCGATGGCCTTCCGGGATGCCGGTCTTCCCGTATTTCAGTCCCAGAAAAGAGGCGCCGATGGCCATCACGGCGATGAGGGGGCCGATGGAGCCCAGGACGTCCACCATTTTCTTGAGGCCCAGCAGCACGGTGAGGCAGGCCAGCAGGCCCACGACGGTGGCGCCCAGGGCTTCGCTGAGCCCGTATTGCTGCCGGATGGTGGCGCCGGCCCCTGCCAGCATCAGGATGAAGGCAGAGAAGCAGAATAACGTGGCAAAGAAATCAAAATAGACGCCGAAGAATCTGCCGCTGAAGTAGCGGAAGACGTGGGCGTCTTTTTCAAATCGGCCGATGCGTCCGGCTTCCACGAAGTTCACGTTTACATAGATGTTGAACAGCATAAAAAACAGGATGCCCAGCAGGCCTTTCAGACCAAAGGCTGCGTAGAACTGCAGCGTCTCCTGCCCTGTGGCAAAGGCAGCTCCGATGCAAAAGGAAATAAAGGAACCGCCCACGAGAAAGATTCTTTTCGTGCTGAGATCCGACCGTTTCATAGAACACCTCGCCTCCAATATATCACCGGGGCAGGAAATTTCAAGGGGGACAGTCAACAAATGTCAGCGCAGACTTGACAAGTACAAATGTTTGACTTTTTGCCTTGAAAAGCACATAATGTCATTACAGATAAGTGCGGCATGGTGAGCTTTTATGTAACAGAGAGGCGCCCATATGGAAATAAAGCGTAACTTATATTTAGATCAATTGGCGCTCAAAAGGCATAATGGTCTGATTAAGGTTATTACCGGTATTCGCAGATGTGGTAAATCATATCTGTTGTTCACTTTGTTTAAAAGCTTTCTGCGAAACAATAGTGTGAATCAATCTCATATCATCGAAATGGCGTTTGATTCATACGAAAACAAGAAGTACAGGGATCCTGATGTGCTCTATCCATACATCAAAAGCCTCATTGTTGATGATGATATGTACTATGTGTTACTGGATGAGGTTCAACTTCTCGGAGAATTTGAATCCGTTCTCAATGGACTGATGCGAATCAGCAATGTGGATGTTTACGTTACCGGCAGCAACGCAAAATTTCTTTCCAAAGACATCATAACAGAATTCCGTGGACGCGGTGACGAATTGCATATGGCACCCTTAAGTTTTGACGAGTTTATGTCGATCTACGATGGAAACAAGTATGATGGATGGAACGAATATATGCTTTACGGAGGCCTGCCGTCTGTTGTGCTTCTAAATACACCGGAACAGAAAATCGACTATCTTAAAAAATTGTTTACCGAAACCTACATCAACGATATTGTCGGAAGACATCAGGTGAAACATAAAGACGAATTGGAGGATCTAATCAATATATTATCTTCCTGTATAGGCTCCCTGACAAATCCCAACAAGCTTTCCAACACATTCAAAAGCGTAAAAAATGTTACGATCAGTCCGAAAACGATCAAAAATTATATAGACTATTTGAGCGATGCGTTTATCATCGACAGCGCAGTCCGATTTGATATCAAAGGCAGGAAATATATCGGCACACCGCTGAAATATTACTTCAGTGACATCGGGCTTCGAAACGCGCGGATCAATTTTCGGCAGATCGAAGAAACACACACAATGGAAAACATAATTTACAATGAACTAAAAAAAAGAGGCTTCAATGTTGACGTAGGGGTAGTAGTGGTCAACACAAGAAACGAACAGAGCAAAAAAGTGCGAATGCAATACGAAGTGGATTTTGTCTGCAGCAAAGGTTCAAAGCGGTACTATTTGCAATCTGCTTTTGCCTTGCCGGACAATATGAAAGTTCAACAGGAACAAAGACCTTTTGCTTATATCGATGATTCTTTTAAAAAGATTATTGTCGTTAAGGATACGCCTTCGTCATGGTATAGCGAAGAAGGTATCCTTGTGATGAGTATTTTTGATTTTTTATTGGATCCGGATAGTCTGCAGATCTAAGGGATCGAAAATGGACATGGATTGAATACCTTCCGCTTTATCTTGCACGGAAAACCAAAGAATTACTTTGATGGTATGAAAGGACAAACAGCAATGGACAAATCAGCAATGTTTACCCTCACCTACGGCCTCTTTGCGGCCGGCGTCGAGGAAGGCGGTAAGAAGAACGCCTGCATCATCAATACGGCGGTCCAGGCGACCTCCGATCCCATGCGCATGCACGTGACGATGATGAAGAGCAATCTCACCACGCAGTTGATCCGGAAAAAAGGCAGTCTTACGGTTTCGGTGCTGTCCCTGGACTGCCCGCTGGAGGTGGTCGCCTCCTTCGGCATGCGCAGCGGGCGGGATTGCAACAAGTGCGAAGGGGGCGACTTCGAGAAAGACACCAACGGGAACCCCTATCTGACCCGGAACACCATCGCTTACATGAGCCTGAACGTGGCCTCCATGATCGACCTGGGGACGCATAACCTGCTTATTTGCGATGTGATCGAAGCGGAAAAACTGGGCGCCGGGCAGCCCATGACCTACGCGGACTACCGGGCGCTGAAAACCGGCGGGTCCGTTGCCAAGGCTGCGGACAAGAAGACGGACGCGCCCAAGAAAAAGACCTGGGTCTGCTCCGTGTGCCACTATGTCTACGACGGCGACATCCCCTTCGAAGATCTGCCCGACGACTACAAGTGTCCTGTGTGCGGGCAGCCGAAGTCGGTGTTCGTGGAGGAAGTATAGGGAACCGCAATGAGTACCGAACAGTACATGATATTTTCATTGATCGCCCTCATGCTGCTCTTTTTCGTGTGGGGAAAGTGGCGTTATGACGTCGTGGCCCTGGCGACACTGCTCCTGGCAAGCCTTTCGGGTCTGGTGCCCATGGCGGAGGCCTTCGAGGGGTTCAGCAACCCCGCGGTGATCACGGTCGCTGCGGTACTGGTCGTGAGCAAGGGCCTGGAAAACGCCGGCGTCGTGGAGGTGATCGCAAAGGCTCTGAACAAGGCGGGAGACAGGCCTCTGATCCAGTTGAGCTTTCTTGTGTTGGCGGTGACGGTCAGTTCGGCGTTTATGAACAACATCGGCGCGTTGGCCCTGATGATGCCCGTAGCGCTGAAGATGGCCAGAAAAAACAACCGCCCGCCTTCCTTATTCTTGATGCCCTTGGCGTTTGGTTCGCTCCTCGGAGGCATGACGACCCTCGTGGGGACGCCTCCGAATATCATTATTTCCATGTATCGCGCCGAAGCGACGGGGCGGGGTGCCTTTCGCATGTTTGACTTTCTGCCCGTTGGCGGCGGCGTCGCCCTCGCGGGGGTGCTTTTCATTTTACTGATCGGCTGGCGTCTGATCCCCAAGCGGAAGGGCGGAAAATCCCCGGAGGATTTGTTTGAGATCAAGGACTACATCACGGAAGTTCTGATTGCCGAAGATTCAGCGTTTGTCGGGAAAACCGTGGCCGAATTGGAGGGCGCTATCGAAGGGGAACTCAAGGTCGTTTCGGTATTTCGCAAAGAAAAAAGATTTCCGGCTCCTTCCCTGACGCTCACATTCAAGGCGGGAGACTCTATCGTGGTGGAGGCTGCCGCGGAAGAATTTCAGGAGCTGTTGGATGCTACGGATCTGGTTTTGGCGGAAACCGGCAAACTGTCCAAAGCGGACATCAGCTCGGACGAAGTGGAAATCGTGGAAGCTGTGGTGATGAACGATTCCTTTGCCATCGGCAGAAGTGCGAAATCCATGAAGTTTCGATCAAGATACGGCATCAATCTGCTGGGAATCGCCCGGGAAGGCGTCCGGATCAAAGATACCCCGGATTCGGTCAACTTCCGAATCGGGGATATCCTCCTTTTGCAGGGAGATCCGGACACGCTGAGCGACATGCTTTCGCAGTGGGGGTGCCTGCCTTTGGCGGGAAGAGGCTTGTCTTTGGGCAAGCCCAGGAAACTCTTGCGAGGGGTTGCCATTTTTGCCGCGGCGATCCTCTTGACAGCCCTGGGCATCATTCCGGTGCAAATGGCCTTTACGGCAGTAGCGCTGATCATGGTGATCGGGAAGTTCATCTCCCTGAAAGAGGTGTATGCCAGCATCGACTGGTCCGTGATCCTGCTGCTCGGCTCGGTCATTCCCGTCAGCAAGGCGTTGGAAACGACCGGGGGCGCCGGGATCATCGCCGAAAGCATATTGGGGTTTGCGGATCAGCTTCCGGTGTGGGCCTCTGTTGCGGTGGTGCTGATCGTTTCCATGACTTTGTCGGACATTGTCAACAATGCTGCGGCGGTGTTGATCATGGCGCCGATCGCCATCGAGATCGCAGCCGGTTTGGGTGTGGTGTCCGATCCGTTTTTAATGAGTGTGGCCGTGGGAGCTTCCTGTTCTTTTCTGACGCCGATCGGCCATCAATCCAATACTTTGATCATGGGACCCGGCGGGTATCAATTCGGAGATTACTGGAAAATGGGGCTTCCGTTGGAGCTCATCGTCGTGTGCGTCGCCACGCCTCTGATCATGCTGGTATGGCTGTAGGACAGAGTGAGAAGGTCACCAAAGGAACGGGAACGGAAAGGAACGGGAAATGGCACAGGCGGATTTTGATCGATTCATCGAAAACAACAGAGGGGAAATGCTGGAATTTCTTCGGAACCTGGTGGCTTGCGAGCTGCCGTCCAGTGATGCCGTTGCGGGGCAAAATGCACAGGATCTGATCGCTGAATTCCTTTCGGATCTTGGGTTTTCGGTGACGAAGGATTTCCCTGTGGATCCGGACCCGGAGGATCCGCTGCATTATGCCGATCGCTGGAGCGTGGTGGGTTTACGGAAGGGACAGGGAAACGGACCTTCTCTTGCGTTGAATTCCCATGCCGACGTGGTGGGTCTGGGGGACGTTTCAAAGTGGAAGTACTCGCCGCGGGCGTGTACGCTGAAGGACGGAAAGGTGTACGGGCGGGGTGTGATCGATGCCCGGGGTTGTTTGACGACTTTTTTGTTTGCCTTAAAGGCGATCATCGAATCCGGGACAAAGCTGAACGGCGACATCATCTTTCAGTCCGTTGCGGATGAGGAGATTTTGGGAAAAGGGACGGAAGCCCTGGTGCGAAAAGGCTATGTGGCCGATGCGGTTCTGGTGGGCGAGCCCACGAAACTGGCCTTTTGCCCGGCCACCCGGGGGGCGGCTCAGTTCTATCTGGATGTGGAAGGCCTTGCCACCCATTCGGGCGTGGCCTACGAAGGGCAGAACGCCATCCTCAAGGCGATGCGCTATATCGAGGCGCTGGTGCAGTTGCAGGAGGACCTTGACCGGCAGTATATGCACCCCCTGTGGCAGGAATACCCTGTTGCTCATACGGTGAACATCGCGCTGATCAACGGCGGCGAATCTGCCAGCAGAGTGCCTTCCGCGTGTACCGTGTCGGGCTTGGTAGGCTGCATCGCAGGGGAATCTCTGGAAGATGTCCACCGATGGGTGGAGGACGTGGTGAAAAAGGTGACGGAGAGCGATCCGTGGCTGCAGGCGCACCCTCCGGTGCTGCGCTGGGCCGAGACGATGCAGTTCGAACCCTCGGCCAGCGCTCTCGGCGGCCGATTCTTTGAGATCGCCGAGGCCTGCAGCCGGGACATACTGGATTCCTATCAAGCCCCCAGAGCCTTCACCGCCGTCAGTGACCTGCGCTACTTCCTGGATCACCCCGGCGCCGTGGGCGCCAACTTCGGGCCCGGAGATATCAAGCAAGCCCACGCCTACGACGAATCCGTGGAATTCGAGGAGATCGTCAAAGCCTGCAAGATCGCCGCCCGGTTCATCGAACGCTGGACGAATTCCGACCGCTAAAAAATGCGCTGACCGCGTGCCCGAATAACTGTATAGTGCGCACAACTATACAACCGAAGGAAAACAACTCCTGTCCCTACCGGAATAGTAACAGGAGTTGTTTGTTTTCCCGGCCGCCGCCGCTTTCGTGCGCGCCCTGCAGGCTTCCCGGCCGCCGAAAGTTATACAGGAAACCATGCATTTCGGCTTTTCCTGTATAACTTTTTCTATTGCAAGGAAACCGGCGAGGCTAAGACGATCCCGGTGGGGTTCACCGGCACCGGTTACTTCGACATGCACGCTTATATGCAATACAACGATGGCGCCATGAGCGACGATATCCCGACCGATGCGGATCTGCAGGTCGGCTTTGACGGCTTGTCGAAGTTAAAATAGAAGGGAAGAGAGACCGGGGCAACCCCGGCCTCTCTACAGCTTTACATGGACGCCGGAAGACCCCGTGGTGCATGAAACGAACTTTTATGGTATAATTATTCCAAGAAAAATGAAGAATACTCTAAGATTGGAGACCATTATGTATCTTGAAGAAATCAATGCACTGCCCAAAAAATTCGTCAGCAACCTTGATAGCGATTTCGAAAACCTTAAAGTCTATCTTGTGCAAGACTATGATTTAAAGCTTCTAAATCGCGTCGTTAATTTCGGTGTCAATATTTTTGGTGAATTGGGTATGGATGAATGGGGCCTTGTCCCGCAAATTAGACATGGCAATGTATTTCTTTTAAAAGAAGCTTCAAAAAAGCAAATCGTCGGCCTTGCGATTTTAATGCGCGACTGGGAAGATTTAGAAAAAGCGTATCTGTTCGATTACGCAATTGCGGAAGACCACCGGGGGCAAAACTTAGGTGTGCAGTTTTTAAAAGTGATCATTGCAAATTTGGTGGAGCAAGGTTTCTTAAAAATGAGCCTTACGGTCGATGTGGAAAATGCGCCTGCCATCCGACTGTATGAAGATAAAATCGGATTTGAAATCAAGCAACACAATAGAGACGAATACGGGCAAGGTCATGATCGCTATATTATGGAATTAGATTTCAATAAATTTTTAGAATCGCGAAATAAACTTGCCAAATAAAAGCATTGTTCGATTGCGGAAAAGCAAAAGATTGGAAAATGCATTGAGGATTTTGTTCCATGGATAAAAATCAAGGCTATATCAAAAGCATCAGAGGAAGCATCATCGATGTTGTTTTTGAACGGGAATTGCCGGCTTTAAACAATAAACTTGTAACGGGAGAGGGCGACCGGGTAGTGATGGAAGTCGCGTCGTACATCGACGATGAGACGATCAGCTCGATCGCGCTCACGGCCACCGGCGGGCTGTCCCGGGGGGACATCGTGACGGACACCGGCGGGCCGTTGCAGGTGCCTGTGGGCACGGCGGTGCTGGGCAAGATGTTTGATGTCTTCGGAAATACGCTGGCCGGCGAAGACGTGAGCGGGGCGGAGACCCGGTCGATCCATCAGAAGCCGGTGCCGTTTTCCAAGCGAAGCACGCGGAACGAAATCTTTCTCACCGGGATCAAGGCCATCGACGTGCTGACACCTCTGGCCCGGGGCGAAAAGGCCGGTCTGTTCGGCGGAGCCGGTGTGGGAAAAACCGTGTTGATCACCGAGCTGATCAACAACACGGCGAAAAAAACAGAGGGCTACAGCGTTTTCTGCGGGATCGGCGAGCGGTCCCGGGAAGCCGAAGAGCTCTACAGAGAAGTGAAAGAAGCGAAAGTGCTGGAAAACGCGGTACTGATCTTTGCGCAGATGAACGAGCCGCCGGGCGCCCGTTTCCGGGTGGGGCACGCGAGCCTGACCATGGCCGAGTATTTTCGGGACGAAGAGAAAAAGGACGTACTGCTTTTGATCGACAACGTGTTCCGGTTTATCCAGGCCGGATCCGAAGTGTCGGGGCTGACGGGGAAAATGCCTTCGCGGGTGGGCTATCAGCCGACACTTGCCAGCGAGCTGGCGGAACTGGAGGAACGGATCTCCAGTACCGAATCCGGCGCGATCACGTCGATCCAGGCGGTCTATGTGCCTGCGGACGATTTTACCGACCCCAGCGCGACCCACACGTTCTCGCACTTGTCGGCGTCGGTGGTGCTGTCCCGTCAGCGGGCCAGCCAGGGACTCTATCCGGCGATCGATCCGTTGAATTCTTCATCGAAAATGCTCAATGCGGCCGTCGTAGGCAAGCGGCACTACGACATCGCCCGGGAGATCAAGAAGACCCTGGCCACCTACGAGGAGCTGAAGGATATCATCGCCATGCTGGGCATCGAGGAACTTTCCGTGGAAAACCGCAACGTGGTCTACCGGGCCAGGAAGCTGGAGCGCTTTTTGACTCAGCCTTTTTTTACAACGGTGGAGATCACCGGCGGCGAAGGCCGGTTGGTGGAGCTGGAAGATGCTCTGGAGGGCTGCGAGCGGATCCTGAACGACGAGTTTGCCGAATACGAGGAGAACGATCTCTACATGATCGGCAATATCCAGGAGGCCGTGGAGCGGAAGAAGAAGCGGGACGCAAAGCATGAGGCTTAAGTTTATCCTTCCCTATAAAACCATCCTGGACGAGGATGTGCAGAAGATCACGGCGCCCGGGTCGGAGGGAGAGTTTCAGATCCTTCCCCGCCACATCGACGCCACCTGGACCCTGCGGTCGGGCATCCTGCAGATCACAGCGGGGAGGGAGTTGTATTATGCCATCGACCGGGGCGTAGCGGTCAAGCAAGGAGACACGGTGTACCTGTCCACGATGCGGGCCATCGCCGGGGATTCTCTGGGCGAACTGAGCCGGACGGTGGAAGAGACGTTCAAGGTATTGGACGATAAGGAAAAGCAAGCCAGAGAAGTACTCGTTCGGCTGGAAACGGAAACGATCCGCAAGTTCATCGAGATGGAAAAATAAGGGGCGTGATCTTCTTGGACAAGAAGAAACGGACGGCAGAAGAAGAGCTTCTGGAAAAAATCAAAAAGGATTCCGCGAAAAAAATGAAAGCCCGGGAAGAAGGCAGCGAGATCATGTTCGGCCTGGGACTCTTCGGGATCGTTGGATGGTCCATCGCGATCCCCACCGTTTTGGGCATCGCCCTGGGCGTCTTTCTGGACAAGCGATTCCCCCAGAGCTTTTCCTGGACGATCACGCTGCTGTTCGCCGGGGTCATCCTGGGATCCTACAATGCCTGGCGCTGGGTCAGAGAAAAGAGTGAAGAGGAAGAGGAGGACGAAGAATGACTGCATTTTTGATCGGGATCAGCCTGGGCCTTGTTTTTTTCGGCGGCCTGTATTGGACGGTTCAAAAGCTGGCGGACGCAAAGCATCCAAGCCTTCTGATGACAGCCAGTCTGCTCTTTCGCATGACGGCTTTGCTGGCCGTGTTGTTTTACGTTTCGAAGGATGGATATCAGAGCGTATTGTTTGCCATGGCCGGTATGCTCCTGGTCCGCATCGTCATGACGTTCAGCGTCAAGCGGCCGAAGTAAAAGGAAATCCGAACCTACAGAGAAAAGGAGGAGCTGTATGACCATCGATCCCAGTGAAATCGTTTATTTTGAAGCAGGCTTTGTGCGCATCACGGCAACGCTGGTCTTTACGTGGGTCATTATGATCCTTCTGACTGTCGTGTCGTATCTGGTCACAAGGAATATCAAAGTGGAAGGCGAAATATCCAAGGGACAGAACATCCTGGAGGCTCTGGTGGAAACCATCAACGGCCAGATCCGGCAGATCAGCCGGCAGGATCCGGCCAAGTATCTTCCCTTCGTGGGCACGCTGTTTATCTTTATCCTTGCATCCAACATCCTCTCCATCGTTCCGGGTTTTATTTCCCCCACCGGCTCCCTGAACACCAGTGTTGCTCTGTCGCTCTGTGTATTCCTGTCCGTGCCGGTGTTCGGGATCGGCGAGCAGGGCATCGGCGGCTATCTGAAGGAATACATCAAGCCCACGTTTATCATGCTGCCTTTCAATATCATCAGCGAGATTTCCAGAACCTTGTCTCTGGCCATCCGTCTGTACGGAAACGTCATGAGCTCCAGCATCATCGTGGCCATCCTGCTGGGTGTCGTTCCCCTGTTTTTTCCGGTCGTCATCCAGGCCCTCGGTCTGTTGACGGGGGTGATCCAGGCTTACATATTCGCGATCCTTGCAATCGTCTACATTGCATCGGCCACCGAACGCAAAAAGAAGAAAAAAGGAAACTTGAAGGAGGAATCATAATGGACAATATCGGTTTGATCGGGATGGTCTCGATCATCATGGCGGGGCTGACCATCGCAGTAGGCTCCATCGCCCCGGCCATCGGGGAAGGCAATGCGGTATCCCAGGCGCTCAAATCCATCGCCCAGCAGCCCGACGAGGCAAACACGATCTCCAGAACGCTCTTTGTGGGACTGGCGATGATCGAATCCACCGCGATCTACTGCTTCGTCATCTCCATGATCCTGCTGTTCGCCAATCCGTTCTGGAACAAAGTGATAGGATAAGCCGATGAATATCAGCTGGTTTGAGATCATTGCGCAGATCGTCAACTTTTTTATCATTCTTTTTATCTTGCAGAAGCTTCTCTACAAGCCGGTGATGAAGGCTATGGCCCAGCGCCAGGAGCGGATCCAAAAAGCTCAGAAGGAAGCGGACGCGAAGATGAAGGAAGCCGAAACGTTGGTGGCTGCCTATGACAAAAAAACAGAAGAGATCGAAAGCGAGAGAAAAACGATCCTGGAAACGGCCCGGACCGAAGCTCGGGAAAAGAAGGAGAGCCTTCTGGCGAACTATCAGAAGGAAGCCGAGAGCAAACGGCAGCTCTATCTGAAAGAGATCGAGGACGAGAAGGAAAGCTTTCTGCGCCAGTTGCGGAAAAACCTGGGGGAGAGCGCCGTCAAGATCGCTTCCCGTATTTTGAGCGCCCTGTCTTCCAAAGAGCTGGAAGCCGAAGTGTTCGAAACGTTTCTGGCCGATCTGAAAGCTCTGAGCAAGAGCGTGCCGGATCCCGAAGAACTCAAAAAAGAGGAGCGCGTGCAGGTGCATTCCTTCCGGGAGCTTACAAAGAGCGAACAAAAAGCGATCCGGGATGCCCTGAAAGAACAGCTGCCCAACGTGGGGGAAATCGAATTCGAAACGGAATCCGAGCTGATGCTGGGGCACGCTTTGTATTTGGAAACCTATACAGTCCATACGAATATCAAAAACTATTTGGACGAAATCGAAAAAGAGATCGCCCAGCGTCTGGACGTGAACTGATATGGAGTGCCCGGGATGTTAGAAAATCAATTCAAAGCATTGGCCCAGGCGACGGACGAAGCGTTGGCCGGGGATTTTGAAGAAATCAATATCGAGGAAAGCGGAACGGTCGTGCTGATTGACAGCGGGATCGCAAAGGTTCGCGGTCTTAAGAAGGTGAAGAACGAGGAACTGATCGCGTTTCCCAACGGAACCATGGGCCTGGCGTTCAATCTGGACCCCGAGGAGATCGGGGTGATCCTGCTGGGTTCGTTTGACGGCATCAAGTCGGGCCAGAAGGTCAAGCGGACCTACAAGGTTGCCGACATCCCCGTGTCCGATGAATTCCTCGGCAGGGTGATCAGCCCGCTGGGAGAGATTCTGGACGGACAGGGCCCTGTGACGGCGGATAAATCCCTTCCCGTGGAGCGGGAGGCGCCCTCCATTATGAAACGGGCGCCGGTGTTCCAACCCCTGCAGACCGGGGTCAAGGTGATCGACTCCGTCGTGCCCGTGGGACGGGGGCAGCGGGAGCTGATTCTGGGAGACCGTCAGACCGGCAAGACGGCCATCGCCATCGACACCATTCTCAATCAAAAGGATACGGACGTTCTCTGCATCTACTGCGCCATCGGCCAGCAGATCACTTCGGTTTCCAAAATCATCGACACGCTCAAATCCAACGATGCCATGGCAAACACCATCGTGATGGTAGCCGGCTCCGAGGATCCGCCGGGATTGTCCTACATTGCGCCCTATGCGGCCACGTCTTTGGGCGAATATTTTATGGAGCAGGGGCGGGACGTGCTGATCGTCTACGACGATCTGACCCGGCACGCCAGGGCGTACCGGGAGCTGTCGCTGCTGCTGGAGCGGCCGCCGGGACGAGAAGCTTATCCGGGAGACATCTTCTATATCCATTCCAGGCTTCTGGAGCGCTCCACCCATCTGCGGGACGAGTTTGGCGGCGGCAGCATCACGTCCCTGCCCATCATCGAGACCCAGGCGGAAAACCTGTCGGCCTACATCCCCACCAACCTGATCTCGATCACGGACGGACAGATCTACCTGTCTCCGAAGCTCTATCAGAAGGGCAATCTTCCCGCCGTGCAGATCGGCTTGTCCGTCTCCAGGATCGGCGCCAAGACCCAGCTTCCTTCCTACCGGAGCATCACCGGGGCCCTGAAGCTCACCTATTCCCAGTTCGAAGAACTGGAGTCCTTTGCCAGCTTCGGCACCCGGCTGGACGAGGCGACCCGACGCACGCTGGAGCGGGGGCGGCGGATCCGTCAAGTCCTGAATCAGCCTCAGAATCTGCCCATCGAAGTGACCGAGCAGATCGGCGTGCTCATGGCCGTTACCGGCGGCGTGTTGGACGAAGTGCCGTTGGAGCGGATCGACGAAGCCGAGGAACACATCCGAAAGACCGTCCGGGAGGACGAGGCATTCCGCGGGCATCTGTTGGGAGATGAAAAACCTTCCGACGAAGTGAAGGAGGCATTTCTCGAACGGATCAGAGACATTTTAAAACAGGAAATGGAGAGCTGATGGCCGGATTGCAGACGATCAAAAAGAGCATACGTTCTGCGGAGAACCTCAAGGCCATCGTGGGCACGATGAAAGCCCACGCGTCGGCCAACATCAATCAGTTTCAGAACGCGGCCAAAGCATCCATGGAGTACCGTCACGTCCTGGATCTGTCTTTGTATGTGGTTCTATCCGGCGAGGAAGAGGTCGCGCCGCCGGACGAGGTCCCCAAGGGCCGTGCCGTGCATATCGTATTCGGTTCGGACCACGGTCTGGCCGGCCGGTTCAACGAGCGGATCTCCGCCTTTGCGCTGGAACAGATCCCCGCCGGCGAGGAGAACATCGTGATCGTGATCGGGCAGCAGATCGTCCAGCGGTTGCAGTACGATTTTAAAATCTACAAGGACTTTCTGCAGCCCCAGTCCACGGACAATATCTCTTCCATGGTCAACAAGTTGCTGATGCAGATCGACGAACTGCGCGAGACGATGCCCGTGGAGAAGATCCTCCTTTATTACAACAAGCCCCGAGACAACACCATCTTTGCCGAGGATACGGAGCTGCTGTTTCCCATAGACCTGGCGGAGCTTTCCCGCAACCAGGTGGCGTGGGAATCCAAAGGACTCCCTACTTATTTTGCGGAGAGGCAGGAAATCATTTCCGATCTGATCCGCCAGTATTTTTTTATTACGCTGTACAGAGCGTTTTGTTATTCGCTGGCATCGGAAAACGCCAGCCGGCTCATGTCCATGCAATCGGCGGAAAAGAACGTGGACAAACAGCTGGAGGAGCTGAACTTCCTGTTCCGGCGGGAGCGGCAGAACAACATCACCGAGGAACTGAACGACATCGTGTCCGGATTCCGGGCCGCGAGAAAATCCAAATAAAGGTGGCAGACACCAATTGCATGGAATGAGAGGTATGAAAAAATGAGAGTCGTATTTGCTGCAAATGTCTCAGAATTCGAACAGACTAAGAAAAAGCGAGTCACGATCGACGGGCTGGATCTATTGATCGTGCAGTACCAGGGTTCCTACTATGCCGTAGAAAACACTTGCCCGCACATGGGCGGATCGCTGTACGATGGGGTTTTGGAAGACCATTATATCGCCTGCCCAAAGCATGGCTCTGTATTTGACGTTACCAACGGGGAACTGCATGAGCCCGGAAAATTCCTGGTCTTTAAAGTGAAACCTCAAGGACTGAAAAATTTTCCGATCAAAGTTGTCGGAGATGATCTGATGGTGGAGATGGAATAGTCGGTAAAACGTAATTCAGAAACGCCCGTTATAAAAGAAATCATGACCGCTTGCTGAGTTTTAGCGGTCATGATGCGGAGGTGATCCAATTGCGTGCTATTTAAAAATGGTTTGCTTTTCAATGGGGATTGTGAGTGCTTCCAGCGCTTTTGACACAATACTGCATCTGATTTTTTTCTGATCTTCTTCTGTTGTAGTTGGATCTCCAAGTGGGTAAGGGATAGAGATTGTTGATACAATCCGATTCGCGCCTACGCTTTCGGAAACGGGCGTAAGATTACAAAGGTGTACGGTAGGAAGGCCTTCTTTTTCTATTTCTTTTACCATTGTTGCGCCGCAACGTGTGCAAGTGCCTCAGGTGGAGACCAGTAATACCGCATCTACTTGGTCTTCTTTTATGTAGGGAATCATTTCCTTTGCCATTCTGCGAGCTTCTTTTTCTGTGGTCCCTGTTCCGACTGTAGAATAAAAATACGCGTGCAGGGAACCAAATTTATGCGTGTGGAGAAGTTCTTTCATCGTATCAACAGGCATAATTCTATTGGGATCCTCATTGGCGGCAGCAGGATCAAATCCCGCATGGATTGTCTTGAACTCGCCTTTTTTAAGCGTATCCATTTCACTAATGTTATAACGTCCCCACCTTGTGGCCGATGCGGATTGTATTCGATCCGGATTTTCAACAGGAACGATTCCGCCGGTGGTTATCAGGGCAATTCTTGCTTTTGCAATATTCTTGACGGCTTCTGCGATCGGCACATTCTCCTTTTCCGGAACCGGAAGTTCCGTCTGATACTTTTCCCCTTTCATCTTTGCAAGAAGCATAGCGACGCCGCGTTCTGCTGCCGTTGCATATTGAGGATCATATATCTGATGTCGTATTCCACGTTCAAAGTATTTTTCTTCTTCTGCACCCAGAGGAGAAAGCCCTTGGATGTATCGATCGACGTGGGACGCAACCGCAGACACGTCCTGGCGCATAGCCGCAGCGCTTTTTCCACCCCGGAAAATAATAATATCCCTTTTGAACATTTCGACGCCAGGATTTTCTTCGTGCATAGAAGTGAAAACCGGCTTCTGGAAATAATCCTTTACAGCATTGCACATCGTTCCGCAAGCAAATCCGTAGCGTCCAGCTTGGAAAGCCGGTCCGGCTATGAATATGTCAAAATCCTCTTTTTCCAATATAGCGATGAGCTTGCTGACGGCTTCTTTCGTGTGAGACGCGAAATAGTTGTCCCCACACACGATCGTTTTTGTGATGACGCCATCCTTAAGCTCAGCGTTAAAGGCAAGAGAAGGCCCAATTGGAGCTGGCGCCGCATAGGGCTCCACTTCTGCAGAAGCTTCGCCTCCCAGTCCTGCGAAGAATTGATTGATGTAATGTACAATTCTCATTTGCATTGTCTCCCGTTAAAATTCTTTCATCATTTTGCGTGACCATCCAGCGACCTGATCTCCACAGAACATAGCGTTATTTTCCAATATAATCGAACCGTCATTTCTTATGGAAGGACCGAGGTTTTCGTCAAAACTCCAACCGCCAGATAATCCGTCCCGACTCAATGCTTGCAGTTCGCCAATGACTGTTTTGCAGGGCGGCAATTCAATGAGTTGTGAAACATTTCCGGTGGAAACCAAGGCATCCAATTCCGGATCCATTACGACCAATGGCTGAGACATGCCATCACGTCCGGTACACTCATTGCTGATGCCGACAGCCTGAATCCCAGCTTTCTTGAGTTTTATAAGGCATTTGACATAATCAGCATCAGGGTTCCCATATCCTTCTTCTGTTACGATCGCACCATCTGCACCCAAAGTCTTCGCCATGTTGACAACCATGATTGCAGAGCGTTCCTTCTGCTCCAAAGAAACGTTTAAATTGGACAATATAATGCCCAGAAAGTTAAGTTCAGTGCCATGCTTTTTTAAAAGCTCTTTGATGGTGGGGAAGTTCTGAAAGTCATACGTACTCCATTTGGAAGAGCTTGGCATAAAACTACCCGATAGAATGGCTCCATCGAGTATTTCTGTGGGAGAAATAAAACTAGGTAGATATCTGTTCATATCCCAACCGTAGAGAAGAGCATTGTATCCGAGGTCTTCCATTTGGGATTGTGCCTGCATCACAAGCACGATAGAAGGCAACTGAAACATACTGGCCTCTCGCTTTCCGAGAGGGGTAAAGCAAATGTCCTCGCAGTCAGTTGCTGTCTTTCCCTCAAGAACTTTACCGAGATATTCCGCAAAACGATGTGTCGCCCAACGAATTGCATGATTCTGTTTTTGTTGTTCGTGGCGTTCAAATTCTTCATCCGTATCAATTACGAGACATATATTGATAAGCTTTGAAAAAATCGTAAGATCCGCACCGATTCCGCCCATATCGATCAGCCCATCTCCAAAGCTGCCCCAGTGTTTCCCGACGCCCAGAATGCTGCATCCCTTGAGTGCGTAAAGCTCGCCTTCTCCGCAAGCCGCCAAATCACCGGTTATTCCCGGAAAAAGTGCGCGTCCGTCTGGACGAAACCTGATCTCAACCGCCTCTTTCACCGGGACGATACGGGTGTCATCGCCAGGTCGTGCGATAAGAATATCAACGTCAGTTATATGACAATCTGAATCCATCAGAAATCGGATCGCGGCTTCTTTGTCAATCGTAAGCACATGGCCATCGAACTGCGTAACAGTACCCATCCGAACTTCTTCTACATAGAAATTGCTTATTTTAAGTGTCATGTTACAACCTTTCAGCATGAAATGTCTTACTGAAAGAATAATAATCTAATAAAAAATATTAGTCAAGCACAATAAATAATCACGATTAGCAAACAATAAAGCGATATGTTTTGGCGCAGAAGATTGTTTTCCTAAAGGGTTTTGATCACATATTTGACGATGGATAACATTTCAGCAGATATCTCATCGGGCGTTCGTGTGTCGATTCCCTCTGCGGCGTTGTACAGAAGACCTTGAAGCGCAAAAACGATAATGCGATTCGGTCGCAGAAGATACTCTTCCATACGTTTTTCTTCGGGGACAATTGTGGATAGAATCGTATAGCAGCGTTTATTGATGTCAGATTCTTTGAGCATTTTAGCAACTGCATTGGGAAAATCCCCAAGATCTTCTGGGAAAATTTCGTAATAATCTTTTAGTGTGTCTTGTACCTTTATGCTGTTTTTTTCAAAAAATAGCTTGTAAAATACTTTAGGTCTTGAAAACGCAAAAGCACAAAAGTTTTCCCAGACTGTGATCATCAGTTCTTCCGGTGTCCCGCATGTCTTTGTGGCTGTGGACAAGGATTTCGTGTAATCTTTAAGATATTTGATCATTGTGTATAGAATAAGGTGTTCAACATCATCAAAATAGTTGTAGATGGTAGCGCTGTTATAGGCTGCCATATGGGCCACTTTTCTTATGGTGACAGCATCAATGCCTTCCGTTTCAATTACTTCTTCGGTTGCCTTAATGAAATAGCTCATCATGCGCTTTCTTTGAATTTCTTTGTTGTTAGCCATGGTTCCTCCTCCGTGTAATGAAATATCTCATACATTTTGGTAGTTAACATATAATCATGATTAACATTAATTCAATGTACACGACTTGTCAAGAATTGTTGCTATGAATAGAGGAGCAAGGAAACAGGCGTGCAAAATGCGCTTGACAGTTATCATGATTATGATATTATCAAGATATTTATCAACGTATTTTTCTGAGAGAAAGGACATACAAAATGAAAGTGAAAAGATTATTGGCGCTGCTGCTAATACTTGTCGTTACACTGGCTGGTTGTGGCGGGGGCGGCGCTGCAGAACACGCTACCGACTCTATCATTATAGGGATCAACTCTGATGCGACAGCACTGGACCCGCTTCACATTAATGATACGGTCACGATGTCGATCCTATCTAACGTCTATGAGCCACTGGTTCGTATGACTACGGATTCTGAAATTGTCCCTGCTCTGGCAACGGACTGGACGATCTCACCGGATGGATTGGAGTATACATTTACAATTCGTACCGATGCAACGTTTCATAATGGTGACCCAATAACGGTTGAAGATATCAAGTATTCTATCGATATGGCTGTTGAGTCCTCATACACTGGCCCATACATGAACTTTATCGACCATACGGAAATCATAGATGATTCCACGGTTAAGATCGTTCTTCAATATGCGTATGCGCCTTTCTTGGCTTTATGTACAACTTATTCTCAGATCGTCAAAGAAGACTTCTATGCGGATGGTGGCACGATGATGTCCAAAGAACCGATTGGGTCTGGGCCGTATAAGTTTGTATCCTGGGCACAAGGGGATAAGATCGTCTTTGAAGCCTACGAAGGATACTACGCAGGAACTCCTGACATCACACAGCTTACATATAAAATAATTTCGAACTCCACAACGGCTACCATCGCTTTGGAGACGGGTGATATTGATATGTATATCAACGTCGCTGCCGCTGATATTCCTTCATTAGAAGCGAATAGCGAAATTACGTTGTTGAAAGAACCTTCCAGTGCATTTTACTTTATTGGACTTAATATGCAAGACGAAAAGCTGAGCGATATCAGAGTCCGTCAAGCCATCGCAAAATGTGTTGACCGGGATGCTTTGATTATAGGCGCACTGGATGGCAACGGTGTTAAGACGACGACATTTATTGCCGAAGGACTGCCGGGATATACCGAAGGCTTTGATCCGCTTCCTTATAATATTGAAGAGGCAAAAGCGCTGTTGACAGAAGCGGGTTATCCTGACGGATTTGAGATGACGATCAGTGTCCCTGAATCTCGTTCTGCGCATGCTCAGATGATTCAGGCGGATCTTAAAAAAATTGGCATCAACCTGAAAATTGGTATTGTGGAGTCAGGTGCATTTTGGGATGCGTTGGAAAACGGCGACTATGAAATGATGATCATGGGCTGGAGTTATGTTGTGATGGATTCAGATGTGGGGTATTATTCCCTGTATCGGAGTGATGATATGGCCGGAAATTACGTACGCTTCAGCGATGCGAGAGTTGATGAGCTGCTCCAGAATGGCCGAATTTCTACAGAAGCCTCCGAAAGAGCTGCGATTTACAGTGAAATCGAAGAAATCGTGATGAATTCTGCCGCATATATTCCTCTCTATTGGAGAATGGATACGATTGCATTTGATGCAGGTTTAACGAATATTGAAATCCCTCCCTGTGGGTTCTACTATGTGTATGATTATGCTTGGGAGCAATAAGAACTGAAAAGGTAAGAACGAAATTCTAGCGAAAAAGCACCGTGGCCGAAGGGATGAAGCGGTCACGGTGCTTTTATGAGGAGTCAGCCATGCATAGGTATGTACTAAAGAGACTAGTTCTGATGATACCGGTTCTGATCGGAATATCCATCATCATATTTTCAATCATTTCATTGACGCCCGGAAATCCGGCAAGGCTCATATTAGGCGATCGTGCATCTCAAGTAGCAATTGATGAACTTAACGAAGAGTTGGGTTATTACGATCCTCTGCCCGTGAAATATGTCAACTATATGAAGGATCTTTTGCACGGGGATTTGGGGAATTCTTACCGGACTGGCGCAAGTGTTGTAAGTGAAATTGCTGTGAGGTTTCCTACCACATTGCTTCTTTCTACGTTCGCTATACTGTTAACGGCAACGATATCAATACCACTAGGGGTATATGTGGCCATTAAGAAAAACTCGATGGCGGATAACATATTGACAGTCCTTGCTCTTATATTTACCGCTATGCCATCCTTTTGGCTGGGCATGATTCTTATGCTGGTATTTGCCGTAGGGCTTCATTTGCTGCCGGCGACAGGGTCGGAGTCGTTTGCACATTTTATTTTGCCTGCGTTTACGATCGCACTGCTTTCCATAGCTCAGATTATGAGGATGACTCGATCCAGTATGCTGGAAGCTCTTCGCCAAGATTATATGAGAACGGCAAGGGCAAAAGGCGTAAAAGAAAATAAAATCGTTTGGAAGCATGCAATTAGAAACGCACTTCTGCCTGTCATCACAACCATGGGTGTCAATTTCGGCTGGGCGCTTGGGGGCTCAGTGATTACGGAAACAGTATTTGGAATGTCGGGCATTGGCACACTCACGCTTATGTCTGTAAGATCAAAAGATGTTCCTCTGGTTATGGGCTGTGTCCTTTTTATGTCGTTGATGTTCAGTGTAATTACACTGCTGGTGGATTTATCCTATGGTGCTATCGACCCAAGAATCAAGGCACAGTATGGCATTAAGAACAAGAATCATAAGGCTTTAAGGAGGGCAAAAGAAGATGTTTCGACCCAAAACTCTTGATGGGATCCCAGAATCCGAAGTGAGCCGTAGTTTCTGGCAGGATGTGGGAGGACGCTTTATCAGAAACAAGAAAGCGATTCTCGGCTTGATCCTCCTTTTCGTAATTGTTGCAATGTGTCTTTATGGATTCATATTTATCGACTATGAAACTGAAGTGATCAACCAAGAAGTAGGCATTAAGCTGCAGACTCCATCTCGTGAGCATTTGTTTGGGACGGACACATTTGGCCGGGATATATTCAGTCGAATCATTTACGGTGCAAGATATTCACTGATTATAGGTTTTGCGGCAACGATTGCCAGCCTTACGATTGGAAGTCTTCTCGGTTGTATTTCCGGTTATTTTGGCGGAAAGACGGATAACATAATCATGCGTTTTACGGACGTGTTTATTGCAATTCCGTCCACATTGATGGCCATTGCTGTGGTGTCTGCTTTGGGTCCAAACTTTGCAAATTTAATTATAGCCATTGCTTTAGGTGATACGCCAGGCTATGCCAGAATCATACGTTCGGCGGTGCTTTCTATCAAGGATAACGAATTTATCGAGGCTTCTGTGGCTGTTGGAGGAAGCAGTGCGCATATCATTGCACAGCATGTTTTCCCAAACACGTTGCCAACACTTGTGGTTCAGGCGACCCTTGGTGTGGGGTATGTCATTATCGCAGCGTCTGGTCTCAGCTACCTGGGCCTTGGCGTAATGCCTCCTGCTCCAGAATGGGGTGCTATGCTCAGTGAAGCTCAAGGACAGATCCGCTATTTCCCTCATCAAGTGATCTTTCCCGGAATTGCTATCGTTCTGACTGTACTTGCGCTCAATCTGCTCGGCGATGCGCTCCGTGATGCGATTGACCCGACTCTTAAAGATTAGGGAGGGGAATAAATAATGAAAAAGATAGAAGATAAAGAAATTCTTTTGAATATCGAAGATCTGTATGTGCAATATGATACCAATGAGGGCACGGCTTACGCTGTCAATGGTCTCAATTTTTCCATTCGAAAAGGTGAAACTTTTGGTTTGGTGGGAGAAACGGGTGCCGGAAAAACCACAACAGCTCTTTCCATTTTAAAGTTATTGCCTCAGAAAGTGGGGAAAATCACAAAGGGCAAAATCGAATTTGAAGGCCGTGATATCGTTAAACTTACAGAGGACAACATGAGAGACATTCGGGGAAGTCATATCAGTATGATTTTTCAAGATCCAATGTCCTCGTTGAACCCGGTCCTGACCGTCGGTGATCAAATTGCTGAAGCCATCCAAACGCACCATCCCGATTTAAGCAATGACGAAGTGGAAGCGCGCGTGGACAGTGTGCTTCAATTGGTAGGGATTCCTGCTTCGCGTAAGAACGAATATCCCCATCAATTCTCTGGAGGTATGAAACAGCGTGTTGTTATAGCGATCGCTCTTGTCTGCGAACCGAAGCTGCTTCTCGCCGATGAGCCTACAACAGCCCTGGATGTTACTGTTCAAAATCAAGTGCTTGACATGATGAGCAATTTGAAGCGTACATTCGATACTTCAATGATTCTCATTACGCATGATTTAGGGATCGTCTGCCAAATGTGCGATAATGTGGCTATAATGTATGCGGGAGAAATCATTGAAATGGGTTCGGTTTACGATATATTCGATTTTGACAAACCACATCACCCTTATACAAAAGGTTTGTTTGGCTCTCTTCCAAGTCTTCAGGTGGATTCAAATCGACTGAAGCCGGTTTCCGGCTTGATGCCAGATCCTATGGATTTGCCACCCGGCTGCAGATTCAATCCCAGATGTGAATGCTGTTTTGACCTTTGCACAAAAGAAGCACCAAGCGTATTTACCAATGAAACACATTCAATAAAATGCCACCTGTATGGTAAAACGAAAGCAGGTGAAATTCAATGTTGAGTAATCCACTCATTCAGACTACGAATCTGAAGAAGTATTTCAAGACAAGCTCAGGCATGTTGCACGCCGTGGATGATATTAACATTTCCATTGAAAAAGGCCAGACCCTTGGCATTGTGGGTGAATCCGGCTGCGGCAAGAGCACGCTGGGCAGAACGATTTTAAGGTTATTGCCGGCGACATCAGGTAATGTCTATTACGAAGGAAAGGACATTCTGACATTCAACAACGCCGAGATGAAAGCCATGCGATCCAAAATGCAGATCATTTTTCAGGATCCTTATGCAAGCCTGAATCCTAGACTTTCCATAAGGCAGATTATCGAAGAACCTCTCAAGGTAAATAAAGTGTTCGGCGACAAGGCAAAGAGTGACAAACGCATTCTCGAACTGATGGATATCGTCGGGTTGGCGCGCAGGCTTGCAAACAGTTATCCGCACGAACTGGATGGCGGGCGTCGCCAGCGCATTGGTGTCGCAAGGACGCTGGCACTAAATCCAAATTTTATCGTTTGCGACGAGCCGGTATCCGCGTTAGACGTATCCATTCAGGCACAGATATTAAATCTGTTGATGGACTTGCAGGATTCCATGGGGTTTACGTATATGTTCATTACGCATGACCTTTCCGTCGTAAGACACATATCAACACATATTGCGGTTATGTATCTGGGTCAGATTGTGGAATACGCGAAATCGCATGAACTTTTCGATGATCCAAAACACCCGTATACGAAAGCACTGCTTAGCGCAATTCCGATTCCAGATTTGGCTTATCGAAACAAACCAAGAGAGTTGATCAAAGGTGAAATTACAAGCCCGATAGATCCTAAGCCTGGTTGTCGTTTTGCAGCACGATGTCCCTACGTATCCGATCGGTGCACTGCAAAGAATTTATCTCTTCGAGACGTTGGATCCGGGCATACGGTGGCATGTGTATTGTATGAGGAGTAAGAAATGATTATTAAGAATGCACAAATATTTTTAGATGAATCGGGCATGTTTGAGAACTTTGACATTGAAATAGAGGAAGGCCGTATCGCGGCGATTGGCAAAAACCTGAATGGCAAAGATGGAATGGATGCTTGCGGATGCTACGTGACACCTGGACTTATTGAGGCACATTCCCATATCGGTATGTGCGAAGAAGGCATCCAATGGGAAGGTGATGATATTTGCGAAAACGAACCGGTTACTCCGGAAATGAGATCCATCGATGCAATATTCCCCTATGATAGTGCCTTTAAGGAAGCTCTTTTCGGTGGAGTAACGACCATCTGCACGGGATTTGGAAGCGGCGGCGTTGTTGCCGGGACTGCTGCAATCATTGAAAACAATGGTGCTGGCGTTGTTGACAAGATGGTACTCGTACCTGATTCTGCGATGAAGTGTGCTTTCGGAGAAAACCCCAGAAACTTTGGGCGAAAGGGAAAACAACCCAACACGAGGGCTTCTGTTGCCTTTATGTTGCGCAAATGCCTGGAAGATGCGATCGACTATGCCACACAGAAGGCGGAGTGCGAAAAGAAGCAAGAACACTTTACAAAGAATTTAGGCATGGAGCAGATGCTTCGCGTGATCAATAAAGAAATTCCGATCAAAGCGCATGTGCACAGGTCCGACGATATTTGTACCGCGATTCGTATTGCAAAGGAATACGATATTCTTATGACGCTTGATCATTGCACGGATGGGCACTTGATTGCAGACTATATTGCAGAATCTGGCTTTCCTGCGATTGTTGGTCCTTCATTCGGTTCAAAATCCAAATATGAGTTACGAAATAAATCTTTTACGACTGTACCTGTTTTAATACAAGCTGGCGTTAAAGTCTGCATTACAACAGATCATAATGTTACACCTCAGGAATCTCTGATCATGCTTGCCGCAATGTGTGTAAAAGCAGGGCTCAGCCAAAGCGATGCTTTGCGCTGTGTAACCAGCAACGCTGCTGATATTTTAGGCATTCAAGATAGAAAGGGCCGACTGAAAGAAGGCCTGGATGCTGATATTGTTATTTGGAATATGCATCCGCTTGACATGCAGGCAAAGCCGACACATGTGTTTGTGCGGGGACGAGAGATGCTTTCAACATTAACGAAGAACAGTTTGTAGGTACGAAGAACGTTCGCGTGTAAAAGGGGAAAAGAATGCTGCTTAAAAATTGCAGATTGATACCGGAATTATCTGGAGGCGCGACATTTGAAATCGCAGATATCCGGATTCGCAACGGGCGGATCGAGTCGGTTTCCAAAGCTGGTGCCGAGGTCGCCGATCCGGAAGAAATCGTTGATATCGGTGGTAGTACAGTTCTGCCGGGGTTTATTGATTTGCATGTGCATATCGGACTATCAGCGGGCAGCGTTCTGGAGGATAATACGAAATCCGTGGCGACACAGGTCCTGGACGCTATGCGGTATGCTCAGAACACCCTCAAAGCGGGCTTTACGACGATACGGGATGCCGGATCCAGCAATGGTGTGGCCATTGCGCTTCGGGACTGTATCAGAGCAGGCACTGTACTGGGACCGGATATAATCGCTTCGGGCAAGGTGCTGACGCCTGTAGAAATCGGCAACGACTTTTTTAGGGATCTGTACGCTGAATTTAGCGGTGAAGGTGAGGCAGCCAGGCTTGCCCGGGAAGAGTTCAAGCAGGGTGCGGATTATATCAAGGGAATGGGGTCCGGGGCGTTTATGAATCCGGGCGGCGAGCCCGGTTCCATGATCGCTTTCGACGAGGAGCTCAAGGCCATTTCCCGGGTGGCGATCTTAAAAAATTCTTATGTGGCAATTCATGCCCATGGAGCCGGCGCCATCAAACAGGCCATACGTTGCAATGTCCGTACCATCGAGCATGGCTCCTTTGTCGACGAAGAAGGAATCGAACTGCTGAAAAGTGAAAATGCTTATCTGATTCCTACCATTATCGGTTTATTCACTTGGGATGAGCAGACCCGGAATGATCCAAGCGAATGGCGCCGGATAGAGCCCCTGCTGGAGCAGATAGAAAAGAGCATGAAAGCCTGCTATCGCGCAGGCCTGAAATTAGGCTTTGGAACGGACATGGGTGTGCCTGACTGCTTCCATGGTGATAATGGGAAAGAGTTTCTGATTCGTCATGATCTGATCGGGATGAAGCCCCTCGATATTCTGCTGCAGGCGACCCGCTACAGCGCCGAAATCGCTATGATAGATCAGGAAGTTGGCACGGTGGAAAAGGGAAAGAAGGCGAATCTGGTGGTTGTGGCAGGAGATCCATTGACAGATATCAAGTGTGTGGTGGATTCGATCCTGCGGGTATATAAAGAAGGAATGGAAGTAAGATTGTAGGCCTAAACTTGCCGGTACGATTGATAAATCCGTCCTTTGAGAAATGAAGTTGAAGACATTAAGAAATAAGATTATACTGAAAGCAGGTGAAACTCTATATGGAGGGGTGCGCAATGGCTCTTACGACAAAACGCGCGTTGGCGGCTTCGCTAAAAAAGCTCCTTGAGAAATGTACACTCGACCATATTACGATCAAAGATATCGTCGAAGATTGCGAGGTCAACCGTCAGACTTTTTATTACCACTTTCATGACATTTATGATTTAATGGAGTGGATTTTTTGGGATGATGTCAGCTGTTTAGCTCCGAACGATGGCGAGACAGTCGATTGGCGGGATGGTCTCAAAAAAGCTTTTAAATATGTATTGGAAAATAAAAGCCTTGTGATGAATACTTATCGTTCCTTTACGCGAGAACAGCTGGATCGCTATATTGGAATTGCTGTTAGGCCTTTTGTCAAAAATGTAGCTGCTGACTTATCTGCCGGCTTGGATATTGCCGAAATAGACAGGGAATTTGTGACCGACCTTTTTACCTATGCGCTATCCGGCGTCCTACTGGCGTGGGTGGAAAAGGATATGCCGGAAGATTATGAAAATCAGTTGGACAAATTTTTTTTAGTGACAGACACCAGTATCCGAGCAGCGCTTGGTATGTTTCATGGCAAGGGATGATCGTTTTGTGTTTTCTGTGAGTCTGGGAATTACTTTACAAAAGCGGAGGTATGTACAAAATTTGTACATACCTCCGCTTTTGTCTATTTATCGATTTCCTTTTCAAGGATAAAGTAAAGGTATCCAGAGAGGCGATCATATGCCTCCAGAAAGGGGAATGAAATGAATTTTTCTGATACGTTTAAAAAAGCCGGGCTTTCTATTGTCTATGGCTATTTAGAGAAAGATCCGGACAACAATATACCTAAAATCATTGATTGGGTAGAGCGAATTGATGATACAGGCCAGATGTCCCGGCAGGTAAAAGCGGTCAAAAAAGCGCTGAAAGATCCGGACAACAATTGGCGAAAATGGATCAGCAGTTTGTACACAGACATCGACCCGGAGGTGCGGAAAGCAACCTTTACGAACCTTGTGATCCATTCCAATGTACTTTCGGCAAAAAAGCGGAAAGATCTCTCCGAAAAGTACGACTGCAACATCCCATGGGCGGTGCTGATCGATCCGACTTCCGCCTGCAATCTTCATTGTACAGGATGTTGGGCGTCCGAATACGGGGACAAACTAAACATGAGTTTTGATGAATTGGACGACATCATCGATCAAGGAAAAGCGCTGGGGATCTACATGTATATTTATACAGGTGGAGAGCCCCTGGTTCGAAAGGATGATGTCATTGCATTATGCAACAAGCATTCAGACTGTCAATTTCTTGCGTTTACCAACGGAACGCTGATCGATCATGCGTTTGCCGACGAAATGCTGCGAGTCAAAAACTTAATTCCCGCTCTTAGTGTGGAGGGCTTTCGATCTGAGACTGATTTTCGGCGTGGGACAGGAACCTATGATCGAGTAGAAAAGGCTATGGAAATCCTGAAGCGCAAGAAACTTCCTTTCGGGATATCTTGCTGCTACACCAGGGCAAATGCGGAACTGATCGGCAGTGAAGCCTATTTTGATCAAATGATCGAATGGGGTGCTAAGTTTTGCTGGTTTTTTACGTATATGCCGGTTGGCATAGATGCGGCTCCGGATCTGATGGCCACAGCAGAGCAAAGAAAATACATGTATGATCAGGTGCGGAAGTTCAGGCAGTCAAAGCCTTTGTTTACCATCGACTTCTGGAATGACGGCGAATATGTACAGGGATGCATTGCCGGTGGGCGAAACTATTGTCATATCAATGCCAATGCAGATCTTGAGCCTTGCGCGTTTATTCATTATTCCGATTCAAATTTGAGAGAAAAAACATTGCTGGAAGGATTTCAGGGTCCTTTATTTATGGCATACCGCAAGAATCAGCCGTTCAACGAAAACATGTTGCAACCGTGTCCATTGCTGGACAATCCGGGAAGACTGGCTTCGATGGTGGACGACTCCGGAGCACGTTCTACGGAAGCAATGAGTCCGGAAGATGTTCACGAACTCTCCGCCAAATGCGTAAATGCGGCAGAGCAATGGGCAACGAAGGCCGAATCGCTATGGTCTTTCGAACAAGGGAAAAGCGTGGGGTACCCTGGTTGTCTTTCTCCATGCAATTGCAGAAAGTAAGAACATACTGAAGATGGCGACGTAGTTGATATGGGAAGCTCAAGAAAATAGTATGTGTTTCCTGAAATAATGCTTATCGTTTCTTAGCTTGATCAGTGATTATCTACTTAAGACAGTATTCTCGAAAATATAAGACTACGAGCGTGAACATTATTTGCCTCTGGAGCTTTTAGTACAAAATGGTGTGGGAAACCAGTCAGGAGATCCACACCATTTTGTTTAATCATTTCTATCCGTATCAACTTTACACGGAAACCAAGGCAATAAGTTCCACTTGAAGTTTAGAACGGCCTAATTCATGCTTGGTTCTTCTGCCGTTTTTTCAGATATCTTATGGAGCATAACAATCAGGCCAAATAGAAGCGCAATTCCAGGAATTAATATTATGACACTCTCCGTAAATCCGGCAATAACGTACAGTACGGTAGATATGCCGGCTACAAGCAATGCATAGGGAAATTGCGTTTTAAAATGATCCATATGATCGCTAGCGGCGCCCATAGACGCTAATAGTGTTGTATCGGAAAGCGGTGAGCAATGATCTCCAAAAAGTCCTCCGCTAATGATTGCTGCAACAGAGACCATAAGTGGTGCGCCCATAGAAACCGCAATAGGAATCCCTATTGGCATCAGGATTGCGTAGGGCCCCCAGGAAGATCCAGTAGGTAGGGACATGCATGCTCCGGCAATAAATAGTATTGCCGGGAGAAATGCGGGATTAAGAAAACCCTCTGCTATATCCATTATAAAATAGGCCGTGCCAAGAGATTTACAGGCACTTCCCAAAGACCATGCAAAAACCATAAGGATCATGAGATAGACCATATCTTTCATTCCGCCCAATGCGATATTCTCTGCTTCTTTAAAGGTAAAAACCTTATTTCTCACCGATAAAACAACTGCAATAATTGCACCGATAATAAATCCGAGAGAAATGCCTTGTCTGATAACCGTCCCCGAAAGGCTCTCCTTGGGAAAGCCGTTCAAGAAAAATACCATAAACATGATTGCTAACACCGCAAAAATCGGAATGATTACACTGCTTGATTTTGTTTTTACTCCATCAGGAAGCGTGGCTTCTACGGTGTTTCTAAGTGGGACAGCACCCTCTCGTAATACTTGGCCTCTAAGAGCTCTTCTTTGGGCTTTAAGCATCGGACCAAAATCAAACTGTGTGACGCAGACAAACCCAACCATGATTAGTGTTAAAATGCTATAAAATTGAAAAGGAACCGCTCCGACAAATACTTCCCAACTGGTGAGGCCCGTCTCAGGGAAAAGATCAAGTTCAACTTGAATGAGGCCCATGATATAGACCCCCCAACTTATAATTGGCACCAAAGCACATATCGGAGAGGAGGTTGCATCTAAAATATAAGCAAACTTTTCTCTGGAAACCTTGTACTTATCACCAATAGGTTGAAATATAGGGCCTACAAGTAAAGAATTTGCAGAATCGGAGAACCAAACAAACAAACCACCAAGCCACATCGAAGTTTCCGCTTTTTTCTTACTTGTAACAAGTTTTGAGGCCGTCTTTGCAAATGCGGCTGCACCGCCTGTTGCACCAATAATAGCCACAAAAGCTCCGATTATCAAAAGATTCGTAAGAGATTGCATATTTGAATCACCAGCAACTTGAGCATAAATAAAATCCGGAATCAATTTTGCGAAACCAGAAATCGGGTTCCAGCCGGAAAGTGCTGTAGATGCAAAGAAAAGGCCTACAAAAAGTGAAAATAGTACATTTTTCGTTTTGATGGCCAAACATATTGCCAGTATAGGCGGAATTATTGAAATTATACCATAATGTTCCATTTTATTTCTCCCGTTTGAACAGTTGCGATTACAATGCTATGGATAATAAACAAACTTACCTTTGACAAACATTTTTACTGTTGGAAAGGAAATAGGCGATTGAAGATCTATAAAGTCCTCTTTCGAAAATATCGTCACTTTCCGCATCAAGGGCTTCAATATCTTTGTTAAGCAGCACATTGAGATAATTTTTCATCAGGATTTCATAATACTTTAACGATCGATCAGGGTTGACGCTTGGCCATGCATCACAACTTATTGTTATTCTTCTGTTTTTAGTTTCAATTGACGCAGGCACTTGTTCATAAAGTTTGTCGTCAGGATAAATCACTTTGTGGTTGGGGGATCCTTTTACAGTGCCTTCAATAGCCCTTACGATTGGAGGGTTCACATTAACGTCATATCTGTCTGCGGCAAGATCTACAATAACTGCCGTTTGTGGCAGACTGCCTAAAATATCGTTAGAGATTATGGGTATTGATAGGTTGATTCTTTTTGTGGCGTCAACTAAAATATCTGTTTCCGCCAAAACAGCCTTAAGATTATCGTGGTTTGCCGTTATGCTACGGGTGATATTTTGCGATATGATTCCCGGAACTCTATTCTGAAGAAAGTCTCTGTCGCTTAACATTTCAAATGCCCTGACGCAGGCTTGAGCAGCACCTCCTGCGCCCAAAATTGTTGCGACAAATGGATTGCGTGCCGTTGAATAGAAATCAGGCCGTATTTTTTTTAAAATTTCAAAAGAAATTTCACATCCGGCATAAGCAGTACCGAAATAGTCGACGAACATTCTTAAACCATTATCATCGACAATGGCATCCATAGAAAAGCTTTTAAGGTTTTTCTTGCAAATGAGCTCCACATTGGCAGGTCGAGTGTCATAATGAATCATGGTGAATAATGCGGAAAAATCTTTCATTAATTTAAGATTTTTCAATTCGGGATCCTTCAAAATAACAATCATGTCTTGCTGATAAACTTCTTGAAGCGGCACAAAGTTAAGACTTGGATGTTTTGCCAAATAGTCTTCTGAAGAATATCCCAATTCTTCCCCATAACCTTGCTCAAGATAAACTGCAACCCCCTTGTATTTCTTTAAGTACTCAAAAAGATTTGGTGTGAAGTCTCTTACATCCCCCGGGAAATTATGTATTTTGGGGAATCCCAGTGTTTTAATTTGCATGGTATACCTCCTATATATCAGCTAATATGCCAATATATAGCGCAATAATCATGCCAAATCAAAAGGCTCAAAATTCAAGCAATCTCCTATGTTTAAACAACAACAATGTTGCAACACACGAACACTATGATAAAACGTTCTCATATTGCAACACTTAATAGGGGTTTTAGTTTATCGATCGTACGTTTTGATTCAACTCCGATTTACTTTTCGCGAAAGAACAGACGGAGAAGTTTTTAAAGCAGCAGCTGCCTTGCGTAGACTGCCGAAATTTGCTATATATTCTTTAATAACAGCCACTTCATATTCTTCCACCATTTTCTTTAAAGACTTTGTTTTATCAAATAACATGCATTGAGGGTAGCAGGCCTGTATTTTTATGTCCTCCAATGCAACAGCATGTTTACTAAAAAGTCCTTGCATATAATCAAGTGAGAACTCATCCGCTTCTATATAGTCACTACTAGCAAGTAGTACGATTCTTTCCATCATGTGTTGTAATTCTCTCACATTTCCAGGCCAGTCATAAGCCAACAATTTTTCCATAAAAGCGGCGTTGATAAGCCGTTTTGCATGATACATATTATTAAATTTATCAAGAAAATACAGTGATAGTAAAATAATGTCTTCCGGCCGCTGATTTAAAGCGGTAAGTGTTATCGGAATAACATTGAGACGATAATATAGGTCTTCTCGAAATTCATTATGCTTGACCAGCTCCATGAGATCCTTATTTGTTGCCGCAATAAATCTAACATTTGCCCGAGTCTCTTTATAGTCTCCTACTTTAATAAAACTTCCTTCTTGTAGCAGCCTTAAGAATTTTGACTGAAGTATAGGACTCATTTCAGATATCTCATCCAAAAAAAGCGTGCCCTTATCAGCCATTTCAACAATGCCTTTTTTTCCATTTTTTAACGCACCGGTAAAAGATCCTGGAGCGTAGCCAAACAGTTCCGACTCAAAAAGATTGTTGTCTATTGTTGCGCAATTTATCTTCAAGAAGCTTTCGTCAGACCTGCAACTGATTTGGTGTACGTACTCGGCATATAATTCCTTTCCCGTTCCCGTCAAGCCTGAAATCATGACCGTTGCGTTGGATTGAGAGATTCGCTGTATCAATTTAATCTGATCAAGCATATAGGGATTACACGTAACAATATTACCGAATGTGTTTGTCTTGTACATCTCTTTCAGATAAAGCGCACCATTTTTGATATCACAATACTTCTCAATCATCCCTATTGCTCCCTTATTAGAGAAATTCAATGTTTCTACAGAAAATAGTCTAATTGATTTGCTGTTTCATCAAATTCTTTAATACGTTTCCCCACTTCTTCTTTATTGATTTTAGATATCATAATTACAATGAGGTTTATTAAAATAAGTGTTGTTGAGTAAGAATCCGTAAAATCATAAGAATTAATTTTCACAAAAAAATGATACTCAGCAATTGGAATTAATGGCGATTGGGGAAAGTCGGTTATTGCTACAATCCGGAAGCCTTTCTTTTTTAAAAAATTCATAGCCACTGGTATAGCCTTAGGATATCGAGATAGACCTATGGCAATAATCAGAGCAGATCTATCTATATTATTAATCTTATCAAAATAATTGGTATCGGATGCATCGATGTTTGTGGCACGGATCCCTATCTTATTTAGGAGGCTGGTCGCATATGAAACCAAGATATTCGAAGTCCGCGCACCCATCATAATCACTTCTGGAGCATTCAATATATCTCTCAACAAACGATTCAATCTTTCGGGAGAGAGACTTTCTTTAAAAGCAAAAATATTGCTGATCTCTATATTGGACATCGTTTTAAGGACATCACTAATTTCCTCATTAAAAGGCATTTTTTGATCAATTTCCTTATGGGCAACATCCATTAGATTACTAAGTATTTTTTGAAAATCTTCAAAATCAGAAGCACCGATGCCCTCCCAGAATTCTTCTAATTGTGTTCTTGTACACTGGCATTCTGCACAAAATTTTTCGTGGGTAAAATAAGTGGTCTGGTGAATGTTTGCTGCTACAAAATCTAGTATATTTTGATTGATTTGTACGCCGTTTGACATTTTCAACAAAGAATCCTTATAGAAGTTTATCTTTATCATTCGATTCCTCCACATAATATTTCACAAATCTAACTTTGAATAATGTTATAGTTTTTTACAACGTAGCACAAGTTATAGCACAATGCAATGTATAAAAGTCCAACAAATAGCATAATATGGCAAATTGCAGGAGTTGAGGTGGTGAGCTTGCGCCACCTATGGATGTATAAGATCAGACGCATTGCCGCCCGGGTACCAAAAGGTTATAATGTTCATAACGGCTGCAGGTTTTTTCAGTCAACTCAATTACAGAAGGAGGGAACGAAAATGTACAGTACAGCCAAAGAAATGATGACGCCCCAGGTTCAAAGCATCGGGCCGGAGGAGAGCATTCAAGCCGCAACGGAGGTGCTTGCCAAATATAATATCAGCGGACTTCCGGTGGTGGACGAAAACCGCAGAGTGGTCGGCATTATATCCAGCAGCGATATCGTAAAGTTTTCCGACCAGTCCCATATCGTGACACTCGTAGGCTCCTCGGGCTGGATATCTCCTTATACCGATATCGCGGCTATGACTTCAATGAATAAGGGCTTTGAATTGCTGGGGAAGAAGATGGTGAAAGATATCATGACCCGAAAGGTGATTACAGTTCCGCAGACTGCAACAGCCGACGAAGTTGCCCGCCTTCTTGCCCGGAAAAATATCAACAGGCTTCCGGTGACGGACGAAAAGGGTGTTCTGGTTGGCATCATTACCCGGACAGATCTCATTGCAGCCATGGCTGGGGGAGCGTAGACGGAACCGCATGAAAGTACTCATCACCACAGAATGGTACGACCCCGTGATCAACGGTGTGGTGGTATCCGTTGAAAATCTTGTCAAAGGGCTGAACGAATTGGGGCACGAAGTGCGGATTCTTACGGTTTCTCCCAACAGGCGGTCTGAAACCAAAGGAAATGTGACCTATATCAGCTCCGTGAATGCGGCCAGAGTGTATCCCGGCGCGCGCGTGGCTTTTACGTCTTTGCGCGTGAGTAAACATATACGCGCGTTGATTCGGTGGAAGCCCGATATCATCCACTCCCAGTCGGAGTTCAGCACGTTCTATATGGCGAACTATATCGCCGCGGTGCTGGATATTCCCATTGTTCATACGTATCACACTGTGTACGAAGATTATACGCATTACTTTATTCCGAACAAAAAACTGGGTCGGGCGATGGTGTCAAAGTTCAGCAAGAGGATTTTGGACAGAACCGCTTGTGTTGTCGTGCCGACGGATAAGGTGAAAGCGATGCTGCGGAGCTACGGTCTTTCGACGGAGATCGAGGTGATCCCTACCGGATTGGATGTGGGCGTTGCGCCCACGGGAAACGGCGACGACGAAAAAAAAGCGCTTCGCGACAGTTTGAAAATTCCCGAAAAGAATAAAATCCTGGTGGCGGTCGGAAGGCTGGCAAAAGAGAAAAACCTGGAAGAGATCATGCTTTTCATGACGAAGCTTTCCAGAAAAGATCTGACGCTGCTGGTGGTCGGTGACGGCCCCCGGCGGGAATCGCTTCGCACGTATGCCGGAGCGCTGGGACTTCCCGGGCAGGTCGTCTTTGCCGGAATGGTGAAGCACAGCGAAGTAGCGGCTTACTATCGGATCGGAGATGCTTTTGTGAGCGCTTCCAGAAGCGAAACCCAGGGATTGTCCACGCTGGAAGCCCTGGTCAACGGATTGCCGGCCCTGTGTCGCAAGGATCCTTCCCTGGACTATGTGATCCAAGACGGGGTGAACGGCTGGCAGTATGAAAATTTTGAGGAGTTCAGGGATCAACTGGAAGGCTTGCTTGAGAAAACAGGACCTTTTCAGCTAAAGGCGGACGCAATGGGGAGCGGTCCGAACAAAAGTCATACCTATCTGGATTTTTCCAGAAGCGTGGAAGCGATCTACTTCAAATTCTACCGGAAGGCGGAAGCGGATATCAGGCGCAGGAGTGCAGGCGATGCGTAGAAAAGACAGGGAGATGGACCGAACTTTCGGAGAGGCTGTGATCGACAAAGCCCGATACGGAATCGTGTCGATCAATGCTCGGGACCTGCCTTACAGCGTACCGCTGTCCCTGGCGCGCAGCGGCGATGTCTTGTATTTTCACTCGGCCCGGGAAGGACACAAGGTCGACCTGCTGGTCGATGGCGCCGGCGTGCGCGTCGTGTTCGTGGGCGATGTACGGGTGCCGGATCTCTACACGGAAGAAGAACTCGGCGAAATGGTGCGCGATCCGGAAAAGACCTCTCGATTGATTCGCAGCGTTTTTACCACGGAATACGAATCCGCCATTGTGGAAGGGCGGGTGTCCGAAGTGACGACACCGGAGGAAAAGCGCTTGGCCCTGCGGCTCATCTGTCGGAAGTACACGCCGGAAAAGATGGCGTATTTTGATCATGCGGCGGATATCGGCGTGTCTTACACGAAGATCTTCCGGATCGATATCGAGTCGATCACGGCTAAGCGGAAGCAGTACGACGAAAGCGGCGTCGAAAGAAAGAACTCAGAGTACTAGCAATGGATCGAGGAATTCCCGGCTGCATTCCGGAGTGCCGGCCAGGGGAAAAGGGATCCCGAGGGCTTCGTATTTAGCAGCGCAGAGTTTCCGGAAAGGCAAAAGCTCGATTTTTTGCAGGTTTGAGTAGCGGCCGGCCAGGCGGCGGATCGCTCCGATATAGGCCGGGTCGGCGGTGAGCCCGGGCACGACCACATGACGGATCCACAAGGGGATCCGCTTTTTTTCTGTAAGCGAAAGGAAGGCGAGCACCTGATCCAGGCACCCGCCGGTGTATTTCAGATAGTCGGCGGCGGTAGCGAACTTCAGGTCGCAGAGGACCAGATCGGTGACGGAAAGGAGGGCTTCGGCGCAGGTCGTATCGCCGATGCCCGAGGTATCCAGGGCGGTATGGAGCCCTTCCTGTTTCAGGCGGGAGAACAGTTCGATCACGAAGGGGGACTGCAGGAGGGGCTCGCCGCCCGAAACCGTTACGCCGCCGGAAAGATAGGCCCGGCAGCGGAGGATCTTTTCCAGCACTTCGTCCACGGTATAGGATTCTCCGCCGTCGCGGCTCCAGGTCTCCGGGTTGTGGCAGTAGATGCAACGGAGCGGACATCCTTGCATGAAAACAACATATCGAAGACCGGGACCGTCCACGGCGCCAAGGCTTTGGAACTGGTTGATTTGACCCATACACATAGCTACATTGCCTCGTGAAAGGTCCGGGCGATGATCTCCTGCTGGTGGAGCTTGGAGAGCTTAATAAAGTTGACGGCGTACCCGGAGACGCGGATCGTCAGGTTCGGATAAGCTTCCGGGTCTTCGTAAGCGGCCAGCAGCTGGGTTCGATCCAGCACGTTCACATTGATGTGATGGGCCCTGCTGGCAAAATAGCCGTCCAGGATCGTCACCAGGTTTTGGTGCTGCTCGGCTTCGGTTTTGCCCAGCGCACCCGGGACGATGGAGAAGGTGTTGGAAATGCCGTCGCGGCAGAGTTCGAAGGGCAGCTTCGCTACGGAATTGAGTGAGGCCAGGGCGCCGTTCTTTTCCCGGTTGTGCATGGGATTGGCGCCCGGTGCAAAGGGTGCGCCCGCTTTTCTGCCATCGGGGGTCGCACCGGTCTTTTTGCCGTAGACCACGTTGGAGGTGATCGTCAGGATCGAAAGCGTATGCTCCGCACTTCTGTAGGTCGGGTTCTTTTTCAGTTCTTCCAGGAACAGTTTGATCTGCTCCACGGCGATCCTGTCGATCCGGTCGTCATCGTTACCAAAAGCCGGATAGGTGCCGTCGGTTTCAAAATCTACGATGAGCCCGTCTTCATTCCGGATCGGTTTCACCCTGGCGTATTGGATGGCGGAAAGGGAATCGGCAAAGACGGAAAGACCCGCTATGCCGAAGGCCATGTAGCGGTGGACGGCCGTGTCGTGCAGGGCCATCTGAGTCTTTTCGTAGGCATACTTGTCGTGCATGTAGTGGATCATGTTCATGGCCGTTACATAGGTTTTGGCCAACCAGGTACGGTAAAAAGCCATCCGCTTCAGCACTTCTTCGTAGTCCAGATATTCTCCGCTGTAAGGTTCCTGCTCCGGCGCCACCTGGGCGCCGCTCATTTCATCCTTGCCGCCGTTCAAACTCATCAGAAGCAGCTTGACGATGTTGGCCCGGGCGCCGAAAAACTGCATTTCCTTGCCCACGCGCATGGCCGAAACGCAGCAGGCGATGGCGTAGTCATCGCCGTACAGCGGCCGCATCAGATCGTCGTTTTCGTACTGGATCGAACTTGTGGAACAGGAGACCGCGGCCGCATATTTTTTGAAAGGCTCCGGCAGGCTTTGCGACCAGAGGACGGTCAGATTCGGTTCGGCCGAACAACCCAGATTATGCAGTGTGTGCAGGATGCGGAAAGAGCTTTTTGTTACCAACGTGCGCCCGTCTTCGCCGGTCCCGCCGATGGCTTCGGTGATCCACATGGGATCGCCGGCAAAGAGTTCGTTGTATTCAGGGGTACGTAAGTGTCTTGCCATCCGCAGCTTGATCACAAAGTGATCCATGAGTTCCTGGGCGCCTGCTTCGTCCAGCCGGCCGGTGTCCAGATCCCGCTGGATGTAGATGTCCAGAAACGTGGTCACGCGTCCCAGGCTCATCGCTGCGCCGTTCTGTTCCTTAATGGCGCCCAGATATCCAAAGTACAGCCACTGGAATGCTTCCTGCGCGTTTTCCGCCGGCCGCGAAATGTCATAACCGTACATGGATGCCATCTCTTTGAGTTTTTCCAGAAAAGCGATCTGCTGATACAATTCTTCCAACTGACGGATGCTGTCTGCGTCGGTTGCGTCGGTTCCCAGCGACTTCTTATCTTCTTTTTTTGCGGCGATCAGCGCATCGATGCCGTATAAAGCTACGCGTCTGTAATCTCCGATGATGCGGCCCCGGCCGTAGGCATCGGGCAACCCGGTGATGAGGCCGGATTTTCTGGCGGCCTTGATATCATCGTTGTAGATGCGAAAGACGCCGTCATTGTGGGTCGTCCGGTAAGTGAACTCCTGTTCGATCTTGTCCGACAGCTGATATCCGTAAGCAGTGCAGGCCTGACGGGTCATCTTGACGCCACCGAACGGGTTGACGCCGCGCCGGAGCGGCTGATCTGTCTGCAGACCTGCGATCAGCTCCAATTCCTTGTCCAGATATCCGGGTGCATAGCTGGTGAGCGAACTGACCGTCTGTGTGTCGATGTCCAGGACCCCCCCGGCATTTCGCTCTTGTTCCAGCAGGCGCGCCAGTTTTTCCGTCAGCTTCTGCGTCCGCTGGCTGGGTCCCGCAAGAAATCGGTCGTCCCCTTCGTAAGGCCGATAATTCTGCTGGATAAAATCCCGGACGTCGATTCCGCTTTTCCACGGACCATCCTTAAAATGGTCCCAAGCTTTGAACTCCATATTTTCCTCCGTATCTTCCGATCACAGAGTAACTGAGCGGCCCGATCAAAAAACAAAAAGGGCAATATTCAGTTACCCAAACATTGCCCAGACGGTCGGCGGTTCAAAAGCTTCATTCCCCTGTGGTTCCCCACTGCATCCGTCAGTCATGAAGCTCGTTATTTTATACAGTGGATTCTACTGGAAACGCCTGGCTTTGTCAAGCACCAGAGGTTTTGCTTTCCGTATCCCTTTTGGTTTGACGTATTTTATTCTTGACTCTTTTGAGCCGGAAAAAGTCTTCTCTTTCTTTTTCCTCGAGAGTTTCCTGGATTTGTTTGATCTGTTCCTGATATTTTGGTATTTGGATATGTTTCAAGGCATTGGTCCTTTTGTTGGTTTTTTCTATTTCTTTTGCCAGTTTGAAGATGGAGTTTTCGATTTCAGCGAGGTCGTAAATCTTATAGTGGACCTCATTGAATTGCTGTCTGGCCCGATCCAGTGCGAGATTGGTATTATAGAATCCGTACGCAGGCAGGATATCGCTTCTCTGATATTTGATGATCGGAATGTCTACGCCCATGATACTTTTCATAAGCACGTCAAAAGACTCGTTATTGGGGATGCTGTAGGTCATATCCTCGACATTCTTGATGCCTAGTGTAATATTTGCCACTTGCAGCGCTTCGTACGCTTCGGCAAAAATAGCACTGATTTCAGTCTGGATATTTTTTGCCTTCTCTGCCAGATCCATCATCTCCCGAATCAGTACATTCCTTTTTTGATCCAAAAGTTCGAACCCGCTTTTAGAAAGGTTCAACGAAGACTTTGCCTTGATCAGATTTGATTTTGTGGGGGCGATCAGAATTGCCATGAAGCGTCCTCCGAATCCGTTTTGCTGGAGCCGTGATAGTATTCATTTAGGATTTCCGATTGTATGCGATCCAGTTCTGTGGGCGGAAGCGCCGACAGAATTTCCCACCCTAAATCCAATGTTTCCAGGATGCTTCTGTTTTCGTTGCTTTCCTGAGAAATGAACCGTCCCTCTAAATTTCTTCCGAATTCAAGATAAAGCTTGTCCGTATCGCTCAGGTCGTCCTCGCCGATGATCTGAGACAATGCTCTGACATCCTGGACCCGCGAATAGGAGGCAAACAACTGACTGGACAGATCGGAATGATCTTTTCTGGTGTAGGTTTCTCCGATTCCGTCTTTCATCAGACGGGACAGAGAAGGAAGGATATCGATGGGAGGATAGATCCCCTTTTGATTGAGTTCTCTGTTCAGCACGATCTGTCCTTCCGTAATAAAGCCGGTCAAATCGGGTATGGGATGTGTAATGTCGTCGTTGGGCATGGTCAGGATCGGGATAAGGGTGATCGAACCTTCCCGGTCTGAAAGCATCCCTGCCCGTTCATAGATCGTGGAAAGATCACTGTAGAGATATCCGGGATAGCCCTTTCTGGACGGGACCTCTTCTTTTGAAGAGGATAGCTCCCGCAAGGCCTCGGCATAGCTGGTCATATCCGTGAGTATCACGAGAACGTGCATATTCTGATCAAACGCCAGATATTCCGCAGCAGTCATTGCGCATTTGGGTGTGGAGATCCGTTCTACGATTGGTGCATCAGCGGTGTTGATGTACATGACGACATGGTCCAGGACGCCCGAAGCCTGAAAGCTTCGAATGAAGTAGTCTGCATCGTCGTGCCGTACGCCCATAGCGCCGAATACCACGGCAAAATTGTCGCCGGTTTGGCCTTCGATTTTAGCCTGACGTACGATTTGTGCCGCAAGTTCGTTGTGGGCAATGCCGTTTCCAGAAAAAATGGGCAGCTTTTGACCGCGAATGAGCGTCATCAGTGCGTCGATCGCCGAGATGCCCGTCTGTATAAAATTCCGCGGATACTTTCGGGCCACAGGATTCATAGGTCTCCCGTTGATGTTTTGTCTGTTGGCGGACGGTATTTGATACAGGCCGTCAATGGGCTCTCCTACACCGTTAAAGGCTCTTCCCAGAATTTCGCCTGATAGAGGAATGGACATGGGCTCCCCTTTGAATGTGACGGCAACATTGTTTGTCGAGATGTCGGAGGTTCCTTCAAAAACCTGCACGATCACATTGGTTCCGTCAATTTTGATCACTTTGCCGGTCCGCTGTTCTTCTTCGTTCAACTTGATGGAAACCATTTCACCGTAGGCAACGTTTTCCACATGGGACAAAACGATCAACGGGCCTCCGGCTTGCTCCAGCCTTAAATATTCCTTTTTCATAATACGATAACCTTGCTTTCGCTCTTCACTCATATGTTTGGCTCAGACGATCATAGACCCCGATGATTTTAACACGCAGCTCGTCCAGTATCCCGGTGTTGTCGTTCGGCACTTCGTACTTCATTTTCAGAACATCCTGAACTACGTCCTGACTTTTGATGATCGATATCGGGATGCCCATTTTGACGCACTTCAAAGCGCTTTCGTACAACGTGTCGATCACTTGCAGCATCTTATACTGCTTCTCGAGGACCACGTATGTGTCGATTTTGTGCAGTGCATTTTGCTGGAGGAATCCTTTTTTTATAATTCGGGCGATTTCCAGAACCAGCGCCTGATCGTTGGGGAGGACATCTTCTCCCACCAGTTGGACGACTTCGTTCAGTTTTTCTTCCTCCTGAAGAAGTCGCAGCATTTTCTTGCGAAGATCCAGCATATCTTCGGCAACGTTTTCGCTGTACCAGTCTTTCAGCATATCAACATAACCACTATAGCTGAGCAGATAATTGATCGCAGGATAATGCCTGGCGTAGGCAAGCTTCTTGTCCAGAGCCATAAAAGCTGTGACAAAGCGCTTCGTATTTTCGGTGACCGGCTCGGAAAAATCACCTCCGGGAGGCGAAACGGCGCCGATAATGGTAATGGAGGCTTCTGATCCTTCCAGCGTTTGGACGCATCCGGATCGTTCATAAAATTCTGCCAGCCTGGAGGGAAGGTAGGCTGGAAATCCTTCTTCTGCAGGCATTTCTTCCAACCGACCGGAAATCTCTCTGAGCGCCTCTGCCCATCTTGACGTGGAGTCGGCCATGATCGCTACGTCATAGCCCATATCCCTGTAGTATTCGGCCATGGTAACTCCAGTATAAATGGAAGCCTCCCGGGCTGCGACAGGCATGTTGGACGTGTTTGCGATCAGGATGGTTCGCTCCATAAGCGGCCGGCCTGTTCGCGGATCGATGAGCTTCGGAAACTCTTCCAGCACGTCGGCCATTTCATTCCCACGCTCTCCGCAGCCGATGTATATGATAATATCTGCATCACTCCACTTTGCCAGCTGCTGCTGGGTGACGGTCTTTCCCGTACCAAAGCCGCCTGGCAGTCCGACTGCACCACCTTTTGCGATCGGAAAGAAACTGTCCACGACTCTTTGTCCCGTTACGAGCGGTTGATAAATCGGAATTCTTTTTATGAAAGGCCGGGGTTTTCGAACCGGCCATCTGCTTGCCAATGTAAGCGGGACTGTCTTGCCGTTTTCGCTTTGAACGGCTGCGATCGTGTCGTTCAGCGTATATTGGCCATTCGGCTGAACGCTGACGACAGCGCCGCTGATGTCAAAGGGAACCAGCAACTTATGCAGGATGCTTTTGGTTTCTTGAACCGTGGCGTACACTGTCCCTGGCTGCAGAAGATCGCCCACGGCCGATAGGACTGTAACATCCCAATGCTTTTCTTCGTCCAGGGACAAAAGACCGATCCCATCCGGGATAAAGTTCTTGTGCATACTGTCAATTTTTTCGAGTGGCCTTTGAATACCGTCAAAAATATTCCCAAGCATTCCTGGGCCAAGTGTCACAGATAAAGGGCGGCCTGTATAATGGATCGTTTCTCCAGCCTTGAGCCCTTCGGTTTCTTCGTAAACCTGCATGGTCGCCACATCGTGATCCAGGGATACGACCTCTCCGATCAGTTTTTGCGCTCCGATCATAACGATTTCATTCAGTTTGAAGGAAGCCATATTCGTTCCTTTTACAACTGGCCCGTTGATTTCCCGGACGATCCCTTCTTTGTTGTTCATTGGTTCACCTTCGATTCTTTGTCTGTAGTTGTGGACGAAAGCGCATCAAAAAACATTTCCATCATGATTGGCTTGTTCTCTTCCAGCAGAGTCCTTACGGAAAGATCGATGCGTGTATTGGCTTTGAAATCTTCTAGGATCAATCCGCCGATGATGTTTTCATCGGCGAGCTGGATGGAACGATCTTCTCTCAAAATATGCGGCATGGCCTGCTTGACATCCTTACCATGCCGATCCAGATCCGATCGCGTCATGGATACGGTGATGCCAGAGGATGGTTTTTCAGAAGCGTCCAATTGCTTTGCAAGAAAAATCAGATAAGCTTTATACTCTTTCGTAAGAATAAAAGCATCGACCTTGCTTCTGAGATGTTCCAACAGCATCGAGAACAACTCTTCCTTGGCCGACATGATGGTTTTTCGGTAATTGGCAGCGGAACTGTTTAAAATTTCTGTTCTTTCTTTTCTTGCTTCCTGCGATGCTTTTTTTTCGATACGTTTGACCTCAAGATCCACTGTGTGCTTGTTTTGTTGAAGCTGTTTTTGGCAATCCTTGCTCAAAGCATCCATTTGCGCAGCAAAATCCTCATTCATGGAGCGCTCCAGAAGTCTGCTGAAAACCGATAATTTTTGTTCGATTGTTACCATTGTGTCCGCCTCATAACTTTATACCGATAGATTCTTCGATATAGTTTGTGATTTTAACCTGAAAATCAGGTCCTGCATGCCGATCGGGAATTTCTACGATCAGCGGGCTTTTTCTTTCCAGCTTCATGCGCATCACTTCCGCTTTGGCATTTTCCATGGCCACTTCCGTGATAATCAGGATCCCGATATCCTTGTTTTGCAGCGCTGCCTTGATCGCCGCCAGCGTCTCATCTCGCGTGTGGACGATCACACCATCGACTCCGGCAAGCTTCATGCCCACCCAGGTGTCTTTGTTGTCGCTGATCAAAAATGATTTCATCGTCCTGCCCTATGCAAAAAGGATCAGAATGGAGATGATCATCCCGTAGATTGCAATGCCCTCTGCCATTCCGACATAAATCAAAGTTTTGCCCAGAAGGGAGGAATCCTCGGAAATTGCACCGATGGCAGACGAACCGACGGAGGCTACGGCCAGGCCTGCGCCGATGGTGGCAAGTCCTGTGCTCAGCGCGGCGGCAAGAAACTTCATACCGTCACCCATGGAAAGCTCCGGGACAGCGACTGCGGCAGCCGCTCCAGTTTCGGCATAAGCCGGGTTGCCGAGCAGGAGCGTCAGCATCATAGATGCTGCGACCAGGCCGAAAGAGGAAGCCGATATGAAAACGGCCTTTTTGATACTGCCTGCTTTATTGCGCTTTTGCGCCGACTTTCCATAAGCGATCGTTCCGGCAGCGATGAGACATGCCGTTGTGAGTAATAGTATTTGCATCTTATTTCTTCCTTTCAATCGTATAAGTAGTGCTCATTGACCAACCGTGATCAGTCACATATTCTAACGGGTCTGAAATCGACCCCTTCGCCTTGAAAATATTTGCTGAACATTTCATCGTATTCCAGCCGCAGGCCTTGTATGAGTACGACCAGACCCTCCAGCGTAAGGATCAGCAGGTTGCCCAAGATCAGCATGGTGAGCTTCAGGATAAAATTCGGCATCATTTCTGACAGCGCCCAAAAGGCAAGAAACAAACCTGCGTGATTGAGCGCAAAGGCCCCGATACGAACAAAGGATATGGCATTGCTGAGTGTCGTCAGAACTGTTTCGAATGCCTCAAAGAAGCTTTCTGTGAAATAGGCGCCAACGCTTTCGTTCAGCAGGGGCTTTCGTCTCAGCAGAATATTATCCAAGGGCGTTTTTAAAAACATGGTTAGCAAGCTTATTAATAAGCCGGCATAGACTGGCGCAGTCGGAATAGATATCACTCCGCTGGCCGAAACCAGAAGCAGGATCAAACTGATGTAAAAAATATAGCCAGCGATCCCCGTTTTACTTAGGAGTCCGGCGCCAATATCCTTTCGAAGAAAGGCATTGACGATGCCCATTCCGTAGGATATCGTCAGGAATGCCACGCCGATCACGACTCCGGCAAGCAGTATCCCGGGTATATTCTGTGGGTCCAGAGGTCTTCCGATCAGACTGGGCAGCCAGGGCAACTCCTGCTTTTCCAGTCCGAAAAAGCTTCCGTAAACCAGACCGAACAACATAGAACAAGCACCTAGTCTTGTCAGAATCTGGCCGGCTGTTGCGCTTTTTTTGTGAAGGAACAGGCCCATAAGAATGTAGATCAGACCCTGTCCGAGATCTCCGAACATGATGCCGAACATCAAACAGAAGGTCACTGCCAAAAAAGGAGTCGGATCCAATTCGGTATAGGATGGAATGCCGTAAAGCCTGACGATAGACTCAAAAGGTTTTGTAAATAGATTTGTTTTAATGTGTGTCGGTACGATCACCTGCCTTTCCATTTCATTTGCGTTTTTTTCTTCAATGATCAATCGATCCGAGGTGGATGCAAAAATTCTTTTCACCTCTTTTCTGTCGTCTTTCTTGATCCAGGCGTTCATAACGAATGCGGTTTCCCCGAAATCAATATCTCTTTCCAGCTTTACGATTCTTTCTTCCAGGCGGACAGAGGTATGGATTTTATTGACACGTTGTTTAAGTTTTTCTATTTCTGTAGAAAGTGTATCGGTCCATTCGTTGATTTCTTCCGATAAGCGTTGGATTTCTTCTTCTGTCTTTTCCAGTATGCCGGAGACTGTGCCGTGTAAACCATCCGGGATATTCAGCGGTTCCCAGTTCAGTGAGCGCAAGAGCTTCGACGTTTCTTCCTTTAATTGTTTCGGGAAGATGATGATCTGAATATCTTCCTCCGGATCTTTGATCCTTCCGATATTCAGTACGACCGAACTGATATTTTCATAATTCTGCCGCAGCTTTTGCCGACTTTCTCTCGAAAGTGAGCCAATTTCATAATCAAAATAATTGAGTTTTCCAAGGCGTCCAAAGTCCAGGTTTTTAGAATTGATGTGACTGATTTTCCTTTTAAGCTGTTCATACATGTTCGCAGCAAGCTTCTTTTCGTTCACGGATCGAATCTGCGGCAAGAGCAGATTGTTCAGCTCGTCCAGGTCTGCCCGTGCATTATGAATGCTGTATTTTCCTGAAAAAAAGTCGGACTTTTCGATCTGCGGGACATAATTCAGGTAGTCACACAAAACATCCAGCTCTTTCTGCATGCCTGAACAAAGTCCCTCGATCTCGTCGATGTCCTCCGGAATGTATTCGGGCGGCCCGGCCATGACAGATTCGAATTCATGGATAATATAGCTGTTATCGTATATTTCAGCATGCTCAAAATCGAAGTGCAGCTTTTCGCTCAATACCGCTTGTTGCAAGACTTCGTGCATGTCTTCCACGGAGCCTACGATTTTAAGAGATATCATTTTTTGAATCGCCATTTTACTGATTCACTCCCTTTTTGTCCATGGAACGAATCAGATAGCTTCCAATCAATTCCTTTGGCACTCGGTACCGGATCGCCTCTGTAGCGACGATAAATTCTTTCATTACGATTTCCAGCAAGTACACATAGGAAATCGCCATTCCCACGGATTTCCGATGTTGACGGCTGGTCACTTCCCGATAGAGGTAATCATCGAGATTTCTTTCCATATTCATTTCGTCATTATCTGTGAATATAGTGCTGTTCAAATACCGATTGATCAACATCCGGGTCTCATCCGCCGATTTTGCATAGCACAGCGTCTTCAGTTTTTTGAGGCCAAGCATGCGCCCTCCGGGCAGACTGTACACCAGCATCTGCTCAGGAGAAAAATGGTAGTACTTTTGCGCCCTGAAAATCCATTGCACATTCAAACAATCGACTTTCAACCCGATCAGATCCTCTGCGATATGACTGTCGTCGGGGGATAGCTTTCGGGCTTTTCGAAAAAGCGTCGTGTAGAACAATAGCTGCAGCTTCGTTTCCACGTGGAACTCTCTGCTGGCAGGATCACTGTCGGCCGCTGTCTTTAAGACGTTGAAATACGATGTGCCTTTCAACTTTTCGACCAGCTGCGCAATGGTTTTCAATTCCATCAGGTCATCATATTGCAGTGGGGAATGCTTTTGCGGGTGGATAAAGTGGCTTTGCATGTCTTCCGCTGATTCACCCATCGAAATTTTCCGAAAGATCAAAAGCAGGTCGTAGATTTCAAATTCCATGAGAAATGCTTTCATAAATTCTCTGTAAGGACCGGAAAAAAAGTGAAGAATGTTCTCCAACTCGCTCACAGCGTGCTGATGAAACAGTGTTTCCAGCACATCCCGGTGAAAGATCTGCTTATCTGCACGATCAAAAATATTGTGGAAATCATATTCACTCTTCAGCATTTCCGCCATTTGATCGATCGAATCACAGTTCAGGAGTGCACGGAATTTTTCCTTGTCCAGCAGTTGGCTTTTTTTTGCTGTGATCTTTGTTTCCAACGCTTCAAAAGGCACATAAGGATTCATGGACTTACCCTCTGGATTCCATCGAAAAGAGTTTATCGAAAATATCCTGGATTACATTTTTTTCGATTTTTTGGAAGTGTGTTTTTAATTGCTCCACTTCTTCTTGGAGATTTGCTTTCTGTTCAGAGGATTTTTCCATCGCATCGCTGATCTGCTGTTCCTTGAGTTGACGCGAGCGAAGGCGGGCATTCTGAAGCTGTGCTTCGCGGTATGCCTTCATTTCGTCTACACACGCCTTTTTTTGTTTTGCCAGGATGGCTTTGTTGCTTTCCTCTTGATCAAATGCCTGTTTGTCTATTTTGGATATTTCCTCGATAACGTCTTCCATGGTTTGCGATCTCCTTGCATATAACCCGTATCCCGGAAAAGAAAACAAGGCCGCTCAATCGAACGCCCTTGTCGTATCACTGCGTATACTGGTTTGTAAAGGTATACCAGCTTCGAGTAGTCTTTACGGCTTTGGGTGTGGGTGGGTTAAGGTCTTCCTTCCAGTTTTGGTTTCATTTTCAACAAAATACACCCCTTTTGCAATGTTGTCAACCAACCAAAGAAGGTGGCTGTTAGTTTTCGAAGCGGAAGCGCTTTGCTTTATCAAGTGCGTAGGGGTGCACTTTCACTTCGGGAAGCGTCTTGTTGATCAATTTCTGGATGTCTCGCAGCAAAGGCTTTTCTTCTGTATCGCAGAATGCGATAGCTTTGCCGCCGAGGCCCGCTCTTCCCGTACGGCCGATGCGATGGATATAGGTTTCGGGTACTTCGGGCAGGTTGTAGTTGATCACGTGGGAAAGCTCTTCGATATCCAGTCCCCGGGCAGCGATGTCTGTAGCCACCAGGATCCGTGTCTTTCTCTTTTTGAAGTCGCTCAGGGCCAGTTGCCTGTTGTTCTGAGATTTGTTTCCGTGGATCGCTGCAGACACGAAGCCTTTGCGATTCAGGTCTTTGACGATCTTGTCAGCGCCGTGTTTCGTGCGTGAGAATACCAGCACAGAGTCGTAGGGCTTGTCCTGAAGCAGGTTGACCAAAAGGTCCGTCTTATTCTTCTTGTCGACAAAATAGACTTCTTGCTCGATGATGTCGATGGGAGAAAACTCCGGTTTGATTTCGATCTTGACCGGATTCTTAAGGATCGTATCGGCCAAGGCGCCGATTTCGGTCGGCATAGTCGCCGAGAAGAACATGGTTTGGCGCTTCGTGGGGATATATTTGATGATCCGCTTCACGTCCTGCAGCATGCCCATGTCCAGCATCTGGTCGGCTTCGTCCAGGACGAATTGCTCCACATTCCCCAGATCGATAAAGCCCTGATGGATCAGGTCCAACAGTCTGCCCGGCGTTGCGACTAAAATATCGACGCCTCTCTGCAATTGTCTTGTTTGGGGATTCTGAGGAACACCGCCGAAAATCACAGTGGTCCGTTGATCCAGGTTTGCGCCGTAGGCATTGAAGGAATCCGATATTTGCAGCGCCAGCTCTCTTGTAGGCGCCACGATCAGCGCTTTGATCTTCCGTTGACCCTTCTGTGCTGCCCTGTCGCCGGCGAGCTTTTGCAAGATGGGTATCGCAAACGCAGCGGTCTTTCCGGTGCCCGTTTGCGCGCAGCCCAAAAGATCCGATCCTTCGAGCAGCGAGGGGATCGCCTGGATCTGTATGGGGGTGGCTTCCTGATATCCCTGGGCTTTCAGTGCCTTCAGGATAGGCTGGATGATGTTTAGTTCGTTAAATAACAATTTGTTTCTCCTCTTTGGTGATATGATATTAAAAAGCCGCGCAGCGGCTTTTATCTGTGTGATCTTGCAGGCCGCCGGGCGGCCTCTGCGCATGCTACTGGATATGTGGCGCTCAGCGACGAATGCACATCTACTGCTCCACAAACAATTATGATAACACATATATATAGGCAAAGATAGTTTTATTTTCTAGATACCCTTGGGATGAGGGGCAAACGCCGCAGAAAGCCCCTGCGAAAAGTGGCCGGAACTCGGAGTGCTACACCGAGCGGCCGGCACGCACCGCCGGAAGGCCGGAATACCACCGGGAGACCGAAACACACCGCCGAGCGGCCGGCACGCACCGGAAGTTATACAGGTTCGGCCTAAAACAGGGGTCTCCTGTATAACTTCGGCCTGCATTCGAATCTCCCCGGAGCCGAAAAGCGAAAACACCCCCAAAAGTTATACAGAAAAGCCCGAGTAAAGCGATTTCCTGTATAACTTTACTGATCTGTTTGCCGTTTGGGCGCCATTTGCCCATATATTCGCCGAAATGGATGCCGATTTTGCCTTAGGCGCCCATATCTTATACAGGAACTTCCCCAAAAGCTGACTCCCTGTATAACTTTGGATTTTGTACTGCCGCTCAAGACTGTTTTGAAGGCAGAAAAGGACAGGGCGAGCCCGAATTCTTCTTACCGCAACCTTGTTTTCCTCGCCTCTGCCCGATTCTTATACAGGAAAAGCCGAAAATAATAATCTCCTGTATAACTTTCGTCGTGAGCGGATTCCAACGGAATCGAAAAGCTGTTTGCCTTACAACGTGGAACCGGTTTCGCTTTATACCAGAAAAGTGCGAAGGATCCGATCGATGCGAGGGGCATCAAAAGGTTGAAGCGGAGACTCGTACGTGGTGATCAAGTTTTCAAACGGAAGAATACCGACTTCTGCATAATAGTGCAGTTTGTCATATGTGTGTTGCCGATAGGTTTCGTCATCCATTAATCCAAAATGTTCCCAGTAAAAAATACAGTGATCTGAGCGACGCATGACGGTGAAATCCGGAAAAAACAGTTTGTCGTCGATGGAAAGGGGCGCTTCATATCTGAATGGGATGCGGCGGGCGTCCAACATCGCGGCGATCAGGGATTCGGCTTTGGATCGCACGGGCAAACCCCGGGGCGAACGATAGATCAAATGATCCGGATAAGGAGGACGAACTTCGAATTCTTTCGAAAGCCAGTTTCGAACGATGGAGTCCTTTTCTCTCGCTTTGTTCGCTGCCGACGGTGTCTGCGGATCGTCTCGATAAGCGGCCGGCAGGCTTGTCCAGATATCGGAAGGGTCATAGGGGGCATATTCAGCGAGAAATTTTTCTGCGGCTTGGATGTTAGTACCCAACAACTCCGCCGCAGCTTGGCAATAAGCTTTTTGCGTAAGGGCCGATCGAATCGGCGCGTCTTTTACGGAAAGGTAATGCTGCTTCTCGGATCGTTTGCCTTCGGTCTGCCCGGATGGTAGATATTGATAGTGATAATAGTAGTGCTTCCCTTTGACTGTCTTGCGGCAAAGACTGCCAGGTGGAAACGATGGCAGTTCCCGGCGGCGGGCAACCAAAAAGTAATGTGGCGACAAACAAAGGCGTATGGAAAAATATTACATTTTAAGAATATCGCATATCCGTTGGGAAGTCAAGGTATCAATGGACCGAAGAAATGAGTAAAGAAGCGGTGCGCCGGTCAGCGCTTACCGGTTCAATAACGTATTGTAGCGCTCTCTGTGCTGTGCATTCAATTTTCTTTGTGCTATGATAAAAAGGAAAAGACGGATTTTGTAAAGTACAGCGTTTGAACAGATGACAGGGATTTTCCGGTGTCGGCAAGGGCGCATGGAGGAGGATAAAATGCAGGATAAAATTTATCAACTATTAAAGGAACTGACGGCCATCGGCAGCGTCAGCTGCGTGGAGGGGGAAGTGGAAGCTGCGCAGTTCATATACGATTATTTCATGAAGATGCCGTACTTCAAATCGCATCCTGAGCATGCGGGGCTCTATGCCATTCCCGGCGATCCGTTGGGGCGCACGGTCCCCTATGCGTTCATCCGGGGAAACTGTCCCAAAACCGTGGTGATCATGGGGCATTTCGATGTGGTGGGCACGGAGGATTACGGCGAAGCAGAGCCGCTGGCCTTTTCCGTGGGCGAGGCGTTGGAAAGGGCGCTGGCGGCCAAAGCGCTGCCGGCGGACGCCCGGGCGGACATGGATTCCGGAGAATGGATCTGGGGCCGGGGCGTGGCGGATATGAAGGGCGGCCTGGTGGTCAACATGGTGTTGATGGAAGGCTATGCGGAGCAGGCCATGGCCGGCGAACTGGCGGGAAGTCTGTTCTTTATGGGTGTGCCCGACGAAGAATCCTATTCTGCCGGCATGCGGGCCGGCGTGACGCTTTTGAGCGAATGGAAAGCGAAGCATGGTCTTGACCTGCGGCTCCTGATCGATCCGGAACCCTGCAACGTGACGGAAGACGGCAAGCAGGTCCTGGACATCGGTTCCGTGGGGAAAACCATGCCCGTGGTGGTGGTACAGGGCGTGACCGCTCATGTGGGCAGTCGGTTCAACGGCATCTCGCCCCTGGGGATCCTGTCCCGCATCGAGCTGAAGACCGAAGAAAGCCTGGCCTTTACCGACAGCTTCCGGGGGGAGGCCACCATGCCGCCCAGTTGGGCCAGCCTGCGGGACAAGAAGGAGACCTACGATGTGTCGATTCCGTATCGGGCTGCAGGCTATATGACGGTACTGAGCTTTACGACGACTCCGGATCAGATTATGGAAAAGCTGCGGGCGATCTCCCTGGAAGCTTTCAAGGAAGCGGTGGATGCGCTGGATGCCCTCTATCAGGGATTCAAGCCCTTGAACAAGTTTGCCCGGAAGGAAAAGATCTACTACGAGCCGCTGGTCTTTACCTTCGGGGAATTGAAAAAGAAACTGAAAGAAGAAAAGGGCGAGGCCTTCGAGGCCTTCTACCGGGCCGCTTGCGGCGAGACTGCCGAAAAGATCGCTTTGGGAAAAGTGAACTACCAGAACGGCACCGTGGAGCTCATGGAAAAAGTTCTGAACTTCGCCGATCTCAAGCAGCCCCTGGTCCTTCTGGGCTTTGCCCCGCCCTACTACCCCGCCGTCAACAGCGACCTGATCCCCGGTCGGGAAGGCGCCGGCAGCCGGATTTTCGAAAGAGCTGCGGAGCTGTCCGAGGCGCAGTTCGGTCAGGAACTGGTCATGGAAAACTACGCCATGGGCATCTCCGACCTGAGCTACTGCGCCATGGACCACCCCTTTGATCCCGACGCCTATTCGGACAACACGCCGGTCTGGGGAGAGCTGTACAACATCGACTTTGCCGGCATTGCCGATCTGAACCTGCCCTGCATCATCTACGGGCCTATGGGACGGGGGTTCCACCAATGGACCGAGCGCGTTCACAAAAAGAGTCTGCTGGAAGTGACGCCGAAGGTCACCGCGCAGCTGATCGAAGAGCAGTGGAACTGATCTGTCGACCGGTCTCAGATCGCTTTCGGTGATGATCAATCGGCTGAAGAGGCCGGGGAATACGTGCCACTGCGGATATTCTGTATAGAAATGTAACATCAAGGGTGAGCGTTGACAAACATAACAGGATGGTGGATTTTTGTCCCCGACTGGGGTATGATTGAAACATAATGCAGTCGGGATGCGTCTAAAAGACAATAGAAAAAAGAAAAATAAGGGGGATAACACATTGGAAAGATCGTTCAGAAGGAAGGTCGGATGCTTTTTGGTGTTTGCGGCGCTTTTTTTTGCCTTTGCAACGCCGGCGGAAAGTTACGGAGCTTCTTCGTTCAAGGACACGAAGGGGCACTGGGCGGAGCAATACATCAAGACGGCCGTGGACCAAGGGATCATTAAGGGGTATACCGACGGAAGATTTAAGCCGGATGTGAAAGTATCCAGAGCGGAATTTATCAGCATGCTCAACAGGGCATTGGGCAACACATCGACAGGTGCCATGAGCTTTGATGATGTTTCCGGCAGCGCCTGGTATTATTATGACGTGGCCAAGGCGGTCACGGCGGGCTATGTGGACGGCTTTAGCGACGGTACGTTTCGTCCCGGCGATTTCATTTCGCGTCAGGAAGCTGCAGTAATGCTGTCCAGGCTTATGCCCACCTACGGATACGATAAGAGTCTGAGCCGGTTCTCGGATTATCGATCTGTTGCGGACTGGGCAACTGCGGCCATGGCCAAAATGAGCGGTAAAAACTATATATCCGGCTACACAGACGGTAAGATCCATCCATTGGAATCTCTGACCCGAGCTCAGGCGGCGAAGATTATCAGCGATATCGTCGACAAGGAAAGCATCGTGGCATCGGATCCCATGGTCAAAAAAGACGGCACAGAGCTTTCGGGCAAGATCTATTCCAACAACGTAACGATCCACAAGGATCTGGACGACGGCGAGGTTACAATCGAAAACTGCGTGATTCTGGGGAAGTTGATCGTCCAGGGCGGCGGAGAAGACAGCGTGACGGTGAACAATTCCAGGATCGCCAATGCGCTGGTGGATCGCTCTTCCGGGCGTGTGCGCCTTCTGGCAAAGGGGGAAACCTCTATTCTGAACACCGTATGTTCAGAAGACTTTACGCTGGAAACGTATCGCCTTACGGGAACCGATTTCGGAGCCGGATTTCAAAAGGTGAGTCTGGGCGCTTCTTCATCGGGAAGGTTCAAAGGCAGCTTTCCTCTCGTGGCCGTGGACGGATCATCGGCGGATCTGCAGCTGCTTTCCGGCACCATTTCCAAACTGGATGTGAACAGCGGCGGTCGTCGGTCGAATATCACAGTGGACAGCAAAGCTGTGGTGGCTCAGGCCAATGTTCATGCAGAATCCTACTTCCACGGCAATGGAACAGTATCAGAGATGCAGGTCCATGCGAAGGGTATCACATATGAAACAAAGCCGAAAAAGTGGCATATCAATACCGGCGGAAAGACTCCGGAACAGGACGATCCTGAGCTGACCGTTGCCTTCACACCGACACATGGCAAGACCAAGGTCTATCTGGACACGAAGGTCACGATCACGTTCAGTTCCGCCATGCGGGAAGACGACGGCAGTACCATTACGAACTCGGAACTTCCCGGAATCGTAACGATCCGGAAGGGATCTGCAACCGGAAGCACGGTGGCATACAGCGGCACGATCAATTCAGCGAAGACGGTGATGACTTTAACGCCCACAAGTCCGCTTCTGGAGGATACCAGATATTACATCGTAGTGAAGGCCGGAACGATGATCGATGCCGACGGAGAGGACAATGAAGCGGCGACTTCCTACTTCAACACCGGCAGCAGCACGGAGAAGCTGGTGGTCACGTATTCCCCTGTTAACGGAGATGCTTCTGTGCCCGCAGACCGGAAGAGTTTTACGATCAACCTCTCTGAGGGCGTTACCCGGTATAACGGGACTTCTCTTTCCACCGGCGACAGCTATCTGAAGAGCAATGTGGTTTTGTTCAGGCGTGGGAACACTGCTGTGAGCGCCTCTGATTATTCGGTTTCTACTAACAGCTCAAGGAGCCGGATCACAATAACATTAGACGACGACTATGCGCTGTCATTGAATACAAGGTATACGATAGGCATCCTGGCTTCGACGCTTAAAACAGCTGACGGAGACGCAGTAGCGGCTTCCAGCTCGACTTGGACGACGGCAGGGATGCCGGTGCTGAGCAGCGTCGGCGTCGTTGCTCACGAGACGTCTGTGGATTTCAAAGCGACGCCCAACATCAGCGGCAGGATCTACGCCGTATTGTTGCCGGCTGATGCTGCTGCGCCGACAGCGGCTCGGATCCGGGATGGCAAGGACGCGGCGGACACAGCTGCTATTGCCGCCGTTAACGCGGCAACGCCGGCTTCCGGCGCAGCGACGCTGGCACTCTCGTCAGAAGCTGTCACTCGGGATACAGCCTATAAAATTTATGCGGTCCTGTACGACGGCAGCGGCAATGCTTCTCAGGTCGTCAGTTCAGCGGTCACGACAGAGCCTTTAAAGCTAAAGAGTCTGACTATCGTTCCCGATACGGACGCAGCCAATGTCTTGAGTGGTTTCAAATCGAACAAGCTGAACTACGGTACCCTCGTGGTGCCCAACGGAACCTCCTATGTGGAGGTGACAGCGGAAGCCAATGCGCTGTCCTTTGTTGGAGATCTGACCATCAACGGAGATGTGGAAATGGCCGGCAAGCAAATCGACTTGTCCGCCGGATCGGCAGATATTTCCGTGGTCGTTCAGGAGCTGGGCAAGCGCAGTGTTACGTACACCGTGACGGTGCAGGTGGCAGGAAGCGCTGCATTGAACAGCATGACCATCCAAATAGCAGAAGATATAACTGCCTATGAGCCGGGTGTATCTGAACCCTTGCCCATCGGCGCAGACCCGATCCAGGTAACGTTGGTCATTTCGCCGGAGGATCCGGCTGCGACGATCCGGATCGACGGCGTTACTGTAGCAGCCGGCGATCCGATCACACTGAACCTGGATTCCACCATCACACGGAAAGATTTTGTGATCGAATCCGCCGATGGTTTGGCAACGAAGACGTATACCATTCGCTTCGATCGTACGCCGTTCCCGGAAGACCCGTTGGATATTTAAAGAGCTTTTAAAAACCAAGCCGCCATATTTTCATGGCGGCTTTTGCTCGGCAATATCAAATTGGCGCATACAGAAGTACTTCCGTGTTCATGCGTAATACTATTCAATTGTAATAAGCTGTATGCGCCAAAGTGAACAAAAGAGAGAATACATGTTAAATATTAACAAATCAATAGTACTATAGCAAAAGAGGCAGGTCAAGAAAAAAAATCCATAATTTCTAAAATGCGGAGAAACTGTATGAAAATTGTTTGTGTCAACGGGACCATTTGTACCATGGACAAGGAGAATTCCGTCGCTTCGGCCATCGGGTTTGAGAACGGGCGCATTACTGTCGTGGGCGGAAATGCAACGGTGCTGGCGCAGGTGGAGCGCCCGGATCGGATCATCGATTTGAAGGGCAAGGCTTTGCTGCCGGGATTTTATGATGGACACCTGCACCTTTTAAGCTATGGTTACAGCAAGAGGATGGCATATTTGGATGACTGCGCCGGCATCGAAGACTTGATTCATAGCGTAGAAGAGCATATCAAGCAATGTGATCTGATTCCGGGCGCTTGGGTAGAAGGCCGCGGTTGGAACGAAGGCGTGTATCCGGAACGGCGGATGCCTGATCGTCACGATTTGGATCGGATCTCAACGGATCACAGGATCGTTCTGGGACGTTCCTGCAGCTTTGCATGCGTGGTCAATACGAAAGCATTGCAGACATTGGGAATGCTCGAAGCTCCCCCCCGGGCGGAAGCGGGATCCGTGGAGCTGGATGCGGAAGGTATTCCAACAGGTGTTTTTCTCGGAGAGGCCACGCACCTGGTGTATTCAAAACTACCACAACTGGGTATAACAGGTATCAAACAAGCAGTGCTTGACGCCTGCGGAGATTATGTGCGCGCAGGTATCACCTCTGTGGATACGGACGACTTTGAATTGACAAGGGCCGGTACATTTCGCCAGATCCTGCAGGCTTACTTTGAGCTGGACAAGGCCGGGCAACTGCCGATTCGCGTCAGTGAGATGCTCTATCTGCCTACCCGAGAATTGTTGGAGGATTTCCTGACGACAGAATACCGGACCGGTTACGGTTCACCTTTCTTTCGGATCGGCAGATTTAAACTGTTGACGGACGGTTCGCTGGGAACAAGAGGCGCTGCATTGATGGAACCCTATGCCGACTCGGCCGGCGCAACGGGTTCTGTCATACTGAGCCAGAAGGAGCTTTCGGCGCTGATGCGAAGAGCTTATGAAAACGGCTTGGATCTGGTCGGTGACGGCATCGGAGATCGAGGGATCTATATGCTTCTTAAAGCCTATGAACCTCTGGTGAACGAAAATCCCGGAAAGGATCTTCGCTTTTGTATCGATCATTCCCAGATCACTACCGAAGGCATCATCGAAGAGTATAAACGTCTGAATGTGATCGGAGGCTGTGAACTGGTCTTTGTGGCTTCGGATATCGATATCGTGGAGGACCGAGTGGGTTTGCATCGAGCCTCACTGTCCTACAACTGGAAGCGCTTTTATGATCTTGGCGTGACGGTGACCTCCGGATCCGACAGTCCGGTGGAGCCTTACGAACCGTTGCTTGGAATTCATGCTGCGGTGAACCGAAGAAATTGGTCGGGAAAGCCGGCGGGAGGCTGGCTGCCCGAACAGCGACTCAGCGTGGAGCAGGCTGTTCGAGCCTTGACCACAGGTTCAGCTTACGCGGCCCGGGAGGAACACTTGAAAGGAACGCTGGAAGTCGGAAAATATGCCGACGCAGTCGTCCTTTCCGAGAACATTTTTCAAATCGACCCGGCCCGCATCGATCAGGCTGCCGTCCTGATGACGATCGTGGACGGCCATATTGCTTGGGAAGACGGAACTATAGAATAAAAAAACGACGGCCGCGGAACGACCGTCGCTTTTGTGGCTTCATCGGAAAAACCTGTCAGCTTCGCTTAGCCAGCATGTCGTTGATCACAATGCCCAAACCCAAAAGACCATAGAACATAGGCATGACGGAAACGGAGCTGTCGTTGACCAGGGCTGCGGCCAGAAATCCGGTGATCCCGAAGAAGATGCCGCTGCCGGCGAAGGTTAGAAAATCATCGCCGAAAGCTGCCTTGCGATAGAGTCGGGCGCTGGTGAACAGATAAATACCGAAAAGAGACAGCAAGGCCAACAGGGATACGACGCCGGTGCCGATGGCCGCGCCAAGGTACAGGTTGTGGGGCTTGTCAACCACGATATCGTATTGAGCGCCGGTGGAGTACTTACCGGCGTAGTCTTCTTGGGGGAAGGCAGCACAATAGGTGTCGGCACCGGTTCCCAGAAGAATCGTCTGCTTTAAGAGCGGAAAGCTTCTGGACCAGATGTAGCCTCTCCAGGAGCCGAAATCCGGGTTGTTTTCAAAGCCGATATGTTCTACGGGATACAGATCCACAAGCCGCCCCATTCGGTTTCGGTACAGAATATCCTCGGCTGAAACGATGAAATCCCAGGTGACTCCCGGCGTATGAAGGCTGATGGCATAGGCTCCGATGGCGGAGGTGTCAACGACGGGTCCCATGGACACCGTAAGGTAGGGGCGATAGCGCACATCATCCAGCGCATATCGGCTTGGCGAAGCGCCCTGTTCTGCCGGCAGCTCCGTTAGTGAAACGGGCAAATTTTTATCGTCAAGCACTGTAAATCCTGTGAGTTGTCCTTCCGGACTTCTCTGTGGGGCAATGCTCAAGGGGTGTCCGTTCAAGCTCAGCGCGATACGTTCCGGCTCGGTTTCGAAATAGTTGATCACGGGTTTGACCGTGCCGGCCTCGGCTTGCGTCAAAGTCTCCGGATCCGCCGGTTCTTCCAGGGCTGTGGCGCCTGTGACACTTCGAAACGCGCCTTGCAGCTCCGGCGTCCAGCGGTCGGATGTGACGCCGGCTACCAGCCCTGTGATCACAAACAGGATGAACAATGGCCGCGCCCACTCCAGCAGCTTCTTGTTCAGCAGGATCAGTCCGGTCAGTCCGATCACGCCCAACCCGAAAAACCCGCCGGAGGAGGCTGAGCCGATCAGATTGTAAATGAGCAGGGCGAACAGGATGCCTAAGCCAAGTTTTACAGCAGCGCTTTCCTCTTTCTTCCGATTCCAAGCTCGTATGAACAGCATGCCGAACAGAGGAATGAGCAGGGTCAGATAGAAGGATACGTAGTTGATATTGTAAACCGTTTGGTAGATTTGACGGTTCTGGAATGTAAATTTAAGAAAGGGTTCGCCTTGCTGTGCGGCGGCATCGATGCTTTCCCAAAGCGTTACGCCGGAAGGCCCGGTAGTATTGGGCACCAACAACTTCTGTCCCAGGGCGGTGCGGAAGAAGTCCTTGTCCAGCGCCTGGCTCAGTCCCAGCAAGCTCAGCAGTCCGCCGGCGGCCGCCAGCGGCCGGAGAAAAAGTTTTACATGCTTTTCGGTACGAACAGAATTGATGATGTAAAACAGAAGGAGCATGTAACACAGCAAGACCAGTGTGCCTTCAAAGCGGTCGTTCCAGCCGAGCAGAGCAAAGGCTTTGTAGTCGGAAAATTGGTAAGAAGCTGTTACGCACAGGACATAGACGGCCATGGGAAGATAGGCGAAGCTCCGGCGGATGGCGAAGGATTGCGTCGTGATCCTGTACAGAAGAAGGATCAGGACCGCCATGGCGCAGAGGAATATGGCAAGCATTTTGTAGTAGCTGAAGAAATCGGGAATGGAGGAGCTGTCGGTCTGCGGGGTCCAGAAAAACCTGCTCATGGGACGCGTATAGGTGTGCATGCGTACGATCAGGATCACAAAGGAGGAGAAGAAGATGGCCGGCAGCAGTTGTCCCGGACCGGTCGGCTCGTCGATCCCCGGAGCATGGCTCATGGCCAGAATGTAGGGCGTGTGTTCATTTCGCGATGATGCCGGAAGCGCCGGCCTTGTTCGGCTGTCTTTTCGCATCCGGTTTTTTTTTGTTTTTTGCATCATAAACGTCTCTCCTTGTGGTATCAGTGTAGCACACCGGAAAAAGTTAGACAATCCGCATTGACTGCACGAAAAACCGGACTGCAACAATTAGACAGAAGCGTGAACACATGTTATAATTTTCCTTGCCGGACAGCCGGTTGATGAAGCATAAACCTGTGGTTGTTTCGTTTGAGGAGACCGGAAGGATACGATGACCAAGAAGACGAAAATAGCATTATTGCTGGTGTTGGATGCTACAGCGATCAGCCTTGTATACATCGCCGCGTTGCTGCTGCGATTTGAGTTTGTCGTTTCAAACCCCCAATTTCAAGGCTATTTGGCGATCTTTCTCGATTCTCTGATCGGGCTTTTGGCGATCAAGATCGGTGTGTTTGCAAGCATGGGACTTTACAACAGCCTGTGGAAATACGCCAGCATGGATGAACTGGTGAGGATCGTGGCTGCTTCATTTGTGGCGAATGTTTCCGCAGTCGCCTTTTTAACGATCGCTGGACACAGCCTGCCTCGCAGCGTTTATTTCATTGCCACGGTGCTGGACATGGCGGCCGTGGGGGTGATTCGGCTGTCTTACCGTTGGGCCAGAAACCGTTACAGTTATCAGAACCGGGGCAAAAAACCCCGCGGTGGAGTCATCGATTATTTAAAAAGCAAAAGCGCGACTTACAGCAAGCGCATCATGGTGATGGGTGCCGGAGATGCCGGCGCAGCGCTCATCAAAGAGGTGCGTCAACATCCGAACCAGCGGCAGCAGGTCGTCGTTGCGGTGGATGACGATAAAGAAAAGCTGAACCAACGGATTTACGGTGTTCGGATCGCCGGAAACCGCAACGACATCCCGCGCCTCGTCCAGAAGTACGATGTAGATGAGATCGTGATCACCATGCCCAGCGTCGGTCGCGTTCAGATCCGTGAGATCCTGGAAGAATGCAACAAGACACAGTGCAAAGTGAAAATCTTACCGGCTTATATCGACCTGATCAACGAGAAGGTCAGCATCAAAGCCCTGCGGGATGTCCAGATCGAAGATCTGCTGGGCCGGGATCCTGTGATGGTGGATCTCAAAGAAATCAGCTGCTATCTGGAGGACAAAGTCGTTCTGGTAACAGGTGGGGCCGGATCCATCGGAAGCGAACTGTGCCGGCAGATCGGCCAATACCGGCCGCGGCGTTTGATCTGCATCGACTTTAACGAAAACGCGATCCATGAATTTACCGCGGAAATAGCAGCCAAATACGCTCAAATAGATTTCGTGCCCGTCATGGCTTCGGTGCGGGATGCTGTCCGCATCAGGAGAGTATTCGAAAACTATAAGCCACAGGTTGTATTTCATGCGGCTGCCCACAAGCACGTGCCTCTCATGGAGAACAACCCGCGGGAAGCTATCATCAACAATATATTAGGCACCAAGGTCGTCATGGATGCGGCAGAAGAGCATCTGGTGGAGAAATTCATCATGATCTCCTCGGACAAAGCCGTCAATCCCACCAACGTCATGGGCGCGACAAAGCGAATCGGCGAGATGCTCATTCAGGAGCGCGACAAGACATCCATCACCAACTTTGCGGCTGTTCGATTCGGCAACGTGCTGGGCTCCAACGGCAGTGTCATTCCTACATTTCGCAGGCAAATCGCCGCCGGCGGACCGGTTACGGTCACACACCAGGAGATCTGTCGATATTTCATGACCATTCCCGAGGCCGTGCAGCTGGTGATCCAGGCCGGCGCCATGGCTGCCGGCGGAGAAATTTTTGTTCTGGATATGGGCGAGCCGGTCAAGATTATGGAGCTGGCGGAAAAGCTGATCCGACTGTCCGGTTTTGAACCTTACGAGGACATCAAGATCGAGATCAGCGGTCTGCGGCCCGGCGAGAAACTTTTCGAAGAGCTTCTCCTGTCCGAAGAAGGTCTTCAGGATACAGCGCACCACAAAATTTTCGTAGGACATCCCACACCGGCCAGCGGCGGAATATTGAAGCTGCTGGATGAACCGGGTCTGTTGGAGGCAACCGTGCGAAGGATCAGCGAACTTTCGGATCAGCAGATTCGGATCTGGCTTCGGGAGCTGGTCCCCAATTACACAGCCACACCCAATGGGCACTACGAGCTATAGATTATTCAGCATTCAGCCAAACAGATGGCAGGGAGTAGCAAATGAAGCGTTTGATTGAAATGAACGGGTCGATGGCCGGCCTGGATCCGGCAGAGATAAGAAGCATGCAGGAAGCGGCGGATCTGGCTGTTGCGCGCCTGCACTCGGACAAGGAAAGCTTTACCGGTTGGGTGGATCTCCCGGAAACCTATGATCGGGATGAAATCCGGCGCATACGATCCGCGGCGCAAACGATCGCGCAACAATGCACCGCCTTGGTGGTGATCGGGATCGGCGGATCTTATCTGGGTGCTCGGGCAGTCTATGAGCTGCTGACGGGCAGCTTTGCGCACTTGCTTCCCCAAAAAAAGCCGAAACTTTATTTTGCGGGGCAGAACATCAGTGCGGTGTATCATAAAGAGCTGATGGAAGTTCTTGAGAGTCAGGAGTTCTGTCTGTGTGTGATCAGCAAATCCGGGACCACTGCCGAACCCTCCATCGCCTTTGCGCTCCTCAAGGATGCTTTGATCCTTCGCTACGGCAAAGAAGAAGCCGCCCGTCGGATCTATGCCATCACCGATGCGTCCAAGGGTGTTTTGCGGCAAGAGGCTGAGAGAGAAGGATATGAGACCTTTGTGGTTCCCGATGATATCGGCGGCCGCTATTCTGTTCTGACGCCGGTGGGCTTGCTTCCTTTGGCAGCCGCCGGCTTCGATCCCGAGGAATTTTTATCGGGAGCAAGGGCGGCCGGTCAGGATCGGGAACTCATGGATCAGGCCAGGGAATATGCTGTCGGACGGAATCTCTTATACAAAAAAGGAAAGCATATCGAAATCTTTGAATCTTACGAGCCACGGTTTGCTTTTTTTGCCGAATGGCTGAAACAACTTTTCGGCGAGAGCGAAGGAAAGGGTGGAAAGGGTATTTTTCCGGCTAGCCTTAATTTCAGCTCTGATTTGCACTCCATGGGGCAATTTCTGCAGGAAGGCACCCCTTGCTTTTTTGAAACGATTCTGGAAGAATGCCGACCCGCTGCGGATCTTTGCGTTCCGAACTCCGCAGGATCGCCGCTGGCGGGGAAAAGTGTCAATGATATCAACCGGGCCGCCTTGGAAGGGGTGGCCGCGGCGCATCGTCAGGCGGGGATCCCCATGTTCCGCTTTGAGCTGAAAGAAAAAATCTCTCCACAAATTCTGGGGCAAGTGGTATACTTCTTCGAGACGGCTTGCGCGCTGTCTGCCTACATGATGGGCGTGGATCCCTTCGATCAGCCCGGCGTGGAAGCCTATAAAAGGGAAATGAGAGAGAGATTATAAAACAAAGGGGAATACTATGAATAAAAAGAAAATAGTTACCACATTTTTGCTGGTGTTTGTTCTTGCAACAGCGGTGATGGTGCCTATTCGCCACGTATTTGCCAAGGTGGGAGGCAGTACAGTGTTCGAAGCCGAGGAACGGCTGCTGGATGAAATGACGCCGATCACTGTTGACGAAGACAGCCCTTTCTACGAAGTTTTTCAAAGCAAGGATCGAGTTAACTTCCTGCTCATGGGCGTCAGCGACGGGATGTCCGATACGCTGATGCTTGTCAGTTACGATATGATCAATCAGTATATCAATATGATTTCCATCCCCCGGGATACATTCTACTTCCGCGAGGGCTATTCCAACTACGCTTTTCATAAGATCAATTCCATCTATCATTCCGAAGGTGTTGCGTCCGTTGCCGAAGCCGTGTCGGAAACCCTGTACGGCATGCCCATCCATTACTATGCCATCGTGGAGTACGAAGATATCCGCAAGGTGATGGATGTGGTCGGCGGCGTCAAAGTGGATATTCCTTTCTATATGAAATATATCGATTCCACGAAAGGCAAGGAGCTGTACATCGACATTCCGGCGGGCGAACAGACTATTGACAGCAGCAATGTGATCGAATTCCTGCGCTTCCGAAAGACGAACCCAGCCTTTGCGCGGCAAGGATACAAGAGCTACGAAGCCGGGGATATCCAACGGATCCAGACACAACAGGCGTTTGTCAAAGCCGTGCTCAAGGAATGCCTGAAGCTGGGCAATCTGAAGGACATCGCCAAGGTGACGCTCCAGAATGTGGAGTCCGACCTGACGTTTGCAATGGCCGGGAAGCTGGCACTCAAAGCCATGGGCGGTCTGTCTTCGGAAAGCGTCAGCGCCTATACCTTGCCCGGCAGGGATAAAATGATGCACGAACTGTCCTTCTGGGTTGCCGACGAAGAAAAAGTGGGAGAAATGCTTACGGAAATTTATTCTCTGGAAGTCGAAACCACCACGGAAGGGGCTATCGATACTCCTACGGGAGCGCCGGAGGAAGAATAGCGCAGACGTCGAATTCTTGCATTTGGGCCAATCTCCAAAATTTAATTCAAAAACGGACGGATTTTTGTTTCCGTCCGTTAATTTTTGTAGAGACTTTGATTTGTGTCTTGTACACAAAAAAAATGCATTAAAACTGTTGACAATCAACGAATCTTCCACTATTATTAGGTTTACTATTTGACTTTTCCCGGACGAATTCACGGCCGGGTATAATCAAAATCAAGAAGAGGTGTGAAAATGAAAACAAAAAAAATCCTGACACTTGTTTTGGCAATGGTCATGATCATGAGCCTGGCCCTTACCGGCTGCGGCGGCGGCGGCGGCGAGACCGGCGGCGACGAAACCTATAAGATCGGCGTCATCGCTCCCCTTACCGGCAACGTTTCCGTTTACGGCATTGCCGTAAAGAACGCAGCTGAACTGGCCAAAGACGAGATCAATGCAGCCGGCGGCATCGGCGGGAAAATGGTTGAACTGGTCATCATGGACGACAAAGGCGACTCCACCGAAGGCGTCTCCGCATTCAACAAACTCGTCAGCGATGGCATCACCGTGGTACTCGGCCCGGTCACATCCGGTGTTACCGGAGCGGTCACAAGCATTGCCAACAGCGAAGGTATCGTCATGCTGACGCCTACATCCACTGCCGACACCATTACCACAGAATCCGACTACGTGTTCCGTTCCTGCTTTAAGGATTCCTATCAGGGAATCATGGGCGCCAAGTTCCTGTCCGAAAACGGCTACACCAAAGCAGCGGTTCTCTACTGTGCAGGCGACACTTATTCCAAGGGTCTCCGGGACGCATTCGTAGCGGCAGCTCCCGACTTCGGCATCGAAGTGGTCGTAGATGAAGCCAGCTCCTCCATGGATGACACGGACTTCACAACACAGGCCACCAAGATCGCAGCGGCAGGCGCAGATTCTCTGTTTGCGGCATACTATTACAACGCAGCCGGCCCCTACATCATTCCTCAGACCAGAGCAGCCGGATTCACCGGCGCCGTTATGGGTCCTGACGGATTTGACGGTATCGTGCCTGACTACATCACCGGCACTATGGCGGACTACAACAACGTATTCTTCACGAATCACTATTCCACAGAATCCGAAAGCGAAATCGTTCAGAACTTCATCACGAACTATAATGCTGCTTACGGAGAGACCCCCAACGCGCTGGCCGCGCTGGGTTATGACGGGATCTACATGCTCTTCAAGGCCATCGGCGAAGCCGAAAGCACTGAAGCAGCGGCTGTCAAGGCTTCCCTGGACGGCATGGAGTTCGAAGGCGTCACCGGTACTTTCGTGCTGGATGAGACCGGTACTCCGGAAAAATCCGTTGCGATCATCGAGCTTTATGAAGATGGCGACAGTGTAAGCCAGAAGTTCAACAAGACCCAGAACTAGTCACGGAAAGCACCCTTTTAC